>Ga0073899_10002139_pt1 | contig 17829 bp, 18 predicted proteins | sample KloWWTmetaKNB5Ph_FD_88975 | JGI IMG/M metagenome (GOLD analysis project Ga0073899, IMG submission 88975) | Active sludge microbial communities from Klosterneuburg, Austria, studying microevolution and ecology of nitrifiers - Klosterneuburg... | ecosystem: Engineered > WWTP > Aerobic digester >...
GCGCCAGCACGGTGAGGGCGACGGCCCATGGCATCCCACCCATGAGCAGATCCTGCACCCTGCGATTGGAAAGTTCGTCTTGTTGACGAAGGAACGCATCTGCAACACGTCCGCTATTGCCGCGGAGTGTGCTGATCGGCGGCCATTGCGATGGCCCGCTGACGCTGGCGAGCGCAACCTACTGGTGGCACGCTCTTGGGGCGGAGGGGAAAGGGGACTGTCGTGGGGGTTGATCTTTCTGGCCGGGTGGCTTTGGTGGCAGGCGCGACCCGCGGAGCAGGTCGGGCGGTGACGGTGGAGCTCGCGCGTGCCCGGGCGTTCGTCTACGCCACGGGGCGGTCCAGTCGGGTGTCGGGACCTTCGGACATGGACCGGCCCGAGACGATCGAGGAGACCGGTGACCTGATGCGGAAGGCCGGAGGTCAGGGGTGTGCGCTTCGGATGGACCACCTGGACGTCGAAGCGGTGGCCGTCCTGGTCGACCGGATCCGCTCGGAACAGGGCCGGCTGGACGTGCTGGTGAACGACATCTTCGGCGGGGACAGGTACGCCCAGTGGCAGACACCGCTTTGGGAGCATGACCTCCAGGGAGGGCTCCGGATGCTGCGGATGGGAGTCGAGACGCACATCATCACCGCGTCGCTGGCACTGCCGCTGATGCTGGGCACCGGAGGCGGGCTGTTGGTGGAGATGACGGACGGGACCAGTGAGGCCAACTCCGGAGACCGTCCTGGGGTTGGGTTCTACTACGACTTCGTCAAGGCGGGCGTGGACCGGCTGGTGCGCAACTTCGCCCGCGACCTGAAGGACACCACTGTTGCCGCGGTCGGTGTCACGCCTGGGTGGATGCGCTCAGAGCGGATGTTGGAGGGCTTTGGCATCACCGAGGACACCTGGCGTGAGTTTTGCCGCAAGGAGCCCAGCTTCGGCATCTCGGAGTCCCCGACCTACGTGGCGCGGTGGGTGACTGCACTGGCCGCCGACGACGACCGCGCACGGTTCGCCGGGCAGGTCGTCACCGCCCGCCAGCTCGCCGACGTCTATGACGTCACCGACGTCGACGGTTCCCGACCGGACTGCTGGGGTCTGATCGCCGACCACGGCTGGTCCGAGGAGAACCCAGAGGTCATCAAGAAGTACCGCTGATACGTCCTCATCTGCCGCGGGCACTGACACGGGTCGTGATGATGTGACCTTGCATGCCGCTGTCGACGAGCAACAGGCAGCTGTGCTGGCGAGTCACCTCTGTCGCGCGGGTTTGGCCGGTCGTGCCGCGGACTAGTTTAGGAAGCGGGCCTCGACCCAACCGAGCCACGCTGGATGAGCTCCGTCGGTAGCCGACGGTGCGCCACGGCGCCCGCGGTCCCTGCTATGCGGGACAACAGCAGCCGGCACGCCGCCACGCCGATCTCGTAGGTCGGCTGGGACATCACCGTCAGCGGCGGGCTCACGACATCTGCCCACTCGGCGTCATCGAAACCGAGCAAGGACACGTCCTCGGGGCAGCGAACTCCCGCCCGTTGGATGGCGTGGAATGCGCCCAACGCCTGCATGGCGTCGAACGCGAGGATGGCTGTGGGGCGGTGGTGCAGCGCCAGCAACCTGGTCGTCTCCGCCTCACCGTCCTCGCGCAGGTAGCCCCCCGACGAGATGAGTTCGGGCCGGATGGCAACACCGGCTGCCCTCATCGCATCTCGGAACCCAGCTGCACGGGACCCGACCGTCGTGGCGGACGACCGTTCCACGCCACGCATGTCGGCGCGGAGCATGCGCTCCAGCATGGCGGGCGTCCCACCGGTCACGATGGCGATATCACGGTGGCCATGGGCCAGGAGATGCTCAGTGGCAGCACGCGCTGCCTTGCGGTTGTCGATGCCGACCGTGTCGGCGTGCAAGCCGGCAACGTTGCGGTCGAGCAGCACCACTGGGATCCCTGCGACGATGACGCCGGCCAGGTGAGCGGTGTCCCCACCATCGGTCGGACACACCACCAGTCCGTCGACCCTTCGCTCGGTCATCACCCTGACCGCGGTCTCTTCCTTCCCCAGCTCTTCGTCGGTGTTGGCCAGCAGGACCTCGAAACCCTGGGCTCGGGCCGTGTCTGCGATGCCGCGCAGGGAGCGACGGAAGAAGGGGTTCTCGATGTCCGACATGATTACGCCGAGGGTGCGCGTCGAACCGGTGATCATGCTGCGCGCCAAGCTGTTCGCCCGGTAACCCAGCTTCTCCGCGGCGGTCACCACGCGCTCGCGGGTACTCTCCTTCACCGAACCGTAGCCACCCAGCGCCCTCGCCGCCGTGGCGGTGGACACCCCCGCTGCGCGTGCGACGTCATCGACCGTCGCGATGCTCCGCGGTTCATGGGTCCTGCTCACGACGCTCCTTCGGTGCGTTCTGGTGCCTGGATGCTCCTGTGCGGCTGGTGTTCTGCAAGCCAAATGCCCCGCAGTCTGGCTGCTGTAAGGGCCAAGAGAGACTCCCAGCCGTCCCTGACCCTAGCCGTGCGCGGCCGGCTCCGGTGACCAGTTCTCGCCAATCTCCAATACAACCCTTGACAAGACGTGGGAGAAGTTGAGAACGTTCTCACACCTCGCACTGAGAACGTTCTCAAAGCCCGTGCCACGAGTCAAGAACTAGGAGCCCTGATGACCGAGACCCTTCCGCTCAAGCCCATCGACGCCGACACCGTCGACAAGTTGACCGCCACGATCGCGGAACGCAACGCCATCCGCACGACTGTTGGCGATGTGGTGCACCAGGGCCTGCGCAACGTCTACTTCGTAGGTGCCGGTGGCTCGATCATCTGCAGCTACCCCGCCTACTACCTGCTCCAGCAGAAGGCGTCGTTCCCCGCCTTCCAGCTGCAGAGCGACGAACTCAACACCGCTGTCCCCGCGCTCATGGGCCCTGGCTCGCTCGTGGTGCTCGCCTCCTACACCGGGACAACGAAGGAGACGGTGGCGGCCGCCAAGACCGCCAAGGCGACCGGTGCGAAAGTGATCGCCGCCGCCAAGGCAGGAAGCCCGCTTGCGGAGGCGGCCGACGCGGCCTTCACCGGCAAGAGTGACCTGTTCGAGCTGGTTGTGGCCTACGAGCTGCTCCTGGCGACTGGCGCAGACATCGACAATGCCGCGGTTGACCAGGCCCTGGAGGCGCTGCCCGCAGCGGTCCAGCGCGCGATCGAGCAGGCCGAGCCGCAACTGGCCGATATCGCCCAGGCGTTCAAGGACGAGCCGATCACCTATGTCTTGGGCTCCGGCCCCAGCTACGGGTGGGCCTATGGCCTCGCCATGTGTTTCCTGCAGGAGATGCAGTGGAAGCACGCGGCGGCTTTCAACTCCGGCGAGTTCTTCCAGGGTGCGTTCGAGATGGTTGACCACGACACCGCGGTCCTTTTGTGGGTGGGTGACGACGCATCGCGTCCCATGGGTGAGCGGGCCAGGCGGTTCCTCGATCAGTACTGCAAGAAGGCGCAGTACGTCGACGTGCGCGACCTTGACCTGCCGGGCGTCCCCGACTCGGTACGCGGAGACGTCTCGCCGATTGTCGTCGGTGCGCTGGCGAACCGCCTGGCCCAGCACTATGAGTCGGTCCGCGGCCACGACCTCGAGCAGCGCCGTTACATGTTCAAGGTCGAGTACTGAGCATGGCCATGGACCTCCTCAACTTCGACAGGGATCGCTACCTGCGCATCCAGTCCGGTGCCGTGGGGCTGGCCGAGCAGATTGATGAAGTGGTGGCTGACGCCCTTGGCGCCGGCGTGACCAACGTGGTCTTCGCCGGAGCCGGCGGCGCAGGCATCCTCATGCAGCCGGCCGCCGACCTGCTCCGCGACCGGTCGGGGTTCCGCGCGGACGTCGTGCTGCCGGCCGAGCTCGCGGTGACCGGTTCGGGCATCATCGGTCGCAACACCCTCGTGGTGATCCCGTCCCTATCGGGCACGACCGCCGAGAGCCTCGCCGCACTCGACCACGTCAAGGCCGCCGGTGCGCGCGTGCTGGTCCTCACGGGCCACGGCGACAGCCCGCTGGCCGCCAAGGCGGACGTGTGCCTGGAGAACTTCGCCGAGGACGACACCTCGTGCGAGTCGTTCTACCTCCAGTCGCTGCTCCTGGCCCTGTCGATCATGGCGCGCACCGGCACACTGGACGACCACGCCACGAAGGTGGCCGAGCTTCAGCGCCTGCCCCAGCTGCTCCTCGACGCCAAGATCGCGTTCGACGCGCAGGCGCCCGCACTGGCCCAGGCGATCGCGGCGGACTCGTGGCACATCGTCACCGGGGCCGGCAACACCTGGCCCGAGGCCTTCTACTACGGCATGTGCATCCTCGAGGAGATGCAGTGGATCCGGACGCGCCCGGTCCACGCATCCGACTTCTTCCACGGCACCCTGGAACTCGTCGAGGCCGACGTGAGCGTCCTGCTACTCAAGGGCGAGGACGCCACCCGACCCCTCGTCGATCGAGTGGAGCGCTTCGTGTCGGGACTTACGGACAAGGTGCTCGTCCTCGACACCAGGGGTGTCGCGTTAACGGGGATCTCCGAGGACACTCGCGGGCTGGTGTCGCCGGCCGTCCTGGCTGCGCTGCTTGAGCGTGTCAGCGCCCACCTCGAGGTGCTGCGTGACCACCCGCTCACGACCCGTCGCTACTACCGCCGCATGGCGTACTGAGGGGCCCCATGCACGTCATCCTGCTGACCGTCGGCGACAACGTCGTCGACCGGTACCTGGACCGGGGGGTGTTCTACCCCGGAGGAAACACGGTCAACGTGGCCGTGCACGGGCGTCGTTGTGGTGTCGGCACCGGCTATATCGGCGCCGTGGGCACGGACTTCGCCGGTCGGACGGTCCTCGACGCGCTGGTCGCTGAGGGCGTGGACACCTCGCTGCTGCGGGTTGTCGAAGGAGCGAACGCCCGCGCAGATGTGCGGGTGGTCGACGGCAACCGCGTCTTCGGCCACGGTGACGTGGGGGTGTCGAGGGTCCGCCTGGCGCCGGCTGACTTCGGCGCCGCCGCGGCGGCCACCTTGGTGCACACAGGCGAGTGCTCGATGCTCGAGGACCAGCTGGCTGCCCTGGCCGCAGCGTCACCACGACTCTCCTTCGACTTCTCGGAGCGCCCGGACGACTACATCGCGGAGTACGCACCCCTGGTAGACATCGCGTTCCGCTCCCTGCCGTCGGCCAGCGTCGACGACGCGGTCGAGGAGGCGCGCCGGATCCACGCGCTCGGCCCACGACTCGTCGCCGTCACCATGGGGGCCGGTGGGGCAGTTGCGGCCCAGGGCGGGCAGGTCTTCCACGCCCCGGCGCCGGCGACGGTCGTCGTCGACACACTCGGAGCCGGCGACGCGTTCATCGCCCGGTTCCTCACCGGCGTCATCGCCGCTGCGCCGCTCCCGACGCTCCTCGTGGACGCGACGGCATACGCCTCCGCAAGCTGCGCCGCCTACGGCGCATTCGGGTACGAGACCCCCGCCGAGGGGCCTACAGTAACGCTCAACCCCATCCACAAAGGAGTGGAACTGTCATGAAGCACACCATGCGTAGCGCAGTCTTCGTCGCACTCGGAGCGGCCACCGCCGTGGGCATCGCTGCCTGCGGCGCCCCCGGGACGGCCGACGACACGGGACCGGGAGCGGGCGGCGGCCAGAGCCTCAACGCCCCGGCCAAGAAGTCGGGCACCCTGACGATGGTCACGAAGTTCGCCGACCCGAAGTACGCCCCCTACTTCGAGAGCGTCGCCAAGGCCTACGAGCAGGCCAACCCCGACGTCACCATCAAGCTCGAGCAGGTCGGGGACCAGCCGTACAAGGACAAGATCCGCGTGCTCTCGGCGTCAAAGCAGCTGCCCGACATCTTCTTCTCCTGGGCGGGTGACTTCGCCAACAAGTTCGTCCGCGCGGGGCTCGCGGCCGACCTGAGCTCGGCCATCGCCCCCGACACTGAGTGGGGCAAGACGTTCTCCCCCGCTTCGCTGAAGGCGTTCGAAACCAACGGCAAGAACTACGGCGTGCCGATCGACCTCGACGCGAAGTACATGGCCTACAACAAGGCTGCCTTCACCAAGGCGGGAATCCAGGGCGCCCCGCAGTCCCTCGAGGACATGCTCACGGCGTGCGACAAGCTGAAGTCCGCGGGCTACACGCCTATCGCGTTCGGCAACCAGTACGGCTGGCCGGCGATCCACTACATCACCCAGCTCAACGCCTACAACGTGCCTCCGGCCACCCTCGCTGAGGACTATGACCCGGCCACCGGCGAGTTCACCGACCCGGGTTATGCCAAGGCCGTCGACCAGTTCAAGGACATCATCACCCGCTGCTCAAGCAAGGACGCCAACGGTGTCTCGCACGAGGCCGGTCAGGCGAACTTCCTCAACGGCAAGGCCGCCATGCACTTCCTCGAGTCGGTCGAGTTCCAGGTGCTGACGGCTAAGGGTGGTGCGCCGAAGGAGGTCGCCGATAACTGGGACTTCATGCGGCTTCCGGCTCCCCAGGGGGCGGCCGGAGACACCGGCGCGCTGACCGGCGCCCCGGACGGGTTCATGGTCAACGCACAGAGCAAGAACGCGGCACTCGCGGTCGACTTCCTCAAGTTCATGACCAACCAGCAGAACGCCGGGAAGCTCACGGCGGACATCGGCTGGCTTAGCCCCGTCCAGGGATCCGCCACTGCGGAGAACTCCTTCCCGCAGCTGCAGGCCGCGCTCGCCGACATCAGCAAGGCCAACCAGTTCGCCATCTGGCTCGACACGGTGACCAACGCCGAGGTGGCCAACGCCTACCTCTCCGGCGTGGAGGGCGTCATCTCCGGCTCGAAGACGTCCAAGGACGTCATGACCGAAGTGCAAAAGGCTGCCGCCAAGGCCAAGAAGCAGGCTGGCTGACCTGACAGTCACTGGGGCGGGCGGATCGTGGGATCTGCCCGCCCCACCACCAAGGGCCGCCCGGCCCACCCTCGACACGACCGGTCAGCGTTGATCGGGCACCGCCCACCCGAGGAGGGCAATCATGAGCACCACCTCCACACGATGGCGGTCAGTGGCCTGGGTTCTACCCGCCATGGTCCTGCTGCTCGTCTTCGTCTACTACCCCATCGTCGAGAATCTCCGGCTGAGCTTGTTCTCCTGGAACGCGTTCTCAGTCAGCCCCACGTTCGTCGGCCTCGACAACTACCGCACCGCGTTCGGCGACCCGATCTTCTGGACGGCGCTTCGCAACAACACGGTCTTCGCGATCGTCTCGCTGCTCTGCCAGGTGGGGGTCTCACTGGTCCTCGCGGCTGTGCTCGAAGAGTTCGTCCATGATCGGCTCCGTGGCGTCCTGCGCACCATCTACTTCATCCCGGCCGTGATATCGATCACCGTCGCGGGCATTCTGTTTTCCTTCCTTTACAACCCACGGATCGGGCTGTTGAACCGCCTGCTGGACACGGTGGGGCTCGACAGCTGGCAACACTCGTGGCTCGGTGAGCCAGGCACCGCCATGGGGAGCATCATCGCGATGAGCCAATGGCAGTCCATCGGCTACACCGCCATCCTCTTCGTCGTCGCGATCCAGCGAATCCCCAAGGAGTTCCACGAGGCGGCGAAGGTCGACGGCGCGGGGCCGGTCCGCAGGTTCTTCTCGCTCACGGTGCCGATGGTCCGTGAGATGACGACGCTCGTGATGATCCTCACCATCTCGGGCGCCTTCCTCGTCTTCAACGAGGTCATGGTCATGACCGCAGGTGGACCGTCGAACTCCAGCCAGGTGCTCGGCACGTGGCTCTACCGCAACGCCTTCCTCAACGACGACATGGGCTACGCATCCGCCATCGCGACGGTGATCTTCGTGATAACCCTCGGGATTGGACTGGTCCAGATCGCCGTCGGCCGCCGACGGAGGATCGAGTACTGATGACCTCCTCCAGCCCCCTTCGCATGCAGCCCGCGAGCCCGGTTGCGAGGACGTCCCTGGCCCAGCCCACGCCCAGCACGTCGACCGGCACGATGCGGCGAGTGACCTTGGGCGTGGCTCGCTCAGCCGTCTGGCTCGGGCTCGCCCTGCTCGCTATCGCAGTCCTCTACCCGTTGCTGTGGATGGTGTTCAGCAGCTTCAAAGACAACTCCGAGGTCTTTGCCAGTCCTTGGGGGCTGCCCGGCGAGCTGCGGTGGGGCAACTTCGCGAAAGCCGGTGACGCCGGGGTCGTCCGTTACTTCGTCAACAGCATCCTGGTGACGACCGCCTCGATCCTCACCACCGTCCTTTTCAGCGCGTGGGCGGCGTATGGCCTGGTGCGCCTGCGCGTGCCATTCGCGGGGACCATGCTCGGCCTCCTTCTCGGCGGCCTGATGCTGGCCCCCACGGTGGCCCTCATTCCGCTGTTCGGTCTGCTCCAGGACCTGCGCATCTATGACAGCTACTGGGCGCTCATCGTGCTCTACACAGCTTTCCGGATCCCGTTCACGACGTTCCTCATCCGGGCCTACATGACCGACATCCCTGGAGAGGTGGACGAGGCGGCGAAGCTCGACGGCTGCACGCCGACGCAGGCGTTCTGGCAGGTCATACTGCCGATGTGCCGGCCGATCCTCGTGTCGGCGGCACTGCTGCAGGCGCTCTTCGCGTGGAACGAGTTCGTTTTCGCGCTGGTCTTCATCAGCACCGGCGACCTCAAGACGCTTCCGGTTGGCCTGATGGACATGCAAAGCCGGTTGCTCACCGACTGGCCCGTACAGTTCGCCGGGCTCACCATGGCCGCGCTGCCCATGATCGTGCTGTTCCTTATCGGCCAGCGGCAGTTCCTGCGGGGCCTCACCGACGGGATCGGCAAATAGTTCGTGCAAGAAACCCCACCGAAAGGGCCGTGTGCCTTGGACCTGGTCATCTTCGATTGCGACGGCGTCCTCGTTGACTCCGAGCCGATTGGGGCACGGATCGGGGCGACCGTCCTCACCAGCCTGGGGTGGGACGTAAGCGCCGACCAAGTGATGGAGCGGTTCCTTGGCCGCTCGGAGGAGTACTTTCAGGCCGAAGTCGAGAGGGAGCTTGGCCGAGCGCTGCCCCGCGGCTGGGACGACGAGCTGCAACACCTCTACGACGCCGCCTACGCCACCGAGCTGGAACCGGTCGAGGGCATCGTGACGCTGCTCGACGAGCTGACGGAACGGGGCATCAACACGTGTGTGGGGTCCAACGGCAGCCACGACAAGATGCGGCGCACCCTTGGGGTGACCGGTCTGCACCAACGATTCGCGGGACGCATCTTCAGTGCGCAGGATGTACGTCGCGGAAAGCCGTCACCGGATCTCTATCTCCATGCCGCGCACACCATGGGCGTTGAACCGAGCCAGTGCGTGGTGGTCGAGGACAGCGCTCCTGGCGTCGCAGCGGCGCGGGCGGCTGCCATGCGCTGCATCGGGTATGCCGCCGTCACCCCCGCCGACAGGCTGGCTGGTCCCGGCGTTACGGTGTGCTCGACAATGGTGCAGGTGGGGGACGAGCTCCGGGAGCTGCACGCAAGCCACCGGTCATGACGCGACAGTTGCCGGGTGCTCGCAGGAGTCGCCTACCTCGCTTGGCCTCGGAGTCATGCCATGGGCCCTCGGTCCGGCCTGAGCCGTGATCGGCTTTACGCATCTGCCGCGATGCGGACCTTCGTGTCAACAACGTCCTGAAGGCCACACCTAGCGGTCGGTCTGCAACGTGTGCGTGCCGAGGTCGTCGATCGCCGCGCGCAGCACCTGCCTGGCGACCTGAGCGGTGACCTTCCGCGGCCGGAAGTTCTCAGCGACCTGCTGTTGCGGGTGGATGTAGTTGCGGAACTCGCGGACCGCGTGGCCGAACTTCGTAACGTCCTCACCCAGCAGCCCGAGCTCGCGCGAGCAGTTCAGCAGGTCGTTGAGGGTCCACTGAGAGAACGGCCGCACCTTCCCGTCGTGGGTGGGTGCGGCCATGGCCCGGTTGTAGTCGGCCGGGTGGCTCTTCGCGACCTCGTACAGCAGTCCTTCGAGGGTGCTGCCGCAGAGGATGACGACGGCCAGATGGGCTCCGTGCCCGAAGCACACCTCGACTTCCTGCAGGCGGTCCGCGATGACGGCCTGCAGGTCGAGCTCGACCGGCACCTGGCTCAGGTCCAGGTCCAGGTCCACCACTCGAGCCAGGAACTCGGCCTCCTCGCCGGTCACCCGCTCGGGCTCGCCCAGCAGCGGCCGGAGCTGGTCAACCAGCTCCTCGGCCAGGCGACGGTCGGCGTCGGTCCGGTCGGTCAGCTCCACCTGCCCAAGGTCCTCGGTGAGCCGCCGGTACTCGAGCATGTCGATGGTCAGCTTCGCGAACTCCGCGTCCGACAGGCTGAACCACAGGTGCCGCAGCACTTGGGCCTTCGACCCGTCGTGACGCTCGTACGGGTCTACTCCGATGCTGTCGCGCACGAAGGCTGCAAACGACGCGTTCGAGTAGTTCAGGACATACCCGCCGCCCATACCGAGCAGGTGCTCCAGTTTCACCTTTGTCGCGTTGTCGACCCTTGCCACGGACCCAGCCTCCCATCCGGACCGGTCCCGATCCCGTGGGCGCCGAACTTCCCGCCAACCCACGGCAAAGATCTGCTCGAACGCCACCAGGCACCAGGTACTGTTTCCCACGAGGTGGGCTGGTCCGCCTCACTCTGAGTCTGAGTCCCCACGCGACGCAGGCACTGAGGACAACGGGTGCCGAACCAGCAAGAGTTCAGTTCAGTCGGTTAGAGACCATTCTCCTGTCCGGGCTGACAAGCGTGGGTTGCAGCCCAGAAACAAGAGAAAAGAATGTCCTCCGACAGCCACAACCTCGACCGCGCCTCCCAACAGGACGCCCGGGCCTGGTCCACCTTCACCGCAACGAAGTACACCGCCGCCAAGCGGCAGATCAGCTCCCCGCTCGCCCAGGGCTTCCTAGGCGACCGCTTCAGCGCACGGGACCTCATCGCCGTCCTCGACGACCACCCGCTGGTCGGCGCCGCCGAAGACGGCCCCGTCCTCGGCGACAACGGCTACTACGCCGACCGCCCGTGGAGCTTCAATGGGCAGACCGACTACATCGAGCTCGCCCTGGTCATCGACATGCTCCGCATGTTCACGCCCACCACGGCGGCCGACGCCGCAGTCAACAGCTACCGGCTCAAGCACACCGCGGAGAAGCTCCTCGCTCCGCACTGCAGCTACGTCTCCAACGGTCGGCTCATCTGGGCAGCCGCCGCACTCGGACTCCCGCTCGTCGAGACGGACAGCGGTGGCCCGAACCTTCTGGTCGGCATCTCCGAGGCCGAGCACGACTACGTGCGCCAGCTTGCCGACGGCAGCACCCCGCCGCGAGCGCACCACAACCGTCCGGCTGGCCTCCCGCACCTCCAGGACGCGCTCGACCGGGTCGCGACCGGCAAGCCGGCAGCCCCTCGATGGGTGCCCTTGGCCGCCGCGCCCGTCGCCACCCCGTTCCACGACTGGCTCTCTGCACAGGCACGGCGGGACGACCCGGTCGGCGACATCGCTCTCGACTACGTCGACGGCATCGCGTACAACCAGCACGCCCCGGCCGATGCACCGGACGACTTGCTCACCATCCTCCTCGACGCCGGCGCCTCCGATGCGGCCTACGACGCCGGGTTCCAGGCCATCTCGGAGTGGTTCGCGGCGAACCCCACCGCGAAGCCGGTGCGCACCAAGTTCGTGAGCCGAAGCGTGGACGAGGTCGGAGGGTTCGGTGGCGCCGAGGGCTACGGAGACATCGAGAAGGTCACCTACCTCTGCCCGTGCGGCGCGGGCGAGGTCGTCGAGGACCACGACAACATCCCCGGTGCTCGCGACCACGACGTTCGCATCCGGTGCGACAGGTGCCGGGGAGAGTGGACCTTCGCGCCTGGTCGGTCCGTGCGCGGCTGGGGCCTCGTCCCGGTGTAGTCAGCGGCCAGCGTCGGCGACCGTACACCTTCCTACACTCCGCCAATGTGTAGGAAGGTGTACGAGTCGTACTGATGGTCGAAACTGCCCAGCCCGTACTCGCCCTGGCCCCTACGACTCGTTCATGTCGTCCGCTGAGGCTGCGAAGCGGTCCTCGATGTCCGTCAGCTTCAAGCGCAGCGGCTCTGAATCGAAGACTTCCGCGATCGCATGGAGAGCAATATCAAGTGCGACAAAGCAGCGACCTTCCAACGATTCACCGCGCGACGCGTGCGGTTTACGGGACAGGAAGTAGGTGTCGTCAACTTGCTTTAGGTACGGGGTTGCCGACGCCTGAGTGGCGTGGCTCAGGGACGTTTCACTAAGCCACGCCACGTACACGTGGGCTAACTCAGTGACCTCGAACCTCTCAGCGATGTTTCCACCGCCCTTCACATGGGGCGCAGAAGGCTGCGATTCGATTTCCGCTACGAGTTCGGCCCACGCCGCGGGCCACTTCGGGTCATCCGGATCCAGGTCCTGGGCCTCGGCGGCCGAAAGTGCCCTTTTTAGGTTTCTCGCCCACCGCTTGTGTGAGTTGTGCAACCCACCGAGGCCCGCGTCCTGGACCTGCCGGAGCCAGTGCATTCCGACCGCGTTCTCGAGCGCCGCACGAGCTAAGGGGCTAGTTGCGCTCGCTAGCCCCGCGTCGTGGACGACGAGAGCAGCTCTTACTGTGTCGATCGTCTGGACGAGCCAGGCATGCATGACGGCGAGGACCGCGCTTTCGGTCGACGCGCCGAGATTGCCCTCGCAAAGTTCAAGTAGCTCCTCTAGGAGGAGCCTCCGGGTGTCGGGCGACGACTCGTGGTTCACGAGTGAAGTCTTCCGCAACGTCGTCCCCTGGCTGGAACATAGCCGCCCGGATCTGCCGCGATCGGGCCGGCGCGCAAGTCGGAGATCGACCGGACTACGGCTGGTCTTGGACGCTTCTTCCACGCTGAATCGCGACTCCTCCGGTGATGCCGAGAACGAGGAGCGTCAAGAAGCCGACAACCAGAAGCGGCAACGAGAAGTCAGCCCCGACCAGTACGAGCACCGTCGCCAAGGCGACGGCCGGGCTGAACCATTTGCCGACGACCCCTCTCTTCATGGCTCGATAGCCGAGCGTGTTGATCACGATCGTGGTCACCACGATCAGCCCGATGACCCACCACCCGTCAGCCACGTGTTCAGTGTCCGTCACCCACGGCCTGGGGTCCGGTGCTACGCGCCGGCGCGTCACCCAGCCACCAAGATTCGCAACGCGCTCATCTGCCATAGCTCGTGCGTTGCTGCAGCACGTGGCCATAGATGATGGGTTCGTGAGTGACCACACTGCTGAGAATCGCTGGCGGTGGTTCAATCGGTTGCCCGCCGATCGTGCTCTTGCACTCGCGATTGCAGCTTTCCTCGCGATGGCCTGCACCGTCGGGGCGCTTCTCATGATCGGAGGTGCGGCGGCCAGCGCCCTCACCCCCACCCATGGGCAGGGTGTGATCCGTTCCTGTGTGGACGAGGACACGCGCGGCGGGGGCTCATGTTTGGTGGACGTTGCGGCCCCGTCCTCTTTGGCCGGGCAGGCTCAAGTGGATTCGAGCGGGCCGTTCGCTCACGCCCAGCCTGGTGAGTCGGTGAGTCTGTGGATCCACGATGACGGCTCGGTCGAGGTTGCCGGCTGGCGTGCTTGAGCTGACGCGGTCACCTTGGCTCTGACGGGGGTCGTCGTCGTGACCGTGTGCTTGGTCATGTACCGAAACGCGCGTGCGGTCGCCGCGGCGCCACCCTCATGACGGCGACATCGGCGCGAGACGTGTTACCGCTCATGCCGCGACGAGTCAGACGCTAGAAGTGAGGAAGCTCCTTGCCACCTCGCTCCTCAAGGCGGCGATACCTGCGGCTGAACGCCATGTAGAGCAGTGCTGGCCACGCGATGAGGAAGGAGATGACCACGAGCCAGTACCAGCCACCTCGCTGATTCACTTCGTCGGTCAAGATGACAAGCGCGACGAGGCCGGCCACGCCAACGACGAGCCAGCTGCGGCCTTCGATGAAGCCACGCCAGGTGCGTGGGCGAGCTCGGAACTGCACGGTGTAGGCGTTCGGTCCGAGCGCCTCCCACACTCGCCGCGAGGCCTCGATCACCCGATCATCATCAGCAGCCCCGCTGCTCATCACCACTGACTCCCACAGCGGCGGCCTTGCCTCCGGACCCTCGGCCTCAAGGGACCGCAGCCGCGCCAAGGCGTCGTCCGTGACCCACGGCGCCCTTTCGATGACGGCCATCAGGTCGTTGTATCGAGCCACAACCGTGGCCTCATCGGCCGCACCGCGGCGTTCGCGGATCGACTGCACAGCCTGCGGCCTACCCCGCGCCAAGGCCGCAGAAATGAAGAGATACGAGGCGACCGGCACCTCCCACGGCTGCCGCGGCTGCACGGTCGTCATCCCAGCAACGCTAGAGCGTCCCGTCGACGCAATCCCCATGATCGAACGAAACCGATGTGCACTCACATGCCGCTTGAAGGCTGTAGAGCGGGACGTCCGAGAGATGCCCCGCCGGGCGACTACTGGGCCGTCCAGACCCTTGGTTCTCCCTGTGACACGCTCATCTGCCCGAAGGTCAGAGCCTTCTTGAACCTGCTTCGTGCGTACGGAAGCAGCACCACCAGGCTCGTCCCCTCGTGGTGCTCGAGCTCCACGCGCACGGCATCAGACCCGTTGGCCCGAACGTCGGCGACGAACGCGGCCGCACGTGTGCTGGTGGCCTGGCTGCGCACTCCTTCGTACAGCGCAGCCAACACTTCGTCAGAGGACGGCCGATCTCCAAGACCGGGATCAGTAGCCATCAAGGACGTCTCACCGTCGGCCGAGACGGATCCACCGAACGGGAAGAACTCGCCATGCTTGCTGAGCAGATCCTCGGCCAGAGGAAGGACGGCGCTTAGCAAGCCATCGAGGTCGTCCTGAGCCACTGCCGACGATCCGTCACGCCATGAAGTCATGGCAACGAACCATGGCACAGTCAGCCGCAGCCCTCTTCCCAACGAAACCGGACATGCCGCGATAGGTGTCGGTGACACCCTCAACTCTTGTGTTGGGTCTGCTTCACTCGAGCCATGCTCGACGATGACCAGCGGGATGAGTGGGCACGAGTGGCATCGCTACACGGTGTTGCCTCGAGCCCGCCGTTGCTAGGTGAGAAGCTCGGCGTTGCTCTCAACGTGCGTGATGGGCTGTGGCCGGTCAACGGCCTTCGGCACCCTCCCGCTGCAGACACGTGCGGTTGGTATGTCTGGGCCGGCGAGGAGCTGCGAGCGGACGATGACTTCTTCAAGCCAGTTCATTTGGAGCAGGTGGAGGAGTGGTGTCCGGCAGCCCTAGCGTTCCTAGGGCTCCCGCCCGGATGGCGCTTCCTCGTCGCCCCTGGCCAGCAGGATGTCTGGTTCGATCGCGCACTCCTCGAGCTCTGATCACAGTGCGGCGATGCTTCCCCTCATGCCGCAGATCGAGCACGGGACGGCACCCACCGGCCACGCGCATGGAGTGGCAGGCTGGTCGGATGATCTTGCCGAAGGTTCGCGACGCCCGACTGAGCATTCGCCGCGGGGGGACGCTCACTGAGGCTGACCATCGACACCTGGCGCTGTGGGCTGCCACGTGCGCGGAGCACGTCCTACACCTCTTCGAGGACGAACAGGGGTCGGACCTTCGACCGCGAGAAGCGATCGAGGCTGCCCGGGCCTGGGCCCGCGAAGAGATCTCGATGATGGACGCTCGCGCCCTCGGCGGACACGCCATGGGCGCTGCTCGCCGGCTCCACGGAGCACCTCGTTACGCCGCATACTCCGCCGGACAGGCTGCGCGTGTGGGCCACGTCGCCGAACATGATCTCGGCGCCGCCGCCTACGCCATCAAAGCAGTGCGCGCAGCGAACTCCGGAGTCCAGATCGCCGGCCGCACCGAGCGCGACTGGCAACGCCGCCAGCTCGACTCGTCGATCCGGTCACTGGTCCTCGAGGACCAAGCGCGACGAGATGCCATCTGCTGGTCCGTCTTCACAGAATGACGCATGCGTCCTGTTACGGCGCAATGAGGTGCGGCAAGGTAGGGGGGTGGACGCGAGGACGCTGGCATTCGACCGCTGGCGCGTGACCTACCGGTGGCCGCAGACCCTCGGCCCAGCCGTCGGATCAGGCACCGGCTCCTCGCCACTGCCCGGAAGGACGACTGCGCTGTCGTTGCCGTCGTGTCGTTCTCCCGGAGTGGGCTGATCGTGACGTACGGCGACTTCAAGCTCGAGCGAGGGAAGTGGGCCTGGGTCGAAGGCGCAGTCCGAGACTTGGATTGGGACGGGATCCCGCCGCTCCTTGAAGGCCAGAGTCCCACGACGCTCATGAGCTCCGGTGGAGGGTTCGGCTTTCCGGCGTGGCGCCATGTTCGCCTGCCCGAGGACAGCGATGTGGCGTCGACACCCAGGCAGGAATCGGAGACCAGCAACGGTCACGTCATCTGGTTCGAGTGAAGAAGTCAGGACGTCCGGTCCTGCCGCGGATGGTGCGTCTTCGGTCCTGCCGATGAGTGCGAATCTGCAGTTGGCTACGGGCCTAGGAGCCCCAAGGGCACCACAGCTACCCCGTCAGGGCGCCTGTATGCGTGCTCGCCGGTGGTGAGGACGACTGCGTCAGCCAGCTGGTCCCCCAGCTCCTCCCGTAGCCATACCAGGTGCTTGACGTCGGCGTCGGTCACGCTCGCAGCAAGCTTGACCTCGAAGGCCACCACCGCGCGGTCCTCGTCGCGCTCGGCGATGATGTCTACCTCGCGGCGGCCACTGTCCAGGCGCAGGTGGGACACGTCCGCGCGTGCCGCGGCGGCGAACACGCGAACGCTCATCGTGGCCAACGACTCGAACAGCTGGCCCAGATATGTCCCGTCGTGCGGGGTGAACGTGCTTCCGGCGCCGGTGAGCAGGCTGGCGCGCGTGACGCCGGTCAGGCGGGCGGCGAGGGCCGGGTCGGCCAGGTGGTGCTTGGGCGCCTGCGTGAGCCTGTTCAGGTGGTTGCGGCTGGGGGTCCACGCTGGCAGCTCGTCCAGGATGCGGAGCTCGGTGAGGGTGTCGATGTACGGCAGTGTCGTCGTCTTTGCCGGCTTGTCCGCCTGGTTGGGTGAGGCTGCGTCGCGGATCTTCTCCCACGTCGTCGTCGTCGACACCGCGGCGGCGTAAGCCCGCAGCCATGCCCTGAGCGTGGCGGGTCGGCGCACCCTCAATCCGGCTTCAGGCATGTCCCGGTCGACGATTCGGTCCAGGTAGCCGTTGAGCTGGGTGGTCAGTGCGGTCCCGGACAGGTGCTGCAGGCCGGGGAAGCCGGAGTCGAGGATGAGGTCGGTGTAGTCCTCCAGGCGCAGCGGGCACGAGCCGGCGACCGTGGCGCCGCCGCGGAACATCTGGGCCAGGCTCACCGTCGCGCCACACGCGCCGCGCTCGGGAAGGGTCAGTGGACGCATCCGCAGCGACGCGATACGCCCTGCTCCGGAGTGCGCCCCCCGCGGCGGCGCTGACCCCGTGAGCAAGATCCGGCCCGGGCGGTGGTCGCGGTCGACGAAGTCCTTCACCTCGTCCCAGAGGTGCTCGACCCGGTGGTACTCGTCGAAGAGCACCGGAGGCTCGGCGCCGATGGCGGCCCTGGGGTCAGCGGAGACGACCTGGGCCACCGGAGGACGGTGCAGCGACCACACAGTGCGGGCGCGTTGCTCGGCGGTACGAGTCTTGCCTACCGCCTTGGGCCCATCGAGCAGCAGCGCGGGCAGCTGCGGCATCAGGTCGTCCAGCTGGGCGTCGACAACCCGCTGGACGTAGCCCGTGCGGAAGTCATGGACCATGCGAGCA
>Ga0073899_10002140_pt1 | contig 17828 bp, 18 predicted proteins | sample KloWWTmetaKNB5Ph_FD_88975 | JGI IMG/M metagenome (GOLD analysis project Ga0073899, IMG submission 88975) | Active sludge microbial communities from Klosterneuburg, Austria, studying microevolution and ecology of nitrifiers - Klosterneuburg... | ecosystem: Engineered > WWTP > Aerobic digester >...
CCTATAGTCTCGCCGACTGATGTGCGCGCCGTACCGATTCGACGCGAAGACTGGATCGAAATGATGCAAACGCAGCACTCGCCTCCGATCACGCCAACGCGACTTCCCGTTTGTCCCGAAATCGATCCAACATCAGATCTCCCTAGCCCGCGCCGGTTACGATAAGGCAACGACTTTCGCCGGTTGAGATAGATTTGCCGCCGATCACCGTGGCTGACAGACTGATTTCAATCGACCGTTTGCGTAACGCGAAGATCCCTGCACCCGTCCCGGACAGCTTTTTGTCAGAGCGATGCCTCAGCCATTAGCTTGGCAATCGTCGTCTTAAAGCCAGTCGCCACCCGGAACAGCGTTGACAGCGTAACGTTGCGCTCACCGCGCTCAATGGCGCTGTAGTACGCCCTGTGCATACCAATACAGTCAGCAAATGTGTCCTGGCTGAAGCCAGATGCCTCGCGGCGCTCACGGATCGCCGCACCAAGCCTAGTTTGTAGCGTCACCTTGTCCATGCGGCGACGTTAGGCAGGCGGTACTTTTAAGGCTACTCCCTTAGATATAGACTACTTATATGTATAGCCAGGCGAGAAGGCTGTGGGAATTCGATTGGTGGACGACGACCTCGACTTGTCCTGGGAACTAGCGGTCAGCCCGGAAGTTCGCTACGCATTGCGAATCCAGCTGCAACGATGCATGTGTCCGAGCGGTGTAGCCACGTTCGAGGAGCGATTCCTCGCCACGTTAGCCGAAATTCTTGACGAAGATCTGATACCGCCAACCGCCAGCCAAGTCTCCTACGCGAAGGACATTTGCCGAGGATTGCGCATCGCCCTTCCTGAAGAGATCCTTCTCTTCAAAGACTCAATGCATGTATTTTTGGCTCGCCATGCACCAGTCTTCAAAGAGATGTGTAGCCAAAAGAAGCCACGCAAACTCGCTCGTTCTCGCGCACCGAAACGCTAAACGCACATCTATCCTAGCTCTCAGAAACTAAATGGTTTTCCGCTGGATCAAATTGGAGGAAGACTGAAAAGACCTTAGGAAACTTTATCGTGGGTGAATTTTGCCAGCTTGCTGACCAACCATTGCCAGCAGAATTGACCAGGATAGGCAACTGACTTGCCCGGCATCGGCAACTGGCATACCAGCTGGGCGACGGTTAATTGTCGTGCCGTTGTTGTTATTGAAAATGCCCGCAATCTGAATGCGATTCACCGGCGCGTATGAGCAGTCTCGCAACAACCTCGCAGAACCTCCTACAGAGTCACCGGCTGAAGGCTGTGCGTGCTACTTCGAATTTGAGCCAAGGTGCTTCTGCAGATTCACTTGTCTTGTCGGTTAGCGCCTATGGAATGCCAGCTATGAACGTGGCGCGCGGGAAATGCCTGTCGCTTCGTTCCGCGCGCTATACGTGGTTCACGGCATTGAGCCGGTATGGATGCCGGGTGGCCCTGGCGAGCAGCCGGTGAAAGCGGCTATGCACACCATCTATCTGGTGCTAGCCGATCGCGTCGGCATTGGGCTCGATACCGACCCAGCCTCAATGGGTAGGACGCTCAGCCAAGCGGAGCGCCTGCGCGTGCTCAAAGCCGCCTTTGCACTGAGTGCCGAGAGGGGGGGCGGCTGGACATCGTGGGGATAAAGCAATAACTGGAGATCGTGCTGCGACGGTAGCAAGATCCTTGCAGGAATCGGCCGACTAAACCGGAACGGTAAGGTTCTGATGCGTGTTCTTGTACGGCAATATGCCGTATGCTTGCGTCAGGAGGACAAGACCATGCCCACATCCATTTCTACCGCCCGTCTCGAAGCCCGGATCAGTACCGATCTGCATTCGATGCTCAAACGTGCCGCCGAGCTTCAAGGCCGGACCATGACGGATTTCGTGATCGATGCCGTGCAGGTTGCTGCGCAACGTGCCATCGAGCGAGCCGAAGTCGTCCGCTTGTCGCTGACTGATCAGCAGTGCTTTGCACAGGCGTTGTTGTCACCACCCCGGCCGTCCCCGGCTCTGAAACGTGCTTTTGCTCGTCGCAAAAAACTTTTGCGCGTTGAATGAACGTCCCGCCGTTCCTGCTTGTGCCGCTCGATCAAGCGCATGACCGAACCCGGTTCAATAGCGGCTCGGAAGCGCTCGATCGCTACTTTCGAGAGCAGGTCACCCAGGATATGCGTCGTCGCGTCGCTGCCTGTTTTGTGGCGCTGGATGGAAAGCAGCAGATAGCGGGCTACTACACCTTGGCATCAGCCAGCATTCTGCTGGCCGATCTTCCGGCCAGCAGCGGCAAGAAGCTGCCGCGCTATCCGACCGTGCCTGCGGTTCGCATGGGTCGCTTGGCTGTCGATCAGGCATTCAAGGATCGGGGTTTGGGCGGTGCCTTGCTGGCCGATGCGCTCAACCGCGCCACCCACTCCGAGATCGCCGCCCACGCCTTGATGGTGTATGCCAAGGACGCTTCAGCAGCTGCCTTCTACGTGCATCACGGTTTCATTGTTCTGCCCAACTCCCCATTGACACTCTTCATGCCGTTGGCGACGGTGCTCGCGCTTCGGAAAGCCGAAAAAACACCACGATAGGTGCCGACTAGCGAATCTAGCCGGGACCGCTTGCGATGGTGGTCAGGTTTGATGCCAGGAATGAGCGAGGCATGGGCAACGTGGTCGCCGGCTGTAGTCAGTTCCGCCGGCGAAGATAGTCAGTTGCTGTGGCGAAGGTGAGCAGGTCGACGGCGTTTTGCAATCACCTTGGCAAGGATGACCAGCGCGGTCTTGGTCGCTTTATTGCGGATGCTTGTGTTGTAGGACCTGTGTCTGCGAGGCCCTCTTCGTTTGATACACATTGAAGAAATGCGCACTTTCGTGTGCGCATAGGTCCTGTCCGGACGTTGAAACGAAATTTTGTAACACCGCAAGTCCCCTGTATCGTTACCCGATGCGACTCCGCTCCTCACCCGCCATACTGACAACATTGCGCCAATCCTCGCGATTGCCGGTGCTGCTGTTGCTGGTGTTTGCGCTGAAGCTGATGGGGTTTGTCGCCTGCACGGCGCATGACATGTTGGATCTTGCCCAAGGCGCTGGAGCGTCCATCGACGGAGTCACTCTTGTCGCAGAGTCCAGTGAGCCCACAGGTGAGAACCCGTTTGATCTGAACGGTGCCTGCGAGCATTGCGGCTGTCACCAGGCGGCTGCCGTGTTACCCGTGCAACCGATCATGCCGTCCATCGTTGCTTGCTCTGGACCGGAACGGGTCACCAGTACGAGCAGCAATATTCCTCTCGCCAGAGAGCTGCGCCCACCGATCGTCTGAACAAGTCACTGCTTCCTTTTGGCGGTATTCGCCAAAAGCTGACTTGTATTCAGAGGATTGTTTCATGCCTTCATTTCGTTCAACGCGACAGTGCACGGTCGCGTGTCTGGCGGTCGCCATTTGTTTCTCAAATGTTGCACAGGGCGCTTCGTCATCGGCGGAGCGCGACGGCTCCTTGGCCCCGCTCGCACTCCGTAGCGCCCTTCAAGCGGCCTGGCAGCAGCATCCCCGCTTTCGCGTCACGGAGGCCGAGTTGTCTGCGGCCAATGCGCGTCGAGATGCCGCCGGTCAACCGCTCTACAACCCCGAGCTTGAGTTCAATTCCAACAAGGAAGGTCCGGATCGCACCAGCACGGCTGGCGTCAGCCTAACTCTGGACCTGAGCGGCAAGCGCAGGGCTCGCAGCGAAGCAGCAGAATCCCGGGTCGATCAGGCCGTCGCCGAGGCCCGGGTGCGGCGTCGCGAGTTCGCTCGTCAATGGTTCAATGGCTGGGCGGACCTTCTCACCGCCACTCAGCGCGTCGGGATTGGCGAGCGCCGAATGGCGCTGGTCACGCGCTTTGCAACCTTGGCTGACAAGCAATATTCCGCCGATGACATTTCAGGTCTGGAACGCGACCTCGCCGCACTGGCGCGTGATGAGGCGCAAGTTCAGCAGTCCCAACTGGAGTCCGAGCGGTCCGACGCCGAGGCGCGCTTCCGCGCGGTGGGCGGAGCCGGAGATACGGTGACAGCCACCGTACTTCCGACCGATACCCTTCCCGAACCAACGGCAACGGCCGCTGATATTGAGCAACTACCGGATTGGCAGGTGGCGCATGCTGCCGCATCGGCGGCTGAGCGCGAAGTCGTCGTCGCCCGACGCAACCGGATCGCCGATCCCACGCTCGGCGTCAACGGTGGACGCATCGACTATGGCAGTTTCAGCGACAACGTCATCGGCGTCACGCTGCGCGTACCGCTCTTTGTGCGCAACTCCTACGGCGCCGAGGTGATCGCGGCGCAGGCCAAGGCGGATGCGGCCGAGGCCGAATCCGAGCGCGTAACGCTGGAACTCAGTACCGAAAACCGTCGCGTCATCGAAAGCTACGCCATCTCGCGGACCGCCTGGGATCGCTGGCAATCCAGCCGCGGCACCGATGTGGACCGACGTGCCGACCTGCTCGAACGCCTGTGGCGCGAGGGGGAGTTATCGACCGCCGACTATCTTTTGCAGCTTAAGCAGACCCTCGACACGGCCCTGGCCGGTGCCGAACTCGAAGCACGCGTCTGGCGCAATTACACCGACTATCTCGCCGCCATCGGTCAGCTCGAACGCTGGTCCGGACTGGAGGCCACGCCATGAGCACTATTCCCATGAAAGTTTGCACACTGTTCTGCCCGCTACTGTTGTCGACTCTAGTGCTTTCTCTGTCCGCCTGCTCAAAGTCAGCCGATGAATCGGGTCCGGCCGGCCCGGCCGAGCACGCGCAAGTCAAACTGGATAAGTCCGCAACATCCGGACATCAAGGTGAGGAAGGCAAGCATGCGGAGGAAGAAGCCTCCGAATCCGGCATACGCATGGACGAGGCAGCATTGGCCGCCGCCGGTGTCCAATCGCAGACCCTCCGACCCAGTTTGCTGACCGAGGAGCTGCGCGCCCCTGGCGAAGTGATCGACAACGCCTATGGCACCACACTGATCACGCCTCGCGTCGAAGCGCTCGTTGTCCGTCGCCATGCGCGGATCGGTGATGAAGTTGAAGCCGGCGCCGCGCTTGTGACCTTGTCCAGTGTTGAAGTTGCCAATGCCCAGGCCGATTTGCGCATTGCCGAAGAGGAGTGGCGTCGGGTGTCGGCCTTGGGCCGCGAGGCCGTCTCGGGTCGCCGTATCAAGGAGGCCCAGGTGGCTGTAGACCGAGCGCGGGCTGCGGCACGCGCCTATGGCCTGCCCGGGGCTGCTGCGGGACGCAGCAACGGTGAATTCACATTGACTGCACCGCACGCCGGACGCCTGACGGAAGATGATTTTGTCGTCGGTCAGCGCATCGAACCCGGCAAGCCGCTGTTTCGTCTCGTTGATGAATCGACCGTCTGGGTTGACGCCAAGCTGCCTTCGGACGCGGTGTCTCGCGTGCAGGCGGGAGCGCCGGCAACCGTTATCGCCGGTGGCCAACGCATGCCCGGGACGGTCATGCACAGCGCGCACCGGACCTCCGAAGCCACACGCAATGCATCTGTTCGTGTGGAGGTGCCAAACCCGGACGATCGACTGCATGGAGGTGATTACGTCGATGTGTATTTCGAGGCCGGCAGATTGGCTTCCGCGCAATCGCAAACGTCAGACTCGCTGTCGGTTCCGAACGGTGCGTTGGTGCAGATTGAAGGGGAGACGGTCGTCTTTCGCCGTGATGAACACGGCGCATTTGCCCCTGTGCCGGTTCGCGTCGGCGATGTCATCGGTGACCACACGGTCATCCGCGAGGGATTGAAAACGGGCGACACCGTCGTCGTGACCGGCGCATTCACCTTGAAATCCCAGATTCTCAAAGCGCAAATGGGAGAAGGACATGGTCACTGATTCCTTCCCGTCACTGGGCGGAGGTCCGTCATGTTGAACGGTCTGGTTGAATTTTCCCTGCGCTACAAATTTCTGATCATCATCGTCTTTGCCGTGGTCGCCTTTCTCGGTTTGCGCGCCGTGCACGACGTGCCGATTGATGCGTTCCCGGACGTCACCCCGGCACAAGTTAATGTGTACACGGAGTCGCCCGGCTTGGCCGCTGAGGACGTCGAACTGCTTTTGACAACGCCGATCGAGTCCGCATTGGCCGGCTTGCCGAAGGTGCAGGAGATCCGCTCGGTTAGCCTGTTCGGACTGTCTTATGTCTCGGTCTATTTCGAAGATGACATGGACATTTATTTCGCACGCCAACTGGTCAACGAACGCCTGCAGGAAATCGGTGATCGTTTGCCGCCCGGCTACGGAAAACCCGGCATGGGTCCAAACACCTCGGGCCTCGGTCAGGTGTTCTGGTACACGGTCGAGCGCGCGCCCGGTGTCGACCCGGCGCAGGTCAGTGATATGGATCTGCGTACCTGGCAGGAGTGGATGGTGCGACTCGTCCTGCGCACCGCGCCGGGCGTCGACGATGTCTCGTCCTGGGGCGGAGGCGAGCGTGAATATCAGATTCTGGTCGATCCGCAACGCCTCTATGCGCGTGGGCTTGGATTCAGCGATGTGATCAATGCGATCCCGGCCAACAACGGTCAGGTCGGTGGCAACGTCATGGATGTCGGACGTGAGCAGTTCCTCGTGCGCGGCCTGGGTCTGCTCATATCGACCGCCGATATCGGCGGGATCGTGCTCAAGGCCGAGGATGGCGTGCCGGTGTACCTGCGTGACGTCGCCACCGTGGTGGAAGCCCCCGCGCCGCGATTCGGTGCGGTGACGCGCGATGGCCACGAAGTCGTCCTCGGCATGGCCCTGGCCCGTATTGGCGAAAATGCGAAAGCGGTGGTCGAGGCGGTCAAGGGCAAACTCGACGTCGTACGCGACGCCCTGCCCAAAACCATGGTGCTCAAGCCGATCTACGAGCGCACCGATCTCGTCAACAAGGCGGTAGGAACCGCTGTGCGCGCGCTGATCGAGGGCTCCATCCTGGTCGCAATTATCCTGTTCCTGTTTCTGGGCGAACTACGCTCGGCCTTGGTCGTGATCGTCACCTTGCCACTGGCCATGCTGATCGCCTTCATCGGCATGGGCCAAGCCGGGCTCTCCGCCAACTTGATGTCGCTGGCGGGGCTCGCGATCGGTATTGGCATGATGGTCGACGGTGCTGTGGTCATGGTCGAGAATGCTTTTCGGGTCATGGCCGAACGTCTTGAACATGGCGAAAAGGTCAATCGCACGGCTGCCGTTCTGACCGCGGCCCGCGAGGTCGCCAATCCGATTGCCTTCGCGATCATCATCATCATCGTTGTGTTCCTGCCCTTGTTCGCACTGGAAGGACTGGAAGGCAAGATGTTCAAACCGATGGCCTTCAACATCGCCTTCGCCATGGCAGGCTCGCTGGTCCTGAGTCTGACCCTGATCCCCGTGCTCGCTTCCTTGATCCTCAAGCCGAAGCCGGAGCGCGATACCTGGCTGGTGGCACGAATCAAGCGGGGCTACCGGCCCCTGCTCGACAAGGCGCTCGCCAGCAAACGGATCGTCGTCGTCAGTGCGGTGTTGGCGCTGCTGGTCAGCCTTGCCTTGTTCCCGTTTCTCGGCAAGGAATTCATGCCGCAGTTGCAGGAGGGTTCAATCATGTGGCGCGTGACCGGCATCCCATCCACTTCGCTCAACGAATCCATCGCCACCAGCAACACGATCTCGGAGGCGTTCAAGAAGTTTCCTGAAGTGGAAACCACGCTGGCGATGATCGGTCGCGCGGAAAAGGGCGAGACGGCCGACGTCAACTACATGGAAATCTATACCGCACTGAAACCGGAGGACGAGTGGATCAGCGGGCGCGACATCAAGCAGTTGGAAGAAGCCATGCAGGAAACGCTCGAGGAAGTGGTGCCCAACGTTGTGCCCGGTTACACCCAGCCGATCCAAATGCGCGTCGAGGAACTGATCTCAGGTGTGCGGGCAACGCTGGCCCTCAAGCTCTATGGTGAGGATCTGCAGCAACTCGACCGTATCAGTGCCCAGTTGAAAGATGTACTCGCGAACGTCGAGGGTGTTGCCGATCTCTCGCTGGAGGCGAATGTCGGCAAGCCGCAGATCCGCATCCAGGTCGATCGCGACGAGCTCGCCCGCCACGGGATGAACGCTGATGACGTTTTGACCATCGTGCGCAACGGTCTCGGTGGCGAACCGGTCAGCGTGCTGCTCGATGGCGTTCGGCGCTTCGATATCGCGGTGCGTCTGAGTGAGGCAACCCGCGACAGCGTCGAGGCCTTGCGCCGAATTCCATTGCGCTCGGCCACCGGCGCCCTGGTGGCGTTGTCAGAAGTCGCCGACATCAGTGTGGCCGAAGGCTATTCCTTCGTACGTCGCGAGCAACTGCAGCGTTATGCCGTCATCCAGATGGATGTGCGTGGCCGCGACGTCGACAGCTTCGTCAAGGATGCCGAAGCGGCGATCGGCCAGCAGGTGACCTTGCCGTCCGGTTACTGGATCGAATGGGGTGGCGCGTTCGAGAATCAGCAGCGTGCCTTGGCCCGACTCGCCTTGATCGTGCCGATCACGATCTTCTTCATCTTTGTCCTGCTCTACACCGCCTTCAATTCGGTGAAATACGCGGTGCTCATCCTAGCCAATGTGCCATTCGCCACCATTGGCGGGCTGCTCGCCTTGTTCGTCACCGGGCAGTACCTCTCTGTGCCCTCGGCGATCGGATTCATCGCGGTGTTCGGCGTGGCCATGCTTAATGGCATCGTGCTGGTGAGCTTTCTCAATGAACTGCGCGACAAAGGGCTCGCGGTGCGCGAGGCGGTTCTCCAAGGCACAGCCCTTCGCCTGCGCCCGGTGCTGATGACAGCAAGCGTGGCGATTCTTGGCCTGGTTCCGATGCTGCTGTCGCGCGGTGTCGGCGCAGAAACCCAGCGGCCGCTGGCGACAGTCGTGGTCGGCGGTTTGATCACTTCGACCCTGCTTACCCTCGTGCTGCTACCGGTTCTCTACGAATGGTTGGAGAACCGCGCAGAACAGCGATCACTCAAGGCAAGAACCGAGGAGGAAACGCCATGAAGCAGATCAAGGCATTCGTGCATCGCAACCGGGCGTCGGATCTGGTCCGCGCCCTGGAGGATGCGGGCTTTCGGAAATTGAGCCTTTTCGACGTCAAAGGATTACTCCGCGCACTACGTGCGCGGGAACAGGAGTACTCGGTGGACTTCGGTGATCGTGTCATCAGCGAAATGCAGATGGAGCTGTTCTGCGAGGACGAGGAAGTCAGTCGCGCGGTGGAGATCTTCCTCCGTGTCGGTCGGACCGGACAGGCCGCTGCCGGCTGGGTCTATGTCGCCGCCGTGGAGCAGGCCTTTGCCATTGGTGCGACCGAACCGCCGAGCTGAAGGATTCTGCGAACCGCTGCTCAACCGGCGACGCGGGGTACGCGGACGCCTCTGGACAAATCACACAACTCGTTCCGAGGAGACACACATGGGTGCAGGACATGATCATGGCGTAACAGAATCCAGTCACGAGCGCCCGTTGTGGTGGGCGCTCGGCCTGACGGCGATTTTTCTCGTGGCGGAAATCGTCGGCGGTCTGCTTACCAACAGTCTCGCGCTGCTCTCTGACGCGGCCCATATGGGCACGGACGTCCTCGCACTGGGCATATCCCTGTTCGCAGTGCGATTGAGCCGCCGTCCCGCCGACGCCAAACGCACCTATGGCTATGCGCGCATGGAAGCGCTCGGAGCGATGGTCAATGGCGGACTCCTGTTCGTGGTCGCCGGCTACATTCTCTGGGAGGCGGTGGGGCGGTTTCGCGATCCGCCCGAGGTGGCTTCCATGGGAATGCTCGTGGTGGCCGTCGTCGGTCTGATCGTCAACCTGATCTCAATGCGATTGCTCAAGGCGGGAAGTGGCGAGAGCCTGAATGTCCATGGCGCGTATCTGGAGGTTTGGGCGGACATGCTCGGATCGGTCGGTGTCATCGTCGGCGCGATCGTCATCCAGTTCACTGGATTCGCGAGGGTCGATCCCATCGTCGCGGTGTTGATCGGACTATGGGTATTACCCAGAAGCGCATCCTTGATGCGTGATGCCGGGCATATCTTGATGCAAGGCGTGCCAAAGGGCATCGATCTCGACAAGGTTCGTTCGGCGATTGGATCGACTCCCGGCGTTCGATCGCTTCATGACTTGCATGTCTGGGCACTTGGATCCACGGTGCCCGTTCTCACGGCGCACATCGTCTACGGACCCGACGGCGGAACGGCCAAAGCCATGCGCGAATCGATTGCCAGTGGATTGAACGAGCGATTCGGAATTCGCAAGGCCACGCTTCAGCTTGAAGCATCCTCGTGCGAGCAAACGGTGACTCATGACGCGCCGCCTTGACTCGGCGCAGCATCGAGGACCCGAGATCGAATCAGACCGATAAATCTGTTTGGGAATCCGAACCCAGATACCCGGAAATCGAGATTGAGAAGTCCTCACTTGGTCCATTCAATCGTTGATTCAGAGCATGAGTATCAGGCGTCGTGCCGTTGAAGGGGTTTCCGAGTGTTTCGACAACACGCAGAGCGTGTCGTGCCATGCCACTTCTAAGCAGCACGGACTTGTCACGTGGGGACGTCGACGTGTTTCAGAAAATCGAGCGTGGGACAGCAATCTCCCTCGCCGACCTGTGCGCATTCAGCGACCAGATCGACCAGATCGTTTTCCAGTGTGCGGAGCTCCGCCAGGCGTTGCCGAACGTCGGCTAATTTGAGTTCGGTCAATTGGCGAGTTTGTTGACACGCTCGCTGGCCTCTGACTGCCAATAGCCCGGAAATTTCTTCCAGGCTAAAGCCCATCGCTTGAGCACGTCGAATGAATAGCAACTGTGTTAGGTCTTGCTGTCCGTAGCGGCGGATACCGCCGATCGGGCGACGGGGTTCTTTCATCAGTCCGCGGCGTTGGTAGTAGCGCACCGTTTCGACATGGACATCCGCAGTGGCAGCCAAACGACTGATGGTGAGCGAAACATCGGACATGGGTTGACTCCGTACCTTGGTACGGAGGTTAGTATGCGCGCATGACCAGCCCAAACGCCAAATCACCGATCCCCGCCTTGTGGGTGGCGGCGCTGGCTGCCATCGGTGCTTCGGTATGTTGCGTCGTGCCGCTAGTTTTGGTTGTTCTTGGTATCAGTGGTGCCTGGATCGCCAACCTGACGGCACTCGACGCCTGGCGGCCCTGGTTCAGCGGGGCCACAGTGATGTGTTTGGCATATGCGTTCTGGGCGCTGTATGGACCAACTTCGGCTTGCCGCACAGCCGGTGCGTGTGTGGAACCGAAAGTTGTGCGCCGCCGGCGGCGGTGGCTGTGGCTTGCTACGGTACTGATCGCAGTATTGCTTTCCTTTCCTTATTACGTTGTCTGGTTTTTCTAGGAGTCGATCGATGCGCAAATTTATTCTGGCTTTAGTGGCCCTCGCGGCGACGGGACTAGCGGCTGCGGCCAGTCCCCAAAACGTCGTGCTCGACGTCCAGAACATGACGTGCCCCGCATGCACCCTTACCATTGAAAAAGCGCTGGAAAAAATACCCGGCGTAACGACTCGTCGAGTTGATGCCAAGGCCGCAACCGTAACGGTGGATTTCGACTCGGAACGCGCAAGCATAGGGGACATAGCCCGTGTGATAACCGAGGCAGGATTCCCTGCCAAAGCGAGGCCGAGCGGTGGTTGAGCCTCAGTTGCAAAGCACTTTGACGTGTCCGTGCTGCGGGCATCAAAGCACGGAGACGATGCCGACCAACGCCTGCCAGTTCTTTTATGACTGCGCAGGCTGCGGGGAACTGTTACGCCCCAAACAAGGTGATTGCTGTGTGTTCTGCTCTTACGGCACGGTCGCTTGTCCGCCCATTCAGCAACAGAAATCCTGCTGCGGTTAGGGGGTCCCATTCCTCACCTCCATGAAACGCAATTCTTCCAAGAGTTCGCGCCGTGTAAGTGCGACGGGCTCTTACCCCACCACACGATGATTTATTCGCGGTTGTGACGCCTTATCTCTCGACGAAGAACTTTTGATGAGATCCAAGGTCGATTGCTCTACGCATGCGACCGCGACGAGAGGCGAATAGCGCGCCCGTCTGTCAGCGGGGCGCAACGTGACACTATGGGTGTATTCTAAGGAAATGGGATTTCGATCGACATTGCTGCGGGTCGTTTTAGGTCTTGGCGTGATCCTCAACGGATCGCCTTTTGCCATGGCCGCACCATCATTTGGCATGCACGACCACTCGCAAACGCAAACGCTCGCGCAGGAAGCTGAGGGCGATCACTTGGCGTTGCCTTCATGCCACGAAACCGCGGCATCGAATTCAAGCAAGGCCAACGGTCACTCTCCTCTGGGCAAGGGTGCGGCGCTTTCGAAGTCCTCCGCACCAAGTCCCGACTGTTGCAAGTCCGGGCGCTGCAGCTGCGCCTGCGTTCATGCAGCTGCCACTTTGCCGTCTTTTCTGTGGGTCGTGGTCGCCGAAATCCATGGGTCGGTTATATCCCCCATCGAAGCCGGGCTTCCTGCGCCGATCCTCCCGCACCTGAGGCGCCCTCCTATCGCTTGAGTGTCTGATGGTGCCTTCGGGCACCCCGTCTGCATTCGCTTCGCGTACGCGCGAGGTAAACCGCAGTCTTCGCCTGCGCGTGGTGCGCAGTCGAACCATCAACACTCCATGGTGATAATGATGAATTCCCGTTTTTCCGATTCCCATGTTGTCGCGCCGATGACGGCCTCCCGACGACGATTTCTGCAAGGCCTTCTGGCCGGTGGCGCGGTCGCCACATTGGGGCATAGACAATCATTGGCTTGGGCGCTCGATCCGTCCACCACGGCCCAGTCTCTATCCGGCAAACAATTCGATCTGAGCATCGGTGAAACGCCTTCCGGCATCACCGGCGCTCATCGTTCTGCCACGACCGTCAACGGGTCGATTCCGGCCCCAACCTTGCGTTGGCGCGAAGGCGACACGGTCACCTTGCGCGTGACCAATCGGTTGCGCGTGCCGACCTCGATCCATTGGCACGGCATCTTGTTGCCCACCGGCATGGACGGCGTGCCCGGCCTGAGTTTTGACGGTATCGCTCCGGGCGAAACATTCCAGTATCAGTTCGCTGTCAATCAGACAGGAACCTACTGGTATCACAGCCACTCGCGTTTTCAGGAACAGACCGGAATCTACGGCCCCATCGTGATCACGCCCAAGGAAGGCGAGCGGTTTCCTACCCAGCAGGACCATGTGGTGATGCTGTCGGACTGGACCGATGAGGATCCGGAAGTTCTTTTCGCCAATCTCAAGAAGATGAGCGACTACTACAACTTCAATGAACCGACGGCGGTCGACTTTGCCAACGATGCATTGAAGATGGGCTTTCGCCAGGCCCTGGCCAAACGCAAGATGTGGAATCAGATGCGCATGAGCCCCACCGATCTCGGTGATGTGACCGCGCATACCTATACCTACCTGATGAATGGCGCCACTGCGGCTGACAACTGGACCGGGCTGTTCAAGCGAGGCGAGAAAGTACGCTTGCGCTTCATCAACGGCTCGGCCATGAGTATTTTCGACGTCCGCATTCCGGGCCTGAAGATGACCGTGGTTGCCGCTGACGGCCAGGATGTCGAGCCGGTCAGCGTGGACGAGTTCCGCATCGCCGTCGCGGAGACCTATGACGTGATCGTCGAGCCGAGCGAAGAGCAGGCGTACACGCTGTTTGCGCAGTCGATTGATCGCACCGGCTACGTACGGGGCACGCTTGCTCCGCGAGCGGGCATGCAGGCCGAGGTGCCTGCGGTTGATCCCCCGCAATGGCTGAGCATGACAGACATGATGGGCGCCATGGCCATGGGTAGTGGCATGCAGCATGGAAGCGGCGGCATGGCGGACATGCAGGGAATGAACCACATGGATGGCATGCAAGGCATGGCGGGCATGCAGCACGGATCTGCCGAGGGCGGCATGGCAGGGATGGCGACGGCCCATCATGCCCGAACCGAGTACGGACCCGGTGTCGACATGCGTGTCGACATGCCAAGGACCAATCTCGATGATCCCGGCATTGGTCTTCGCAACAACGGTCGCAAGGTCCTGACTTACTCCGATCTGCACACGATTGGAGGTTCCATTGACCCTCGCGAACCCGGCAGGGACATCGAACTGCATCTGACCGGCAATATGGAACGCTACATGTGGTCGTTCGACGGTGAAAAATTCAGCGATGCCAAGCCGCTGCATTTCCGCTACGGCGAGCACCTGCGCATCATCCTGGTCAACGACACGATGATGCCGCATCCGATCCATCTGCACGGCATGTGGAGCGAGCTCGAAAGTGCCGAGGGCGAATTCCAGGTTCGCAAGCACACGATCATGGTGCAGCCCGCGCAACGCATCAGCTATCGGGTCAGCGCGGATGCGCCGGGAAGGTGGGCCTACCACTGCCATCTGCTCTACCACATGGAAGCGGGCATGTTCCGCCAGGTGGTGGTGTCATGAAGATCACCATGCAAAATCGATCGAAACGGACCTCACGCGCGGGGGCTTGTCACACCCTGCGGATAGGCATCGCCGTACTTCTTGTTTTGCCGTTCGCAAGCTGGGCACAAGCGCAAACGCCAACCGGAGAAGACAGGAAAGAGTCGAGCACTCACCAAGCACACGCCGCAACCAAGGCACACCACGACACCAGGGCTGCCGAAGCCAAGCGCGAGGCAAAATACGCTGACGCGAAGAAGGACAGCTCAAAGGCCATGGATCCGATGCAGGGTATGGACCATAGCAAGATGGAAGGTATGGATCACAGCCAGATGGAAGGTATGGATCACAGCCAGATGCAGGGTATGGACCATAGCAAGATGGAGGGCATGGATCACGGCCAGATGCAGGGCATGGATCACAGCAAGATGGATGGCATGGACCATAGCCAGATGCAGGGCAACGATCCCAGCAAGATGGAAGGTATGGATCACAGCCAGATGCAGGGCATGGACCCCAGCAAGATGGAAGGTATGGATCACAGCCAGATGCAGGGCATGGACCACAGCAAGATGGATGGCATGGATCCCAGCAAGAAACCGGCCATGGATATGGGCTCCATGAACATGCAGGGTGGGTCCGCACCGCCCGATGCGCGGGACCCTGACTATTCCGATGGCGTGGACGCCGGAGCGATGTCCGGCATGGGTGGAATGCATGGTCATTCGTTGCTCGGAAGCGTCATCGTCGACCGTCTGGAGCAATTCCACGGCGATGACGCAAACGGTCAGGCCATTGATGCCCAGGCCTGGTACGGCTCGGACCTCAACAAGCTGTGGTTCAAACTCGATGGCGAGCGCAGCGATGGACGTCTCGGTGCAACGCGCAGCGAATTGCTGTGGAATCGAGCATTCGCAACCTACTGGGGATGGCAGGCTGGCGCGCGACACGATTTCGGCGAAGGCCCCGGTAGAAACTGGGCAGCATTCGGATTGCAGGGATTGGCGCCGTATTGGTTTGACGTCCAGGCCACGGCCTATATCGGCGAGGCAGGTCGAACGGCGTTGCGTGTTGAGGCCGAGTACGAGCTGCTGTTGACGCAACGACTGATTTTGCAGCCCGATGTCGAAGTGAATGTCTACGGAAAGAACGATGCTGCTCGCGGCATCGGCTCGGGCTTTTCCGATATCGATGTCGGCTTGCGCTTGCGCTACGAAATCACCCGGAAGTTCGCGCCGTATGTCGGCGTCGTCTGGTCGCGCAAGTTCGGCAAGACCGCCGACTTCGCGCGAGCCGATTTTGGTCAGGTCGAGGACACCCAGCTTGTCGCTGGCGTGCGCCTGTGGTTCTAACTCAAGGAACAACTCATGGAGTCCCACACACGAAAATTTATCGGCGTCATCGTCGGTCTCTCCGTCCTGGCGTTGGCCGCTGGCGTGTTTGTTTGGTCGGGCCTCTACAACATCGGCGCCGATGATCCGCACTTCCGCCCCACCTACGCGATCCTCGAAACCTTGCGCGATCGCTCGATCGAGACGCGTGCCGCCAAGCTGGAAATACCCGACCTTTCCGACCCGGCAAAAATCACCCAAGGCGCCGGTAACTACAACGCCATGTGCATCGGCTGCCATCTCTCGCCCGGCATGGCGGATTCGGAATTGAGCAAGGGCTTGTATCCGGCGCCGCCCAATCTGTCCACGGAAGTGGTCAAACCGGAACATGCGTTCTGGGTCATCAAGCACGGCATCAAGGCCTCCGGCATGCCGGCCTGGGGCAAGAGCATGGGTGATGACTACATCTGGAACATGGCGGCATTTCTTCAGAAGCTGCCGTCACTGGATGCCGCTGAGTACAAGGCGATGATCGCGCAGAGTAGCGGTCACTCACACGGCGGTGGTGAAACCGGAGCGCATGAACACTCCCATTCGGAAGGTGAGGCACAACACGACGACGATGGGCAAGACGGCGGCCATGCTGGGTCAGGATTGGATGAGCATGCCGACAAACACGAAATGCATCCGCAATCCGATGAGGGAAAGTCGTCAGGGGACACTGATGCAATGCCTTCAGCTCCGGAGGCCCACGAGCAATCGGAGGTGGCGGCCAGTGAATCCGATAAAACGGGCGAAGAGCTAATGACCAAGCATCGGCACGCGGACGGTACGTTGGAGAGTCATCCGGTCAAGCCGACCGACCCGGCCAATGACGGTCACAAGCACTAAAGATTGAAACAGGGAAACCGACAATGAGTACAAGATATTTGATCATTTCGCCAATTCTCGTGGTCCTGCTTTTTGCGGCCACACTTGCCAGCGCACAAGGGACGCCCAAGCTGCCATCGCACGCGCACGCCGCCGCAGACACCGCCGCATCACAGAATGTGCCAGTCGAAGCACAGGCGGCCGCAACGGTTGTTGATCAGTTTGGCACTGCGCTCCAGGCTGGTGACTTGAAAGCCGTCGAGCTGCTGCTCGATCCCGAAGTCCTGATCCTTGAAAGTGGTGGTGCCGAGCGCAGTAGGCAGGAATATTTGTCTCATCACGCAGTCGGCGACGCCAAGTTTCTGAAGGAAGCGCATGTCCAACTTCTACGTCGAACAGCCGGGCGCAGCGGCGATCTGGTCTGGGTCGGCAGTGAAAGCGAAATCCATTTCCAGAAAGAAGGTAAGCCCATCACCTTGCTCAGCACGGAGACCATGGTTCTCAAGAACGTCAGCAGGAGTTGGAGGATCGTCCATATCCACTGGTCGTCTCGACCTCAAAAGTGACTGCGCGTGTTGACGCGGCTTGACTCTGGACTCGCATCCAGGGTTGAGACTTTGTGGAAGCCCGGGAGCGATGGCTCCCGGCGCAGTCGTCAAGGACATCTCATGAGCCAAGAAAAGCATTCTCATCCTTCGCCAACGTCGAACGCATCCAATCCAGCGTGTTGCGCGATCAAGAATTCCGGAGCCGCCAATTCCCGCATCGATCCGGTGTGCCGCATGACGGTGGATCCGGCGACCGCTTCTCACCACCTGGAACATGCTCGCGAGGACCACTATTTCTGCTCGGCGCGCTGTCTTGAGAAATTCACCGCGGACCCGGACAAGTATCTGCATACAGGGACGACCTTGGTTGAAGTGGACGCATCCGTTGATGCCATCTACACCTGCCCGATGCATCCCGAGATTCGCCAGACCGGTCCCGGTTCCTGCCCCATTTGCGGTATGGCGCTGGAGCCGGAAATGCCCCGCCTGGACGAAGAAGAGAATCCGGAACTTCGCGATTTTTCGCGCCGCTGTTGGCGCTCGTTGAAAACTGACCATCTCTGCTCGTTGAAAATTGACCAGGGATGAAGGCCGAGGGAGAGCTCCCGCGGCGTGGTC
>Ga0073899_10002141_pt1 | contig 17824 bp, 15 predicted proteins | sample KloWWTmetaKNB5Ph_FD_88975 | JGI IMG/M metagenome (GOLD analysis project Ga0073899, IMG submission 88975) | Active sludge microbial communities from Klosterneuburg, Austria, studying microevolution and ecology of nitrifiers - Klosterneuburg... | ecosystem: Engineered > WWTP > Aerobic digester >...
GTGCTGTCGGCCACCGTCGTCACGATCGACCACGTGCGGGCCCGGCTGCAGCTGTCCGAGCTGCGCCGCCGCGCGCTGTCGCTCGTGCGCTGAGGCGGTCCGTTCAGTTGATCAGCGCCTCGAGGCGCAGGATCGGGCCGTGGACGTCCCCGGTGATCGGGTCCAGCGTCGGGTCGAGGAAGATCCGGGTGACGTCCTTGTCGCGCAGCGCGGTCAGGAACTCGCTCGACACGATGACGGTGGCGTCGAGGCCGATCGGCCACAGCTCGCCCAGGCCCATCGCGGTGGCGAAGTCGCTGGCCAGCGTGTCGCTCGAGAAGAAGAACGAGTAGGGCCGCCGGCACCACAGATCGCCCCCGGTCGACGTCAGGTGCCACACCCGCGGGGGCAAGAGCGTCAGGAGCTCGCTGGACGCGACCGCGCGGTCGTCAGGGGAGGGCATCACGGCACGGTGCCGGGGTTCGAGCACCAGCGCAAGGGGTCTGCTCGCCGAGCGCCTGGCGAGGCTACTCGCTGGGCCACCGCGGTTCGAGCTGCTAGCGTCTGCGGCGGATGCGCACCCTCGCCTCGCTCGTCGTCATCGTCATCGCCGCCTGCGGCCCCACCGGCATGTCCGGCCCCACCATGAACCACCGCGTCGGCGGCATGGGGCTCGCCTCCGACACCGTCGTCTCGACCGAGATCCTGCAGCGCGAGCCGCGCGCCAACCACGCCAAGGTCAAGCACATCCTGATCTCGTGGAAGGACAAGGTCGAGGGCAAGGGCGGCGCCGATCAGCGCGCGCTCGGCCGCAGCAAGCGCGACGCCGAGCGCGAGATCCGCGCGCTGCGCAAGCAGCTCGAGGGCGGCGCCGACTTCGAGATGCTGATGGGCATGCACTCCGAGGACCCCGGCAGCGCCACCACCGGCGAGGCCTACGAGGTCAGCCCCGACGCGCAGCTGGTGATCGAGTTCCGCCAGCTCGGGCTCCGGCTCGAGGTCGGCGAGGTCGGCGTGGTCGAGTCCGACTACGGTCTGCACATCATCAAGCGCATCGAGTAGCGCGTCACCGCGGCAGGAAGCCGAGGCCGAGCACGTCGGTGACCGCCCGGGTCATCGCGTCGGCCTGGGCCGGCGTGACCGCGCCGCCGGGCAGCTGACCGTCGACGATCAGCCGCGACAGGCCGTAGATCGCGCACTGCGCGGTCAGCATCATGGCGTCGACCGGGATCGGGGCGACGACGCCGGCGGCCTGGGCCGCGGTCAGCGCCTGGCGCGTGGGGTCGGCGTCGCCGCGGTGATCGTGGAGGCCGGGGGTGTAGACGACGCGGAAGTGGGCGGGGTGGCGCACCGCGAACCGCACCGCGGCGACGCCGGTGGCCCGGAACTGCGACAGCGGATCGGGCGGGGCCTCGGCCGCGGCCTGGGCCAGCACCGCCGCGTAGCGGTGGGCGATGTCGGCCGCCACCGCGCGCACCAGCGCGTCCTTGTCGGCGAAGTGGCGGTAGGGCGCCGCCGGCGACACGCCCAGCCGGCGCGCCAGGTCGCGCAGGTTGAGCCCCTCGAGCCCGACCTCGGCGATCGCCGCCAGCGCGGCGTCGACCAGCGCCTGGCGGAGATCGCCGTGGTGGTAGGCCGAGGCGGCCTTCTTGCGCACCCGCGGGCGGGGCGGGCGCGCCTTCGAGGGCGCGGGGCGGACAGGCACGTTGTAAACAGTGCTTACTTTTGCGCTTGCGGTCAAGCCGCCGCGGGGCTAGAGATGTAATCGATGCTCACATCCCCCGCCGCCCCCGCCGCCGCCCCCGCCCCCGCCGTGGCGCCGCCGTCCGCGCCCCCCGCGCCCACCCGCGCCGAGCTGGCGCGTCGCATGTTCACCCGCTCGATCACCCGCGAGCACGGCTTCGAGCCGCTGCGCGTCGACGGCGCGCTGCCGACGGCGCTGCGCGGCACGCTGTTGCGCAACGGGCCCGGGCTATTCGGCCAGTTCGGCCAGGCCTACGCCCACAGCTTCGAGGGCGACGGGCTGATCACCGGCGTGCGCCTCGACGCCGCCGGCGCCCACGGCGTGTGCCGCCTGACCGCGACCGCGGGCCTGGCCGCCGAGCGCGCGGCCGGCGAGGTGCTGTTCGGCACCGGGCTGCCGTGGCGCAAGCGCTTCGCCAACGCGGCGCGCGGGCGGTACAAGAACACCGCCAACACCAACGTCGTCAGCTGGCAGGGCCGGATCCTGGCGCTGATGGAGGCGGCGCGGCCCACCGAGCTGCGGCTGACCGCCGCCGACGTCGAGACCGTCGGCGAGACCGACCTCGGCGGCGTGATCGGCCGCGCGCTGTCGGCGCACCCGCACCGGGTCGCCGCCCGCGCCACCACCTACAACTTCGGCGTCGAGTACGGCCGACACACCCGGCTGGTGGCCTACGCGCTGCCCGACGTCGGTCCGGCGCGCACGCTCGGCGAGGTCACGCTGGGCTTCGCGCCGATGCTCCACGACTTCATCGCCACCGAGCGCCACCTGGTGTGGTTCCTGTCGCCGGCCGCGGTCCACGTGCCGCGCATGCTGCTCGGCCTCGGCGACTTCGGGCAGCTGTTCCGCTGGCGGCCCGAGCTCGGCACCGAGATCATCGTGATGCCGATCGACGCGCCCGGCGCGGTCGTGCGCTTCACCGTCGACGCGTTCTATCAGTGGCACTTCGCCAACGCCTTCGAGCGCGGCGGCGAGGTGGTCGTCGACTACGTGCGCTACCCCAACTTCGACAGCTTCGACGCGCTGGCCACCGGCGGCGGGCCGGGCGGGCTCGACGAGGGTCGGCTGCACCGCGCGGTGATCGACGTCGGCGCCAGGCGGCTCCGCTCCGAGGCGGTGCTCGACCTCGGCGTCGAGTTCCCGCGGGTCCACCCGGCGCGCGAGGGCCAGGCGCAGGGCGTCACCTGGATGGTCGACGCCGCGCTGGGCGGCGTCGTCGCGCACCACGCCGACGGGCGGCTCGCGCGCTGCCGGTTCGGCGCCCACGAGGTCGTCGCCGAGCCGGTGTTCGTGCCGGCCCCGGGCGCCACCGACGAGCAGGCCGGCTGGGTGCTGACGCTGGTCTACGACGGCCGCGCGGACGCGTCGTACCTGGCGGTGCTCGACGCGGCGCGGCTCGAGGCCGGCCCGGTGGCGCGGGCCTGGTTCGATCACCCGGTGCCGATCACGTTCCACGGCTCGTGGCTGCCGACCTGAGCGCAAGGCGCGGTATCCTGGTGGCGATGGGAGCCCACCACCGCTGGGTGCTGGCGGCGGTCGCGCTGAGCGGCTGCCTCGACGCCGACGAGCGCTGCGGGCCCGGCTCGCTGGCGGCGGGCGCCGACCGCGCGTGCGCGATGCCGGGCTGGCTCGACCGCGGCTACGACGTGCACGTGCCGGCGGGCTGGGACGGCGCGTCGGCGCTGCCGGTGGTGATGCTGTTCCACGGCGGCGGCGGCAACCGGGGCGGCGCGGATCGCACGACCTGCCCGGTGGGCGCGGTCGACAGCCCGCAGTGCCTGGCGGCGCGCGCCACGGCGCGCGGCTTCGTCGTCGTCGTGCCCGACGGCACCGGCGGCCGCCCGCTGCGCGGCATCCGCACCTGGAACGCCGGCGGCGGCGAGGACGGCTGGGACTGCACCAGCGGCGCGGCGTGCCAGAGCGGCGTCGACGACGTCGCCTACGTCGGCGACCTGCTGGCCGAGCTCGGCGCGGCGCTGCCGATCGACGCGCGCCGCCTGTACGCCACCGGCATCTCCAACGGCGGCGCGATCTCGCACCGGCTGGCGTGCGAGCTGCCGACGCCGCTGGCGGCGATCGCGCCGGTGGCCGGCGCCAACCAGTTCGCCGACACCGGCGGCGCGTGCCCGCGGGCGACCCCGGTGTTGCAGATCCACGGCACCGAGGACCCGTGCTGGCAGTACGACGGTGGCACCCAGGCCTGCCTCGGCGAGGGCGGCCGCAAGACCTCGGTCACGACGACGCTCGAGGGCTGGCGCCTCCGCAACGGCTGCGCGCCGACCTTCATCGACACGGCGCTGCCCGACGTCGATCCGACCGACGGCGTCACCGTCACCCACCGGGTGTGGGACGGCTGCGCGGCGGCCACCGAGCTGTACCGGCAGGACGGCGCCGGCCACACCTGGCCCAGCGGATGGCCGTACTTCGGCGAGGATCGCATCGGGCGGGTCGGGCGCGACGTCGGCAACGACCAGCTGCTGGACTTCTTCGCGAGCCATGTGGCGCCGTAGCTTGATCGTCGTCGGGCTGGCCGGCTGCGGGTCGCTGTCGACCTACCGCACCGCCGAGCCGATCGCGCGCGGCCACACCCGCTACGACCTCGCGGTCGACGTCGGCTCGTTCCGCGACCGCGCGCAAGACACCCGCACGCCGGCGGCGCACGTCGAGCTGGCGGCGCGCCACGGCGTGACCGCGACCACCGACGTGACGCTCAAGCTGTACGTGCCCGGCGCCGAGCTCGGCGTGCAACACGCGCTGGGCGGTGGGCGCTGGCGCTGGGCGATCGCCGCGGCGCTCGGCGGCGCCCGCACCAAGGAGGGCGGCGGCTCGACCGACGCGCTCTACGGCCACCTGCGGTTGACCGCGCTGGCGACCCGCCGCACCTCGGCGCGCTGGGCGTTCACCGTCGGGCCGGTCGTCACTGGGGGCGTGTTCGCGCCGCGGGCCGGCGGCCACGCCGAGGGCCTCTTGCTCGGCGGCTTCGCCAACGCGGCGTGGCGGTTCGGCGGCTGCTGGCAGGTGGTCCCCGAGCTGTCGCTGCACGTCACCGCGGCCGGCGAGGTGCCGGTGCGCGGCACGGTCGCGCAGCTCGGCGTCGCGATCGGTCGCGGCTGGTAGTCACGCCGGCGGCGACGACGCCACCGCCGCGGGCGACGTCGCGGGCGAAGGCACCGGCGCCGAAGCCCCGCGCCCCGCGCCGCGCTCGCGCAGCATCGCGGTGATCATGTTCTTGCGGGTGATCGCGGTGGCGGTGAGCACGCCGCCCATCAGCGCGCCACCGACGCCGGCGGTGCAGATGTCGGCGCCGGTCAGGAACAGGTTGGCGATCGGCGTGTGCGGGCGCAGGTGGCGGGCGGCGAACCGCTCGGGGGTGTGGGCCAGGCCGTAGATCTCGCCCGACGGGTGGCCGGCGAAGTGCTGGGTGGTCAGCGGCGTCGACAGCTCGGCGTGATCGACCTTGCCCTCGACCTGCGGGCACTGGCGGTACAGCTCGCCCAGCAGCCGATCGCGCAGCCGGGCCTTGAGCGCCTCGTAGTCGGCGCCGCGCTTCTTCCACGGCGTGCCGGCCCATGGCGCGAACGCGGCGTACGGCGCCACGCCGATCACCTCGACGGTGGCGCGGCCGGGGAAGCGGTTGGCGAAGTCGGGGTCCTTGGCCGACGGGAACGACAGGTACGCCACCGGCAGCGGCGCCTCGGGATCCGCGAGGAAGCGCGCGACGCTGCGGTCGTGATCGTCGTCGGGGTAGACCCACAGGTTGCTGCGCTCGAGGCCGAGCGCCGCGGCGTCGTGGCGGAAGCCGGCGTACAGCGACACGTGGGCGAACGACGGCGGCGCGCCCGGCACCGTGGGCTTGAGGTCGTGGCGCGCGGCCGCCTCCCGCGGCACCAGCTTGCCGAAGGTCAGCGCCAGGCCGGCGTCGCTGATCACGCGCGCGGCGCGTACCTCCTCGCCGCTGGCCAGCCGCACGCCGACCGCGCGGTCGCGCTCGACGACGATCTCGGCGACCTCGGCCGAGGTGATGACCGCGCCGCCGGCGGCCTCGATGCCGGGCAGCATCGTCGCGGCGATCCGCGCCGAGCCGCCGACCGGGTAGGCGCCGCCGCCGAGGTAGTGGCCCACCAGCATCGCGTGCATGAACCAGCTGGCCTGGGCCGGCGGCAGGCCGTAGTCGCCGTACTGGCCGGTCAGCACCGCGGTCAGGCGGCGATCGCCGGTCAGGGTCGCCATCACCTCGCGCACGGTCTTGCGCGCGTGGCGCATGGCCGGCCCGCGCAAGATCGGCGAGCTCACCGCGCCCAGCAGCGGCGGCAGCGCCTTCTCGAGGAAGAACTTCTTGCTGGCGTGGACGGTCTCGCGGATGAGCTGCAGGTAGCGATCGATCGCGTCGCGCTCGTTGGGGAAGCGCTCGTGCATCGTCTGGCGGAAGCGCTCGCGGCCGGCGACGAACGGGTAGCGATCGTCGCCGACGATGATCGTGTCGTAGACGTCGCCCAGCGACGCCCAGCCGAGCTGGCCGTCGGTGAGGTGATCGAACGCGCGCCGGAGCAGCGTGCCCTCGCGGTGGACGTCGCCGACGTAGTGCACGCCGACGTCCCACTCGTAGCCGGGCCGGTGGAACGTGTGGGTGAAGCCGCCCGCGGTGTAGTGCCGCTCGAGCACCAGCACGCGCTGGCCGGCGTGGCGGGCCAGCATCGACGCGGCGGTCAGGCCGCCGAGGCCGCTGCCGATGACGATGCTGTCCCAGCCGCGCGGGCCGGGATCGGGGAGGCCGTGCTGCTTGTACGAACGTCCGATGCGGGTCATGCGCGTCTCCGGGTGCGGGCGGGGGCAGGGGCGACCGGGCGGAACCCGGCCAGCTCGTGATCGACGGCGGCCAGCCGCGCGAGCGAGCGCGCCGGCAGGTTGCCCGACAGGTACAGGGCGCACAGCCCGTGGGTCGACGCCCACAGGAGCCGCGCCACCGCCAGCGGCTCGCCGGTGAGCGCGCCGGCGTCGATCGCGGCGGTGACCGCGGCGAGCAGGCACCCGAAGGCGCGGCGGGTGGCCGCGGTCAGCTCGGGCCAGCGGTGCTCGTCGCCCGGCGCGCGCAGCTCGAACATGATGCGGTACGCGTCGGGCTCGGCCTGGGCGAAGCCGACGTAGGCGGCCTTGAGCCGCTGGAGGCGCGCGATCGGGTCCCGGGCCGGCGCGGTGGCGGCCTCGAGCGCCTCGGCGAAGCGGGTGAACGCCTGGGCCCGGACCAGCGCCACCAGCTCGTCCTTGCCGCCGAGGTAGCGGTACGGCGTCATCGCGCTGACGCCGAGCTCGGCGGCGACCGCGCGCATCGTCACCGCGTCGTAGCCGTGGCGCGCGAACAGCTTGGTCGCGGCGGTGGCCAGCCGCTCGCGCGTGGTGGCGATGTCGGCAGGCAGGAGCGCGGCGCGGGCCATGACGGATAAGATATACGACGTAAAATTTACGATGTAAACGAGAAACCGATCGGGATCGGGATCGGGATCGGGATCGGGATCGGGATCGGGATCCGTTACTCGATCGCGATCACCGTCGCCGCCGGCACGCCGGCGAAGCCGCGATTCCACGCGGCCGCGTAGCCGCTGACCTCGGCGACGATCGCCGTCTCCCCCACCGCCAGCGCGTCGGCGTCGGGGACCAGCGCGTCGGCGATCACGTCGTCCTCGCAGCAGGTGGCGCCGACCAGCACGAGGCGGTGACCGTCCCCGGCGGCCGGCGGCGGCGCGCACAGGCGCGGCGTTGACCAGCGCAGGTGGCACAGCCGCGACAGGCCCAGCACGCGGGCGTCGTGACCGGCGATCGCGCGCGCGGCCAGCACCGGCCCGCTGGCGTAGCCGCAGCCTTCGGTGAGGACGCGGCCGGGCTCGACGCACAGCTCGATCGCCGACGGCACCGCGGCGCGGACCGCCGCGAGCGCGTCGGCGAGGCGGACCTGCCCGGCGATCGGCGCGCCGAGCGCGAAGCCGTGCAGCGACCCGCCGAGATCGAGCCGCGCGATCGCCAGCCCCGCGGCGTCGGCGGCGGCCAGCGCGGCGCGGGCGCGCGCGACCAGCGGCGCCGCGCTCACGACCAGCGGCCCGCCGTGGACGTGGAGGCCGCTCACCCGACCGGGCGCCGCGGCGGCCAGCGCGCGCAGCTCGTCGACGGTCACGCCGAACCGGCTGGCGTGACCGCCGGCGGCGTCGCGCAGGCCGCCGGGAGCGCTCTCGCCGAGCGCGCTGGTCGACACGCGCACCGCCAGCTCGACGCCCGGCACCGCGGCGGCCGCGGCCACCTGCGTCGCGGTCTCGCACGACGCGATCACCCGGCGCCCGCCGGCGACCAGCCGGGCCAGGCGATCGACCGCCGCGCCGCCGGGGAACGTCACCGACACGACGCGCACCGCCGGCGTCGCCTCGACGTCCTCCTCGGGGCCGGCCAGGTCGAGGCCGTCGAGCGTCGCCGCGGCCAGCCGCGCCAGCCCCGGCACGCCGACGATGGCCTTGGTCGCGGCCAGCGCCTCGACGCCCGCGGCCCGCGCGGCGTCGCGCACCGCCGCGAGCCGCGCGGCGATCGCCGGCAGGTCGTAAAGCAGCGCCGGCCCGTCGATCGCCCGCGCGGCGCGGACGATGCGATCGGGGGCGCGTCGGCTCATGGCGGCGGCGACGGTACCGCGTCCACGACGGGCGCGGGCTCGTCGGGCCCCGGTGCCCGCGGCGGCGGCGGCGGCCGGCGCGCGGGCGGCCGCGTGAACTCGGCGCCTTCGTCGTCGGCGGACGGCGGGGCCGGCGGGTCCGCTGGTTCGCCGGCGGCGTCGTCACCGACCGGCGGCGCCTGCTCGGCCGCGCGCTGCGTCGCCCGGTTGGCCGCCTCGGGCCCGCCCGACCAGCTCACGTAGCCGATCGGCACGCTGATCCCAGCCGCCAGCAAGATCGCGCCGCGCCAGCGCAGGCCGTTCTTGCCCTTGATCATGAACAGCCCCGACACCGCCAGGTACAAGAGCAGCACCGCGTAGCCATCGGCGATGTACGTCCACGCCTGCTTGCCGCGGTTGTAGTGCAGCCAGTTGGCGACCCGCAGCAAGAACCGCGGGTGGCGGCCCTGCTCGACGACGCGGCCGCTGTCGCCGTAGACGACCAGCTTCTTGTAGTCGTACTCGAGGTAGATCTCGTCGCCGGCGCGGTAGGTCGACCGCGGCGTCCCGACCTTGAGCGCGGCGCGGGCCTGCGCGATCGCCACGTCGTCAGGCACGTCGGCGGGGATCGGCGCGATCGTGCGCTCGCGCTCGTACGTCGTGTAGTTGGGGTCCCAGTCCTTGATGTGGTTGATGGCCAGGCCGCTGATCGCGTAGACCAGCGTGAGCCCGACGGCGAGGTAGCCGACGTCGCGGTGGATCGCGCGCAGCCAGCCGCGCCAGCGCTTGCGGATCGCCGCCAGCGCGCTCGCCCGCGGCGGCTTGTCGGTGGAGATCGGTGGCGACGACATGCGGGCCGCCGATCAGCCGTAGCGCTCTTCGCGCCAGGGATCGGCGTGGTTGTGGTAGCCGCGCACCTCCCAGTAGCCGGGCTCGTCGTCGACGACGAACTTCACGCCGGTCAGCCACTTCGCGCTCTTCCAGAAGTACAGGTCGGGCACCAGCCCGCGCACCGGCGCGCCGTGCTCGATCGGGAACGGCTTGCCGTTCATGCGGTAGGTGACCATCGCCGCCGGCGCGGTGGCCTCGGCGAACGGCACGTTGGTGGTGTAGCCGTGAGCGGCCTCGAAGATCACGTGGCGGACCGTGCCCTTGACGCCGGCCTTCTCGGCGAGCGTCGACACCCGCACGCCCTTGAACAGCGAGCCCAGGCACGACCAGCCGGTCACGCAGTGCACGTCGGCCGGCTGCTCGACCTGCGGCAGCTTGAGCAGGCCGGCGTAGTCGAGCGTGAACGGTGACGCCACGGCGCCGTGGACCCGCAGCCGGAAGCTCTTCACGTCGCCGGGCCCCTCGTCGCCGCCCATGTTGCGGAACTTCGAGAGCACCCGCTGGCCGGGCGGCAGCCGCGACCGGCCGTCGGCGCGCTTCTCGGCCCGGGCCTTGCGCGTCAGATCGTCGGCGGCCAGGCGCCACAGCGCGCCGCCGAGCGCCACCACGACGGTGCCGGCGGCGGCGGTCTGCAAGAACTGACGCCGATCCCAGGCCTTCGCGGCCTCGGGGTAGCGATCGAACAACGGACGGTCGGCCACGGGGTCTCCTTCGATGAGCCTAGCTTGGACGCTGGCTCGGGCTCGCAGGTTTCTACGCCGCGAGCTCCCCGGAGTTACGCGCCAGCTGGCCGACCGGTTCGCCGGACCTCACGAGCCCGGCGTGAACCGGACCCGGCGCTCGGCGTGGGCCTCGATGTCGGCCTGCTCGAAGTACAGCGGCGGCTGCTGGTTGACCCGCCACAGCTCGGCCTCGTCGGCGTGGTGCGGATCGTCCGGATCCTCGCGCTGGCCGCCGGGCAGCGCGTTGCGCGCGACCGGGCCGGTCGGCGTCATCTCGACGACCAGGCGCTGCGACGCGCCCGAGCCGAAGTGGAAGTCGCTGGTGCCGTAGATGCCGTAGTTGCCGGGGTCGACCGCGCCCAGGTCGCCGTGGCGCGGGAAGCCGTCGGGGAAGGTGGTGTCCATCGCGGGCGGGATCGACACCTGGGCGTTGCCGTCGAGCGCCGGCACCACCTGGCCGAACCGCACCTGGTGCAGGCGGCCCCAGCGCCACTGCTCGGGATCGGTGCCCAGCCGACCGCCGGCGAAGCCGTAGGCGGCGATCACCGCGCGCACGACGCGCTCGTCGCGCGACTCGCGCACCGCCGCGGTGTCGAGGTCGTCCCACAGCACGCTGTCGTTCCAGGTGGCGTCGCCGCCGTACGCCGCGCGGTAGGTGGCCATCGACGCCGGCGCGGTCAGCGCCCACTCGAGCGCGCGCGCCGCCAAGAGCGAGCCCGGCCGGCGGCCGATGCGCGTGCCCTCGTCGTCGAACGCCAGGCTGGCCAGCCGGGTCAGGGTCAGGTTCCACACCGTCGTCGCGACGCTGTCGGCGATCTCGCTGGCGGCGGTGGCGCCGACGCCGTGCGGGGTCGCGAACGACCACGCCATCAGCCGGGCCCGGGCGTCCATCAGCTGCGCGCGGCCGGTCGTGCCGATCGCGGTCATCGCGGCGGCCAGCGCCGGATCGTCGGACGGGTCGCCGAGCGCGTGATCGATCGACGCGATCACCGCGGCGCGCATGCCCTCGCCCAGGATCGACGTGGTCTCGCCCTGCAGCGCGACCATGTCGTCGGTGGTGATGCCGCCGCGCGTGGTCAGCGCGTCGAGCCGCTGGCGGATGCGCGCCTGGCGGTAGCCGGTGTCGAAGTCGCCGCCGAGGTAGTACGGATCGTTGCAGGGGTTGCCGTCGGTGGTGACGCCGACGTTGTCCTGGTTCGACGTCGCGATGTAGCCGCGGGCCGGGTTGACCTCGTGCGGGACGTAGCGGTCCTCGAGGTCGGTGGTCCACTCGTGATCGCCGCTGGCGCCGTCGAGCACGAACAGCGGCGAGATCCCGGTGGGCGCGCCGTTGGCGTCGTAGCCGAAGCTGCACGCGCGGGCGTCGCGCTGCGGGATCCGCGCCTCGGTCGACCAGCGGATGCCGTCGGTGGCCGACACGAACGAGAAGTTCTGGGCGCCGACCCGGAAGTTGTCCTGCGCGGTCTCGGCGGCCGCGAAGTCGCCGGCCGACAACAGCCCGACGAAGAACGCCAGCTCGTTGGTCGGGACGTCGCCGGTGTAGCGCACCGACATCGCGCGGCCGTGGGGATCGGCGACCGCGGTCGGCGCGACGATCGAGTCGGGGATCAGCGCGCCGTGGTGCGGCACGACGTAGACCTTGTAGGTCTCGGGCGTCGCCTGGCCCTGGATGTTGATCACCTCGTCGACCACCTGCAGCGGGACGTCGGCGCCGCGGAACCGCACCGCGGTCGGGGTCCACACCGGCGCGGCCGGCGTGCCGTCGTTGCGGAACGTGACCTGCTCGTCGTAGACGTCGGTGACGTCGTAGCCGGTGGTGGTGGCGCTCCACGCCAGCTTGCGGTTGAAGCCGAGCACCACGCCGGGCAGGCCGGCGAACGCGACGCCCTCGACGTCGAGCGCCTGCTCGCCGCCCTTGGTCGCGGTGTCGAGGTGCACGTACCACCACACCGGCGGCGCGATCAGCGACAGGTGGGGATCGTTGGACAGGATCGGGTGGCCGCTCGCGGTCTTGCCGCCGGCCACCACCCACGAGTTCGAGCCGATGTGCGGATCGCGGCGCAGCAGCAGGTTGGCGTCCATGCGATCGAAGAACCGCTCGGCGCCGGCCAGCGCGCGCTGATCGGGCACGAAGCCGGCGGCGGCGCGGCGGCGGGCCCGGCTGCCGGTGTCGGTGCCGACGTTGGGGAAGCCGTCGGTGGTGAACGCGGCGCGGGCCGGCTTGTCGGTCCACCAGTCCTGGTAGAGCCCGGCGCGGGCGGCGATCAGCGGATCGGCCGAGCCGGCGGGGAACGCGGTGGCGACGCCCGAGCGCGCGGCGGTGCGCGCGACGTCGGAGCCGGCGTCGTACGACAGGTTCCACGCCTGGTAGCGGGCCAGCGCGAAGACGTCGGCGCCGGTCCAGTGATCGGCGTGCGGCGACGACAGGATCAGCGCCAGCGCCTCGTTGCCGCGGGTGGTGGTGTAGCCGGGCTGCTTGAGCACGGTGTCGATGTACTGGTTGATGCCGGCGACGAACGCGTCGGCGGCCAGGCGCGTGGGATCGGTCGCGGGCAGGCCGTCGTAGATCGCCTGGCCGACCCGGCGGAAGCCGAGGAACCGCTGCTCGCGATCGTCGTCGATCAGCCCCGGCGACAGCCCGCCGGCGACCTCGGCCAGCCGGCCGGTGACGCTGCGGCGGATGAACTCCATCTGCGCGAAGCGATCGCGCGCCATCAGGTAGCCCTCGGCGACCAGCACGTCGTGCACGGTGGTGCCGCGGATGTGCGGCACGCCGCGGTCGTCGATGGTGACGTCGACCTGGCCGTCGAGGCCGTCCAGCGCGAGGGTCTCATCGGGGGGCGGGCCGGCGTCGGGGCCGCCGCCGTCGTCGCCGCAGGCGAGCGTCAAGGTCGTGGCCAGGGCCGCGGCGGCCAGGCGAGTCGGGTACGTCATGCGCGCATCCTACCCCCACGCCCGCCGGCGGTGAGCCCGGATCAGCGGTGCGCGGTCAGCCAGGCGTCGACCGCGTCACGGTCGCGGTCGAGGTGCCGGTCGACGTACGTGGCCCGCGCGGCGGCCGCGAGCTGGCGCGCCCGGGGGCGGGCGGCGCGCTCGGCCCACAGCGCGCGGGCCAGCTGGAAGTCGAAGTCGGCCTGCAGCCGCGGGCCGCCCTGGAGCTCGCCGGCGATCAGCTCGAGCTGGTGGCGCGCCTGATCGCCGCGGCCGAGGTCGTTGAGCGCCCGCGCGCGCGGCACCAGGAACTCCACGCGATCGACCGGGTTGTCCATCATCGAGATGGCCCGATCGATGCGGGCCAGCGCGCGGGCCGGCTGGCCGCGATCGGTCTCGACGGCCGCGAGCGCGGCCAGGATGTACGGCAACCGCGCGATCGGCGGCTTGACCGACTCGCCTAGCGCGAGCGCCTCGGTCAGCGTCGTCTCCGCCGCGTCGAGCTCCCCGCGCTGGCGCTGGGCCTGGCCGACACACAGCAGCGCGCCGGCCCGTCGGGTCGGCTCGAGCCCATTGCTCGCCGCCAGGGTCCGGCCGGCGCGCTGGCACCGCGTCAGCGCGTCGTCATCGCGGCCGACGTCGAGCTCGGCCTGCCCGAGGTTCTCCTGGGCGTACGCGACCTCGGGGTGATCGGGGCCGAGGATCGCCTCGCGCCGGGTCACCACCTGCTCGTAGAGCGCGAGCGCCTCGACGACGTGGCCGCGGTATCGCTCGACGTTGGCCATCGTGTTGAGGATGCGCGTGGCGGGCAGCGGGGCGTCCGCGAGCTCGTCGCGGACGATGGCCAGCGCCTGGGTCAGGAGCGGCATCGCCTGGTCGTAGCGCCCGAGCTCGACCATGGCGGCGGCCTGGTAGAACGCCAGATCGGCGCGCAGCCGCGGCGGGTTGCCGGCCCGCTCGACCGCCGCGGTGACCAGCGGCGCCAGCGTCGGGACCTCCTCGGGGCGCTGGGCCCGGTTGACGACCCACAAGAGCTCGACCCATGCCGCCGCGACGGTGGCGTCGTCGCCGCTGGTCGCCGCGAGCTGCGCCGCCTGCCGCAGCTCGGCCTCGCTCTCGGCCATCGCGCCGGTCCGCTCGAGGGCGCGGCCGAGCGCGAGGCGGGCGGTCGCCTCGAGGCCGACCGCGGCGTCGGCGTCGGCGGCCGCCACCGCGGCCCGCGCCGCGGCCAGCGCGTCGGGGTACAGCCCCGCGCGGAACAGCGCCTCGGCCTGCTGCAGGTGAGCGTCGATCGTCGCCGCGGCCACGCGGGCCTCGGGGCCGAGCGTCGTCACGCCGCGGCCGCGGGTGCGCGGGTCGAGGCAGCTGGCGGCCGCCGGCAGGCTCGTCACCGCCGCGACCGCGCCATCGACCACCGCGGCGCCCGCGCGCTGCGCGAGCACGTCGATCAGGGCCGCGCGATCGGCGCGCAGCCGCGCCAGGCAGCCGACGCGCTCGAAGAACTCCGACGTGTCGTGGCGATCCTCGCGGCACACCGCGGTGGTTACGCGCAGCTGATCCTCATCGGCGCTGGTGAGCCGCGCCGCCACCCGCGCGACCGCGTCGTCGCCGGCGGCGCCGCGCACCTGGTGGAACTTCCGCGCCACCTCGGCGTGGCGCGCCGACGTCCAGGTCGGCACCGGCGCGGTCCGGCACGGCCCGATCGCGCCGGGGCGCGCGGCGGCCCGCATCCAGCCGAAGGTGGCGACCGCGACCAGCGCCAGCGCGCCGACGGCGATCCCGGCGCGGCGCCACGCCTTCGCCGGGTCGTGCTCGAGCGCGGCCAGGAGCGCCGCCATCGTCGGGTAGCGGGCCGCGGGATCGCGCGCCAGGCCGCGGCTGAGGATCACCCGCACCCGATCGGGCACGCCGCGCGGCTCGGCCGGCGGGGCCAGGTCGTCGACGCACACCCGCATCGCCAGCACCTCGATCGAGTCGGCGGCGAACGGGTGGACGCGGTACAGCGCCTCCCACATCGACGCGCAGAACGACCACTGATCGGTGCGCGCGTCGATGGCGCCGCGCTGGTGCTGCTCGGGGGCCATGTAGCGCGGCGTGCCGACCATCGCCCCGCTGGTGAGGTCGAGGCCGTCGGCGACGACCCGGGCGCTGCCGGCCTGGGCCGCCTCGGTCCCGACGCCGACGAGGCCGAAGTCGGTGACCAGCACGCGGCCGTCGTCGCCGAGCAGCACGTTGGCGGGCTTGAAGTCGCGGTGCACCAGCCCCGCCGCGTGGGCCGCGGCCAGGCCCCGGCCGGCGCTGACGAACCGGGCCAGCACCTCGCGCCACGGCCGCGGCTCGTCGAGCCAGCGGGCCAGCGTGGTGCCCTCGATCAGCTCCATGACCAGGAACACGCCGGCCCGGGTGGCGCCGGCTTCGTAGACCCGCACCACGTTGGGGTGCGTGAGGCGCGCCATGGCCTTGGCCTCACGCACCATCCGCGCCTCGGCGGCCACGCCGTCGGTGTCGTCCGCCGACTGCGCCATCACCTTGATCGCGACCTGGCGATCGAGCAGCGGGTCGTGGGCGGCGAACACGACGCCCATGCCGCCCGCGCCCAGCATGCCCTCGACCCGGAACCGCCCGAAGCGGTCGCCGGCCGCGGTGGGCAGCACGGCCGTCGAGCCCGAGCCCGGCGAGGCGTCGACGGTCGCGGCGTCCGGCCCTGGGCCCGGGCTCGTCGGATCGTCGATCACCTCCGGAGTCTACGCCACCGCCCGCGACCGCGCGCGCCGGCGGTGTCCGGGCCGCGGACAGCAGCCGGAGCGCGCCGCTCAGGCCCGCCCGTAGACCGGCACCAGCGCGCCCGAGGTCAGCGCGTTGGCCGGGCTGGCCAGGTAGCCGATCGCCGCCGCCAGCTCGGCCGGCTTGGGCCAGCGCGCGAAGTCGGCGTCGGGCATCGCGGCGCGGTTGGCCGGGGTGTCGATGATCGACGGCACGATCGCGTTGACGAAGACACCCTCGGACGACAGCTCGGCGGCGGCGCCCTGGGTGATCGCCACCACCGCGGCCTTCGACGCGGCGTACGCCACCAGGCCGGCGGTCGGCACCAGCGCCGGCCGCGCCGCGACGTTGACGATGCGGCCGCCGTGGCCGCGCATGCGCCGCGCGGCCTCGCGCGTGGCCAGGAAGCAGGTGCGCGCGTTCATCGCGATCATGCGGTCGAAGTCGGCCAGCGTGGTGTCGACGAGCGCCGCGCCGGCGTAGCCGCCGACCAGGTGGATCGACGCCCACGGCGTCGGCAGGCTCGCGAAGTACGCGGCGAGCGCGGCCTCGTCGCCGCCGTCGACGCCGGGCCGGGCGTCGACCTGCGGGTGCGCGAGCCACGTCGCGGCCGGGGGCACGGCGGCCTCCATCAGCGGCGCGTGGACGGTCGCGCCGGCGGCGACGAGGTGCGCGACGACGGCGCCGCCCAGCCCGCCGCTGCCACCGGTGATCACGACATGACGATCCGAGAGGTCGAGCGCGAGGGTCATGGGGCCGATGGTAGGCAGCCCGGCGCCGCCCGCCATCCCGGGGTCAGGAAAACACCGTCTCGCGGCGTGGCGCTGGAGCCGAACTGGAGCCGATCGGCTCTCGAGAACCGTTGGGTTCCTCGGCGGTGGAGCCAACTGTCCGAGATCACGGGCACGGGAAGCGGACCCAGGCTTGCTACTATCCACGATCATGCAGCGCATCACCGCCTACATCGTCGCCGCCGTGCTCCTGGGCCTGGTGGCCACCGCCGACGCGCGCCCGCGTCCCACCCGCCGGGCGTCGACCTTCACCGCCAACAAGACGTTCGGCCTCGGCATCATGCTCGGCGCGCCGACCGGGCTCTCGGGCAAGTACTTCGTCGGTCGTTCGACCGCCATCGACTTCGGCATCGGCGGCAACGGCTACGGCTACGGCCGCGGCCGCAGCGGCCTCCACCTCCACGCCGACTACCTGTGGCACCCGGTGGTGCTGGCGTCGCCGCCGGAGTTCGAGCTGCCGCTGTACATCGGCATCGGCGGGCGCTTCTTCTCGTACGACTGGGCGCACGGCGACCACTACCACCGCGGCGCCGCGCTGGGCGTGCGCGCGCCGATCGGCATCTCCTTCGACCTCAACCGGACGCCGCTCGACATCTTCGTCGAGCTGGCGCTGGTCGGCGACCTGCTGATCGATCGCGACGACCGGGTCGACGCCTTCGATCACAACGACGGGTTCTACTTCGACGTCAACGCCGCCGTCGGCCTGCGCTACTACTTCAATTGAGCGACGACGACCCGGCCGAGGTCGGCGCGGGCGGCGGGGCCTGGCGGCCGATCGGCGGGAAGTTCTCGCACGCGGCCTGGAACGACTCGAGCGCCTGCTGCAACGCCGGCGCGAGGTTGCCGGCGCAGATGTCGCCGTAGATGACGTTGGTGCCGGCGGCCTGCTGGAACTGCTTGAGGCGGATGCCCTCCTCGGCCATGCCGAAGCTCGACGAGCACGAGGTCTGCCCGGCGATGATCGCCGCGGCCCAGCGGCCGCGCTCGCCCTTGACCTGATCGAGGGTCGCGACGATCTCGCTCGGCATCTCGAGGCCGGTGTCGCCGTTGGTGGCGCAGTTGTCGCCGGCGGTGGTGAACGTGGTCGACGTGCGCGAGCAGTCGTCCTCGTCGGTGAGGATCACGATGCCCAGCAGCGCGTCCTCGCGCAGGAAGCCGGGGTTGGTGGCCAGGGTCGCGGCCAGCTCGCTGGCGCGCAGCGGCATCTCGATCGCGGGGCCGCTGGTGCCGACGTCGGCGTTGCACGCGAACGTCGTCGCCATGTTCGGATCGGTGCGCTCGAGCCACGGCCGGGTCATGCCGCACGCCTGCTTGAACTTGCCGTCGAGGCCGGTCTGCGGCTGCTGGATCGGCGGGAACGGCGGGAAGCCGGGGA
>Ga0073899_10002142_pt1 | contig 17821 bp, 18 predicted proteins | sample KloWWTmetaKNB5Ph_FD_88975 | JGI IMG/M metagenome (GOLD analysis project Ga0073899, IMG submission 88975) | Active sludge microbial communities from Klosterneuburg, Austria, studying microevolution and ecology of nitrifiers - Klosterneuburg... | ecosystem: Engineered > WWTP > Aerobic digester >...
CCAGCGGCGTGACCTGCAACGCCATCTGCCCGGGCTGGGTGCTGACGCCGCTGGTGCAGAAGCAGGTGGACGCCCGCGCCGCCAAGGATGGTGTGGACAACGCCGAAGCCACCCGGCGTCTGCTGGGCGAAAAACAGCCCTCGCTGCAGTTCACCACCCCCGAGCAGCTGGGTGGCCTGGCGGTGTTCCTTTGTTCCGCCGCCGCAGACAACGTGCGCGGCCAGTCCTGGGCCGTGGACGGCGGCTGGACCGCCCAGTGACCCTGCGGTGGCCGGCGCCCTGAGCGCGCCCGCCACCGGGCGACATCAGCGCGTCAATCGCACGCTGCCCTGGACTGTGGCGCTGACGCTGCCCTTGCCCGCCTCGGTGGGCAGGGGTGCCGAGTCCATGGCGGCGGCCACCCGCATCATTGGCATCGGGCGAACCGTTTCGCCCTCGCTGGTGTGTACCTGCACCTCGCCCAGCACGTAGCCGGCGTAGCCGAACTGCCGCGCGATCTCGGCAGCCCGCCGGCGCCAGGCCTGCACCGCCTGACCGATCAGCTCCTGCTCGTGCTTCTCACGCAGCTCGCGCGACAGGCTGTAGCCGGTGGAGGTGATCACCATGCCCTGGATGCGCCCGGCAGTGGCAGCCACCCGGCCAATGTCCCGCCCGCTGAGCTGCAGGTCGGTGCTGCCCACCCAGCCGTTGGCGCGGCCGTTGTTTCCATACCGGGGGGACAGGTTGAAGTTGCCGCTGCGCAGCTCCAACGCATCGGCCTGGACCGCCTTGCGGGCCTCGGCCAGGGCAGCCTCCAGCACCTGCTTCAGGCTGGACTGCACCTGGGCGGCATCGTTGCCCTCCCGGGTGGCCTGCAGGGTGATGGTCAAGGTGTCCTGTGGCAGCTCCAGGCTGGCCGAGGCACTGAAGCTCACGTTGTGTTCCCGGATGCCTTCAGCGGCAAGCGCTGCCCCTGCTGGGGGCACTTGGGCATGGGCAAACGACAGCCCTGCCCCCAGGAGGCAGGCCCCGCCGGCCATCGCTGCATGGCGGGCCAGACGGTGGCCCAGACGCCGGTTGACACAGCGGGGTGTGATGGCAGGAGGGGTTCGACGCAGCATCGGGTGTCCTTCGATCAGGGATGACCCTGAGAATCAGGGCCGGCCCCGCTACAACGTGGGGGAATGCCCCCCGGATGACCGCAGATGCAACCTGGATCGGGTCGATCTTCAATCGGTCGCAAGAAATGTAACAGCGAGTCAGAACCCTCGAAAATCGGGTTCCGGCATGCGCACAATCGCCCCTGTTACAAATTCGGAGCCGCCGACATGACCACCGCCAACGCCCAGCGCACCGACCGCATCGCCGTCGTCGATGACGATGCCCGCATCCGCGACCTGCTGCGCCGCTACCTCACGCAGGAAGGCTTCGAGGTCCTGCTTGCCGAGGATTCCAAGGCCCTCAACCGCATCCTCACCCGCGAGACGGTGGACCTGATCGTGCTTGATCTGATGCTGCCCGGCGAAGACGGCCTGTCCATCTGCCGCCGCCTGCGTGCGGCCAACGACATCACCCCCATCATCATGCTGACGGCCAAGGTGGAGGATGTGGACCGCATCGTCGGCCTGGAGGTGGGGGCAGACGACTACCTGCCCAAGCCCTTCAACCCGCGCGAGCTGCTGGCACGCATCCATGCGGTGCTGCGCCGCCGCCCCTTGATGGAAGCGCCGGGTGCGCCTTCGCGGGATGCCCAGTCGGTCAGCTTCGGCCCCTTCGAGTTCGACCTGGCTCTGCGCCGACTCACCCGCGACGGGGACGTGATCTCTCTGACCACCGGTGAGTTCTCCATGCTCAAGGCCCTGGTGCGGCACCCGCGTCAGCCGCTGTCGCGCGACAAGCTGGCCCAGCTGGCCCGCGGCCGGGAGTTCGAACCCTTTGACCGCAGCCTGGATGTGCAGGTGTCGCGGCTGCGCAAGATGATCGAGCCGGATCCCTCCCAGCCGCGCTACATCCAGACCGTGTGGGGAGTGGGGTACGTCTTTGTGCCGGACGGTGCGGCTTGAACCCTTTGCGCTGAGGTCCATTGGACCGGGCTGCCTGCCTTGTTGGCCTGAGCGGCATACTTCTCCCAGGACAGTGCCTGTCCGAACCGCGTCCAGGCAGCCCCCATGGCACAGACCACCACCAGCACCCTGATCCAGCCCCCACCCTCGGTGGCTTCACCGATGGCGCGCATGCTTGCGACCCTGTTCCGCAAGAGCCTGCCGATGAGCCTGTTCTGGCGCACCTTCCTGCTGCTGTCGCTGATGCTGGGCGCGGGCATCCTGGGCTGGGTCTACATGCTGCGCTACCTGGAGCTGGAGCCCAGGGGGGTGCAGGCGGCCCAGCAGATTGCCAGCCTGGTCAACCTCTCGCGTGCGGCGCTGCGCTACACCGATCAGGTCAACCGCGTCGCACTGGTCAAGAACATTGCCGACCAGGAGGCGGTCAAGCTCCAGCCGCGCGAGCCGGGTGACCGCTGGGACCCCTTCGAGGTGGACCGCTTCACCCGCACCATCGGCGCGGAACTTCGCAGCCGGCTCGGGCCGCAGACCATCGTGGCCAGCAGCGTCAACGGCACGCCGGGGCTGTGGGTGGGCTTCCTGATCGAGACGGACAACTACTGGCTGCAGGCCGACCCCGGCCGGGTGCAGTCCGCCGTCACCGGCAAGACCTACTTCCTCGTGCTCGGGCTGACGCTGCTGCTCACCCTGCTGGGCTCGGCGTTGATCGCCGGGCTGATCAACCGGCCGCTGCGGCAGCTGTCCTTTGCGGCCAGCCGCATCCGCGAGGGCGAGTTCCACTCCCGCCTGGACGAAGAAACCGCCACCCGTGAGATCCGCGAGGTCAACCGCGGCTTCAACCGCATGGCCCGCGAGCTGGCCAAGATCGAGGACGACCGGGCGGTGATGCTGGCGGGCATCTCCCACGACCTGCGCACGCCGCTGGCACGCATCCGGCTCGAGACCGAGATGAGCGTGGTGGACGAGGAGGCCAAGCGCAACATGGCACAGGACATCGACCAGCTCGACGCCATCATCGACAAGTTCATGGACTACGCCCGGCCGACGCAGGTCAAGCTGCAGTCGGTGGTGCTGGCGGTGCTCCTGGACACGGTGATCCGCCGCATGTCCAGCGAACACGTGAAGATCCAGGCCCGCGTCACCACCGACGTGCGTGTGCTGGCCGACGAAACCGACCTCGACCGGGTGTTCGCCAACCTGTTCGAAAACGCCCGCCGTTATGCCCTGAGCGAAGACGGTATCGCCCGCGTGACCGTCACCTATGCCCGAGCAGGGCAGTGGGTGGTGGTGAGCGTGCGCGATGAGGGCCCCGGCGTCAGCCCGGAGCAATTGGTGCGCCTGACCACCCCCTTCTACCGTGGCGACAAGGCCCGCACCCACACCAGCACCACCGGCGCCGGGCTGGGACTGGCCATCGTGGACAAGACTGTCACCCGCATGGGGGGCCAGCTGGAGCTGGGCAATGCGCCGGGCGGTGGTTTCGTGGCCCATGTCAAGCTGCGCCGCGCGCCCTGACGCAGTGCAGCATGGTCGGGCGACGGCCTGCTAAGCTGGCGGCATCGCAGCTTTCAGAGCGCCATCCACCATGTTCACCGGCATCGTCCAGGCCGTCGCCACCGTCGCAGCCGTCACCGACCAACCGGGTCTGCGCACCTTCACCCTGAGTTTCCCGCCGGGCTTCCTGGAGGGCCAGACCGTCGGTGCCAGTGTGGCCTGCGACGGCGTGTGCCTGACGGCGACCCGCCACCAGGGCGCCGATCGCGCCGAGTTCGACGTGATGCAACAGAGCCTGGCGCTGACCACGCTGGGCAGCTTTTGCGTGGGTGACCACATCAACGTGGAACGTGCCGCCCGCGACGGGGTGGAGATCGGCGGCCATCCGATTTCCGGGCATGTGGACTTCCAGGCCCGGGTGGGTGAAGTGCGCAACCCTGCCAACAACCACGTGCTGCGCATCGACGTGCCGGCCCCGTGGATGCGCTATGTGTTTCCGAAGGGCTACATCGCCGTCAACGGCGCCAGCCTCACCGTGGCCGAGGCCGGACGGCAGCCGGATGGCAGCGGCTGGTTCGAGGTCTGGCTGATCCCGGAAACCCTGCGGCAGACCACCTTCGGCGACAAGGGGGCGGGCGCTGCGCTGAATGTTGAAATCGAACGCGGCACCCAGGTGATGGTGGACACCGTGCGCGCCACCCTGGAGGAGCGCCTGGGCCCGCTGCTGCCCGCACTGGAGGCGCTGCTGCGTGAACGCGGCATCGGTGTGGAGGCACTGACCGGAGGACAGGTGGGCACACGGACGGACAGTCACGCCGCTCTGCTCCCCACCTCCGCCGCGGCGGAGGCCCGATGAACAGTGAGCAGGGCCGCGTGCCCGGTCTGGCAGGCAACTGGCCGGCGGACACGGCCACCGTGGTCGATGAGACCCGCCGCTGGCTGGAGCGGGCGGTGATCGGCCTGAACCTCTGCCCCTTTGCCAAGGCGGTGCATGTGAAGGATCAGCTGCGCTACGTGGTCAGCACAGCCACCGAGCCCGGCCAGCTGCAGGCCGACCTGGAGCGCGAACTGCGCCTGCTCGCCGAGTCCGATCCCGCGCAGGTGGAGATGACGCTGCTGATGCACCCCCAGGTGCTGCAGGACTTCATCGACTACAACGACTTCCTGGATGTGGCCGACGCCACAGTCGAGCAACTGGACCTGGGCGGCATCCTGCAGATCGCCAGCTTCCACCCGCAGTACCAGTTTGCCGGCACGGAGCCGGACGACATCGACAACTTCACCAACCGCTCACCCTACCCCACCCTGCACCTGCTGCGCGAAAGCAGCATCGACCAGGCGGTGGCGGCCTTCCCGGAGGCCAGCGAGATCTACGAGCGCAACATCGAGACCCTGCGCCGACTGGGCCGCCCCGGCTGGGCAAAGTTGTTCAAGGGCTGAGGCGCTGTGGCGCCAGGGGATCCTGCGTCGCGAAGGCTTCGTCGTCTTCCAGGTCGCCTGCGTCCTCCAGGGCTGGGCTGTTGAGCCCCACCGGCTTGGGCAGGCGAAAACTCCACCACGGCAACGCCCGGATCAGCGAGAGCACCTGACCACTGTGGGAGGCAGCATAGCCCGGCAAATCCGCCAGCAGCGCGGGCCACTCCGGGCTGGCCAGCTGCTCGCGCAGGCGCAGCACCGCCGGGTGGGTCAAGGCATCCTTCAGGCAGACCAGGTGGTAGTCCTCGTCCAGCAACGGCAGGAAGTCCAGGCCGAACTGCCGGGCCGCGGCCTCCACCCCCAACGCAGCATCACCCGCGCCGCTGGCCACCGCGGCCGCCACGGCCAGGTGGCTGTTCTCCACCTGATCCTGATAACCGCAGATCTGCGTGGCGTCCAGACCCGCCTGTTCGAGCAGATGGTCCAGCAGCAGCCGCGTGCCCGAGCCGGCCTGGCGATTGACGAAGCGTGCTACAGCGCCCCTTGGCCCCCCCCGCCCCACACCGCCTGAAGCGGCGTCGCTGGCCTGTACCAGATCCGCCAGCCCGCGCAGGCCCAGCGGATTGCCCGGCGCCACCATCAGCCCTTGAGTGCGCCGCACACAGCCGATCAGCTTGTGGCGCCCGGGCTTGAGCAGCGGCCGCAGCGAATGGGCGAATACATCCCCCCGGTCGTGCTGCGGCGGCACGTGGAATCCCGCCACCAGGCAGCGCCCCTCGGCCAGGGCCCGCAGGGCATCCACACTGCCGGCAAACCGCAGGTCGATGTGCAGGCGATGCTGCCGGCTGGCGGCGTCGCGCAGGATCGGCAGCGCCAGGTCGTGGCTGGCGTAGATCGTCAGCACCTGCTGGCTGCCGTCCAATGCCTCGCTGAGCACCCGCTCCAGTTCAGCCCGCAGGGCCTCGATGTGCGGTGTCAGCCGGGTGCGTGCCTGGGTCTCGGCCCAGAGCAGGCGGTCGGCAAAGGGGGTCAATCTCGACGGCTGGCCCTGGGTCCAGGTCAGCAGCGGCTCACCCAGCACCTCCTCCCAGTGCTTGAGCTGGCCCCAGACATGGCGGTACGACGCCCCCAGCGACTTGGCCGCGTGCTGGATGGACCCGCCCTCCTTCACCGCGGTGAGCAGGTCGAACAGAGGGTTCTGCACCTGCGCGCCGCGCTGGCCGTCGGTCTCGAAACTGTACTGAAGGTGAACGCCGCGGGCGAGCATCGAATCTGAACTCCGGTCAACGCGCGCCGGCGCTGTACTTTTCCACCGCCTGGGCTTCGAGCCGGTAGCCGCTCACGCCCATCGAGGAATCCTGTCTCTGCGTGCGCATCGTGCCGGTGACCCAGACGGCGTCCATGCTGCGAAAACCCTTCACCGCCCTGGCAGGCAGCACATGCACGATCTGGTTGGCCGGCGGCGGCGGGCTGTGGATGCAGGCGCCAAAGTACGGCACCAGCAGGAACTCCGACAGCTCACCCCGGCTCTCCTCCAGCGGCACCAGGTAACCGGGGATGCGCACCGCGGCGCCGTCCAGTTCCGGTCGCGTCGGGGCGTTGTCCCACTCCTCACGCAACTCCCGCATCAGCTGCAGCACCTTGGGGTCGGCGTCGCTCAGGCCCTGCACATTGCGGTCGCGGAAGCGTTTGCCCGGGTCCCAGTCCTTGGGCACCAGGTCTTCCCAGCGCAATTCGGGGGGCCGACTCTTGGCGCCAGGCCGGGTTGCGGCGGCCTGAGCCCAGGCCTGGATCGGCACGCCCAGCAGCACGGCAGGCAGCAACACACCGAAGGCAGCACACAGCCGCCGTCGCGAATGCTCCAGTGGTGGGCCCTGCGGCCGGGGTGGTGGACAGGGGCTCTCTGACGCTTCAACCATGCCGCATTCTCACCTCAGACGCCACAGAGGCGGCATCCCGGTCTTGCGCCCATGTGAGCCGGCGGACGATCGCCTGAATTCTTGAACCACTTGGCTTGCGACCCCAGGGGCCAGCCCTGGACAATCCGCCCATGCCGACCGACAGCCCCGCCGCCACCTCCACTCCCCTGCCGTTGCGCCTGCGGGATCTGTTGACCCACCTGGAAGCCGGCCTGCTCGAACGGCAGCACGCTGTCCGCCTGGCCCTGCTCGCCGCGCTGGCCGGCGAGCATGTGCTGCTGATCGGCCCCCCCGGCACGGCCAAGAGCGAGCTGGCACGCCGCCTGCACCGGGCGTTTGCGGGTGCGCGCTACTTCGAGCGCCTGCTCACCCGCTTCTCGACACCGGAGGAACTCTTCGGCCCGCTGTCGCTGCGCGCCCTGGAGGAGGACCGCTACGAACGCATCGTCGAAGGTTTCCTGCCCACTGCCGGGGTGGCCTTCCTGGACGAAGTGTTCAAGGCCAACTCGGCCATCCTGAACGCCCTGCTGACCCTGCTGAACGAACGGGAGTTCGACAACGGCAGCGGGCGCCAGCGCACACCCTTGATCAGTGTGGTGGGCGCCAGCAACGAAGGCCCCAGCGACGAATCTCTGCTGGCCTTCTTCGACCGCTTCCTGCTGCGCGTACCGGTGCAGCCGGTCAGTGACGACGGCTTCGAGGCCCTGCTGAAGCTGGAGTCGGCCGGCACCGCTCAACCGGCCGAACCGCTGACCAACGCCGACCTGGACAACATGGCCACGGCTGCGGCGCAGGTGCGCCTGTCCGACGAGGCCCTGGCCGCCTGCCAGGCGCTGCGCCGGTGGCTGGCAGGGCAACAGCGCTCACTCAGCGACCGACGCTGGCGGCAGTGGATCGGCCTGATGCGCACGGCCGCCGCCAGCGAGGGCCGCAGCGAAATCGACGCGCTGGACCTCTGGCTGGCGCCCTATGTGGCCGCCGACAAGCCGCAGGAGGTGCAGCCGCTGGTCGACTGGTTCCGCGATGAATGCCTGCAGGCCGCACCTCTGGAAGCCCCCTGGCTCACCCACGCGGTCGAGGCGTTCGAGAAGCAGCTGGAGCTGGAGCAGAGCGACCGCAACGACAGCGATGCCGACAACGCCGCCGGCAAGCTGGCCCTGGCGCGCAGCATTGGGTTGGGCGAACGGGAGGGGAATGGCGGCGATGGGGCGATGATGCGCATCGTCTCCGCCCAGTTGGAGAAGCAACTGCGCCGCCACTACAGCCCGGCCCACGTCGCCGCACGCACGGCACAGCTGGACGAGTTGATCGAGCAGGTTCAGGAGGACCACGAGCAACTGCAATCGGCCGCCCGGCAGCTGCAGGACCGCCTGGCCCCGCGGCTGTGGTGGCCGCCCGCGCTGGCCGCCCAGGTGCTGGCCGGCCCGGCCCACACCCTGGACGTGCTCGGTGGCCTGCTGCGGCGGCTGATGGCCAGCCGTGCCGGCTTTGCCGACCTGCCGATCGACGACACGCTCACCACCCCAGCGCCCACGCCCGTCACGCTGCCGGCCCCGGCAGAGGACCAGCGGGTCGCCGCGTGAGCACCGATCGGACGGCGCCCCCTGACCAGGTGCACCCGCTGGATCGCCTGAACCGGCTGGACCGCCCCTACCACCTGCTGGAAGCGCTGCCCCGGGGCGTCTGGTTGCCCGGATTGATCTGCAGCGCCGGTGCTCGCGAGGCCCGTCTGGCCGACACGCAGCGTTGGCTGGAGCTGCTGCAGGCCGGCCAGCTGCCACCTCCTGAGGCCAACTTTGGCGACGCCGAGGCGCTGAACCCACCGGGCGGACTGCGCGAAGTGGTGGGTGAACTCGGCCTTCCGAGCCTGTGCCGCGGTGTGCCTGCCTTGGCCGAGCAGGTGCTGCGCACGCTGTTCTGGCACCTGGACCGCATCGTGGACCTGCAGCCCCGGCTCAGCCGGAGTGCCGCCATTGCGCAGGTCACCGGTGAGTTTCGCGACACCTGGCAGGTCGAGACCCAGGGGCTGGACGAGGAACTGGCCCTGCTGCAGGGGATGGGCGACCTCAGCCACCTGCGCTGGGACGAGCTGCGCGGCCAACTGCAGACCCGCCCCTGGCAGGCTGCGCGCCGCGCCGCCGAGTGGCTGCAGCAGCTGCCGGAACTGGCCGCGTTGATCCAAAGACTCGGCCGCAGCAAGCGCAGCGAACTGCCGCCCGATACGCCCCCCCCGCCGCGTCCGGAGACCTCCCACCGGCCACCCCAGCCGCTGCGTGCGGTGACCACCCGGCTGCCGGACCTGCCCGGCGAGATCACCGGCATCCACTTCTCCGGTCGGCCCGAGCGCATGCTGGCCGCCGAGGCGGTGATGCTGCGCCACCCGGTGCTCAAGAAGCTCTGGCGCGCCCGCCACGCCGAGGCCCGCCTGCTCAGCTGGGACAGCGAGGCGGTGCTGACCGACTGGCGGGTGGACCCGCAGGCCCGCAGCGCCCAGGCCGTGTCGCCCGATGCCCCGCAGGCACTGGAGCGCGGGCCCATCCTGCTGTGCCTGGACACCTCCGGCTCCATGCGAGGCGCGCCGGAGAACATCGCCAAGGCGGTGGTGATCGCGGCCCTGCGTGTGGCCTACGAGGAAAAGCGCGGCTGCAAGCTGCTGGCCTTCGGCGGGCCGGGTGAGCTGATCGAACGCGACCTGGGCACCGACCGCAACGGCCTGCAGGCCCTGCTGGAACTGATGGGACAGGCCTTCGACGGCGGCACCGACATCCAGACCCCGATCGAATCCGCCATCGAGCGGGTGCACGAGGCCCGCTGGCGCAGTGCCGACCTGCTGATCGTGAGCGATGGCGAGTTCGGCTGCGTGCCGCACACCCTGCAGCGCCTGGACGACGCCCGCGAGCGCCTGGGCCTGCGGGTGCAGGGCGTGCTGGTCGGCGACCGCGAAACGCTGGGCCTGCTGGAGGTCTGCGACGCCATCCACTGGGTGCGCGACTGGCGCCGCTACGCCGATGCCGCCCAGCGCGGCGACGGCCGCGGCTACTCTCCAGTGCACAGCAAGAGCCTGACGGCGATGTACTTTCCGAATGCGCTTTCAGGACGGGCTGCCAGACATCGCGCCAACCCGTGACCTCCGCCTGAAGCGGTGGTTCAGGCGGCTCAGCCATCTGATCGCCCCACAGTTCGCTGCGCCGCACCGGCCGCAACGCAAGGCGCTTGCCTGTTTCACCCCACCGAGCCGTCCTGCTCATACGCCGCGGGGGTCACCCCCGCGCGGCCGAGGAAGGCGCGGATGTGCAGCACCGAGTGCCAGTCCACCTCGTTGCCGTGCGGACGGTGCAGCACGTCTTCCATGCGGTGGAGGGTGACACGCACGCGGTTGCCGGAGAGGGGCTCCATTTCGGCACCGACATGGCGCAGCAGCGCCTCGATGTCGCGCCAATGCAGGTTGTGCGCAGGTGGGTCGTGAAAGAGCGCGCGGATCAGGGTGGCGTGGTGCTTGCTCACGGTGGGTGGCTCCCGGAGGACTTTCAACGGCTTCAGCGTACTCCCGCCGCAGCGTGTGAGGGCTTCCGAACCGGAGCAAGCCTGAACCGGGATCAATGTCCCAGCATCCTTCGGTCGGCTCAGACGGCAGCCCACACCGCAGAAGGCGCACTTCGTCGCAGACGGCTTCCCTGCAGGCGATTCCCGCGGTCTACTGGCGCCATTCCAGTTACTCGCACCCAACGCAGCATGGACTCCGCCTCTCACCCGACTCCCTCCGGTCAGAAACATCATCTCGGCATCACCACCGGCCTGGGGCTCGCAGCCATCGGCATCGGTCTGCTGGCCCTGGCCGACAACCTGCACCTGACCGACATGCGGCTGCTGCACACCCTCTGGCCGCTGGCACTGGTGCTGCTCGGGCTGGGCAAGCTGCTGGGTGGCAGCCGGCGCGGCCATCACCTGGGTGGACTGGCCCTGGTGGTGGTGGGCAGCGTGCTGACGGCGACGAAACTCGGCATCGTGGATCCGCTGCAGCTGCGGCAGTGGTGGCCCCTGCTGCCCATCGTGGCCGGTGGCCTGATCCTGTGGAAGGCCTGGCTGCGCCGCGGTTGACTCACCGCGGTTGACTTGCTGCAGCCATGCATTCGGCACAGCCGAGGAGCTGCGCAGGGCGACGTGAGGCCTGCAGGCGCGCGACAATCCGGGCCGAGGCCGTCGTTCGGCCACACCTGCCTTCACCTCACCCCGGGAGTTGTCTCCACCATGCCCATCTTCGAGTACGCCTGCCAGGACTGCAGTCACAGCTTCGAGACCCTGGTCCGCTCCGACACCGTTCCGGCCTGCCCGCAGTGCCACTCCACCCACCTGGAGAAGCTGCTCTCGGTGCCCGCCAAACCGGCCGGCAGCGACAACGCACTGCCCGCCATGCCGCCGGGCTGTGGCGGCTGCGGCCAGGCCAGCGGGGGTGGCTGCCCGATGATGCAGTGATCTGCGTTGCACGCATCACCTCATGGCATTGCACCGGCTGAGTTGCGAGGTGGTGGACACCACCGACGGCCTCACCGTGCTGGAGTGGCTGGCCTCCACACCTGCGGCAAACCAGGCCGCGGCGTTGGCGGAGGCTCAGGAGGTGCTGGACTGGGCCTGGCAGCACTTTGGCGACCGCCATGGCCCGGCCGAGGACGGTGGCCATTGGAACCACGACCTGCAGGTGCAGCAGGAGGCCGATGGCTGGCACTCGGTGGCCTTGACGCTCACCGGCAGTCCGGAGTTCGCGCAGGCCTGCCTGGCCGCCTTCGGACAGACGGACGAGGATTGACCCCCCGTCGCGCGCACCCGACGACCCTCAACGGCGCGGATGCATCGACGCATCCTCAACCGTCGCCTGCACCGCGGCCGGGCGGAGCTGCAACCGCTCCATCCAGGGTCGCACGACGAAGGACATCGTCAGGCCCACCCAGATGCCCACCGGCAGGGACTGCACGAAGGCCTGCGACCACTGCTGCGCAAAGGCCTCGGTGAAACCCCGGTTGGCCAGGGTGACCACGGTGGCCATCAGCGACTCCATCACCCCCGCGGTGGCCAGGGCCAGCAGCAGGCGCAGCACCACCACCGGAGCCTGCGGCCACCACCGGGACAGTTGTCGCCCCAACCGGGCCATCAGCAGGATGCCGATGGGCATCACCGGCAATGCGACGGCAAAGGCCCGCATCCAGCGGGCAAAGAAGTCGTCCCGCCAACCCAGATTGATCCAGGTGATGACGCCGCTGAGCAGCAGGCCGACCAGCAGCAGGGGCAACAAGGGGAGCAGGCGGGCCCACCGGGCTGGGCTGCTGGCAGAAGGAAGAGTCATGTGATTCCGGTCTTTGGTTGATGTTGTCAACATTATGCCTGTATTGGTTGATGTCATCAACCAATTCCATCGACCCGCTGAGTCAACCGAGCGGGACGACAGGCTTATCCCCCTACACTCGCCCACCTTCTTGCCCCTCGAAACCTCCGCCCCGCCGTGCCCGCTGCTCCCGTTGATCCCGCCTCCTTCGCGGAACTCGTTCCCATCGCCTCGGCGCCTGCACCGACTCTGGCCGAGCTCGGCCTGGGTCCCTCGCTCGCAGCGGCAGCGGCCGCCATCGGCTGGCAGCAAGCGACTCCCATCCAGGCACAAGCCCTGCCCGCGGCCCTGCAGGGCCGGGATGTCCTGGGATTGGCTCCGACCGGCTCCGGCAAGACGGCCGCCTTCCTGCTGCCGCTGCTGCAACGCCTGCTGGACGAGCCCGACCTGCCGGCACGGCGCCCGCGCCCGTTGCGGGGCTTGATCCTCGCCCCCACACGCGAGCTGGCCGCACAGATTGCCGAGGACCTGCACGTTTTGGCCCCCCAACTGCGCTGCGTGGTGGCGGTGGGGGGGGTGTCGATCAACCCGCAGATGATGGCGCTGCGCGGTGGCGCCCATGTGGTGGTGGCCACACCTGGCCGGCTGCTGGACCTGCTCGACCACCGGGCCCTGCAACTGCGCGACCTGCACTGCCTGGTGCTGGACGAGGCCGACCGCCTGCTCGACCTGGGTTTTGCCGAGGAGATGGCGCACCTGCGCCAGGCCCTGCCGGCGCAGCACCAGACCCTGCTGTTTTCCGCCACGCTGCCGGAGGCGGTTGCAGACCTGGCCCGCCAGATGCTGCGCCCGAACGCGCTGCACCTCGACGTGCGCGGCGAGGCCGAAGCCGCCCTCGCAGGGACGGCGGCGCCATCGATCACCCAGCGCGTTATCGTCGTGACCACCGCCCAACGCACGCCGCTGCTGCGCCACCTGATGGCCAGCGAGGGTTGGCAGCGGGTGCTGGTGTTCGTGGCCACGCAGTACGCCAGCGAACATGTGGCCGACAAGCTGCGGCGAAATGGCATGGCCGCCGAGGCCCTGCACGGCCAGCTCAGCCAGGGCAAGCGCGCCCAGGTGCTGGCCGACTTCCACCAACGCCGGCTGACCGTCCTGGTGGCCACCGACCTGGCCGCGCGTGGCATCGACATCGATCGGCTGCAGGTGGTGGTCAATTACGACCTGCCGCGCTCCGCCACCGATCATGTGCACCGCATCGGCCGCACCGGGCGTCTGGGGGCAACGGCCGATCTGCCCGGACTGGCGGTGAGCTTCATCTGCGCGGACGCCCCGGGCAGCGAAGCCCACTTCCGCCTGATCGAGAAGCGCCAGGGCCTGCGCGTCGGACGCGAGCAGATCCCCGGCTTCGAGCCTGAGACGGTGGCCTCCCCCACCGCCGCCGACCCGCATGGCGGCATCAAGGGCCGCCGCAAGAGCAAGAAGGACAAGCTGCGTGAAGCCGCGGCAGCAGCAGCGACCGAAGCTGCCGCCCCCCCGACACGGGCCCGCCGATCCGGTCGCTGAACGCGGTCATGGAGGGTTCGTTCACAGGGTCAGCTCCGCGAGCCCTTGCGCATCAGCGTGCTCTTGCCGAACAGGCTTTCCACCAGGTCCACCGCCAGTTCAGCGGTCTGGTTGCGCAGGTCCAGCGCCGGGTTCAGCTCGACGATGTCCAGGCTGCCCAGCCGGCCACTGTCGGCGATCATCTCCATGCACAGCTGGGCCTCGCGGTAGGTCGGGCCCCCCGGCACGGTGGTGCCCACGCCCGGGGCGATCTGCGGGTCGAGGAAGTCGACGTCGAAACTCACATGCAGGTGGGTGTGGGCGTCCAGCGTGGCCAGCGCCAGCTCCATCGCGTGGCGCATGCCCATCTCGTCGATGTAGCGCATGTCGAAAACCTCCAGATCCTGCGCATGCACAAAGCGCTTTTCGCCCGCATCGACGCTGCGGATGCCGATCTGGCGGATCTGCCGGGGTGTCAGCGCCGCGCGGCCGTCTTGCAGCTGTGCGAGTGCAAGCAGTTCGGCAGGGCCGTGGCCGCAGAGGCAAGCCACCGGCATGCCGTGGAGGTTGCCGCTGGGGGTGATGGCGCTGGTGTTGAAGTCGGCATGGGCATCCAGCCACAGCACCCGCAGGCGCCTGCCCTGCGCATGGCAGTGCCGTGCCACCGCAGCAACGGAGCCGATGGCCAGGCAATGGTCACCACCGAGCAGGATGGGCAGCCGCTGCTGCGCCAGCTCGGCTGCCACCGCATCGCGCACGGCGGTGTTCCAGGCGGTGACCTCGGCCAGGTGGCGATAGCCCTCCTGCGGCGCCTGCCAGGGATTGGCCGGCCCCACCAGGTTGCCCCGGTCGGCCACCTGCAGGCCATGGGCCTCCAGCCGCTGCTGGAGTTGTGCCACCCGCAGCGCCTCGGGCCCCATCGATGCACCCCGGACGCTGGCACCGATGTCGGTGGGCGCCCCGATCAGGCTGACGGCTGCGTTCATCACACCCTCCCGGGGGTCAGACGTAGTCCGCAAACTCGCCGGTGCGTGTCTCCGGCAGGTCGAAACCGTAGTGGTCGGCCAGGCAGCGCCAAGCATCCTCGGCCGACTCGACGAAGTGGAACAGGTGCACGTCCCCCGGGCTGATCATGCCGGTCTCGATCAGCCAGTCGAAGTTGATCAGGCGGGTCCAGAACTCGCGCCCGAACAGCAGGATCGGCCGGCGGCGCGACTTGCCGGTCTGCACCAGCGTCATCGTCTCGAACAGCTCATCCAGCGTGCCGAAGCCGCCCGGGAAACACACCAGCGCGATGCTGCGCATCAGGAAGTGCATCTTGCGCAGCGCGAAGTAGTGAAACTGGAAGCACAGCTCCGGCGTGATGTACGGGTTGGGCTCCTGCTCGTGCGGCAGCACGATGTTCAGGCCGATGCTCTGCCCGCCCACCTCGTGGGCACCGCGGTTGCCCGCTTCCATGATGCCCGGTCCACCGCCGGTGACCACATAGATCGGCGTCTCCAGGGTGCGGGAGCGTTCGGTCACCAGCGCGGCAAACCGCCGGGCCTCATCGTAGAAGCGGCTCATCTCCACCTGCATGAGCGCACGCCGCAGGGCCGCCTCATCCCCGCCGGCCTGAGCCGACTCCAGCGTGGCGTGGGCCGCCTCCGGAGACTGGATGCGCGCACTGCCGAAGATGACGATGGTGGACTCGATGCCCCGCTCCGTCTGCACCAGCTCGGGCTTGAGCAGCTCCAGCTGCATGCGCACCGGGCGCAGTTCCTCGCGCAGCAGGAAGGCTTCGTCGGTGAAGGCCAGGCGGTAGGCGCTCTCCGGCCCCGCGTAACGCGAAGCCGGGCGCAGCGCCTGGGCTTCCTGTTGTGCAGAGGGAAAGTTGCGGGCCGTCAGCTCAATGGCCGCTTCGCTGCGGTGGTCCGTCAGGGGCTTGTGCGGTGTGGTCATGAATGCAGCATACCGCCCCGCAGCCACCCCGGCGCTCAACGCTTCACATCGGCCCGCGCGTCACGGGCGTAAACCGTGGCAGCGCCCTCAGCCGGCGTGGCGGTGCGCAGCGCAGACGCTGCAGCCCGGGTCCCGCGGCAGGGCAATTTCGGTCCAGCGCAGGTCCCGGCCGTCCAGCATCTGCAGCCGGCCAGCGAGGGACTGACCGATGCCCGCCAGCAGCTTGAGCGCCTCGGCGGCCTGCATGGTGCCAATGATGCCCACCAGCGGCGCAAACACCCCCATCACCGCACAGCGCACCTCCGGCATCTCGGCACCGGGCGGGAAGACGCAGGCGTAGCAGGGCGTCTCCGGCCCCCGGCTGTCCCAGACGGAGATCTGCCCGTCCAGCCCGATGGCTGCCCCCGACACCAGCGGTCGGCGGTGGCGCACGCAGGCGGCATTGACCGCCTGGCGGGTGGCAAAGTTGTCGCTGCAGTCCAGCACCACGTCGGCCTCGGGCACCAGCCGGTCCAGCAGCGCCTCGTCGGCGCGCTGCTGCAGGCCCACCACGCGGACTTCCGGATTCAACGCCGCCACAGCAGCCGCAGCGGAAAGCACCTTGGGTTCACCGACCCGAGCGTCGCTGTGGGCGATCTGCCGCTGCAGGTTGGTGCGGTCCACCGTGTCGTGATCGACCACGGTGATCGTGCCCACCCCGGCGCTGCCCAGGTACAGCAGCACCGGCGAACCCAGCCCTCCCGCACCGATCACCAGCGCCCGACCGGCCACGATGCGCTGCTGCCCCTCTACGCCGATGTCGTCGAGCAGGATGTGTCGGCTGTACCGCAGCAGCTGGTCGTCGTTCATCGGTGCGTCAGTTCGACTTGGCGTCTTCCGGCTTGCGCTCGGTCTGGCTCTTGCTGGCCACCACCGGTTTGCCCTTCAGGCGGTTGAGCGCCTGCTGCAGCTGGAAGTCCTCTGCGCTGCCGAACTCCGGCAGCCGCACCGGCTTGTTGTTGTTCTTCGCTGCGGCGTCTTCCAGCTTGCGCAGGGCTTCCTCACGGGCCTTCTCGCGAGCCGGATCCTTCTTGTCGGCGTCGCCGTTGCCATTGACCAGGTGGCGCTCCAGGTCCGCCTCGCGGGTGCGCAGCGCGGCATAGGGGCTGCCTTCGGCGGTTTCGTCCAGCATCACATCCGGCACGATGCCCTTGGCCTGGATCGACTGGCCCGACGGCGTGTAGTACCGCGCCGTGGTGATCTTCAAGGAGGTGTTGGGCAGCGGCAGGCGGTTCAGCTCGGTCTGCACCGACCCCTTGCCAAAGGTCTGCGACCCCATGATCACCGCCCGTTTGTGGTCGCGCAGGGCGCCCGCCACGATTTCACTGGCCGAGGCCGAGCCTTCGTTGACCAGCACCACCAGCGGCACGTTCTTGACGGCCGCCGGCAGGCTGGCCAGCACATCGCTGCCGTCGCGGGAGTAGTAGCTGGGCGAGGCCTTGTAGCTGGCCCGTTGATCCACCATCTGGCCGTTGGTGGTCACCACCACCACATCCTTGGGCAGGAAGGCCGCCGAGATGCCGATGGCGCCGTCCAGCAGGCCGCCCGGATCGTTGCGCAGGTCCAGCACCAGCCCCTTCAGGTTGGGTTCGGCCTTGAAGATGTCCTTGAGCTGCTCGGCGAAATCCCGCACCGTGGGCTCCTGGAACTGGTTGATCCGGATCCACGCATAACCGGGCTCCATCACCTTGGAGCGCACGCTCTTGGTCTTGATCTCCTCGCGCACGATGGTCACCGGGAAGCTGCGGTTCTCCGCCTTGCGGAAGATCGTCAGCAGCACCTTGGTGCCGCTGGGGCCGCGCATGCGCTTGATGGCCTGGTCCATCGTCAGGCCCTTGACCGCCGTCTCGTCAATGCGGGTGATCAGGTCGCCGGTGACGATGCCGGCACGGAACGCCGGTGAGCCCTCGATCGGCGAGACCACCTTCACCAGGCCTTCGTCCATCTCGATCTGGATGCCCACGCCGGTGAACTTGCCGTTGATGCTCTCGTGGAATTCCTTGTAGGCCTGGCCTTCGAAATACTGGGAATGCGGATCCAGCCCGGAAACCATGCCGCCAATCGCATCGCGGATGAGTTTTTTCTCATCCACCGGCTCCACGTAGTCC
>Ga0073899_10002143_pt1 | contig 17820 bp, 16 predicted proteins | sample KloWWTmetaKNB5Ph_FD_88975 | JGI IMG/M metagenome (GOLD analysis project Ga0073899, IMG submission 88975) | Active sludge microbial communities from Klosterneuburg, Austria, studying microevolution and ecology of nitrifiers - Klosterneuburg... | ecosystem: Engineered > WWTP > Aerobic digester >...
CCCCGCGGCCATTCACCTCGCGCACGACCACCCCGGCGGCGCGGTGGTGTCGCTGGGGCTGCGGCCCGCGCTGGTCACCCTGGGCGCGATGGCAGGCTCGGCGATGGCGACGTGCAGCAAGGACGACTTCCTGTGCGGCCTGGGCGAGGTCGCGATCGGCGCGATGATCGGCTACGGGGTCGCCGCGGCGGTCGACGCCGGCGTGGTCGCGCGCGTCACGCACCGGTCGCGCCAGCGGGTGATCGCGCCGCAGGTCGCGGTCACCGGCGACGGCGTGCGCGTCGGGCTGGGCGGCACGTTCTGATGGCGCGCCGGCGCGCGGCGCAGTCAGCGCGGGCGTGACCGGGATCGCGGGCGAGCTTCGACAACGGCGTACGGCCGCTCGCACACCCGCGCCGCGTCGACGAGCGCGCCCACGTGGTCGCCGACGCTGGGCGCGGCACCCGAGGGTGTGAGCCTGGGCGTCGCCGGGGTGTTCTGACCGGCGGGCGCTACTGGGCGCGCACGACCTGGACCCGCAGCCGCCCGCCGGCGCGCTCGATCGTGACCAGCCACGGCCGGCAGCACACCGCGCAGTCTTCGACCAGCTGCCCCTGCGAGTCGGGATCGACGTACAGCTCGACGTGCTCGCGGCAATACGGGCAGCGCACCGTGACGGTGTCCTCCACGCCGGCAGCGTAGCGCGCCGCGCGCGTCCGGGTAGCGCGGGCGCACGGCCCCGCCTGGGCGTGGTAGCACCGCCGCGTGCGCGCGCTGGCGATCGCGATCGTCGACCACTACCGCCGGCACCGGCGCGCGTTGCCGTGGCGACAGACCCGCGATCCGTACGCGATCTGGGTCAGCGAGATCATGCTGCAGCAGACGCGGGTGGCGACGGTGATCCCGTACTGGCAGCGGTGGATGGCGAGGTTCCCGACGGTGGGCGCGCTGGCGGCCGCCGAGGACGACACGGTCATGGAGGCCTGGGCGGGCCTCGGCTATTACTCGCGCGCGCGCAACCTGGTGCGCGGGGCGCGCGCGGTGGTGGCCGCCGGTGGCGCGATGCCCGGCGACGCCGACGCGCTGCGCGCGCTGCCCGGCATCGGCGCGTACACCGCGGGCGCGATCGCGTCGATCGCCTACGGCCAGCGGGCGGCGCTGGTCGACGGCAACGTCGCGCGGGTGCTGGCGCGGGTGCGCGGGATCGACGAGGACGTCAAGGCCACCGCCGGGCAGCGGCGGGTGTGGGCCGAGGCCGAGGCGCTGATGGCCGCGCTGCCCGCAGATCGCGAGCCCGGCGAGCTGAACCAAGGGCTGATGGAGCTGGGCGCGACCGTGTGCACGCCGACCTCGCCGACCTGCCTGACCTGTCCGCTCGCCGGACAATGCGTGGCGGCGCGTGCGGGGCGGCAGGCCGAGCTGCCCGTGCTGCCGCGGCGCAAGCGGCCCGACGAGCTGCCGGCGATCACCGAGGTGGCGCTGTGGCTCGAGCGGCGCGGCAAGGTGCTGGCGGTGCGCCGACGCCCAGGCGGCTTGTACGGCGGGCTGTGGGAGCTGCCGCAGGGCGCGGACGCCGCCGCGGCCGCCGCGGCCGTCGGCCTGACGCTGCGCGGCGCGGCGGAGGTGCGCGGCCACCACCGCCAGCTGCTGAGCCACCGCCGGCTGGAGCTGACGCTGGCGACCGGCGCCGCGACCGGTCGCGCGCGGCTCGCCTCGGACCGATATGACGCGCTCCGGTGGATCGAGGTTACGCGCCTCGACGCGCTGGGCGTGTCGTCGGCGACCGCCGCGCTGCTCGCGCACCGGCCGGCGCTTGGCAAGGCGCGCGGGCCGGGGTAGACGGATCATCCATGGACCTCGACCCCAAGGCGCTGGCACTGTTCAACGAAGGCTACGACAAGATCGTCGAGGGCCTCGGCGTCCTCGGCTACGACGTCGGCGACGAGAACTTCGCCGGCACCGCGGCGCGCGCCGCCAAAGGCTTCCACGAGCTGGTGCTCGGGCAGACCGCGGTCGCCAAGGAGATCGACGCGCTCCTCGCGAAGACCTTCCCGGCCAAGTACACCGAGATGGTCATCAGCAAGCACAACACCGCGTTTGGGGTGTGCCCGCACCACCTGCTGCCGGTCATCTACCGCATCTCGGTCGCCTACATCCCGACCAAGAAGGTGCTCGGCCTGTCGAAGATGTCGCGACTCGTGAAGCTGGTGGCGCGCGGCCCCCGGCTGCAGGAGGACCTGACCCACGAGCTGGCGACGATCCTTCACGAGAACCTCGACAGCCAGGGCGCCGCGGTCTACATCGAGGGCCTGCACATGTGCATGGCGGCCCGCGGCGTCGGCGCGCACGAGGCGCGGCTGGTGACCAGCGCCGTGCGCGGCGTGTTCCTCGAACTGGCGACCCGCGAGGAGTTCATCAAGCTGGTCACGACCCCGCCGTCGACGTTGCTGTAGGGAACCGCCGGGCGGCCGTGGTGTCTGGACCGCGACGGTCTAGACTGCCGCCATGAAGCTCTACGGTACCACTACGTCGCCGTTCGTCCGCCGGGTCCGCATCGTCGCCGCCGAGCTGGACGTCGCGTACGACCTGATCAACACCGCGCACGATGACGGCCAAGCGCAGCTGCGCGCCGTGTCGCCGATCTGGAAGGTGCCGGTCGCGGAGCTCGACGGGCGGACGCTGTTCGACTCGCGGGTGATCGTCGACTGGCTGACGACGACGCGCGGGTACGGGCCGCTGCGCGCGCCGCGCGACCGCTGGCAGGAGGCCAACGTGCTGAACGCGATCGACGCGGCGATCGAGTCGGCGATCCAGGTGTTCTACCTGCGCCGCGAGGGGTTCGACCCCATGACGATCCCGTTTGGGCCGCGGCAACTGGAGCGGGTCGCGGCGATCTTCGAGTGGGTCGCGGGTGAGCTGCCGGCGTACGATCCGGCGCGCGGGCTGGGGCTGGCCGAGCTGTCGCTGGTGTGCGCGCTGGACTGGATGGACTTCCGACAGGCGTACCCGACCGAGCGGCACGCCGAGGACTTCGCGGCGCTGCGCGCGGCGATCGGCGCGCGGCCGAGCGTCGCCAGCACCCGGCCGATGGTGTCGTGACCGTGGCGGGCGGGCGTGCGCGGGGGCGGCGGGAAGTGAGCGCGGCGGCCGCGGCGGCGATCGCGCTGGTGACCATGGTGGCGGCGGTGCTCGTTGCCGGGTGCGGCGATGGAGGCGAGCAGGACCTCGCGCCCACGCTGCGGGTGCGGCGGCCGTTCCAGCCGGAGCCGCTGAAGCCTGGCCCGGTGCTCGCGATCGGCGACGTCCGCGCGCTCTCGCCGGACGTGCAGGCGGCGCTCGCCCCGGGGAGCGACTACCAGGCCGCGCCGACGCCCCACGGGAATGACTGGCTGATCACCAACAACGAGCCAGGCCAGACGTTCGCGCAGTGGGAGCGCGGTGGCTTTCATCGACCAGATGATCGCCGACGGGTGTTGTACCTGCTGCCCATCGGTGAGCTGCCGGCGGCGCGCACGCCGCCGCTGGAGGACCTCGCGGCGGTCGTGTACGCGTACTTCCAGCTCGAGGTCAGGGTGCTGCCGGCGGCGGAGCTGGCGGCCGTCGGCGCGACGACGCGGACGAACCGCTCGTCGGGCAAGCCGCAGGTGCTGGCGCCTGACGTGCTGCGCTGGCTCAAGCTGCACGTGCCGGACGACGCGTACGCGTTGATGGCGGTGACGATGGCGGACCTGTATCCGGATCCCGCATGGAACTTCGTCTATGGGCTCGCCACGTTCAGCGAGCGCGTCGGCGTGCAGAGCTTCGCGCGGTACGATCCCGACTTCTACGGCGAGCCGCGGCCGCCCGACTGGCGCCGCACGCTCGCGCGACGGTCGGCGCAGGTCCTGATCCACGAGATCGGCCACATGTTCGGCCTGTATCATTGCATCCACTGGTCGTGCGTCATGGCCGGCGCCAACCACCAGGCCGAGTTCGACGCGCACCCGCTGCACGTGTGCCCCGTCGACTTGCGCAAGCTGTGGGCCGCGATCGGCTTCGACGTCGCTTCCCGCGAGGCCGCGCTCGCCGCCGCTTGGACCCGGCTGGAGGTGCCCGACGAGGCGGCCTGGGCTTCCCGGCGCGCCGAGCGGCTGCGCGCCGCGGCCGTGCCTCGCTAGCCGTCGCCACGTCGCCCCCCGGTGTCGTCGGATCCGGAGCGTCGCGTCCCACGTGGGATGGCGGCGCCCCGTACGGCCGCCCGTCGCCGTGCACGAATCGCAGCTTGCCGGGCGCGGTCCCGTCGATCCGCAGCCGGCCATCGTGCGCCGCCTGGTGGTGCGCCGAGCACAGGGCCGTCAGCTTGCTCGGCGTGTGCTTGCCGCCGGCCGCCCGCGGCACGATGTGATGCACGTCGACGTACCGCGCGTTGCGGCACCCCGGCACGACGCACCGCCCGCGGTCCCGCCGCAGCACCGCGCGCCGGGTCCGCGGCGGGATCGTCTTGGTCACCCGCGCCGGCTGGTCGCCGTCGACCCGCCCGAGCAGCTCCGCGTCGCACGACGCCTGCGCCAGCTCCGTCTCACTGATCTCGATCGTGTGCCCGGCCACGTCATGCCACGCGCGGTGGCAGTCGGTGCACCGGGTGATGGCGATCTGATACGGGGGCCTGGACGGCGCCGCGGCATCGGCCACGTGGGAGCCCGCACCCGCCAGCTGCCCGTCGCAAAGCGTCGCCAGCAGGTCGCCGTCGTTGAGCGGGTGCCCGCACGCCGCCTCCAGCGCACGCCGCGCCGCGGTGAACTTGCCCAGCACCGCCGCTGGCACGAGCAGCCGCAGCTCGTGCAGCCGCGCAGCAGGGTCGGGCGGATCCTCCGGCGAGTCGCCCCGCCGCTGTCCGCTGACCATGGCCTCGATCTCGCGCACCGTGTGGTCCGCCGCTGCGGCCAGCCACGCGGCCTCGGTGTCGACGGTCGCGACCCGCGTGAGCTCCCGCACGGCGCTGTACGCGACGTCGCCGGAGGTCATCGCCGCCTGCAGCTTCGGCAGCGCGACGAGCGCCTCGGCCACCCGCATCCGCTCGCGGGCCACCGCCGGCGCATAGCCGAGCACGCGCTCGACGTACTCGAAGAACGACCCATACCCGAAGTGGCGATGGATCTCGGCGGCGCGCGCGCGACGCAACCACCCAGCCTCCTCGACATCCAGCGCGGCGCGCCGCCGCGCCAGCCGCCGCAACGCCCGGTCGACGTCCCGCCAGTCACCACCGCCTGCGTCGCCCGCTCCCCCGACCGTTCCCTGCCCGTCTGCGCTGTCCAGCATGACTCGCCTCCTGCTTCGTCGCCCGGCCCGTTGACGCCTACGCCGCCGCCTCGCCGCCCGCCGCCGCCGCGGGCTGCCCAGCCAACCACTCGGCGATCGACACGGTCCCGCCGTCAGCGAGGATGACGTGGTCGATCACCGGGATCCCCAGCAGCTCGCCGCCGGCGCGCAGCCGCTGGGTCAGGGCGAGGTCAGGCTCGCTCGGCGTCGGGTCGCCCGACGGATGGTTGTGCACGCACACCGCCGCGGCGACCCCGGCCCGCACCAGCGGCCGGAACACCTCCCGCGGGTGGACGTCGACGGCGGTCAGGTGGCCGCGCCCGACCTCGGCCTCGATCATCACGGTGTTCCGCGCGTCGATGCCGACCACGTAGAACACCTCGTGCTCGAGCCCGGCCAGCCGCGGCCACAAGCGGAACCGCACGTCGTCGGCGCAGTGCAGGACGTCGAGCCGCGCGCGCGTGCGGTCGACGGCTCGCGCGCCGAGCGCGAGCGCCGCGACGACGCGGGCGGCCTGCGCGGGCCCGAGCCCGTCGATCGACGCCAGCTCCTGCGGCCACGCCCGCGCCAGCCCGGGCACGCCGCCGACCGCGGCCAGCACGTCGTACGCGACCGCGGTGGCGTCGCGACCTGGTCGCCCGGTGCCGAGGATCAACGCCAGCAGCTCGGCGTCGCTGACGCGATCCTTGCCCTGGCTCCACAGTCGCTCCCGGGGACGTTCGGACGGTGATTCGGACACGTTGACCTCCCGCACGCGCCGAACCCAAGCAACCTCTGCGCCAGCCGCAACCCCGCGATCCCACGCGCCTGATGTCCGGTTACCGGACACAATGGCCGGATTTGTCCGGGTTCCGGCCATCCGCCGGACAGCCGCGCCTGGCCGGCCCGCCGCCAGCTGGCCGGCCGCCGCTCACCTCACGGGTGGGCGGCGAGCCACGCCAGCACGCGCGCGGCGATCGCGGCGGGCGCCTCGGCGGCCAGGAAGTGGCCGACGCCGGGCACGACCTCGCGCCGGTAGCCGCCGCTGAAGTACCGCTCAGCGCCGGCGCCGACGTCGGCGCCGATGCAGCCATCGATCGCGCCGTGGAGGTACAGCGTGGGCACGGCGATCCGATCGCGCCGGCGCAGCCGCTCCATCGCGGCGCCGATCGGCCGGGTCATGGCCCGGTAATAGAGGAGCGGCGCGGGCCAGCTGGCGGCCAGGGTCGCGTGGAGCTCGTGGCGCAGCGCGGCCGGCAGCTGGTAGCCGGGCGACCACGCGCGCCACAGCCGATCGATCAGCGCGAACCGACCGGCGGCGGCGAGGCCTGGCGCGCCGGGCAGCTGGAACGCCAGCATGTACCAGGAGCGGGCGAGCTGCGCCGGCGTGGCCAGGGCGCGCACGAACACCGCGGGGTGCGGCACGCTCATCGCCACCGCGGCGTGGAACCGCCCGGGTGCCCGCGCGCACGCGACGTAGGTGACGACGGCGCCCCAGTCGTGACCGACGATCGCCACCGGTCGATCGGGCGACAACGCGTCGGCCCACGCGAGCACGTCGGTGGCCAGCGTGTCGACGTCGTACGGGCCGGCGGCGGGCGACGGCGCGTAGCCGCGCAGCCACGGCGCGACGACCCGGTGGCCGGCGCGCGCGATCGCCTCGATCAGCGGCGCGAAGGTGTGCGGCACGTCGGGGAAGCCGTGCAGCACCAGCACCAGCGGCGCGTCGGCGGCGCCGGCGGCCAGCGCGGTGAAGGCGCCGATCTGGATAGTGGCGATCACGCGGCGGGCTCCTCGACGAACACCTGGTGCTCGACCAGGCGCTTGTACAGGCCGCCGGCGGCCATCAGCTCGGCGTGGCGACCGCTCTCGGCGACCTTGCCGCCGTGGATGACGACGATGCGATCGGCGTCGCGCACGGTCGACAGGCGGTGCGCGACGACCAACGTGGTGCGCCCGCGCATCAGCCGCGCCAGCGCGTCTTGCACCTGCGCCTCGCTCTCGGCGTCGAGGTTCGAGGTGGCCTCGTCGAGGATCAGCACCCGCGGGTCGACCAGGAGCGCGCGCGCGATCGCGATGCGCTGCTTCTGGCCGCCCGACAGCTTGACGCCGCGCTCGCCGATGACCGTGCGGTAGCCGTCGGGGAAGCTGGTGATGAAGTCGTGGGCGTTGGCGTCCCGGGCGGCGCGCTCGACCTCGGCGTCGGTGGCGCCGTCCTTGCCATAGGCGATGTTGTCGCGCAGCGTGCCGGCGAACAGCACGGGCTCCTGGGCGACCATCGCGGTGGCGCGGCGGAGCTCGGCGAGCGCCAGGGTGCGCACGTCCTGCCCCTCGAGCGTGACCCGGCCGGCGTCGACGTCGAAGAACCGCAACAGCAGCTGCAGGACGGTGGTCTTGCCGGCGCCCGACGGGCCGACCAGCGCGACCACCTCGCCGGGCGCGACGGTGAGGTCGAAGCCGTGCAGCACCGGTTGCTCGCGCCGCGCCGGGTACGCGAAGTCGACCTGCTCGAAGCGGATCGCGCCCCCGCCGGCGGGCAGCGGCACCGGCGCGTCGGGGTCGCGGACGGCCGGCACGGTGTCGATGATCGCGTACAGCCGCTCGGTGGCGCCGGCGGCCCGCTGCAGCGCGCCCCACAGGCTGGCCAGCTCGGCCAGCGCGCCGGCGACGATGAACGTGTAGAGGAAGAACGAGGTCAGCTGGCCCGGCGTGATCTCGTGGCGGATCATCGCCCGGCCGCCGAGCCACACGACGACGGCGATCGCGACGTAGCCGGCGGTGGTGGCGGCGGCGAAGAACGACGCCCGCCACTTCACCAGCGCCAGCGAGCGGCCGAACGCGTCCTCGACGCCGGCCCGGTAGCGGCCGGCCTCGTGGCGCTCGCGCACGAACGCCTGCACGGTCTGGATCGCGCCCAGGGCCTCCTGGACGTGGCCCGAGACGGTGGCCAGGCCGTCCTGCACCCGCTTGGACATCCGACGGATCGCGCGGCCGAAGATGATCGTGCCGACGACGATCGGCGGGATCACGGCCAGCATGTAGAGCGTGAGCTCGACGCTGGTGACGAACAGCAGCACCAGCCCGCCGATCAGCTGCACGGCATTGCGCAAGGTCAGCGACAGCTCGCTGCCGACGACGCCCTCGACGACGGTGACGTCGGACGCCAGCCGGCCGACCAGCTCGCCGGTGCGGCGCTCGTGGAACCACGCCAGCGGCAGCCGCAGGATGCGATCGAACACCAGCGCGCGCAGATCGGCGACCACCCGCTCGCCGAGCCAGCTCATCGAGTAGTGCCGCACCCACACCAGCACGGCGTGGACGACGAACACCGCGCACAAGAGCAGCACGACCCGATCGAGGTCGTCGGCCGACTGCTTGGACAGCCCGGCGTCGACGGCGTACTTGGCGGCGGCCGGGTACACCAGCGACAAGCCCGAGGCCAGCATCAGCGTGATCAGCGCGACCACCAGCCGGCCGGTGTGCGGGCGGACCAGCGCCGCGATCCGCCACAGGATGCTCAAGCGCTTCCGCGTGAGCGGGCGCCGCTCGTCGGGCTCGGGCGGGGGCAGCTCGTCGTCGTCGTCGTCGCTCACGCGCCGCTACCGTAGCACCGGATCGCGCGCGCGCCGGGGGCCCACCCGCGCCGTGGTCACGCCGTGAAGAACCGGGCCAGCTCTTCCTCCTTGGCCGCGGCGTCGCGGTGGCCAAGCTCGATCAGCTCGCTGGCCCAGTTGCCGTCGAACAGCAGGTAGGACAGGAAGTCGTTCTCGCGGCCGCTCTCGCCGGCGGCCATGCGCTCGATCAGGCGTCGGGTCACCGGGCTCGACACCAGCAGCTTGCCGCTCTTGACGAAGTCCGAGGCCAGCACGCCGATGTCGGCCGACGGACGGATGTGCATCGCGGCGATCGGCCGGATCGGCGCGCCGCGCAGCTTGACCAGGCTGGCGTTCATGACGTCGACGAACCCCGCCCCGAACGCGGCGGTGCCGGCCTCGAGGATCGCGTTGACCCGCTTCATCCGATCGAGGTCGTAGTCGGTGTGATCGAGCATCAGCGCGTTGAGCGCCTTGCCGACCAGGAACAGCGGGCGCGGGAAGCCGTCGGGCACCGTGGGCTGGCGCGGCGCGACCTCGTCGACGTGACGCAGCGACACCATCAGCATCTTGTCGGCGCCCAGCCGGATCGCCGGCGACATCGGCGTGTTCTGGCGCAGGCCGCCGTCGGTGTAGAACGCATCGCCGACCTTCACCGACGGGAACAGCAGCGGGATCGCCGCCGACGCCAGCACGTGGCGCGGCCCGATCCGCGCGGCCTGGTGGCGCACGAACGGGTCCTTGCTCCAGCCGGTCGGCACCGGCCCGGCGGCCGAGACGAACACGACGGTGTGGCCGGTGGCGATGTGGGTCGCCGACACCGACATCGCGTGGAGCGCGCCGCTCTTGAGGTTGCGCTCGATGCCGCTCCACGGGATGTTCTTGATGACGAACCGCTCGAGGCCGCTGGTGTCGAGCAGGCCGCCGTAGCGGAAGCTGCCCGGCGTCGGCGGCGGCGGCTCGCGCCCGAACAGCTGGGTCGTGGCACGCCACAGGTCGCGCGCGCCCAGCCCGATCAGCTCCTCGATCCGCAGCGCCCGCCACGCGTCGATCAGCCGGCGGCACTGCGCGGCGGGATCCTCCATCGTCGACGCCAGGAACGCGGCGTTGATCGCACCGACGCTGGTGCCGGTGACGATGTCGATCGGCACGTGCCGCCCCAGGCGCTTGGCCAGGTCGGTGCGCAGGTACTGGATGATGCCGGCCTCGTAGGCGCCGCGCGATCCGCCGCCCGACAAGACGAAGCCGACCTTCCCGCGGCGTGTGTCGTCCACGTCGCCATTGTTTCGCGGGCGGCGGGGGCTTGTCCACGCACCGCAGGTGAAACCGCGCCCGAGCGGCGGTGTCGATACCGCATGGCCCACCGCCCGCTGCTCGTGCTCGCCCTCGCCGCCGCGCCGGGCGTCGCCCACGCCGACCTGCTCGGCGCCCGCGAGACCGCCTGCGCCGTCACCGTCGAGCTGGCCGGCCCGATCGCGACGGTCACCGAGACCCACGATCTGATCGGCGCCGACGCCGCACCGGTCGAGGCGACGTATCAGTTCGCGCTGCCGCCCGGCGCCGCGGTGACCGACGCGCGCATCGCGATCGGGAAAGGCGCGGCGGCCGGCGCGGTGGCGGTGTCGGCCGAGGCGCTGGCGACGACCACGCCCGATCGCGAGCGGCTGGGCCTGGCGCCAGACCGCGGCCTGGTGCGGTGGCTGGGCTCGGGCGTCGACGGCGACAGCTACGAGGCGCGGGTGTACCCGGTCACGGCCGGCGCCGCGGCGCGCCTGACCGTGCGCTGGAGCGCCGCCGCCAGCTACCGCGACGGCCGGCTGCAGGTGGTGGCGCCGGCGCGCGGCGACGCCGAGGGCCTGGCCCGCTGCGCGGTCACGGTGCGCGCCAAGCCGGCCGCCGGCGTGCAGCGCTTCGCGCGGGCGTTCATCAACGGCGCGGCGGTGGCGCCGATCGGCGGCAAGGCGACGGTGGCCAACGCGCGGGCGCTCGCCGTCGAGGCGGTGCCGACCTGGCGCGGCGGCGGGCCGGTGGTGGCGACGCACTCGCACGCGGTGGGCGCGGGTCGCGCGCTGACGTCGGTCGCCGTCTACCTGCCGCCGCGCCAGGCCGCGGCGGCGTTCGTGCCACCGCGGCTGCTGCTGATCGTCGACACCACCCGCAGCATGGGCGCCGACGGGCGCGCCGCGGCGGCGGCGATCGCCGACGCGCTGATCGCGGCGACGCCGGCGGCCACGCCGGTCGAGCTGATCACGTTCGATCGCACCGCGCGGCGCGGGCTCGGCGGCTGGACCGCCGCGCGCGACGCCCGCCGCCGGGTCAAGGACGCGCTGGCGGCGACCGCGCCGGGCGGCGGCACCGAGCTGGGCGAGGCGCTCAACCTGGCAGCGACGACGATCGGCGACGACCCGGCGCGGGTGGTGGTGATCACCGACGCGATCCTGTCGACGCGCGTGACCGGCTCGGATCTGCTCGGCGCGGCGCAGATGCCGGTGAACCTGACCACGCTCGACGTGATCGTGCCGGTGGTCGCGGGCGCGCCGATGCCCGATCGCGCGGTGCTCGATCCGCTGGTGGGCGCGTTCCACGGCAAGGTGATCGCGCTGCGCACCAGCGAGGTCGCCGATCGCCTGGCGACGCTGCCGCGCCAGCTCGCCGACGACCTACCGCTGCGCGACCTCGGCGTGGTGATCGACGACGAGGCGATGGCGCTCGACCTGCCGAGCGAGCTCGGCCCGGGCAGCGGCGTGATCGCCCACGTCACCCACGCTGGCGCCGCGGCGCGGCGGGTGCGGCTCACGGCGCAGCGCGGCCCCGACGCGGTGAGCGCGACGGCGGTGGCGTTGCCCAAGACCAGCGCGGCGCTCGCGGTGGCGGCGGCCGGGCGCGGCGACGTGGCCCGCGACACCGCGACGCTGGATCCCAGCGACGTGCTGGCGCTGGCGCGGCAGACCGCGACGGTGACGCCGCTGTCGGCGCTGGCGGTGATCGATCCCGCCGCGCCCGGCGCCGGCCCGCGGGTCGACCTGGCCCGCACCACCGGCGCGTTCACCCGCACGCCGCCGGCGGGCAGCGAGGCCCTCGACGTCGCGGAAGCCGACGCGGCGGCGCCGAGCGCGGCCAACGCCGCGGACGACAACCTGCCCGACACCACGTACAAGTACCTCATCAAGTACCAGCTGTGGCCGGCGGTGCGGACCTGCTACGCGACCGCGCTGCGCGGCAAGCCGCGGTTCACCGGCACGCTCGAGGTGACGCTCGAGATCGCCCGCGGCGAGGTCCACGCCGCGCGGTTCGGCGGCACGACGCTGCCGTCGGAGTTCGTGGCCTGCGTCGGCGACGCCAGCTACGCCATCGAGGTGCCGACCTACGGCCTCGACGGGCTCGCCGAGACGATCGCGATCGTCAAGAAGCCGATCCACCTGCACCTCGACGAGGAGGAGGCGCAGCCGTCGCTCGACGAGGACCTCGGCCTGCCCGCCGAGGAGCCGGCCCCGCCGCCGCTGCGGTAGGCCCGCGGCTCAGCCCGGCGTCGGGCAGGCCAGCTCGAGCGAGGCGCACGCAGCCGGCGTGGTGATCGTCAGCGCGTCGGGCGGCAGCGGCTGGCCGGCGGCGCTGCACTCGAGCCGCAGCCGCAGGTTCTTGAGCTCGGCCTCGGCGGCGTCGAGGCAGGTCGCCAGGTCGGCGAGCGTCTGGCCGCAGCCGGTAGGCTGGTAGTCGAGGCCGCCGCAGCCGGTGGCGTCGACCAGGCTGGAGATCAGCGACATCACCGAGGCGGGTGGGTCGGCGATGCAGCCCTGCACGAAGTCGGCGCAGGTCGCGGCGTCAGCGCTCTGATCGATGCCGATCGCCGTGCACACCGCCTCGACCAGCAGCGAGTCGCGGTACTGATCGTAGAGGTAGTCCTCGAACGCCTGGCAGGCCTTGGCCGCGGCGGCCTCGCCGGCGGTCGCGATCACCGCGTCCCGGTCGAGGTCGGACGGGAACCATTCGGTGGCCGAGCCGCCGCAGGCGGTGGCCAGGGCGCACGCAAGCAAGGGGAGGCGCATGGCCCTCCGTTGTATCAAGCGACGTGCCCGCGTGGAGGCCGGATCGTCGCCGGCCTGGCGACGGTGCGGTGCGTCAGCCTGTGTGCTTCCGCTCACCAGCCGCCGCGGGCGAAGTTGCCGCCGAGCCGCGCGACGCTCGAGCTGACCCGCCCGCCGAGGTGCGCGTCGCAGAACCAGCGCTCGCCGTCGCTGGCGGCGCGCACCGCCACGCAGGCCGGGCACTGCGCAGCCTGCTCGTCGCGCTGGCGCACCCCTGCCACCACCAGCACGGGGCACTCCGCCTGCGCCAGCACCCGATCGGCGGTCGAGCCGAGGCGCCGGCGCGACGCGTGGCCGTAGCGTCCGATCACCAGCAGGTCGGCCACCACCTCCTCGGCCAGCTCGACGATCTGCTCGTCGGGGTGGCCGCGCCGCACGTGCAGCCGCACCTTCCAGTCGCGGCGCGCGGCCTCGGGCACCGCGTCGTCGAGCACGCGCGGCACCAGCTCGGCCAGCGCGACCTTGGTCTCCTCCTCGCGCGCCTCGAGCTCCGCGGCGCTGGGCTTGTGCCAGCGGCGCGGCTCGTCGGACACCACCGCCAGCACGTGCAGGGCGGGGCGGCCCTGCCGGACGGCCTGATCGAACGCGTGGGTCAGCACGGCCTCCGAGTACTCGGACAGATCGACCGCGACCACGATCACCGGACGACGCGCTGGATCGGACATGGAGACCTCCGCGGCGGGGCTGCAGCGTCAACGTAGTCTCGCCGGCGGCCGCCGCCCGGGGGCGCGACGAAGTACCGCAAGCCTGGAACACGGCACGGTCTGAACGCCGTCGCGAGACGCGTGCTAGGTCGCGGGGTCGGCGAACTCGGGGTCGTCGGTGACCAGCACCGGCCGCGCGGGCGATCCGGTGAAGCGCAGGCGGGTCGGCGGGCCGGCGCGATAGCCGGTGACGCGGTGGACCGCGTCGGGATCGGGCTCGCGCACCGCGCGCCCCACCACCGCGACCGACGTCCCGACCTCGAGCGCGCGCTCGCGCCACCGCAGCTGGCCGCGCGGCGGCGGCCCGGGGCGCGCCTGCAGCAGCGCGGCGACCGTGGGCTCGTCCAACGTCGTACGGCCGACCCGCACGCTGACCTCGTCCGAGATCGCGGCCGTGGTCAGATCGACGATCGCGCGCCCGGTGGCGTCCTCGATGACCAGCTCGCGGCCCTCGCGCCGCTCGCCGCGCCACTCCCACTGCTGGCTGGCGCGCTCCTCGACGAGCACGTGGTAGCCGGCGCAGCGGCGCCCGGTCATCGGCGCCTGCAGCGTGGCCTCGGCCTCGACGATCCGCCCGACGACGCGCACCGGCACACCCTCGAGCGCCTCGCCGATCGTCGCGGGACGCGCCGCGCGGGTGGCCCGCCGTCGCTTCCACGCGCGCACCGCGACCGGCGCCGCCAGCGCGACCCCGACCGCGACCTTGGTGAACACGAGCAGCGCGGGCTCCACGCCGCCGAGGCTACCAGCTTGCGGCGCGCGAGCGCGGGAGTAGCATGCGACCGTGCAGCTCGACCTCGATCACGACCTCGACGACGCCGCCGCGCGGGCGCGCCTGGCGACGCAGGGCTTCGCCACGCTGACGGCGCCGGCGCTGGCCGCGCTGATCGGCACCGCGGCGCTGCCCGACCTGGCGCCGTGCTGGGACGACCTGCCGGCCGACGGGTACCTGCGCGACGGCGGCCGCTACCGGTCGCGGCGCCACGGCTGCGCGATCGTCCACCTCGCGGGGGGCGTCGGCCGCGTCGAGCCGGTGCCGCCGCGCGCGCACTACCAGTCGACCACCTACAACGCGCTGCACGGCGGCATCGAACGCTGGTTCGCGCCGCTGGCCGACCCGATGGTCCACCACCCGGCGTGGCGCGAGCTGCTGGTCCACCTGGCGCGCACCTTCGCCGGCGTGCGTCGCCCGGTCGAGGATCGCTTCTACGTCGAGGCCCACCCGTTCCGCATCGACACCGAGGGCGGCGTCGGCCGGCCCACGCCCGAGGGCGCCCACCGCGACGGCGTCGACTTCGTCGCGGTGATCCTGGTGGCGCGCGAGGCGATCCGCGGCGGCGAGACCCGGGTGTTCGACGCCGACGGCCCGGGCGGCGTGCGCTTCACGCTGCGCCAGCCGTGGAGCGCGATCCTGATCGACGACACCCGCGTCATCCACGAGTCGACGCCGATCGTCCCCACCGACGCCCGCCGCGGCCACCGCGACACGCTGGTGCTCACGTTCCGCAGCGGCGGCTTCCAGGAGCCCGGCGATCAGGCGACCGAGTTCGACGGCTGACGCCGCGACGCCCAGCCCGCGTCGTCAGAACTTGGCGACGTAGCCGAGCATCGCCCGCAGCTCGGGCGACGGCGACCGCAGCGCGGTGCTGGCGCGATCGTCGAGCCAGACGAACAGATCGGCGCGCAGCGTCAGCGCGTCCTTGGTCCGGGTCCGCAGCCACACCTCGCCGTAGGTCCACAGCGACTGCTCGAGGTACGCGTTGTCGGAGATGTCCTCGTTGAGGTAGCGCACGCGCCCGCGCAGGCGCAGCGTCTTGGACGCCTTGTAGGTCGCGGCGACGCTGGCCGCGACGTCGCTGCGGCGCTTGTCGGTGTAGCGGCCGTCGTCCTGCAGCGCGTGCTGCACCTGCGCGACCACCGTCAGCCGCTTGTCGGGCGTGATCCGCAGCCGGCCGGTGGTCTTGAGCCGCATGCCCTTGCACGGGATCGGCTCGCCGCGCTCGTCGTCGACGAACGTCACCTCGTAGCACTGCGCGTGGCCGCCCTCCGACAGGTCCTTGTCGGCGAAGTCGACCCACGCGCCGTAGCCGAGCTGATCCGAGCCCTGGACGTCGACGTGCAGGTAGCTGTCGACGCGCGGCAGGTACGAGTCGGACGACGCGACGTAGCCGCGCCACAGGTCGAGCGCGGCGCGCAGGGTGACTCGGCCGTGGCGCCCGCTGTAGCGCACGCGCACGCCGTGCTCGCCGCGCACGCGGACGCCGTCGACCTCGTCGGCCGCGGCGATCGAGCCGGCGTAGGGGTTGTCGAAGTTGGGGTCGTAGTAGCGAGCCGAGAGCTCCAGCTCGCGCTTGCGCAACGAGCGGGTGAAGCGCGCCTCGGCGCCGAACCCGCCGCCGCCGTCGATCGCGCCCGGCGCGTCGGGGCTGCGATCGAAGCTGCGCGCCACCTCGAGGAAGCCGTCGTAGATGCCGCGGCCGAGCCCGGCCGAAACGCCGACCGCGCCGTAGCGCCCGCCGATCGGCACCCGCGACCAGTCCTGGAAGTCGAGGTCGACGCCGTCGGGCTGCTCGACCAGCCAGCGGGTGGTGGCGCCGTAGGCGGTGACGCCGAGGTAGTCGCGGCGCGCCGCGTGGAACGCCGCGTGGGCGCCGACCAGCGCCTCGGCGTAGGCGTCGGGCAGCGTCTGGTACGCGGCGGCGGCGGCCGGGGCCAGCGCGTCGCCGTCGGGGCGCACGAACACCGGCGGCGCGCCGCACGCCGGGTCGGTGCCGTCGTACGGGTCGGCGCACGCGCCGCGGTCGAGCACCTCGTACTGGTAGATGCTCTTGGGCTGGAAGCTGCCCCACGCGTAGGCCTGCGCGTAGCCCTGGCCCAGCGCGATGTGATCGCTGCCGGCGGCGACGCCGAACAGGCCGTCGCTCCAGCGGTTGTCCGACGACACGTAGTCGTAGTCGCCAGTGCACGGCGAGCCGGCCAGCTCGCCGGTGGCCTGGCGGCACGACCGCCCGAGCGACGGATCGTAGTGCAGCTGATCGTCGTAGTAGATGCCGCTCGGCGTGTAGTCGGCGCTGTTGTCGAAGGTCACCCGCTCGCCGAAGCCGACCCGGTAGTTGCCGGCGATCACGTCGAAGTGATCGGCGGTGTAGCGGACCAACGCCTTGGGCAGGTGCGCCTGCAGGCCGGCGTCGTCGACGATCAGGCCATCGCGGTTGGGGTCCCAGGCCAGGTCGCCCAGCCGCAGCCGCGTGGTGGTGAACACCGCGCCGGCCGTGATGCGCCGCCCGAACGTCACCCGCGCCCGCGCGGCGATCGGCGGCAGCACGTCGTCGCCCTGGGCGCCACGCAGCGCGGCCCGCACCGTGCCGCGCGGCGCGTACTGGCCGCGGGTGCGATCGTGCAGCACCAGGAACGCCGAGATCGCCAGGAGCTTCTGCTCGGTGATCGCGCCGGCCGCGACGAGATCGGCCGGGTCGGCGACGAAGCGCTGGGTCGCGCGGTACGCGAGGATCGCGTCGACCTCGTCGTAGGTGAGGTTGGGCAGCGAGTACAGCTCCTCGCGGCTGGCCCGATCGAGGTCGACGCCGCGCGACAAGAGCTCGGTCAGCGCGTCGTGGGTCTCGGCCGAGATGTCGCCGGTGGCGAACAGGTCGTCGAGGTCCTCCTGCGAGGCGACGTCGATGAACGCCTCGTAGGGGGCGGCGATCGCCGCCGTCGGGAGCGTCAGCGCGACGGCCGCTGCCAGCGCGCGCATCAATCGCATGTCACCACGGTGCAAGCAGACCACATTCCGCGCCCGGCCGCGCGGGCCGCGGCCTCGAGGTTTTCGAACTCGACGTGGCGGTCGGTGCCGGCCGGCGGGATGTACAGCGCGCAGGCGTAGCCGCGCTCGACCATCAGCCGGTTGACCTCGACGCCGTCGACCGAGACGTAGGCCAGCAGGCGATCGAAGCGATCGGTGCAGCCGGCCTCGTCGTAGGCGAGCTGCACGGTCTTGCCAGCCACCAGGTCGCTGTTGAGCTGGTGGGCGGGCTCGCCGTAGCAGTCGGTGGCGCCGTTGACCGACTCCGGCGTGTCGACCAGCAGGTAGCGGATGCGCTCGCCGGTGGTCAGCTCGATGGTGTCGCCGTCGATCGCGCGCTGCACCACGCCCGACGTCGGCCCGCAGGTCGCGTCGGGTCC
>Ga0073899_10002144_pt1 | contig 17817 bp, 14 predicted proteins | sample KloWWTmetaKNB5Ph_FD_88975 | JGI IMG/M metagenome (GOLD analysis project Ga0073899, IMG submission 88975) | Active sludge microbial communities from Klosterneuburg, Austria, studying microevolution and ecology of nitrifiers - Klosterneuburg... | ecosystem: Engineered > WWTP > Aerobic digester >...
GACGCCAGCGCGGTTGTACCAAGAGCGGTCGAAGAAGACCATCTCGCCAGCAGAGGGCAGGTGCTGCACGTAGCGCTGGAAGTACCACTGAGACTTCTCGATCTCGGTCGGCACGCTCAACGCGACCACCCGAGCACCACGAGGGTTGAGGTGCTCCATGAACCGCTTGATGGAGCCGCCCTTGCCGGCCGCGTCGCGACCTTCAAAGATCAAGGCAACCTTGATGCCGTTGTCTTTGATGTAGGCCTGCATCTTGAGAAGTTCGATCTGAAGTTTGCGCTTGGTGCGTTCGTACTCATCGCGCGACATCTTCTTGTCATAGGGATAGCCCTGACGCCACGCGGCTGGGCCCTTGTCGGCCTTAGCGGGCTTGTCATCTGTCTCCTGCTCGTCGGCCTCAGCTTCGGCCAACTCGTCCAGGATCTCAGCGATTGCGTCTAGGTCTTCGGCGTGTCCAGCTTCGCCTGGACCAGCCACCGGCATCTCCTCAGTCATAGGGCCACCGTATCTTGTGATGACCCCCTCAGGGCAACCTAGGTGACCGTCATGCCGCCATCGATCGCGATGGTTTGGCCGGTGACGTAGCCAGCCGCATCAGAGGCCAGCCACACCGCACTGGCCGCGAGCTCGCGCGGGTCGCCCTTGCGCCCACACGGCACCCGAAACATCCCCATCTCCAGATAGCCCTCGGGATAAAGATCAGTCATTTCGGAGGTGAAGAACCCCGGTGCGATCGCGTTGACTCGGATGCCCTTGCGACCAGTCCATTGCTGGGCCAAGTCGCGAGTCAGGCCGATGATCGCCGCCTTGCTGGCTGAGTAGGCCGCCTGAGGCAAGCCGGCCGTGGTCAGACCCAACACCGAAGAAATGTTGATGATGCTGCTGCCAGGCTGCATCACCCGGCCACACGCCTGAGCCATCCAGTAACTGCCATTGAGATTGACGTCGATCACGCTACGAAACTGCTCAGGAGTCTCCCGAGTGGCTGGCACAGCCGTGCCGATGCCGGCGTTGTTGATCAAGATGTCGACTCGGCCAAACGTTGCCATCGCCTCATCGACGAGACGCTGGCACTGATCGGGGTCAGCCACATCGGTTTGCACTGTGTGCACCCGTTGGCCCGTCGTACGCACGGAGTCGGCGACGGACTCAAGTTTGTTGGTACGTCGCGCGCCCAGCACCACGTCGGCGCCGGCCTCAGCTAAGGCGTGAGCGAAGGCGACCCCCAGGCCTGAGGATGCGCCGGTGACGATGGCGACTTTGTCGTCGAGTCGAAACAAATCCAAAATGCTCATGTGTCACTCCTTGTGCAGGCCGGGCTGGTAGACGCGCTTTGTGCTTGCGGGGTTGTTGGCCAGGGCGCCCTCGGGTCGAACCGGGCGCGGTTGCAAATCGCCAGAGCAATTAGGGCAGCGTTGCGCCAGGCAGGCTTGGGCGCAATCGGGGCACCACGTGCATTCGAAACTGCAGATCAGTGCCGAGTCGGTGACGGCCAGATCGCGATCGCAGCACTCGCAATTGGGTCGCAGTTCAAGCACTAGACGTAGCCCAGAACTTCTTTGCGGCGAGCCATCCAAGCCAATGCCGATTCGATCGCGTCTTCGATGCTCAACGACGCGCTCCACCCCAGCAGTTCACGGGCCTTGTCGACATTGGCGTAGGCACCGACTGCGTCACCGGGACGTGGGGGTGCTTCGTTGACGTTGATCTTGGCGCCGTAAACCTTCTCAAAGGCGGCGACGAGTTCACGCACGCTCACACCATCACCAGTGCCGATGTTGATCACGGTGCTCGGCGACTGCGTGGCGTTCAGCACGTCGTCAAACTTCTCCACAGCACGCACGTGTGCCTGCGCGACATCCCACACGTGGATGTAGTCGCGGATGCCGGTGCCATCGCGTGTGGGGTGATCGACCCCAGTGATGGTGAAGGCCTCTTTGGCTCCGGTCGCCACCAACAGGAGTTGTCCCAAGATGTGGCTGGGCTCGCGCACGTAAATGCCTGACTCGAGGTCGGGGTCAGAGCCGATGGGGTTGAAGTACCTCAAAATGATGGCTCGCAAGTCGGTGGCTGCCGCCATGTCTTGGAGCACCATCTCCATCATCAACTTCGTGCGAGCGTACGGCGACGCGGTCGCCAACGGGTCGCTCTCGAGCACCTCAAAACCCGGCTTGAGGGCATAGAGGCTGGCGCTTGAGGAGAACAACACCCGGGGCTTGCCAAGGCTGCGCAGTTCGTCGAAGAGTTCGAGACTTTTCGCCACGTTGTCGCGGTAGTACTCATAGGGCTGCTCAACGCTCTCGGGCACCAAAATGCGAGCTGCCATGTGGATGGTGGCGTCCAGATCGGGGTGTTCGGCCACGATCTTGCCCAGCAAATCACGATCGGCGATGTCGCCTTCGTAGAAGCTCCGATCCCGCACGAATGCTCGGGGACCGGTCAACAACGAGTCGAGCACGATCGGGGTGTGTCCGGCCTGTTCGAGTGCCTTGCAGGTGGTCGATCCGATGTAGCCTGCGCCGCCAGTGACAAGAACCTTCATGGGGCTTGACCCTAGCCGGTGCAGGTGAGCCCGATCTGCCTCACCCATGAAAGATCCACGAGATCGCGAAGATCACGGGCACCGAGGCAAAGGTGCTCACGAAGATCGCGTCGCGGATCAAGGGGACCGATCGCTGATAGCGCATCGCCAGGGTGAAGATGTTCTGTGCGGTGGGCAAAGCCGCGGCCACGCATACGGCGTACAACTCATGTCCGTGCAACCCGAAGGCCACACCGATGGCAGCCGCCGCGAGTGGTTGGACCACGAGTTTGAGCGCCACCAAGGTCGCGATCAGCGGCGATGAGCCATGGGCACCAGGTCGCGGCCCAAGGCGCAGTGACACGCCAAACGAGAGCAGCATGGCTGGCACCGCGATGTTGCCGATGAGTTCGATGGGCCGCAGCACTAGCTCAGGCACGTGCACCTGTGAGACCGAAATGACCAACCCGATCACCGAGCCGATCGTGATCGGGTTACGCAATGCGGTTTTGATCAGCGTCCACGGGCGTGGGCGCAGCCCGGCCTGCTCCCCGTCGAGCAGGCTCAAACACACCGGGGTGAAGATGAGCAGTTGGAAGAGCAGCACTGGCGCCATCAAACTCACATCGCCCAGCACATAGGCCGCAACCGGGATGCCGAGGTTTGCGGAGTTGACGTAGGTCGCGGCCATCGAACCCAGCACCCGATCACTGGTGCTTAGCGACCAGCGGCGGCTGATCAGCCACCACAATCCGATGCCCGGCACGACGCTCAGTGCTGAGGCAACCAGCATGGGTGAGAGCACCCCAGAGAGCGGAGTGCGGGCCAAGATCACCAGCAACAATGCGGGTGTGGCGACAAAGAAGGCCACTCGCGAGAGCAAGTGCTGAGCGACCTCATCGAGCACACCGCGCCACGCCAAGAGGTAACCCACAGCCACCACCACGGTGATCGTGGAGAAGCCTGCGAGTACGTCGAGCACAGCCCGATCCAAGCACGCTCGCACTCACCCAGCAGTCGATGTCCACGGGTGCCAGCGCCGAGCGCCGCCTCGGGTAGCATGACCCTCGTGTCAACCAACCTCCTGCTTACATAGCCGCACGGAACTTTCGTGCGGCTGCCCCTCCTGTGCGAGGGGCTTTTCTATGTCCAGGAGATGCCAGAGATGAGAGACGAAGATGAGCGACGAGAAGTACGACGTACACGCGACTGAAGCCAAGTGGTTGAAGGTCTGGAACGACCTCGACCCCTTCAAGGCAGACGACGCGAAGGTGCTTGGCGGACACAAGCAGAAGTACTACGCGCTCACGATGTTCCCTTACCCCAGCGGCGACTTGCACATGGGTCACGCCGAGGTCACTGCGTTGCACGATGTGATTGCGCGCTATCGCTGGCTGCGCGGCTACGAAGTGCTTAACCCGATGGGCTGGGACTCCTTTGGTTTGCCTGCCGAGAACGCCGCGATCAAGAACAACGAGCACCCCGCGACGTACACCTACGCCAACATCGAGACGCAGTACGAAAGCTTCAAGAAGTTCGGCATTTCCTTTGACTGGACGCGTCGACTGCACACCAGCGACCCGGAGTACTACCGCTGGACCCAGTGGCTGTTCTTGAAGTTCCGTGAGCGCGGGTTGGCCTACCGCAAGAACTCTCCGGTCAACTGGTGCCCGTCCGACCAGACCGTGTTGGCCAACGAGCAGGTTGTCGACGGCAAGTGCGAGCGCTGTGGTGCAGAGGTGACCAAGCGCGAGTTGACCCAGTGGTACTTCAAGATCACTGAGTACGCCCAGGAGTTGCTCGATGACCTGGAGGTGTTAAGCAAGACCTGGCCCGACCGTGTCGTGACGGCTCAACGCAACTGGATCGGTCGTTCCGAGGGTGCGCACGTCGACTTCACGGTGCACACCGCGACTGGCGATGAGACCGTCACGGTCTACACCACCCGCCCCGACACGTTGTACGGCGCAACCTTCATGGTGGTGGCCGCCGACGCGCCCCTGGCCGCGAAACTGTGTGCTCCTGAGCGCCAAGCCGCGCTGGAGACCTACGTCAACGAGGTTCGCAAAGCCTCTGACATTGATCGCCTATCTTCTGAGCGCCCCAAGACCGGTGTCGACCTGGGTGTAACGGCGACCAACCCGGTCAATGGCGAGCAGATCCCGGTGTGGGCTAGCGACTATGTGCTGGCTGACTACGGCACTGGCGCGATCATGGCGGTTCCGGCCCACGACCAGCGTGACTTGGACTTCGCGAAGGCGATGTCGTTGCCGGTGCGTCGAGTGATCGACACCGGTGAGCCCAACCCGGAGGAGACCTTCGTGGCGACCTCGGGCGATGGGGTCTACGTCAACAGTGGTCCCTTGGATGGCATCAGCGACAAGGTGAGCGGCATCCGGACGATCACCGCCGACCTCGAAGGACGCGGCACTGGCAAGGGCGCAGTGAACTTCCGCCTGCGCGACTGGCTGCTGTCTCGTCAGCGTTATTGGGGCGTGCCGATCCCGGTCGTGCACTGTGAGTCGTGTGGCGAAGTCGGGGTGCCCGAGGACCAGTTGCCGGTCACGTTGCCCGAGTTACGCGGAGCGGACTTGAAACCCAAGGGTGTTTCGCCTCTGGCTGCGGCCACCGACTGGATCAACACCGTGTGCCCGCAATGTGGGGGAGCGGCCACTCGCGACTCCGACACGATGGACACCTTCGTCGACTCATCGTGGTACTTCCTGCGCTACTGCTCACCGGGCAACGACAACGCTGCCTTTGACTCGACTCTGGCCAATGCCTGGATGCCTGCTGACATTTATGTCGGTGGCGTCGAGCATGCGGTGTTGCACCTGCTCTATGCACGCTTCTTCACCAAGGTGCTCGCAGACATGGGGCTCCTCGAGACCCGCGAACCCTTTGCCGCCCAGTTGAACCAAGGCTTTGTGATCAACCACGGCAAGAAGATGTCGAAGTCGTTGGGCAACGGGGTGCACCTGGGCAGCCAGTTGGAGGAGTTCGGCGTCGACGCCGTGCGCCTCACCCTGGTCTTTGCAGGCCCGCCCGAGGACGACATCGACTGGGCAGAGGTCTCCCCGGCCGGCTCCTTGAGGTTCTTGCAGCGGGCACTGCGCTTGGCAGACGACGTCACCAGCGAGCCCGGAGTGGACGTCACCTCCGGTGATCTAGCTCTGCGCAAGACGACGGCCCGCACGGTCACCGACGCCGCTGAACTGGTCGAGCTGTACCGCTTCAACGTGATGGTTGCTCGCGTGATGGAACTGGTGAACGCCACTCGCAAGGCGATCGACTCTGGCTGCGGTGGCGCCGACCCGGCGGTGCGCGAAGCCGTCGAAGTGGTTGCTCAATTGCTCAGCATGGTTGCGCCGTACACCGCGGAGGAGATGTGGTCGCGGTTGGGCCACAAGCCGACCGTGGCGCGCTCGACGTGGCCCGAGGTCGACCCAGCCCTGCTGGTGCAGGACTCGGTCGTGGCTGTGGTGCAGATTCAGGGCAAGGTGCGCGCAAGGCTCGACGTCTCACCCGACATCAGTGCCGCCGATCTTGAGGCAGCCGCGATGGCCGACGAGGCAGTGCAGAAGGCCTTGGAGGGTCAGCAGATCCGCAAGGTCATCGTGCGCGAACCCAAGTTGGTCAACATCGTCGTCTAAGACGAGCGACGGGCACTAGCCACGACGGCGACCCCGATCAAGGTCAAGGCTGCGGCGACGTACGTCGAGGTCATGACCTGATCGGGCGCCACGATCAGATCGACCACCAATGCTGTGCTGACCTGCCCGCACACGCTGGCTAGGCCAAATGTGAGCACCCCAATCACGCGTACGGCGATCGACGCAGTCGCAATGAAGGCCACCCCGATCAGCCCGCCCAGATAAAGCCACGGGGCGCTCGGCAAACCGAGCACCGCGCCTGGCAACACGTGGGACATCGCAAAGGCGATCACCAAGGCGATCCACCCGACCAGGAAGTTGTTCCAGGTGGCCACCCCAGCGCTGCTGTGAATCGCGACTTGGCCGTTGATGGCTTGCTGCACTGAGGTGGCCGCACCCGCCAGCAAGGGGAGCAGCGCCAGCCAAAGCACCAGGTGAGACGGGATCGAACCGGTCAGGACGCCGGTCGAGACGATCACCGCGATGAGTGTGATGAACGCCCCGATAACGCGAAGCGCGGAGACATGGGATCGCCCAGCAGGGCCGAGCCCGATGTGGTCCACCCACAGCGCCGAAGCCGTCGATCCGGCGACGATGGCAACCACGAAGAGTGAGACGCCAATGGTGGAAACCGTGATGCCTTGCGATGCCACCAGCAGTGCGCCAGCAGTGCCGCCCAGGAGTTTCCAGCGTGCCAACGTGCTCGTGCGGTGCAGGCGGCGCAGTTGAGCCCGCCAGCTAGGCAGCACCAGCAACGCGATGGTGAGCACGACCAGACCGGTGCCGAAGCTAATCACCGCGGCCAGCACACCTGCGCGCGCTCCGGAGCCCAATCGATGGGCCAACTCGCCGTTGATCGCGGTCTGCAGCGTGACCAGGGCGCCAACGACCACGCTCCCGGTCAGGGCAAACACTTTCGATCTCGGCACCCGCACTGTCTACCCCACGCGAGGCTCACTCACGCGCTGCGTCTTGCGTGTTGGGTGACGCGTCTCTCGGCCAGCCTGGACAATGGCCAGCGTGAGCGTGCTTGTGGTGGGTGAAGCCAATCCCGATCTGGTTCTGCGCGGAGATGTGCGGCCCCGGTTCGGTCAGACCGAGCAGTTGCTCTCTGCGGCCGACCTGACCCTGGGTGGCTCAGGTGCCCTGGTTGCCCACGGGCTAGCTCGATTGGGGGTGCCCGTGGCGTTGTGTGCCGCAGTGGGCGCCGATGCGTACGGCGATTTCGTGCGCTCCTACCTCGCCGAGGCCGGCGTCGATTGTCGCTACCTAGTGACCGTGCCAGAGTCGACCGGCATCTCGGTGATCCTCAGTGATAGCGATCGCGCGATCTTGACTCACCTGGGTGCCATTGATTCGCTGCGGCCGACGCACTTGCCTGACCCCGATTCGTTTGACCACGTGCACGCCGCCTCGGTCTACCTCGCCAGCACTCTGCGCCCGGCATTGCCGAGCTATCTGGCCCAGTTCCGCAGTTCCTCCCTCGACACCAACGACGACCCGTTGCGCACCTGGGCTGATCTGCCAGCCCTCCTGGGAGCCGTGGATCTGGTGCTGCCTAACGAGGGTGAGTTGGCCTCGTGGGCGACCAACCTGGGTGAGCCCGCGACCACCTGGCAAGAGAGTGCCCACGCGGTCGCTGCACGTGGACCTGCCGTGGTGCTCAAACGTGGCGCTGAGGGTGGCGCCGTGGTGACCGCGCATGAGGTGATCACGGCAGCCGCGCCTCAGATCACGCCGGTTGACACCACGGGTGCCGGTGACACCTTTGACGCTGGCTTTATCGCTGCGCGAATGGACGGTCGCAGTCTTGAGAAGTCGTTGCAGTGGGCGGTGCGTGCCGGTGCGGCCTCGACCCAGGCTGCGGGCGGGGCTTCAGCCCAACCCACTCGTGATCAACTTCGGGGCTAGCCCTTCATTCCGCTGAACGTCATCGTCGCCACGAACTGCTTCTGGGCCGCCAAGAACGCCACCAGCAGCGGAAGTGTGGCCACCACGTTGCCGGCCATCAGCAACTGCCATTGCGTGCGACGGGTGCCTTGGAAGTTCGCCAACCCAAGCTGCAAGGTGTAGAGCTTCTCGTCACTGATCGAGATCAGCGGCCAGATCAGATCGTTCCAGGTGCCGAGCAAGGTGAAGATCGCCAAGGTCGCCAGAGCCGGCTTAGCCAACGGCAAGATGATGTGCCAAAAGACCCCGAACTGGTTGCAGCCATCGAGGCGACCAGCATCTTCAAGATCGCGTGGCAGTGACAAGAAGAACTGCCGCATCATGAAGACACCGAAGGCGCTGGTCAGCCAGGGGATCACCGGTGCAGCCATCGTGTTGATGGCACCCATGCGGGAGAACAGGATGAAGGTCGGGATCATCAGCAACTGGGTGGGCACCATGATCGTGCCGACCATCATGAAGAAGCCCATGTTGCGGCCGAAGAACTTCAACCGGGCGTAGCCGTAGCCGGCCAGAGAACACAAGGCCAGGTGGCCCACCACCCCCAAGGTCGAGACGATCAGGGTGTTGCGGAACCACAACAAGATGTCGGAGTCGGTCCACAGCCCCGAGTAGCCGCCAAAGCTAAAGGTGGTGGGCCAAAAACGGGGAGGGAACCGGTTGATGTCGGAGTCGGGCATGAAGGACGTCAAGATCATCCACACGAGTGGGATCACGAACACCAGCGCGGTGGGGGCAAGCAAGAAGTGCCACAGTGAGAACGGCAATTTGGGTTTGGTGCTTCGAGCAGCGAGGGCCATCAGAACGCCTCCACCTTGCTCTTCTTGCCGTACCAGACCATGAACAACGTCAAGATCATCGTGATGGCGAAGATGGCGTAGGCAATCGCCGAGGCGTAGCCGGCTTTGAACTCCATGAAGGCCATTCGGTAGAGGTAGAACACCAGCGTCACCGTCGAGTTGAGCGGTTGACCTTTGGTGGTGGTGAACACCAGATCAAAGAGTTGGATGGCGGCAATGAGTTGCCACACGGCGGTGAAGACGGTGACCGGGCCAAGCTCGGGCAAGGTCACGTACCTAAAGGTCTGCCATTTGTTGGCCCCATCGACTCGGGCGGCGTCGAGGATGTCTTGGCTGACGTCTTGGAGCGCAGCAAGGTAGGTCAACACGCAGAAGCCGATCGAGCCCCACAGCGAAATGATGACGATCACCATCATCGCTTGGTGCTTGTCGGTCAAGAACCCTTGCTGAGGCAGGCCCATGAGGCGCAGCACGTTGTTGGCGGCACCGAACTTCTCATCGAACACGAAGTTGGCCAAGATGCCCGTTGCTGCAGCGGAGGCCACGAACGGCACGAAGATGCAGGTTCGATAGAACCACTGGAACTTGATCGGGCGGTTGAGCGCGATCGCGAGCAGTAGGCCACCGATCACCGAGGTCGGCACATACATCAGTGCGTAGAACAAGGTGTGCCAGGCGGCGGCAAACATGTCGGGGTCTTGAGCCAAGACCTTGTAGTTGGCGAAACCGACATTGGTGGCTGGTGTGATCAGGTCATTCTTTTGCAGGCTGAGGAAGAACGCCCAGCCAGCGGGAAAGACCGAGAGACCCAAGATCAGCAAGGTTGCTGGTGCACAAAAGGCCCACCCGGTCAGCGTGGAGCGAAGTGAAGGGCGGCCTTCGGCGCCGCCCTTCACGACCCCACGACCGAATGGAGGTTTAGCCCCATTCAGGTCGTGGGTTGGGAACGTGATCGCCATGGGGCTACTGCACCAGTTCGACGAGGGAGTTCTTCGCGGCCGCGTCCAGCGCGCTCTTGGAGTCCTTGGCCCCCAAGAGTGCTTGCGAAATGGCCTTGCCGACTTCCAATGACATCGCCTGGTAGCCAGGGATGGTGGGCCGCGGCTTCACGGCGTTAGCCATGTTGGCCATAAAGATGTCGGCTCCGGGGTAGTCAGCGACGTACTGCTGGAACTCCGGGGTGTCGACGGCCGATGAGCGCAGCGGCAAGTTGCCGTTGGCGACGTTCCAGCGCACATCTTGAGCAGGTGCGGTGAGCCACTTGGTGAAGTCGTAGGCAATGGCAGCTTTGTTGGTGTCCTTGTGGTCGAACATCGTCCACATATCGAAGCCGCCGACCGTCTGGTGGTCGCCGTCAGTGCCCGGAAGCACTTGCACGCCATAGTCGAGTTTCAACTGCTTGAGGTCATAGAGCACCCACGGGCCGGTGATCACCATGCCGACCGAGCCCGCATTGAACAGGCCCTGGTACTTCTCACCGTTTTGGTCCAGGTAGACCGACTTGTCCTCGCGAGCCAACGTCCGCCAGTAGTCCAGCGCCTTGACGCCGGCCTCAGAGTTGAACAGCGGCTTAGTGCCATCGGCGTTGAGCACGTCGCCGCCGTTTTGCCACAACTGCGGCCACAGGTGCCAGGTGGTGTCTTCGTTGCCTGCCACGGAGTAGGCGGTGCCGCTGATCTTTTTGGCCGGGTTGTTGATCGCGGCGGCATAGGCGCGGAAGTCTTCCCAACTCCACTCTGGTGAGGGGTCGCTCAGACCTGCAGCCTTCAGCAGTTTGCGGTTGTAAACCACAGCCAGGTTGCCGTTGACCGCAGGCATGCCCACGATCTTGGAGCCCACGGTCGCGGTCGCTCGCGCGGCCTCAGGGAACTCTTCCCATGCCTTGGGGTCGGCATCGATGAGCGGCTTGATATCCAAGGTGCGACCCGAACTGCCTAGCTTGGCCACCCAAGACCCGTAGGCATAACTGACGTCGGGGAAGGTGTCAGAGGCGAACCCGGCTTGGAGTTTGGTCAACAACTCATCGGTGGTGGATGCGCCCGCTGAGTCGTGAATGGTCACACCGGGGTGGGCCCTTTCGTACTCACGTGCCAGCCCGCCCAAGATCTTGGCGGCGTCAGCGGTCTGGCCGTGCCAGAACGTGATGTCGATCTTGGTGCCGGCCTTGATGTCATCAATCGTGACGACCTTGGTGGCCGGGCCGCTGGCCCCCTGCCCACCGCAGGCGGTCAGGCCCAGGGCGGCCACCGATGCCGCGATAGCCACGCGCCGAGTGATGCTCAGGTTCTTCATGGTGTTCCTCACTGATCCTGTAGGTCTGCGGCTGAAGCTTCAGCGGCCTCGTCGAGGGCAGTTTGTGGGTCTGTCCCGCCAACAAGAACCTCGTTGATCGCCTTGGCGACATTGAGCGACAGTGTCTGGTAACCCGGCACGGTGGGACGTGCTTTCTTGGCGTTGTCCAAATTCGCGAAGAACACATCGCCACCGGGGAAGTCGGCCAAGAACTTTGCGAACTCAGGCGTGCTTGCGGCCGACTTGCGCAGCGGCAAGTTGCCGTAGGCGACGTTCCAGCGCACGTCTTGTTCGGGGGACGTCAACCAGTGCATGAAGTCGTACGACGCCGCCGCGCGCTGTGCATTGTGGCGATCGAAAAGTACCCACAAGTCAGGACCTGAGATGGTTTGGTGATCTCCATCGGTGCCCGGCAACTGCACAGCTCCGTAGTTGAGCTTGGCTTCCTTGACCGTGTAGAGCAGCCATGGGCCATCCAAGATCATCCCGATGCTGCCGCTAGCAAACATCTGCTCGAACTTCTGGCCGGTTTGGTCCAGGTAGACCGACTTGTCGACGCGAGCCATGTCTTGCCAGAACTTCAGGGCTTTGACTCCGGCCTCAGAGTTGAACGTGGCCTTCTTACCGTCGGCGCTCAAGATGTCGCCGCCGTACTGCCACAGTTGAGGCCACTGCCGCCACGTCGCACCCTCATCGGGTGAGACGGGGTAGGCGGTGCCGCTGATCTTCTTCTCAGGGTTGTTGATGGCCTTGGCGGCGGCTCGGAAGTCGTCCCAGGTCCAGTCCGGGCTCGGGTAGGCCAAGCCGGCCTGGTCGAAGAGGTCCTTGTTGTACAGAACTCCCAAGTTGTCGACCACGGCGGGGAAGCCGATGACCTTGTCACCGAACTCTGCGGTCTTTTGGGCTGCTGGTGGGAACTCGGTCCAGCCACTGTCAGCCTTCTTGACCAGCGGGCCGATGTCGAGTGTGCGACCCGACTGGTTCAACTTGCCTGCCCAACTGCCAAAGGCGTAGGACACATCGGGGTAGGTGTCTGAGGCAAAACCTGCCTGCATCTTGGTGAGCAGTTCATCGGTGGTCGATGCGCCCGCGGAGTCTTTGATGGTCACATTCGGGTGGTCTTTTTCGTATTCGCGAGCCAGATCGCCCAGGATCTTGGCTGCCTCAGCGCTTTGGCCGTGCCACCAGGTGATCTCAACCTTCTTGTTGGGGTCAAGAGGACCCACTGTCGTGGCGCCGCCCGTGTCTGTGCTCTCGCCGCAACCGGCAAGAGCGCTCAAGGCCAGCGCCATCGCGGCAACTGGTGCGGCCAATGACATACGCAGTTTCATGATGGAGCTCCTTAGTGTTTGGTCAAAACGACTGATCGGGTCAGATGGCGAGGAACATCGGGGTTGAGTCCGCGAGAGGCAGCCAGTTCCACTGCAACGCGTTGGCACTGGACCAACCGCACGAGGGGATCAGAGGCCAGATCAATCACGTTGGCGCCGACTGCCTCGATGTCTGCAACGAGGTCCGACTCCAGGGGCCATAGCGGGGCCACCAAGGTGCGCGAACCTGCGGCTGCGATTGGACCGTGGCGGTAGTCAAGCGCCGGGAACGATTCGGCCCACGCCTGCGCGGCCTCGCGGATCTTCAGCGCTGCCTCATCGGCTAGACCCAGGGCCCAGTCGCGGGCGAGGTAAACGAAGTGGTCATAGTCGCGTACGTCGAGCGGCAGCGGTGCCGCCAGAGCATCCTCAACTTCAGAGACGACCGTGGCCATGTTCTCGCCCAGAAGGTGGCGAACGAGTGCAATGAACGTCGTAGGGAATCGGGTTTGCACGACGGAGGATTCGTCCGCAAAGCCGAAGTCGACCACCACGTCAGCACATCCGTTGGGCAACGCCTCGGGTACGCCGGTGACCACGATGCGCTGCGCGGTGCCAAACCGGCCGCTCCCGAGGGCGTCAAGCACTTCGGTCGTCGTACCCGAGCGAGTAATCGCCACGACGTGGTCGTAGCTGCGGTTGGCGGGTAACTCCGAGGCGAACGCCCAGTCGCTGCGACCGTGCCCGGCTTGCTCGCGCAAGAACGCCACTGCCCGAGCCACGAAAGCCGAGGTGCCACAGCCGAAGAACAAGACGGTGCTGCCCGAGGGCGGGAGCACGGCACTGAGTGAGGCTGCGTTGTCGATCGCGTGTCGCCAGATGTCGGTCTGGGAATTGATTTCGGTGCTCGTCATACTCACGGGACCAAGTGACACCCAAGATGAGCAATGTGCGCACGAAACGCGCAACGGGTGGCGCGCGCATGGTCGAATTGCGCATTGTGGCGCGCAACACTGGCCCCGTGAGCGACATGAGGCCACTTGCTGGTGGCGACCACGAGAGCACGCAACGAGTCTGGCCGCGGCCGACAGTGGTGTTGCCCCAAACCCATCCGGACCAGCCTTACTGCCGCGGAATTGATATCCACAACCACCTAGGCCGGTGGCTTTCTGCTGATGGCACCTTTCTCGGCGGGAGCGCCGACGAACTCAGCGCTGTGCTTGATGACGTGCACCTCGATGCGGTGGTGAACCTCGATGGCATGTGGGGGGAGGAACTGCAGGCAAACCTCGATCGCTTCGATGCCGTGATGCCCGATCAGGTCTATACGTTTGCGCACATCGACTGGGACCTGCTCCTACAAGGCGACGCTGCGAGTTCCGAATCTCGGCACGCCCTCGTCGACAACCTGGCTGACTCTGCTTCGCGCGGCGCGAAAGGGGTCAAGGTGTGGAAAGACCTCGGGCTCACCCGTCGCGATGCCACCGGTGAGTTGGTGCTGCCTGATGACCCTCGCGTTATTGAGGTGCTTGGTGTCGCGGGCGACCTCGGGTTGCCTGTGCTGATCCACACCGCCGACCCGGTGGCATTCTTCGAGCCCCTCGATCGCGCCAACGAACGATGGGACGAACTGGCCGAGATGCCCTCGTGGTGGTTTGGTGCACCAGAGTTCCCGAGCTTCAACCGCCTCATCGACGCCCTGCATACGTTGGTCGAGGCATGCCCTCAGACCACCTTTGTGGGTGCTCACGTCGGAGGTCACGCCGAAAACCTCGCCGCAGTCGGCGACGCCCTGCATCGCTTGCGAAACTTCAATGTCGACACCGGCGGTCGGATGGGGGAGATAGGTCGTCAGCCGCGCGCCTTCCGTCGCCTCGTCGAGGCCTTCCCCGATCGGGTGCTCTTTGGCACCGACTGCTTCCCGATTGATCCCGATGCTGTGCGCCATTGGTGGCGGTTCTTTGAGACCGACGATGAGTACTTCGACTACGGCACTCCAGGCGAGCCCCCAGGCCAAGGCAACTGGCACATCAGCGCTGCCAACCTGCCGCAGTCGCTGCTTCCGGGGCTTTACCGAGACAACGCGCTGCGGGTCTTAACCGGGGTGTAAAAGTCACAAGTAAACCTGTGACTTTTCACCCCCTACGGCTGGTCGGCCCGCACCACCCGAAGCATCCAAAATGATGCGCCACCTGAGCCGGACTTCACGATCCGAAGGTCGGTACCGCCGGGCAGGGTGCCGCCAGGTGTCAGGTTGATGGCGAATGACGCAGTGCGCCATTTCTTGGTGCCCTTGAACTTCACGGGCGGTGTTTGGCCGCCAGCGAAGCGCACTCGAAATGATCCGGCTGCTCGGTCCCAATAGGTCACCTTGACGATGGCCTTCATCGGGGCCGCTAAGAAGCGAGGGTCGATCTTGAACGCAAGTTGTTGGTTGCCTCGACTCGTGCTCAGGCCCTCATAGGAAGTGCCGTTCTCCTTGGTCGGGTCGCCTTTGTGTACGTCGACGTACGAGCGTCGAGCAACGGCCCCAGGCAGATCGACCTGGGTGACCCACCGTTCCATGTTGCGGATCCACGGACGGTTCTTCCACAGTCGAACGTCAAAGGGCCCCACCTCGTCGCGCCAATAGGTGTCTTCACCTTCGCGTAGCACCGCCCAGGCATCGGCTGAGTCGGCAGGGGTGTGCCCGACCGAGAGTCGCACGAAGTCCCAGTTCTCAGGCTCGGCGTCGAACAGCGACGGGCCTGGAACGACGTAGAGCCAGTTCACCCGCAGTTGCAGGGCCAACAAGTTGCTCATTTGTACGACGTAGCCGGGATTCTTCGAGGCGAAACCACAGTCGACGTAACACTCGTTCTCGGTGCCAACCACGGTTTTGCCCGAGTGAGGCGCTTGGCTGTCATTGACGATCACGTGTCCGTCGAAGGAGACCTGCGCACCGAATGAGGGCGCTTCACTGTGGTGGAAGTTGAACTCCTCAGTGATGCCGTTGCGAATGCCGAGCCCGGCTTTGGTCGCCTCGGCGGCCAGGAGGTTCTCAGGTCCGTTCCAGGGACCCCAGGGATAGTCCTCGCCGGTGAAGACGAGTTGGCCCTTGTGCTCGCCTCCGAGTTTGACGAAGAAGTCGAGCATCTTGCGGTACCACGTCAGATAGTCATCGGCCGTGAGACTGCCGTCGTGGGCCGCGGCCGCGATCATCTCGTAGTCGTATTCACTCCACGTGAATGCTCCAGGGATGTAGGCGAACCGGAAGTCCGGGTCATCAAGCAGCCCCTGATCTTTGAGCAGCATCTCCCATGTCTTGGAGAGTTCGCCCCAGACACAGTCGTTCCAGATTGGCAGATGCTGCTGCCCGTCGTAGTCAGTGCCCACGGGCTCAACGTCGCATTTGTCGACGACCCACTGCGGAGCCCAATCAACGCCACTAGAGAACATCCGCACCCAATAGGGGCCTGGAGTGTCGAGTTGGTACTTCAAGCTATCCAAAAAGAGCCCCTGTGCCTCACCTGAAGCGGTCAGGTCTAGCGGTCCATCTTCCGTCGGGCGGAGTTGTCGCCACGACACATCGACCGCACGGACGATGACCTTGTCGGGCTCAGAGACCTTCTCGGAATAGAACCCCGAAAATTCGGCCGGGCGCACCCAGGCAGGCATGCTCCAGTCTTTGCCATCGCGTACGACGGGGGAGTTGCCTGGCATCTGTGCGACGTACTTCGGTCCAGCAACGTCAGGCTGGGGAGCAACCCGAGGTGGCAGGCCATCGGCAGGCGCCGGAGGTGCACTTCCACATGCGCTCAGCACGAGCGCGCTGACTGCGAAGGTCGCGGCGAGCCCGCGCATGATCATCCTTGGACCCAGGCAGGGAGCAGGTCTCCGTGAGCGTGAGTCATCGCTTCAAACAGTTCATCGATGACCGGCAAGGTCAGGCTGGCCGCAGCGTTCGGATCGACCATCATGGCTTGGTGGATCAAGCGGCGGTCCTCGTCGAGCGCAGCCTGGGTCACGAGTCCCACCACGTTGAGGAATGAGCGGTTCAGCGCCGCGCCCACGTGAGGCAACGCCGCGCCCATGGCCTTGGGGTGTGCTCCGGTGCCATCAATCAAGGTGGGCACCTCAACGCCGAGGCCGGCTTGAAGTTGGGGAAGCAGTCCGTTGTTGGCGACGGTGGCGTGAATGTGTCGGGGTGTTCCGGTGGTCATGGAGTGAATGACCTGTGGTGCGTACTCCGTCGCATCCGGTGGCACCAGTGCTGCCCCAGCCAGCAATTCCTCACGCGTGCGCTGGTACTCCGCGAGGTTGCCGGCACTGATCTCGAGGTAGTCACCAACCGGGATGCGCAGGCGCTCGATCTCTTCGTCGCTCTTGAGGTACCACGGCAGGTACTCGCTGGAGTGTTCACTGGTCTCGGTGGGGTATCGACCGATCCGGCGATACATGTCGACGCGCACCCGTCTGCGTAATTCAGCGTCCTCGGCGATCCTGGCGTCCAGGAGTGGGTAGACATCCGTGCCTTGGTGCTCCCACTTCAAGAGCCAGGCTTGGTGGTTCACGCCTGCGGCTTCGTAGTCAGTCCCCTCCAGTGGCAAGCCGAGCAGGTCGTTCATGTCATTGACGGTCCAGTAGACCGAGTGACACAGCCCTAATGCGTTAACGGAGGGGTGCTTGGCAGCCAAGAAACTCAGATTCATCGACATTGGGTTGGTGTAGTTGAGCAGCCAGGCCCCGGGGCAAACCCGCGCCATGGTTGACGCGATCTGGTCAAGCACCGGATAGGTGCGCAGAGCCCGGAAGATGCCGCCGACGCCCAAGGTGTCACCGATGGTTTGGCGTAGTCCGAAGCGCGCAGGTACGTCGAAGTCGGTGCTCGTCGCTTTGTGTCCGCCCACCGCCACCGCGTTGATGACGAAGTCCACCCCATCGAGAGCCGATGCCAGATCGGTGTGGGTGCTGATGCGAGGCGCCGCACCCATTTGAGAGGCAACCGCCTTGGCCATCAACTCGGCAGTATCGAGTCGCTCGGCGTCGATGTCGTAGAGACGAAGCGATGAACCGGCCAGTTCGGGCATGCCCAAGATGTCGAAAAGGAGTTCGCGGGTGAACACGACGCTGCCTGCGCCGACAAAGCAGATCACTGGAGACATAGACCGAAGCTAACTAGTCGACGTGCGTAAAGTGCGCACAACAAGCAACCCAAACTGCGCAGTTGTGGGTGTTTTGCACGCTTCGCCGAGGATGGTGTGATCGTGAACGAACCCGAGGTCGACTACGGGCACGCGCCGTTGCGTCGA
>Ga0073899_10002146_pt1 | contig 17815 bp, 13 predicted proteins | sample KloWWTmetaKNB5Ph_FD_88975 | JGI IMG/M metagenome (GOLD analysis project Ga0073899, IMG submission 88975) | Active sludge microbial communities from Klosterneuburg, Austria, studying microevolution and ecology of nitrifiers - Klosterneuburg... | ecosystem: Engineered > WWTP > Aerobic digester >...
AGCGGCTTGATGCCGGCTTTGGCGGCATAGGCAGCCATCGACGCACTGGTGTTGCCAGTGGAGGCACACACGACTGCTTTGGCGCCTTGGCCGACTGCAACGGAAAGCGCGACGGTCATGCCTCGGTCTTTGAACGACCCGGTGGGGTTGTTGCCCTCGACCTTGAGCCACACCTCGCCGCCGGTGACCTCAGAGAGCCAGTCACTGGCGACCATCGGGGTGCCACCTTCGCGCAAGGTGATGGTGGGCGTGCCTTCGGGGAGGTCAAGCCGGTCGCGGTATTCCTCGATCACACCTCGCCACTGGTGAGCCATCACTGATCCCCTTCGACTCGCAAAACGCTAACGACTTCGCGCACGAACGCCAGCGCCTGGAGGTTCGCGACTGTGGCGGCCAGGTCGGCGTCGCTGGCGCGGTGTGAAACCACCACGAGCACAGCGTCATCTCCGCGGCCTTCTTGACGCACGGTCTGGATGCTGACGTCGTGCTTAGCGAAGGTGGAGGCGATTTCGGCCAGCACACCAGCTTTGTCATCGACGTCGATTTGGACCATGTATCTGGTTTGGGTCGAGCCCATCGGCACGATCGGCAGGTCGGCGTACGCCGATTCGCCTGCACCGCGCACCTGGCTCAACCGGTTGCGCGCGACGGTGACCAGGTCACCGAGCACTGCGCTAGCCGTCGGTGAGCCACCCGCGCCGGGTCCGTAGAACATCAGTTGGCCAGCAGCCTTGGATTCGACGAAGACCGCGTTGTAGGCCCCACCGACGTTGGCCAGGGGGTGAGTGGCCGGGATCATCGCCGGGTGCACGCGCGCGCTCACAGCCGGGCCTTCGGGGGTGTCAACCAGGGCACAGATGGCCAGCAGTTTGACCACGCAGCCCATTTCTTGGGCCGACCTCACATCAGCGGACGTGACCTCAGAGATGCCCTCGCGGTGCACATCACTGGCGGTCACTCGGGTGTGGAAGGCCAGACTCGCCAAAATCGCAGCTTTGGCTGCGGCGTCAAAACCTTCGACGTCAGCGGTCGGGTCGGCCTCGGCGTAGCCAAGCCGTTGGGCTTCTTCTAGCGCGTCGTCATAGCCCTTATTGCTGGTGTGCATCTGGTCGAGGATGTAGTTGGTCGTGCCGTTGACGATGCCGAGCACTCGGGTGACCTGGTCACCAGCCAATGATTCGCGCAACGGCCGCAAGATCGGAATGGCGCCCGCAACGGCTGCCTCGTAATAGAGGTCGCCACCTGAGTTTTCGGCGGCGGCATAGAGGGTCGGTCCGTCTTCGGCCAGCAAAGCCTTGTTAGCGGTCACGACACTGGCGCCATGCTCAAGCGCGGCCAAAATCAGGCTGCGTGCAGGCTCGATGCCGCCGATGACTTCGACCACCACATCGATGTCGTCGCGGGTCACCAAACCCATCGCATCAGTGGTCAGCAGTGCCCGGTTGGCGACGCTGAGACCGTCGCGGACCAGCTCTGGTCGACGTACGGCGATGCCAGCCAACTCCACAGGCGCACCGACGCGAGCCTCAAGGTCAACTGCTTGCTCTTCGAGCAAACGGGCAACCTGAGAGCCCACGACGCCGCAGCCCAGGAGGGCGACGCGAAGGGGTGAGTTAGTAGCCATCGTGGTTTATCTTCCCATCCTTTGGGAGGTCTGTGAGCGCTCGCGGTTAGCCCATGTCCGTGGCGAGCAAATCGTCTTCAGTTTCGCGGCGAACGATCACTGTGGTCTGGCCATCGCGCACGCTCACCACTGGCGGACGAGGCACCTGGTTGTAGTTGCTGGCCATCGACCGGCAGTAGGCACCTGTGGCTGGCACAGCGATCAGATCACCAGGGCGCAAGTCGCTAGGCAAGAACTCATCGCGCACGACAATGTCGCCTGCTTCGCAGTGCTTGCCGACAACCCGAGCAAGAGTTGGTGTCGCCTGCGAGGAGCGGTTGGCGAGAGTGGCTGAATAGTCAGCGTCGTAGAGCGCGGTGCGGATGTTGTCGCTCATGCCGCCATCGACGCTGACGTAGGTGCGGGCAGCCCCACCGTCGAGTTGCACCTCCTTGACCGTGCCCACTGTGTAGACCGTGCACATCGAAGGACCAACGATTGCTCGACCTGGCTCGATCGAAAGGCGGGGCACCTCGATGCCTTGCGCGGCGCACTCGTGAGCCACGATCGCGCGCAACTCGGCGGCCAACTGCGCGGGCTCAGCCGGGTCATCTTGGGTGGTGTAGGCAATGCCAAACCCGCCACCGAGATCAACCTCAGGCAACACACAACCCAACTCGCGTTGCACCTGGGCGTGCAGGGCAAGCACTCGGCGGGCTGCCACCTCAAAGCCGGAGGTGTCAAAGATTTGTGAGCCGATGTGGGAGTGCAGACCCAGCAAAGTGACGCCCTCGATCTGCGCCAAAGCGGCCGCTGCGCGCATCGCGTCGCCGCTGCTGATTGAGAACCCAAACTTCTGGTCCTCGTGAGCGGTGGCGATGTATTCGTGCGTGTGGGCCTCGACCCCGGCCGTGACCCGGATCATCACCCGGGCGCCTAGACCCTCCTTGGCCAGGCTGGCGATCCGATCGATCTCATCGAAGGAGTCGACGATGACGCGCCCCACGCCCAGTGCGACCGCGCGGCGAAGTTCGCTCAGTGACTTGTTGTTGCCGTGGAAGCCGACTCGGTCCATCGGGAAGCCTGCCCGCTCGGCGATGCTGAGCTCGCCTCCTGAGCACACGTCGAGAGACAAGCCCTCCTCGTTGACCCAGCGTGCGATCGCCGTACACAAGAAGGCTTTGCCTGCGTAATAGACCTCGGCGCCGACGAAGGCCTCCTTGAAGGCACGCGCGCGGGCTCTAAAGTCGGCTTCGTCGAGGATGTAGGCCGGAGTGTTGTGCTCAGCGACCACATCGGCCAACGCCAGACCGCCCACATGGAGCACGCCGTCGGCGTCTTTGAACGCAGAGTGTGGCCACAGTGCCGGGACCAGGGCGTTCGGATCGGCGGGTTGGCGCAGCCATGAGGGCCCGCGCAAGCCTCCGTCAGCGTGCGCCCAGCCTGAGGGGTGAGAAGTGGGCACAACTACATCCGTTCGGGAGCGGTGACGCCGAGCAACCCGAGCCCGTTGTGGAAGGTGATCCGAGTCGCTGCCACCAACATGAGGCGGGCCAGGTTGGCCGCCGTCACCGGCTCATCGCCTTGGGGCAACATGCGGCACTCGCGGGTGTCGTACCACTTGTTGAAGACCGACGCGGAGGCCTCGAGATAGCGCGCGATCCGGTGCGGCTCACGCAACTCTGCAGCCGATGCGACGACCCCTGGGAACTCTGCCAGCGCCCGCAACAACTCTCCATCGCGCTCGTGGCTGAGCAGCGAAGGGTCGAAATCAGTGGGGATCGCCATGCCGAGGTCGGCAGCGTTGGCCATCATCCGGCAGGTGCGTGCGTGGGCATATTGCACGTAGAAGACCGGGTTGTCGTTGCTGGCCTTGGCCCACTGGTCCAGGTCGATGTCGATGTTGGTGTCGTTGGTGTACCTCGTCAGTGCGTAACGAGCCGCATCCACACCGATCGCATCAACCAAGTCATCCATCGACACGACCGTGCCCGCCCGCTTCGACATCCGCAGCGGGGTGCCATCGCGCAGCAGGTTGACCATCTGGCCGATCAGGATCTCGAGGTTCTCGTGCGGCTTGTCGCCAAACGCCTCACACATCGCCATCATCCGGCCGATGTAGCCGTGGTGGTCGGCTCCCAACAAGATGAAACACAGATCGAAACCACGCTCGCGCTTGTCGAGGTAGTAGGCCAAGTCGCCTGAAATGTAGGCCGGGGTGCCGTCGGATCGAACGATCACGCGGTCCTTGTCATCGCCGTACTTCTCTGTGGCGAGCCACAGGGCGCCGTCCTTTTCGAAGGTGTTGCCCATGCTGGTCAGCCGCTCGATGGCGCGATCGACTGCGCCCGACTCGTGCAGGGAGTTTTCGTGGAAGTAGACGTCGAAGTCGACGCCAAACGCATTGAGGTCGGCCTTGATCTCGCCAAACATCATCGTGACCCCGGCCTCGCGATAGGCCTCGATCGCCTCATCGGTTGGCAGGTCTTTGGCGTCGGGGTGTTGTGCAGTCACTGCTGCGGCAATGTCGTGGATGTATTGCCCGCCGTACCCATCCTCCGGCACGGCCTCGCCCCGCGCACTGGCCAGCAGGCTCTTGGCGAACCGGTCGATCTGAGCGCCGTGGTCGTTGAAGTAGTACTCGCGGGTGACCTCCGCGCCGCTGAACTGCAGCACCCGCGCCAGTGCGTCACCCACCGCCGCCCACCGAGTGCCACCGAGGTGCAACGGACCAGTCGGGTTCGCACTCACGAACTCAACATTGATCTTCATGCCCTTGAGGGTTTCGTTGCTGCCGTAGTGCGCCCCAGCCGCGACGATGTCAGCGGCCACCTGTCCCTGCGCCGCACTCGCAACCGTGATGTTCAAGAACCCAGGGCCGGCCACATCAACCTTTGCGATGCCAGCGTTTTGCTCTAACTGACCCTTGATCAGCTCAGCCAGCGCCCGCGGGTTGGTGCCCGCCGGCTTCGCCAACTTCATCGCAATGTTGGTGGCGTAGTCGCCGTGCTCCTTCACGCGCGGGCGCTCGACGTTGACAGTCGGGGTCAGACCATCGGGCAAACTGAGCGCGCCGCTGCCAGTCAGGGCAGCCACCACCTCAGCAATCAGCGCAGCAAGGGCTTCAGGAGTCACCGTCAGAGGGTATCTGCGCGGGGCCGCAAGGTTCGACCCAGTTTCGGAGGGTGGATGAGGTCTTAGGCAACGGGCAGCCTCACTTTCCTCCGCCGCTCAGAGGTGTCGGGAGAACTTTCGTACGTTTGCTGATCAATACCGTCGATTTCGGGCTTGAAAACACCACAAATCCGGACACCGAGTGCGCTATTGATCAGCAAACGTACGAACCTTGGCCAGCGCACGCCGCCGCGCGCCCGCAATAACCACAACAGACCCACGAGTTCGTGGGCCTGGCGGTGGTGTGGAAGTGCAATTCAGCTTGGCGCCTCCGGCAGGATTCGAACCTGCGACACCTGGTACCGGAAACCAGTGCTCTATCCCCTGAGCTACGGAGGCCAGGGTCGATGGACGAGGCTACAGGGTCTGGGCGGACAGTCGAAAACGCCCCCTTTTGGGCTTCGTGTCACATCGTCGTACGACGGATGCCGGATCACCGCGAGACAGGGGTAACCTTGGCTACTGTTCGCGCCCAAAAGACTCCGAACGCACACCCGAGACCACAGAAGAGGCGTAGTCAGTCGTGACTGATTCTTCCCAGGACAAACTCTTGTCTGATTTCGGAGCCAATGAGTGGCTCGTCGAGCAGATGTTTGAGCAGTGGCAGGCTGACCCCGCCAGCGTCGACCCTGCGTGGCAGTCGATCTTTGCGGCCCGATCCGGCAATGGGGTTACTCAGCCCGCTGCTGCCGCACCCGCGCCAGCCACCGCAGCCACGCCCGTCGTTGCCCCGGCGGCACCCGAGCAGCCAGCTGCCGCCGCCGCTCCTGCGCCCGCACCGAGTGCGCCGGCAGCCAAGGTCGTTAAGCCAGCCGAGACCTACCGCTCAGAGGCCGCCAAGACCCAGCCCAAGCCCTCGGCTGTGCCCAAGGAGGCCACCGCAAAGCCGAAGGCCGAGGCCACCGACCAGCCGACCTACACCGTGTTGCGCGGCGCCCCCGCACGCACCGTCACCAACATGGACGTCTCGCTCACGGTGCCTACCGCGACCAGCGTGCGCAGCGTGCCGGTCAAGCTCCTGTGGGACAACCGCATCGTGATCAACAACCACCTCGCCCGCGCCCGCGGCGGCAAGGTGAGCTTCACCCACTTGATCGGTTTCGCCCTGGTCAAGGCGTTGCAGTCGATGCCCGAGATGAACGTCGGGTACGACGTGATCGACGGGAAACCCACCTTGATCACGCCGGCCCACATCAACTTGGGTCTGGCCATCGACTTGCCCAAGCCTGATGGCACCCGGCAACTGTTGGTGCCCAGCATCAAGGCCGCAGAGACGATGGACTTTGCCCACTTCTGGACTGCTTATGAAGAACTCGTGCGCAAAGCGCGGGCCGGCAAACTCGAAGTCAGCGACTTCCAGGGCACCACGATCAGCCTGACCAACCCCGGCACCATCGGCACCAACCACTCGGTGCCTCGTCTGATGAAGGGCCAAGGCGCAATTATCGGCGTCGGCTCGATGGAATATCCCCCCGAGTTCCAAGGCGCCTCCGAAGAGACGCTGGCGCGCAATGCGATCTCGCGCATCCTCACGTTGACCTCGACCTACGACCACCGGGTCATCCAGGGCGCCCAAAGCGGTGAGTTCTTGCGCCGCATCCACCAGTTGTTGCTGGGTGAAGAAGGGTTCTACGACGAGATCTTCCGCTCGGTGCGGATCCCCTACGAGCCCATTCGGTGGGCCCAAGACATCTCTACGAGCCACGACGATGAGATCGGCAAGCAGGCTCGGATGGTGGAGTTGATCCACGCCTACCGCGTGCGCGGACACTTGATGGCCGACACCGACCCGCTCGAATACCGCCAGCGAAGCCACCCCGACCTTGAGGTGGAGTCACACGGTTTGACCATGTGGGACCTCGACCGCGAGTTCGCGACCGGCTCCTTTGGGGGTGAGCGTCGATTCATGAAGATGCGCACCATCTTGGGCATCTTGCGCGACTCCTACTGCCGCACCGTGGGCATTGAGTACATGCACATCCAAGACCCCGAGCAACGACTCTGGCTCCAAGAGCGTGTCGAGCGCCCCCACGAAAAGACTCCGCGCGAAGAGCAACTGCGCATCCTCCAAAAGCTCAACCAGGCCGAAGCTTTCGAGACGTTCTTGCAGACCAAGTTCGTCGGCCAAAAGCGCTTTAGCCTCGAGGGCGGCGAGACCACCGTGCCGCTCATCGATGAGATCTGTGAGGCGGCCGCTGAGAGTGGACTCAACGAGGTCTGCATCGGCATGGCGCACCGAGGCCGACTCAACGTCTTGGCCAACATCGTGGGCAAGTCCTACAACCAGATCTTCCGCGAGTTCGAGGGCAACATCGACCCGCGCACCGTGCAGGGCTCAGGCGATGTGAAGTACCACCTCGGAGCCGAAGGCGCGTTCACTGCAGGTTCGGGTGCCACCATCAAGGTCTCGGTTGCTGCTAACCCCAGCCACCTTGAAGCCGTCGACCCGGTGCTCGAAGGCATCGCTCGCGCCAAGCAAGACATGCTCAATCAAGGCGAAGCCTTCCCCGTGCTGCCGCTGCTGGTGCACGGCGACGCTGCGTTCGCTGGTCAAGGCGTGGTTGCTGAGACCCTTAACCTCTCTCAACTACGCGGCTACCGCACCGGTGGCACTATCCACGTGGTCGTCAACAACCAGGTCGGGTTCACCACCTCCCCCGCTTCATCGCGCTCCAGCCTCTACTGCACCGACGTGGCCCGGATGGTGCAAGCACCGATCTTCCACGTCAACGGAGATGACCCCGAGGCCTGCATTCGGGTGGCTCGGCTCGCGTTCGAATACCGCCAGGCATTCAAGAAGGACGTCGTCATCGACTTGGTGTGCTACCGCCGCCGCGGCCACAACGAAGGTGATGACCCCTCCTACACCCAGCCGTTGATGTATGACCTCATCGAACAAAAGCGTTCGGTGCGCAAGCTCTACACCGAGTCGCTGATCGGTCGTGGCGACATCACCATCGAAGAAGCTGAGCAGGTCCTCAAGGACTACCAGCGCAAGCTCGAAGGTGTCTTCACCGACGTTCGCGACGCCGGCGAAGGCCCCAGCGAGTGGACCACCGTGCCGCATTACCCAATGAAGGCCAACGACACTTACAGCACCGCGATCTCTGATGAGACGTTGAAGCGGATCGCCGACGCCCACGTCAGCGCACCCGTTGGCTTTACGGTGCACCCGAAGGTCAAGCCACAGTTGGAGCGCCGCGCGGCCGCCATCGCTGCTGGCCCGATCGACTGGGGCACCGCCGAAATCTTGGCGTTCGGGTCACTGCTCATGGAAGGGCGTCCCGTGCGCCTGGCCGGGCAAGACTCGCGTCGCGGCACCTTCGTGCAGCGCTTCGCCACGATCATCGATCGCGACAACGCCGACGAATGGACCCCCCTGGCCAACCTCAGCGAGGACCAGGCTCCGTTCTACGTCTACGACTCACTGCTTTCTGAGTACGCCGCACTCGGCTTCGAATACGGCTACTCCGTGGCCCGCCCCAATGCTTTGACCTTGTGGGAAGCCCAGTTCGGCGACTTCGTCAACGGAGCCCAAACGATCATCGACGAGTTCATCACCTCCTCGGAGACCAAGTGGGGCCAGCAATCTGGCGTCGTACTCCTCTTGCCGCATGGCTACGAAGGCCAAGGCCCCGACCACTCCTCAGGGCGCATCGAGCGCTTCATGACGTTGGCCGCCGATGAGGCGTTCGTCGTGGCTCAACCCTCCTCGCCCGCCTCGCACTTCCACTTGCTGCGTCGCCACGCGTTGGGCGAGGAGCACATGCCTCTGATCGTGTTTGCGCCTAAGTCGATGCTCAAGCGCAAGGAGGCGGCTTCGCTTCCCGCAGAGTTCACCTCTGGCACCTTCGAGCCGCTCATCGGCGACTCGGTGGTCGACCCGGCCTCGGTTGACACCCTGCTGCTGTGCTCGGGCCGGATCACCTGGGACCTCATGGTCGAGCGTGACCGCGTGCAGCCGGAGACCAAGACCACGGCGATCGCGCGGGTCGAGCAGCTTTACCCCCGCCCCGAGCAGCAACTGCTCGCCGAGGTCAAGCGCTACCCCAACCTCAAGTCGATCCGCTGGGTGCAAGACGAGCCAGCCAACATGGGCGCAGCTCCGCACTTCCAGCTCAACCTCTTCGGACTGCTCGACCTGCCCGTGCAGGTCATCTCGCGGCCTGCCTCTAGCTCGCCTTCGGTGGGTCAGATGAAGCGCCACGTGGAGCAGCAGCAGGAGTTGATCAACGCCGCGTTCGCCCCTGTGGAGGGCTGATGTACTTCACCGACCGTGGCGTCGAAGAGCTCGCCAAACGACGAGGCGAAGAAGAAGTCAGCTTGGCGTGGCTAGCTGACCGGCTATCTGAGTTCACTGATGTGCACCCAGAATTTGAGGTTGCTGTCGAGCGGTTCGCCACTTGGCTGGCCCGACTTGACGACGACCTCGACGACGAGTGACTCGCGTCGTACGACGACCCGCCACTCTCTCGAAATTCCCTCGCGCTGATCGCGGCGCCCGAATTAGGGTGCGCTCCATGATTCGCCTGGTTGTTCCCTCGGTTGACTATCACCGCTCATGGCTGGCGGCAGCTGAGGAGTTCGCGCAGACCGGTGAATACATGCATGGATCCGGGCTGGCACCCGATGGCATGCCTGACGAAGACGTCATGGGCACGATCTTTCGCCCATCGATGATGACCTCCACTGAGGTGTTCGCTCAGTTTTGCCACGAGATGCGCGAGCGCACCAAGCGTGATGTGGTTGAGCCTTTGGGGTGGGTGCCCGACTCGAAGCTCTTCATCGTCGAAGGCAATGAATTCGTCGGCTCAGCCTCGATCCGCCACGAACTCAACAACTGGCTGCTCCGCGAGGGCGGCCACATCGGCTATTCGGTGCGGCCCAGTGCACGCCGTCGAGGCATCGCGACCGAGACCCTGCGTCAAGGTCTCGACCTGGCTCGAAGCCTGGGCATCGACCGTGCGCTGGTCACCTGCAAGGACGACAACCTCGCCTCAGCCGGCACCATCGAGAAGAACGGCGGCGTGCTGGAAAACGTCCTCGACGGCAACCGCCGCTACTCGATCGATCTCTAGTTCGGCTCTGGCGACTCGGCCTTGTTGGGCAGGCGCCACACCAAGATGAGTACGACGAACGCCACCCCCGCCGAGATCGCAAACGACACCCGCATCCCGCCGAGGTTGGCTAGCTGCGGCGAAACGCCTTGACCGGTCAGGGTCGCGGCATGGGCTGTCATCACCATGACCACCAAGGCGGTTCCGAACGCCCCGGCGACCTGTTGCACAGTGCCCAGGAGTGAACTGCCGTGGCTGTAGAGCCGGTGCGGCACCACCCCGAGGCCCATGGTGAACAGCGGCGTGAACAGCAGTGCCAAACCCATCATGAGGATCAGGTGCAAGATCACCAACAACCAGACTGGAGTCGTCATGGTGATGTTTGCGTAGCCGATGAAGGCAACCACCATGGCTACGGCTCCGGGAACGACCAGCCGCCGAGCGCCTTTGGCGTCGTACCAACGGCCCACGCGGGGCCCGAGCAGGCCCATCATCATGCCGCCGGGCATGACGAGCAGCCCGGTTTGCAGCGGGGTGAACTCGCGGACCTGCTGCAGATAAAGCTGGAGCAAGATCATTGACCCGAGCATGCTCAAGAAGGCCAGCGACATGGCTGCCATCGAGATCCGAAACACCGGGATTTTCAAGGTGCGCAGGTCGAGCAGCGGGCGGTCTTCGCGTTGCAGCACCAGTTGCCGCCACACGAACGCAGCCACCAACACAGCGCCCGCGACTAGGCATGCCAGCGGGATCAACTTGTCGGCATAAACACCGATCTCGCTGAGTCCAAACACCAGGCTCGAGAAGCCCAAGGTCGCCATCGCGACGCTGGCCCAGTCGACGTGCACCTGCTGCACCACGCCGACGTTCTCGAGGTTGCGATATCCAGCGAGCGTCACGAGCAAAACGATGGGGACTACGACGGCGAAGATCAGCCGCCACGAGCCCAATTGCAGCAGTAGCCCTGACAGCGTGGGCCCGAGCGCCGGCGCCACCGAGATCGCGAGCGTGACGTTACCCATGACCCGGCCGCGGTCTTGTTCGGGTACGACGTTCATCAGTGTCGTCATCAGCAACGGCATCATCACCGCAGTGCCGCTTGCCTGGATGATGCGAGCTACCAACAGCACGGGAAATCCCCAGGCCACTCCGGCCAGCAGCGTGCCTACGGCAAAGACTCCCATCGCGATGAGGAAGGCCGCGCGCGTGGTCACCTGCTGCAGGAACCAACCCGTGATCGGAATGACTGCCGCCATCGCCAGCAGGAAGGCTGTCGAGAGCCACTGCGCTGCGCTGGCCGAGACCTCGAAGTCGGCCATCAGCCGTGGGATCGCCGTGAGCAGGGTCGTCTCGTTGAGGATGACCACAAAGGTCGCCGTCACCAACCACTTGATCACCGTCGGTGTCGCGCCGCCCTTGGTAGCGGTGGGCCGGGCAGCAGCGGTTGTCATGAAGGTCCTTGTGGTTGATTGCTTCGCTCGGTCAGACTCCGCTCGGAATCGGTGGTCCGCAGAAGCTCAGTGTCCGATGGTCGCTGATGGGCACCCTCACGGGCAAACCGATTACGGCGAACGTCGTACAGATCACGAAGGTGCTCGGTCTGGCCAGTCGATGCACGCTGCCCCTTGTGGCTGCCGCTTCACCCGGATGTTTGTCGCTTTGCCCGGATGATCCTCCCCGCAAGGCGCCAAAGTCACAGGTTTACTTGTGACTTTTCGCGGGGTCTCGGGCGACCAAACATCACGTCAGTGACGGTCGCATCACCAGGCAAATCGAGCACCCCGAGGATGCTGGCTGCGACGGTTTCAGGCTGGGTCCACTGCGAGGGGACGTAGGTCCGACCTTCTTGCTCGTGCACCCGCTGCTGCATGGGGGTGGCGGTGCGGCCGGGGTAAACCGTGGCCACTCGCACACCCGGCTCCTCGGCTCGCAGTGACTCAGCGAGGGCGCGAAGACCGAACTTGCTGGCGGAATAGGCCGACCAACCGGCACCTGCTGTGAGTCCAGCCGTTGAGTTCACGAAGACGGCGCTGCCGGAACTGGCTCGCAGCGCGGGGAGGAGTTCTCGGGTCACCACAGCGGGGGCAAGGAGGTTCACTGCGAGTTGGTGCTCCCAGCTATCAAGTCGCGCCGCACCAACCGGCGCCAACGCCACCACTCCGGCGCAGTGCACGAGCGCATCGACGGTGCCTTCGATCTCACGACCGAGCCCATGCAAGGTGCCTGGCTCGGCGAGGTCGGCCACCACGAACTCGGCAGCCGGGAAGTCCGCCTGCATCGCGGCTGCGCGTTCGGCGCTTCGCACCAACAAGACGAGTTGATCGCCGCGGTCACGAAGCATCACAGCCAGGGCATGCCCGATCCCCGAACCGGCGCCGGTGAGCGCGACTCTCATCGCGTGAAGACGATCTTGCCGAAGATGTCACCGGTCTCAAGGGCCGCAAATCCCTCGGCGGCCTGCTCCATGGGCAGCACCCGGTCGATGAGCGGACGAGCACCACTGGCATCGAGCAGACCAATCAGAGCGGCAAGGTCTGCCCTGGTGCCCATGGTGGAGCCGATGATCTGCAGTTGCAGGAAGAAGATTCGAGTCAGTTCGGCGTCGTCGAGGTTGGGGCCACTCGTCGTACCCGAAATCACGATCTTCCCCCCGGGTCTCAACGAGCGCACCGAGTGGCTCCAGGTGGCCCGGCCAACGGTTTCCATGACGGCATCAACGCGCACTGGCAGTCGCGCTCCAGACTCATAGGCCTCGTGTGCTCCGACCTCGATGGCTCGAGCCCGCTTGGCCTCATCACGACTGGTCACCAGCACCTTGAGCCCGCCCGCGCGCGCCAGCGTGATCAATGCCGTTGCCACTCCCCCGCCCGCGCCTTGCACGAGCACGGTTTCGCCGGGCTTGAGGTTGCCTTGGACAAACAGCATTCGGTACGCCGTCAGCCAGGCAGTCGGCAAACAAGCGGCTTCTTCAAAGCTCATGCCAGCCGGTTTGGCGATCAAGTTCGCCTTGGGTACGACGACTCGATCGGCAAATGTGCCTTGGTATCGCTCAGAAAGGATGCTGCGCCGAGGGTCGAGGGTTTCATCTCCACTCCAAGCCGGGTCTCCCACGATGGCGTGCACGATCACCTCGTTGCCGTCGGCATCGACACCTGCCGCATCACAACCCAAGATCATGGGCAGCTTGTCGGTGCCAAGGCCCACGCCACGAAGCGACCACAGGTCGTGGTGGTTCAACGAGGCAGCCTTCACGGTGACCTCAGCCCAACCCGAAGGGATCTCAGGGTCAGTGCGTTCGCCGACCACCAGTCCGGTCAAGGGGGCTTCGGGGGAGATTGATTCGGCGTACACAGCAAACATGGTCGAGAGCCTATCTAGCACCATTTCGTCCTAGCCGACCCGCGCTCGGGGCTAGACACGCCCCCGCATCACCTCACTAGGCTGCCAAACAACCACAGGCTCGAGGTGCCAGATGGACAAACTCCAGTTTCAAGCATCCGCTAATTCGACGTTGGGCATCGAGGTAGAACTCTTCATCGTCGACTCCCTCACCCAGGGGCTCTCCAACTCTGCGAGCGCAGTGATGGAGCGCGTTGGTCCGGTTGTGATGGGCAACGGTGCCTCGAAGGTCAAACATGAGGCGTTTGAGCACACCGTCGAGATCGTGACCGACGTGTGCACAACCGTGGCTCAAGGTCGCCAAGATTTGGCCGAGACGCTGGCGAAAGTGCAAACGGCTGCGACCGACTTGGGCTTGCGCGTCATCAGCTGTGGCACCCACCCGTTCTCGGATTGGCGCAAGGCCGAGCTCACCCCCGATGAGCGCTACCGCGATCAACTCGATGAGGTGCAATGGATCGCTCGACGTGCGCAGATTTGCAGTGTGCACTTCCATGTCGGGGTCGATGACGGCGACAAGGCCATCGCGATCGTCAACACGTTGATGTACTACCACCCAGCTTTCCTGGCGCTCTCCTCCTCCAGCCCGTTCTATGAGTCTGATGACACCGGCTTGGCATCCTCGCGTACGACGGTGCTCGAAGCGATGCCCACCGCAGGGTTCCCACACCTGCTCACCGGCTGGGACGAATTCGCCGCGATGTATGACTCGTTGCTTCAAGCCGGAGCCATCCGAGGCATCCGAGAGTTCTGGTGGGATGTGCGACCCCACCCTGATTTCGGCACCGTCGAACTACGCATGTGCGACGGCCTAGCCACCCTCGATGAGATTGCCTCGGTGGCCGCACTGGCCCAGTGTTTGGTGACCCACATTGGCGAGATGATCGATGCCGGCACCCCGATCCAGACCCCACCACGCTGGATCTTGCGCGAGAACAAATGGCTGGCGGCTCGCTATGGGCTCGAGGCTCCAATCGTGACCGACGTGGTGGGTCATCGGCAGGTCGTGAGAGATGCGGTGCTCGATCTGATCGACATGTTGGCACCCGTGGCTTCCAGGCTCGGTTGCTCTGATGAACTAGCCAATGTGGCCCGCATCCTTGACCACGGCGCCAGCTACCAACGTCAGCGCCGAGTGTTCGAACAAACGGGTAGCCTGGCCAGAGTGGTCGACAACCTCGCCACTGAACTTGAGACCGGTCGTCCGAATAGGTCGTAGCCCTCGTGAAAGAAGTTGCCAGCTCACCCGCGCTGGATGAATTCCTGAAAAATTTGGTGCGCAGTCACGCCGAGGAAACCATCGCGTTTCGACGCCAACTGCATATGTTTCCTGAGCTGAGCCAACAAGAGTTCCAAACCACGTCCATGATCGCGACCCGGCTCGAGGTCGCCGACCTGCCCGTGCGCATCAATCCCTCACGCGTGGGCCTGCTCAGCGACATCGCCGCCGACGCACCCGGACCTCGCATTGCTTTGCGCGCCGACATCGATGCCCTCCCGATCACTGACAGCAAGAGCGCGCACTACTCATCCCGGGTGCCTGGGGTGACCCACGCGTGTGGCCACGACGCCCACACGACCATCGTTTTAGGCGCAGGCATCGCCCTCGACGCGTTGCGGCGCGCCGGTCACGACAACCCGGACCTGCCGCGGGTCGGGCCGGTGAGGCTGATCTTCCAGCCCTCAGAGGAGAAGGCACCCGGAGGTGCCCGGGCGATGATCGAAGCCGGTGGACTCGACGATGTTGAGGCCATCATCGGCATGCACTGCGACCCGACCCTGACTGTCGGCCAAATCGGAGTGCGCACCGGGGCGATCACCTCGGCGGTCGACTGTGTCGAGATCGTGCTTCATGGGCCAGGCGGACACACCGCCAGACCGCACCTCACTGTTGACCTACTCGAAGCTGCCGGACACGTGCTGGTCGACTTGCCTGCTCGCGTCTTAGAACGGCTGCCCTCGGCCGAGGGTCACGCTCGGTTGGTGTTCGCGATGGTCGAAGGTGGCCATGCCCCCAACGTGATCCCCACGCAGGTGCGCATTGCTGGCACGTTCCGCACCTTGCATCGAGAGGTCTGGGAGGCCGCGCGCGAGGTCATCACCTCAACGCTGCACGAGGTGTTGGCCCCTTATCCGATCACCATCGAGGTCAACTACGACAGCGGCCCACCTCCGGTAGTCAACGACTCGTCCGTCACCGATGTCGTCGCTCGGGCCACAGCCAGTGCCCTAGGACCCCAAGCTGTCATCGAGGCGGAGCCGAGTCTTGGTGGTGAGGACTTCTCCTTCTATCTCGACCACGTCAAAGGCAGCTACTGCCGCCTCGGGGTCACCTCACCAGATGCCACTCAAACACCCGCTGCACTACACACAAGCATGTTCGATATTGACGAGCGGGCGCTGGCGGTCGGAGTGCGCACGCTTGTGTACGCCGTACTCGAGGCTCAAAAGCCTCAGTAGTGCTTGGCCACCCCGTCGCGGCGAGCCGCCTCAGCAACCGCAGCGGCCACAGCCGGCCCGACCCTGGGGTCGAATGGCGAAGGAATGATGTATTCGACATCGAGGTCATCGCCTACCAGCCCTGCCAATGCCTGCGCAGCCGCCAACTTCATGCCCTCGGTGATTGCCCGAGCGCGTACGTCGAAAGCGCCACGGAAGATGCCCGGGAACGCCAAGACGTTGTTGATCTGGTTGGGGAAATCGGAGCGGCCGGTCGCGACGATGCGGGAGTACTTCTTCGCCAACGGCACCGCCACCTCGGGGTGCGGATTAGCCATGGCAAAAATGATCGGATCGGGTGCCATCGTGGCCACCACTTCCTCGGGCACAGTGCCCCCCGAAACCCCGATGTAGCAGTCGGCGCCCGGGAACACATCGGCGATAGAGCCGCGGCGCCCCGTGAGGTCGGCGGTGATCTTGGCCAGCTCACGCTTAGCTGGATGCAAGTCTTCGCGGCTGGAATGCAACACCCCGGTGCGGTCGATCACCGCGATGTCTCGCACCCCTGATGCCAACAGCATCCGGGTCACTGCCACGCCGGCCGCGCCAGCACCCGAGACCACCACGCGGGTCGTCTCATTGAGTCGGTCGGTGAGCTTCAAGGCATTCTCAAAGGCGGCCAAGGCAACCACGGCAGTGCCGTGCTGGTCATCGTGGAAGACCGGAATGTCGAGGGCCTGCTTGAGCCTCTCCTCGATCTCAAAGCAACGCGGCGCCGAGATGTCTTCGAGGTTGATCCCGCCAAAACTGGGGGCCAGCGCGATCACCGTCTTGATGATCTCTTCGGTGTCTTGAGTGTCGAGGCAGATCGGGATCGCATCGACCCCGCCGAACTGCTTGAACAGCACGGCCTTGCCCTCCATCACCGGCATCGCCGCGCGAGGACCAATATTGCCTAGTCCCAACACTGCCGAGCCGTCGGTCACCACCGCGACCGTGTTGCCCACCCAGGTGTAGCGGTCCACCAGGTGTGCATCGGCCGCGATCGCTTCACAAACCTGAGCAACCCCAGGGGTGTAGGCCAACGACAGGTCGTCCTTGTTGGCGAGCGGGGCTGTGGAGGCAATCTCCATCTTCCCGCCCTCGTGCAGCGTGAAGACTGGGTTGTCCGAAAAATCGGGGGCTGGTGGCACTGCCATGAGTTATCGCATCTTTCAAAGGTGGAAACACGCCAAGACCGCTCACGAGCGGTCGGCGAAGGGAAGTCGGATGCCTCTGTGCCGTCGAACCGGGCCGTGTGTGGCCGGGCGGCAGAGAGGCTCGGGGATTACCCGTGACGCAGAGTTTGGCACATCTTGCTTGGTTACGCCTCAGCGGGGTCAACGCGGCGTCGTACTAAACCTGGCCGGGGCCACACCCGCGCCTTGGCCACCGCGAGCACATTGTGTACTGCGATTTCGCCGACATTGGCCGAATCAATCCCCCGATGCGGGTTATCGCGCGAGACCCACCAGCCCTCGCCGTGACGAAACGCTGCACGCTTGATCGCGATGGTGTGATCGGGCAGTCGCACGACCACCAGATCACCCTCGACCGGAGTTGCGCCGTGTTTGACCAACAACAGGTCACCTGGTTGGAGCGTGGGTTGCATTGACTCTCCGTGCACGCGGGCAAGCCCCCATGGGGCGCCAGATTGAGTCATGGCGGGTAGTCTCCCAGGCTACGGATCATTGGCAACGAAAGGACCACCCATGCTGGCGCGACTGTTCGCTCCCACCATTCACGTTCACGCCCACTGCGACCTTCCCTGTGGCGTCTACGACCCAGCCCAGGCCCGCATCGAGGCCGAGTCGATCAAGGCTGTCATCGCCAAGCTCGCTGACAACGACGACCCCGACTTCCGCACCCGCGCCGTGCTCATCAAGGAGCAGCGCTCCGAGATGGTCAAGCACCACCTGTGGGTGTTGTGGACTGACTACTTCAAGGCTCCTCACTTCGAGAAGTACCCGAACTTGCACACTCTCTTCAACGAGGCCACCAAGCTCGCTGGCACCGGCGGCACGAAGGGCAGCATGGACGCCGCAGCCGCCGACCAGTTGCTCGCAAAGATCGACGAAATCGCAGAGATCTTCTGGGAGACGAA
>Ga0073899_10002149_pt1 | contig 17811 bp, 17 predicted proteins | sample KloWWTmetaKNB5Ph_FD_88975 | JGI IMG/M metagenome (GOLD analysis project Ga0073899, IMG submission 88975) | Active sludge microbial communities from Klosterneuburg, Austria, studying microevolution and ecology of nitrifiers - Klosterneuburg... | ecosystem: Engineered > WWTP > Aerobic digester >...
TCGGGCGCCATCGCCTGGGCGGAAGATGACAAGACAAGCAGGTGGCTGTCGATCGGACAGTCTGACGTTGACAACCTATGTATGGGCCGCGACACCAGCAGTGTATCCGGAGGGAGTCGGGAACACGGCGTACACTTGGGGTGTTGCAAAATGACGGCAGGATCGATGGGGATCCGCCGGAGATGTGGTCAGAGGTGGGATACAGGATGGCAACTCAGCAGGTCGTCCATGATGTGACGGACGCGGATTTTCAGACGGCAGTCATCGAGGCGTCGCGGACCAGGCCGGTCGTCGTCGATTTCTGGGCAGCGTGGTGCGGCCCGTGCCGCATCCTCGGGCCGGTGATCGAGCGCGTCGCCGAGGATTACGCTGATTCGATCGTTGTCGCCAAGCTCAATGTCGACGAGAACCCGATGTCGTCCGGCCAGTATCGGGTGCAGGGCATCCCGGCGGTCAAGGCGTTCCGCGATGGGCGCGTCGTCGATGAGTTCACCGGCGCGCTGCCGGAGCCACATGTGCGCCAGTTCTTCGAGTCGCTGCTGCCGTCGGCGACCGACCAGGCAGTCGCTGCTGCCGAGGCGCTGCTGGCGCAGGGAGACGAGGCTGGCGCCGAGCAGGCGTACCGATCGGTATTGGGCCAGCAGTCGGACAACCGCGGCGCGGTGGTGGGATTGGCCGGGCTGTTGGCCGGCCGGCAGGACTACGACGAGGCCGAATCCCTCCTGAAGCGCCTGCCGCCGGACCGCGAGGTGAAGGTTCTTCAGCACCGGATCTTCCTGGAGCGTTATGCGAAGAAGCACGCCGGGGAAGATCTGGCCGCTGAGGCGCAGGCCGCGCCGTCCGACCCGCGCGCCCGCTACCGCTGGGGGCTACTGCTCGCTGCCAACGAGCAGTATCGCGAGGCGCTGGATGAGCTGCTGGCCTCGGTCCGGCTGAACCGGAACTGGGAGGACGGCGCGGCGCGCAAGTCGATGTTGGCGATCTTCGAGCTGCTGGGCATGGACGCGACGTTGACCCGCGAGTTCCAGCGCAAGCTGGAGAACGTGCTGTTCTAGCCACAAGCTGCGCGACGACGGTTGTCACCCATCATTACCGCGGGTGACAACCGTCGTCTGGCATTGATGAATATGGAGAGTCAGGGATGCAGACCCGCGATGAGATCCGGCTGACGACGCTGGCGTCCTGCGCCGGCTGAGCAGCCAAGCTCGCGCCAGGGGCCCTGGCGCAGGTGCTCGCGCCGCTATCGGTTGCGGCAACCGATCCGAATCTGCTGGTCGGCCTGCAGACGAGCGACGACGCGGCCGTCTACAAGCTGTCGGACGCGCAGGCGATCGTCCAGACGGTGGACTTTTTCCCACCAGTCGTCGACGACCCATACTTGTATGGGGCTATTGCCGCGGCGAACTCGATGAGCGATGTCTTCGCGATGGGCGGCGACGTGCTGCTCGGTCTGAACATCGCCGCGTTTCCGGACAACTTGCCGCTCGATATTTTGACTCGCATCTTCGAGGGTGGCGCGGCCAAGGCGGCCGAGGCGGGCATGATCATCGCGGGTGGTCACACTGTGACCGACGACGAGCCGAAGTATGGGCTTGTCGTGACTGGCACGATCGATCCGGCGCGGATTCTGACCAAGGCCGGCGCGCAGCCGGGCGACCGGCTGTTTCTGACCAAGCCGCTCGGCGTGGGCGTCATCACGACGACGATCAAGCAGCAGGCGGCGGATCCTGCGGATGCCGACGCGGTGATCGCGAGCATGCTGACCCTCAACCAGGCGGCGTCACGACTGATCCGCGCCAGCGGCGCGACGGCCTGCACCGATGTCACCGGCTATGGTCTGCTTGGACACCTGACCGAGATGGCGGTGAAGAGCGAGGTGGGATTCGATCTCGATTCGTTGGCGATTCCCTGGCTGCCGGGCGCGATGCGCTACGCGGCCGAGGGTCGTTTCCCCGGCGGTAGTGACCGGAACCGGGGCTACTACGAGCCGTTGCCCGAGTGCGGCGTGTCCCATGCCGCCCAGCTTGACGAGGAGACGATCCGGCTGCTCTATAGTCCCGAGACATCCGGTGGGCTGCTGGTGACGATCGGCGAAGGCGACGCCGGTGCGCTCGTCACCGCCTTCGATGAGGCCGGCCTGCCGTTCTGGGAGATCGGCCGTGCCCGCGCCGGCGCGGGCATCGTCGTGCGGTAGGCGGGGCGGATGCAGGGGCGGGGCGGCCCGAATGTGCGCGCAACAGGCGCGGGGGTGGCGGCCTGCGGGCCGCGGGACAGGCCGGGGCCTGTCCCTACGGGGCCGTCACACGCAACACACCCCCCTCTCCCCGCGGGAGAGGGGGGCGGGGGGGTGAGGTCCCTCCTCGCGTCCCTCCCATGACTACCTGGCGAGAGCGGATGACGGCGCTGGGAGTTGAGCCGAGCAAGGCGCTGGGTCAGAATTTCCTGCACGACCGGGGGATCGTCCGGCGGATCGCCGAGGCTGCCGGGATCGAGCCAGGCGAGACGGTGCTGGAGATCGGGCCGGGGCTGGGCATTCTGACCGAGGAGCTCGCGGCGCGGGCCGGCCGCGTCGTCGCTGTCGAGCTCGACCGGCGGCTGGCGGCGCACCTGCCGGATGTGATGCCGGCCAACGTCGAGATTGTTGAGGGAGACGCGCTGACGCTCGATCTGGCCGGGCTGGCCGGGCCGCGTTATTCCGTCGTTGCCAACCTGCCGTACTCGGTCGGGACGGCGATTGTCCGGCGACTGCAGGAGGCCGATCCGCCGCCACGGGCGCTGACGGTGATGGTCCAGCGCGAGGTGGCCGAGCGGATGACCGCCGCGCCGCCGCAGATGAGTCTGCTAGGCGTCGCCGTTCAATTCTATGGAAGGCCACGTGTGCTGTTCCGTATCGGCGGGGGCGCGTTCATCCCGCCGCCACGAGTCGAGTCGGCCGTTGTGTGGATCGAGACGCGCGAGCCGCCGCTGCCGCGAGCCGAGCACGCAGCATTCTTCCGCGTCGTACAGGCCGGATTCTCCCAGCGCCGCAAGCAGTTGACGAACGCGCTGGCGAACGGTCTTCCTGCCGGGCGCGATGATGTCGTTATCGCGCTGGAATCTGCCGGGGTGAGGCCGGAGGAGCGCGCCGAGCGGCTGCGGGTGACCGACTGGGTGGCGGTCTACCGGGCGCTGATCGCGGTCGGGGCGCTGGGATGAGCCGGCCAGCGGCACTGGTGGCGTTCGCGCCGGCCAAGGTGAACCTCGGGCTGGAGATCGTTGCCCGTCGCCCTGATGGTTACCATGAGATCGTCACGGTCCTGCAGGCGATCGATCTGTTCGATCGTTTTGAATGGCGGGAGACTGGCCGGCCTTTCATCTATTATGGCCCTGTTGGCGTGCCGCCAGAAGTTGACCTCGTCGCCCGCGCGCTGGCCCGTGCGACGGACCGCGATCGCTGGACTGGTGAGCTGCGGGTGATCAAGCAGATACCCGCCGCGGCGGGGCTCGGCGGCGGATCGTCGGATGCGGCGCTGGCGTTGCGGCTTGCGCTTCCCGACGCGGACGACGCGACGCTGGCCGACGATGCTGCGCAGCTCGGCAGCGATGTGCCGTTCTTTCTGGGGCCGACCGGCCGGGCGCTGGCGACTGGAACCGGCACGACGCTGGCGCCGCTGGCGCCGTCGCCGCTCTGGGTTGTCCTGGTAACGCCGACGCTGGAGATCGTGGGGAAGACTGCCGCGCTATATCGTGGCTTGTTGCCCGACGATTTCTCGGACGGATCGACGGTTCGCGCCTCGGTGACGAGCAGGGCATGGCCGCCGGAATTACCGAATTCGTTTCTCCGCCAGCTCCTCGATCGCCCGGAGGTACGGTACGCTTACGATTGCTTGTGGCGGGCTGGAGCGACGCGAGTCACGGCGAGTGGCGCGGGACCAACGGTGTTTGCTCTTGCGGCGAGTCGGACCGAGGCAGAGATGATTGCGGCTCGGACGCCGACATGCGCCGGGGCAATCCGGCTCGCGCGGTCGGCTGATGCTCCGGATCGCGACGCCGCCGGGCGGATGGCGCTGGCGCTGCGCGGTCGGCGGGACTGACCGCTGGAGGTCGGTTGGTGGAGCAACAGGACGCGGTGCTCAACGGACGATATCGCCTGGGCGAGGTCCTTGGCGAGGGGGGCATGGCGGTTGTCTACCGTGCCCAGGATCTGCTGCTGAACCGCGCCGTCGCGATGAAGATCCTGCGCCGTCAGTATGCGACTGACGAAGGGTTCTTGCGCCGCTTCGAGCGTGAGGCGCAGGCGGCGGCCCGCTTCTCTCATCCGAACATCGTCAATGTCTACGATGTCGGCACCGATGGTGACCGCCACTACATCGTCATGGAGTACATCCGCGGCCCGAACCTCAAGGAGCTGATTCGCCGCCAGGGGCCATTCTCGGTCGATGGGGCCATCTTCATCATCAGCCAGGTTGCGTCGGCGCTCGATTATGCCCATCAACGCGGCCTGGTCCACCGTGATATCAAGCCCCAGAACATCCTGGTCGATCGCGACGGCAACGCCAAGGTTGTGGACTTTGGCATTGCCAAGGGCGCGCAGGATGTCAATCTGACCGAGACCGGCACCGGCATGGGCACCGTTCACTACGTCTCTCCGGAACAGGCGCGTGGCGAGCCAGCGACGCCGGCCTCCGACCTTTACTCGACCGGAATCGTCCTGTTCGAGATGCTGACCAAGCGACTGCCGTTCGACGCGGATACGCCGGTCGGCGTGGCAATGCAGCATGTGAACACGCCGCCGCTTGCGCCGTCGACTCACAATCCCGCGATTCCTCCTGCCGTCGATGCGATCGTCCTCAAGGCGCTGGCGAAAGACCCTGCCCAACGGTATCCAACCGGCGCTGCTCTGGCGGGCGCCCTGCGACACTGGAATCTCCCGATCCGCCCGCCGGCCCCAGCCGTCGATCCTCCCCGCATAGCGCCACAAACCAGGGCGCCGCTTCCACCGGCTCCGAGCGCAGCCCGACCGGTCGTGCATCCGCCAGCGGTGCGCGGCAGCGGCGGCGTTCGTCAGCAGACTGGCCAGCTCACGACACGACAGGCCCCCGCGCAGCGTGACGTGCGCGCCTATCGCGGCCACCCGGCGCCAGCGACGCGATCTAACCGGGACGACGTCGGCTGCGTCACCTGGCTGATAGGCTCGGCAATCCTGCTGACGATTGTTGGCCTGATCCTGTTGGCATTCCGGGTCGGACCTGGGATCTTCGCTGCCGATCTCGCGCCGACTGCGACGCCGCGTCCATCTGGCGCGGCTATTCTGGCGACTCCGACCCCGGCGCCACCGTCCACTGGGCCAACTGTAACGCCGCCGGCTATTGTCCCGACGACGCCAATCTCGCCCGCGACGGTTACCCCGGGGAGGGCTGGCGGCCGGGTTCCATCGCTGGTCGGGATGTCGCAGGAGGAGGCTACGTCCGCTGTGGGGGATACTTGGGATCTGGTGATTCGCGAGCAGGCGAGCGCCAATGTCCCCCCCGGGCGCGTCATCAGCCAGCAGCCGCCGACCGGCACGATACTGGCTGGTGGGGAGGTCATCACGATCGTCGTCAGCATCGGCGCGTCGACAGTTGGGATTCCCGATCTGGCCGGCATGGAGCCGGGAGCGGCGCGGGCACAGCTCGAGGCTCTCGGCTTCACAGTCGAGCGGGCTGAAGAGGAGAGCGACGCCGTCGCGCCCGGCGCGGTCATCCGGACCGACCCCGCTGGCTCTGCGCCGGCCGGGGCGACCGTGACGATGTTCGTGCGGGCTGCCCAGATGGCGGTCGTCCCCTATGTCTACGGATTGGATTATCAGTCGGCAGTGATCGAAATGCGGACGGCCGGCCTGGTCGTCGCGAACCTCACGCCGCTCTCGTGCGTCCGCGTCCATCAGCTGATCGACGCGACATTCGATTGTGATAGCTTCCCGGCCGGCGGCATTCTGACGAGCACCCTCGGCTGGGGGACGAGCGTCCCGGTCGGTTCCCCGGTCGATCTCACCTACTACGACCCGGGACAATGAACGGGCCTGGCGGCGCCGGGGATCGTCCCCCGCCGTGGCGAGACCGACGATTCGTGGCAATTGCGGGCGCGTTTGCGCTGCTCATCGTTGCTGCCGGCCTGCCGATTACATTCTGGCTGATGAACTCGGGCGGGACGCAGATGTTGATCGTCAACGTGGACGATCGGCCCAGCGCGATGATCGAAGATGGCGACTGGCGGGCACTGGTGCTCAACACCAGGGATCGCGAAGAGGCGCAGGCGTTGACAAGCAGATTGTCGCGGCCGATGTCGCCGCGTCCACGGGTCGTCATTGCGCCAGCCGACGACGACATTGTGCCGGCGCTATTGGCGGTGATCGAGCAGCTTCGGCCAGCCCAGGTGATCATCGCCGGAGTTCCGGGGGCCGGATCGGGTTGGACTATGGTCGAGCAAATGAGCCGCCGACTGGGTGTGGATCTCCGCTTCAGTGACGGAATGATGGAGCTCGATGGGGCAACCCTGCGTATCGCAGTCATCGGCACGCAGGCGTCGGGGCAGGCTGCCGCAGTCGTCGTTCGTCGTGGAGAGACCAGCATCGTTCTCGCCCTCACCGCGGGGCGGGTCTCCGCGCCGGGACAGGTGTTGGTGACCGACAAGCCGCGGCTCGGTGGGGATGCGGCGCTGGCCATCGTCACCGGATCCGACGGCCCGCCCGAACGACTGGAGGTCGTGGTCGGGCGGCGCGACATCGTCCGGGTTGCGATGGAGTCGACGACAGTGCGAATCTACGGTGGGACGCGCCGCGAACCGGAGCGGTAGCGCGAACGCTCGGAGAAGGGGATCCAGCATATGGCCGATCTGGAGATCACCATCAGGCCCGGTCGTTACGAGGATGTCGCGCGACGGTCGGAGATGCATCGCAGTGTCGACTGGTGCTTCGACGAGCGCGCAACGCTGGCTGAATACCACGACGACGCCTACGAGCCATCGTCGGTGCTGGTTGCCGAGGTCGACGGCGAGGTCGTCGGCACACTGGAGCTCTTCCTCTCCTGGAAGTCCAACCATGGCCGATTCGGGGTTATTCGCCGCTTTGTCGTCGCAGACGGCTGGCGCGGCAAAGGGATCGGCGCTGCCCTGCTCGACGCGGCAACCGAGCGCTGCCTCGCCGATGGCTGCGCCTTTGTCGAGCTGACGGTCGACGTCACCAACCCCGAAGCGCACGCGTTCTACAAGCGCTCTGGCTTTGCTGAAGATCGCGTCGAGGTCGTCATGCGACGTCCGCTCGACGGCCACCCTCACCCATCCGATTATGCGGCCCGGGCAAACCCCGAGACCTGGCGCGGCACGCCCTGATCGTTGTGTCAGAATCGGCGGGTCGCTCAGGAATCGTAAGCAGCCAGCTCGCGGAAACAGGGATTGACCGACCCTGGCGAATCGGCTGATCAGCTCCGACATTCCCGTTTTCCACCTGCCCGTATACTCTCGCCATGAATACTGATACGACGCGGACAGCGCTTGTCTGGTCAGAGGCGTATCTGGATCATGAAACGGGGTCGCACCCCGAATCACCGGAACGCTGGGTGGCGATCGAGCGGGCGTTGCGACAGGCGGGCCTGTTCGACACGCTGCCGCTGCTGCCGCCCGAGCCGGCAGCGGTCGAGCGTGTGCTGGCGGTCCATGGGTCGGCGCTGGTCGAACGAGTTCGGTCGGCGGCGGAACAGGGTGGGGCGTGGCTCGACCCGGATACCTGGGTCTCGCCGCACTCCTACGAAACAGCCCTGCTGGCGGCCGGCGGGGGCTGTCTCGCAGTCGACGCCGTGCTGGCAGGGCGCGCGCCTCGGGCATTCGTGCTTGCCCGTCCGCCCGGTCACCACGCCGAGCCGAATCGGGCAATGGGGTTCTGCCTCTTCAACACTGTTGCCATCGCTGCCCGCTACGCACAGTCTGCCCACGGTGTGGGCCGGGTTGCTATCGTCGATTGGGATGTTCACCACGGTAATGGCACCCAGGCCATCTTCTGGGAAGACCCGAGCGTCCTGTTCGTTTCGCTGCATCAGTACCCGTTCTACCCGGGAAGCGGGTCGCGACAGGAAGAGGGTGGCGGGCCAGGCCGTGGGACGACGATCAACATTCCGTTGCCGGCTGGCACGGGCGAGGATATCTACCTCGCGGCGTTCGATGGCGTGATCCTGCCAGCATTGCGCGCCTTCGCTCCCGAGCTGATCCTCATCTCGGCCGGCTTCGACGCTCATGCCGACGACCCACTCGCCCAGATGCGTCTGCGGACCGAGAGCTTCGGCCAGATGGCTACCAGGATGCGCAACGTGGCCGATGAGCTCTGCGCGGGCCGGCTCGTGCTGATCCTTGAGGGTGGCTACAATCTCAAGGCCCTCGGCGACAGTGTGGTGGCGACTATTGAGGCACTCGATCATCCGACATCGTCTGGCGCCTGAGCGTCAAGCTCGATGAGTGGCGACTGGATGATCGCGACATGTCGTGCCGGCGCTGATGCCGGTCGGGCCGCAATCCTCGGGCGCGCACCATGTCGACCACGCGCGTCTGGAGTCGGACGACCGGATCGTCGAGTCTGGACAGAGATGGGGAGAGCATGAGCGGACGGCCGGACCTGCGCGAGAATGCCGGCGATGAGACCCGCATGATCGCGCTTTAGCAGCAGATCGATGAGCTGCGCGGGATTGTTCACGAGCTGATGGCCCGGCAGGCGCGCGGCGACGAGCTGTTCAAGTCACACGAGATGGCGCTTGGCCAGGTGCGAGCCGGCGTCGAGCAGCAGCGTCACGAGACCACCCAGACGCTGCAGACGCATCATCTCGACGACCAGCGACTGCGTCAGCAGCTTACCGATCTGGATGCGCGCGTTGATGGATTCGTCCGCCCGCTGCGCTCGATCCAGGCACATGTCAGCGAGCTTGGGGAGGCACTGCGGCGCGGCAGGGAAGAGGCCGACAAGGGCGAGCGCCGCTTCGATGAGCTGCGGCCGCTGATCGACCATATCGCCGCGCAGACGGAGCGCAACGCGAGCGTTGTTCAGGCGGCGCGCGAATCGATCGAGGGGCTGCGAGCTGAGCTGGACGAGACCCGCCGCGGATTACAGCTGTCCGAGGACGCGATCAAGATCGTCGAGCAGGACTTCCGGCGGCGCATCGCCGAAGTCAGCCAGGAATCGCTCAACGCCTCCGCGCGAATCGACGAGCTGCCGGCTATCTTCGATCGGCACGCTGTCGCAATTGAGGATATGCGCGACTCGATCGCCCACCTGGACCCGCTGTTCGATGCGTTGGGGGTGGCTGACGCTCGCCTGCAGGAGAAGATCAGCCGTTTCGCCGCACAGTCTGCCGAGCGGGATAACCTTATTGATGAGCAGATCGATGAGATCCGCCGGCAGATCCAGACGCAGTGGCATGACCTGCGCCAGTCCATCGATCAGCGCGACGAGTGGCTCGGCCAGCGCCTCGGGGATCTCGATGATATCGACCGCGAGCTAGCCTCCAGGACCACTGCGCTCGAGACGCGAATTGAGGAGACGCGCGAACTCTCCGGTCAACTGCGCCGCGAGCTATGGGTCCTTCACGAGTCACGCTCACGGATGCGATTGGAGCAGGCGCAGGCGGAGCTGGAGTCGGTTGCCGACGCGCGTCGCGCGACCGAACAGGAGCTGGCCCCCGAGCGCCGGGAGGCCGGGACATGACCCGACGCCGAGGGTATTCGATCGCCATCGCGATCGATCTCCACGCCGGAATGTCCTAGGACGGATCGTCTCCAGTGGATGTGCGGTCGACCCGTTGGATGCATGCGCGGAATCGATTCTTCGACCCGATTGTCCTCCGCAAGCGCGCGGCAGTGACCGTGCTTGTCCTGGGTGCGGCTGTCTTCGCTGGTGGTCTCGTCGACGGCGGGGCCGCGCGCGCGATCGTCATCGCCGGATGGGTGTTGCTCGTTCCGGTCGCGGTTGCGCTCGGCTATGGCGAGGCCTTCTTCATTGGTCACGGGCGCGGCGCAAGGCGCGCAACACTTCTGGCCGTCATTTCCGCACTCGCGTCACTTGCAATCTGTGCCATGTTGTCAACTGGCCTGGGGGCCGGTTTGGACACCGGCGGACGGCCAATTCGGTCGATTGTGACGCTTGTGTTATTCCTCTGCGCCGGGGTGCTGCTGGCGAGTGTGTCCGCCCTCGGTTTTGGCTTGGGGACGGGCTATTTGGCCCGAAAAGTGGCCGAAAGCGACGCCGACGATTGGCCCTGATCGGGTGCGTAAGAGTGTACGTACATAGTTTGTGAATTGGTTGACATGCCTTCGAATTCTGTGCTAAGGTGCCTTCGTTCCTGAGACGATGATGTCTGGGACGCGTTCTGGAAACGGCCAACAGACCCGGCTGGACGGCAAGGTCGTCTAGCAGTGAAACTGGATTCGATGCTGTTGTGGGGCAACGACGCGAATCCGGGCTGTAATCGTCAGGTTCCTGCATATCTGCCGCGAGTGGCAGGGCACGCACTAGGGGAGTGCGGCGCTGGAGATGTTCGGAACCGCCAACACCCAGGACAGCCTTCGGGAGGGGCTGGGCAGTCGCTGACGTAGCACCACGATTGTGGAGTGACACGGCGATCTGCTCGAAGAGAATCCGACAACCGTATCAGCCGCCTGGTTGGCGATGCGCGCCACGCTCGTAGGGCGTGCGCCGGATTCTCTCGTGGGGTGTCTTAGGAGGGAACTCTATTGCGACGCATGAGACGAAGTCGCTCGTTATTGGCGATTGTCGCAGCGATCACGATGACGCTGGCGCTTGGAATTCCAGTCGCCGCTGATCTCAACCTCGTTCCAGGTGATTCCGCTCAGATTGCCTACACCAACGGTGACGGCATCAACGTGCGCGACGTGGCGGGATATTCCGGCGCGATCATCACAACCCTGCATGAGGGGATTGAGGTCTCCGTCGTCGATGGCCCCGTCTGGGCCGACGACGGCTCCGGCTGGTACTACATCTCGGTCGACACGTCGGACGGCTGGGTTGAGGGCTGGGCCATCGCCGATTACATCTCTGGCGACCCATCCGTAGTTCGCTACGAGGCTGTTGCCGGGGCGGCGGTTTCTTCCGGCTCGGCCGCGGTCGTCGGCACCGATGGCTACGGCCTGCGGCTGCGCGATGGCGCAACGACGGCGGCCGGCGTCATCGCTGTCATGCCAGAGGGCGCGTCAGTCGGCGTTATCCAGTCGTGGCTCACCGGCAGCGACGGCGGGAGCTGGGCGCAGGTTACCTATGGCGGCATGACCGGCTACGCGTCGATGGATTATCTGTCGATTGGCGGCGGCAACGGGGATTCTGTCGAGCCAGCAGTGGTTGCCAGCCACCCTGTGACAAGCGGGCTGAGCGTTGGTGACCGGGCGGCCGTCTCTGGCACCGGCGGTGGCGGGCTGAACGTCCGCTCCGAGGCGTACTACGGCGCAGGCGTGCTGACTGTCGTCCCAGAGGGAAACGTCGTCGTTATCGTCGACGGCCCCGCCTGGGATGGCGAGGGAAATGGCTGGTACCAGGTCGACTATCTGAGCACCGTCGGCTGGGTTCATGGCGGATACCTGGCGTGGACTGATGCCGCGCCGACCTCGCCAACCCTTGAATCCGTCACGCCGCCGGCCCAGCAGCCTGTCGAGCAGCCACCGGCTGAGCAGCCTGCCGCGCCGATTGCTCCGGTTAGCGGTGTTGGCGATGCGATCGTGTCCGAAGCGCTCAACTACGTCGGTCTGGCCTATGTCTGGGGCGGCACGACTCCGGCGGGCTTCGACTGCTCCGGTTTCACCTACTACGTGGTCAACCGGGTGACGGATGCCGGTCTCTCTCGCTCACTAGAGGTTCAGTCCGTTAGCGGCGCCTACGTCGATCCGGAGAACCTGCAGCCGGGTGACCTGGTCTTCCAGCAGAACACCTACAAGTGGGGCCTGTCACACGTCGGCATCTACATCGGCGGCGGCAAGATGGTCAATGCCCAGAGTGAGAATGTCGGCGTTGCGATCGCCAGCATCTGGGACAGCTATTGGGGTTCGCGATACTACACTGCTCGCCGCGTAGGCTAACCCCTCCGAAACGACAATGAATGAGAGACGGCCCGGCAGTTGCCGGGCCGTCCCTCGTTGCCGCGTAGACTGACCCACTGTCTTTCTTCCCTCGCGTAGTGACCGACCGGGGGATCGCATCGTGGGCCTGGAGTACACTGCTCGAACGATCTGAGTCGAAGAGGCCGGTCGGGCCGGCCAGAGGAGGCAGATGCAGATTCAGCTTCTCCGCCATGCCACGCTCGTTGTCGAGGTCGGTGGCCAGCGGCTGATGATCGACCCGATGCTCGGCGCGCGGGAGAACTCGGACCCGATCCCGAACACGCCGAACCAGGTGCGTAACCCGACAGTCAAGCTGCCCTACGATGAAGCGACGCTCGCTCAGCTCATCGCCACACTCGACGGCGCGATCGTCACCCACCTGCATGGCGATCACTGGGACCGCCGCGCGGCGGAACTCCTCCCAAAGGACCTCCCGTTGCTGTGCCAACCGGGGAATGAAGAGCGGCTCTGCGCCGACGGGTTCACCGACGTGACCCCGATCGACGACACGTTCGCGTGGCACGGGTTGGAGCTGACGCGGACCGGAGGCCGCCATGGCACCGGCGAGATCGGCGAGCGAATGGGCAAGGTGTCCGGCTTCGTCGTGCGCGCGCCAGGTGAGCCAGTCCTCTACCTCGCCGGCGATACCATCTGGTGCGCTGAGGTGGAGGACGCGCTCGGGGCATATGCGCCAGCCATCATCGTCGTCAATAGCGGCGCGGCGCAATTCCTCGTCGGCGACCCGATCACGATGACAGCGGCCGATGTCATCCGTGTCTGCCATGCCGCGCCGGATAGCGCCGTTATCGCCACGCACATGGATGCGATCAACCACTGCCTGCTCACCCGCCACGCGCTGGCCGCCGCGGCCACTGAGGCGGGCGTCGCCGGCCAGCTGCGGATCCCGATGAACGGTGAGGTGCTGGCATTCGAGGCTGCCTGAGCGCGACGAACGGGGACGGCAAGCGCCGTCCCCGTTCACTGGCTACCTGAGTTCTCGATCCCGCCGTTAGAGCTCGTCGTCCTCGCTTGCGCCGCTGAGGACGGCTGCGACCTCGTCCATCACCGTCCGGCCGGAGAGCTCTGGCGATGTAGCGCGGATGCGCTTCTCGATGTCGGCGAGGGCGTCCGGGTTGTTGTTGAGAAATTCCTTGGCGTTTTCCCGGCCCTGGCCCAGTCGCTCCTCGCCGAGATAGAACCACGCGCCGCTCTTGCGAACGATGCTGAGCTCGACGCCGACATCGAGCGCGCTGCCGGCCTTCGAGATGCCTTCGTTGTACATGATGTCGAACTCGGCCTGGCGGAATGGTGGGGCAACCTTGTTCTTGACGACCTTGACCCGCGCCCGGCTGCCGACCGAATCGGTGCCAGACTTGATCGTCTCGATCCGGCGGATATCCATCCGGACCGACGAGTAGAACTTCAGCGCCTGGCCGCCGGTCGTCGTCTCCGGGCTGCCGAACATGACGCCGATCTTCATCCGCAGCTGGTTGATGAAGATGACCGAGGTGCGTGAGCGAGAGATGGCGCCGGTCAGCTTGCGTAGCGCCTGGCTCATCAGCCGGGCCTGCAGGCCGACGTGCGAATCACCCATGTCGCCCTCGATCTCGGCGCGCGGCACCAGCGCGGCGACCGAGTCGACGACGATGACATCGATCGCGCCGGAGCGGACAAGCGTCTCAGTGATCTCCAGCGCCTGCTCGCCGGTGTCCGGCTGTGAGATCAGCAAATCGTCCAGCACGACACCGCAACGCTCGGCATAGAGCGGATCGAAGGCGTGCTCGGCGTCGATGTAGGCCGCCACGCCGCCCATCTTCTGGGCCTCGGCGATGATGTGCTGGGCGAGGGTCGTCTTGCCGCTCGATTCCGGCCCGTAGATCTCGGTGATCCGGCCGCGCGGGATGCCGCCGATCCCCAGCGCAAGGTCGAGCGCGATCGAGCCAGTCGGGATGGCCTCGATGTGCATTCGGCCGGCGGAGTCGTTCATCTTCATGATTGAGCCCTTGCCGAACTGCCGCTCGATCGTCGTCATCGCCAGGTCGATTGCCTTGTCGCGTTCCGTCACGATCGTGTGCCTTTCGTCTTTGAATCCATCCCGCGCAGACGACTCGAATAGAATGCATGTTCTAATCACCAACAACATTCTACCGCGTCAAGAGCATCGGGTCAATCGGTGATCGAGGGCGCACCTCGTCGGCGTTGAGCTACCGGAGATAGCATCCAAGGAGGGCTCAACAATCGAGTCCGAGATCGGACATTCAACATCACCATCCCCTGCATGGGGTGATGATATCCCCGACGCGTTGGGAACGACAGAGTCGGAGGGCTTCGAAAACGGCACAAGGGCTCAACATAACGCTTGACAAACTGCCTCAAGAACGTATTATGGTAACAAGCCATCACTTCCGAGAGGAGATGCCAATGCGCGCCCGATACGTCGGGGTGATGGTGATCGTAACCGGCCTGATCGTCGTCATGCTGGTGGCTCTTCGTACCCACGGCGTTCCGGCAGCTGTGTCGTCGGCCGACGGTATTCCGCCCGGTAGCGGCCCACTGTGGCTCACTTCTCCTCCCCGATTCGCTGGAAAGATTCTTCACGGTACGGTCGCCAACTCGATGCAATCATCTACGACGGATGGCGGGATCATCGACAAGAGGGAAACCGGCGAATTCTGGATCGAGCTTGATAGTGATGGTTTAGTCCTCCGATCACACGAGGTATTCCGAGCCAATGGTGGGATAGTCACACAGGAAAGTCTTTATCGCGATGGAATAGAGACGGTCATATATGGGAATAATGGCTCCGGCGCGTCGCCTGCATGTCGAGAAACGTTCGCAAACCCCATGCCTCGTGTTGTTCCCCCGTTTGCCGTCGATGCGGCCACATTGAAATCCCTCGGGTTCACTTCGGTACAACCTGGGAATTGGGAAACGCCGGAGACGCCCTCCCTTGCAGACGTAGCTCCGGCGGAAATGTACGAGTGGCCTGGTGAGACTCACGCTTGGGAGCAACGCATCCGTCTTGACGGGGGCGGAGTACATGTTGTCCATCTCGAAACGGATGCATCCGGACGATTTGTCGTCATGAACGGCCGGGACGAAGATGGTGTTGGTAAGGTCTCCAGTATCATGCAACAAGTCTATGGCGACCTCGCGGTGTATGCAGTGGATAAGGTACCTGGGAACGTATTCACGCCTCTGTTGAATGCGGAGAGTGCATGCCATGAATAGGCTGTCAACGTCGCGGAGGCTGATTCTCGTAGCAACTCTGATGGTCATAGTGTTACCAATTCAAGTTACTCGCGCTGCCTGGACATCATGGTCCTGGTATACTGGTGCATCGGGGTATCCGGTATCTGGCGGAGTAATGAATGGCGGATCCGGAGTGAGTTGGTGGGACACTACCCCGTTGCAATGGAGAATCTATGGAACCGTAACGGCGCCGACGTCACTGAATGTCTATGTAAGTGTCATAGGCTATGACAAATGTGCGAATGCGTCTTGGACAACGCGTATGCAGACAGATCAGTCAGCATCTAACACGACGGGCACGGCGACGAACATTGTGGTTGGCTACTATGCTAATTGTCAGAGTGGCCATCAATATCGCGTGTTCTGGAATGGTCAGAGGCAGCGATACAGCGGCTGGGCTTGGGAAGGAACCTGGAGATATGTCGTTATCTGAGGGGTCATCTGGAGGAGGAGCGTGCCATCAGGCAAGGTGATCACGATTCTTGCCTCGCCCATCTCAGGATATGCTTCGTAGTCCTTCTGACGCTGCGGCGCAACCCGTAACCCCTCATTGGTCATGCCGTGGATGATCTTTAGCGTCCAGTCATCGAATGCGTACAGCCAGCCTGCCGGAGACTCGCCATGATCTCTTGCCTTGTCGAACAGCGTCGCCAGCCGGGAGGAGTGACCGACCAACCCAGCCGGTATCAGCTGGGTATCGATCGCATCACCAACATCGAAAACTGTGACGACCAGGACTTGCAGCTCACGCGTGTCGACGATGACGTGGCACTGACAGCCGTTGAGGCGCATCCCGCACAGAGGATCGCGCCAGCGATTTCGCGTCGATCCAAAATGAACAGCTGGTCTCCGGAGCGAGGCTTCGGCTCGTGCAGTTCGATGCGGTTCTATAGTGAGCATCAGTGGGCTGTCATCGCCAAAGTGGCACACACGTTGGCGCGGCAGCCACCCCCGCCGTCTGTCATTCTGAGTCCGCAGCCGAAGAATCTCTCCTGCGTTGGACTGCATCGAGCGGGTGGGAGATCTTTCGGTTGCGACCTCAAGATGACAGGGTTCAGGGATTGCTGCCGATCGGACAGTCTGATGTTGACAGCCCAATCAGTCACGTCACCAGGATCTGGACGTCATGACTTCACAATATGCTATCAGTCCATCTCCTTTTCAGACCGACTCTCGGAGTATCCGCCGGATCGTCGCCTCGTACACCTGCGCCTGGCTGACGAGGTCGTCGACGAAGACCGCCTCGTTCGCGCCGTGGGCGGCCTCGCCGGAGGGGCCGAAGCCGACCGTGTCGATGCCGGCGAAGCGGTAGAGCCGCCCATCGGTCGCGCCGGCCCAGGTGGCGAAGTACTCCGGCTCGCGACCCAGGACCTCGCGGACGCTCTCCTGCACGGCCTTGACGATCGGCGACGTGTCCTCGGTGATGTTGGCCGGCGTGTAGCCGTCTTCCTTCGATGGCAGGATCTCGTAGTTGAAGTTGGGGTCCTCGGTCTTGATCGCGTCGAGCTTGGCCCGCACTTCGGACATGACGCTCTCCTCGGTCTCGCCGGGGATCGTGCGCCGGTCGACGGTGATGGTGCACTCGCCTGGCACGACGTTCGAGACGATCCCGCCTTCGATCTTGTTGACGCTGATCACCGGCTTGCCGACGGCTGGGTGCTCGCGGTCGATGTCGCCCTCCAGCGCCAGGATGCCCTTGGCTGCCAGCGCGATGGCGTTGATCCCGCTGACTCGCGCCGCGGCGGTGTGCGAGGCCTTGCCGATGAAGCGCACGCGGAACCCGCAGATGCCGCGCTCGGCATTGCGCACCTTCAGCTGGCTCCCCTCGCCGATCAGCACATAGTCGGGCCGGGGGATGCGGCCGGCCTCGATCTCGTCGAGCACGTGGATCGTGCCGTAGTCCGCGCCGCGCTCCTCGTCGCAGACGATATGCGCCTGCAGCGTGCCATGCAGCGGCGCATCCTTGAGCGCCAGCATCGTGTAGATCATCACGCCGACGGCGCCCTTCATGTCGGACGAGCCGCGACCGTAGATCTTCTTGCCGTCCTCCGACAGCACGCCCGTCAGCGGGTCGGTCCGCCAGCGGTCGGGATCGGAGACCGGCACCGTATCGAGGTGGCCGTTCATCGCGATCGTCGGCCCGTTGCCATCGCCGATCCAGGCGACGACGTTCGGCCGGTCCTGGTCGCGGGCGGTGACGACGTAGTCGATGCCCGCCCCCTCGAAGATGCCGGCCACGTGCTGCATAACCGCCAGCTCGTTGCCCGAGACGCTCGGGATACTGACGAGGTCGGTCACCAACTCCACCAGCCGGTCGCGGTCGATCTGCGGGACTGCCTCGGACATGCTGCGTATGCCTTTCAGTAGCGGCGAATGGCTATTGGAGGCAGTGTCCCACATTTCAGAAGGCCCCTGCAGTGGTACTCAATCCATGGAAGCGCGTCGTGATACAGATCA
>Ga0073899_10002150_pt1 | contig 17808 bp, 12 predicted proteins | sample KloWWTmetaKNB5Ph_FD_88975 | JGI IMG/M metagenome (GOLD analysis project Ga0073899, IMG submission 88975) | Active sludge microbial communities from Klosterneuburg, Austria, studying microevolution and ecology of nitrifiers - Klosterneuburg... | ecosystem: Engineered > WWTP > Aerobic digester >...
CGGCAAGACCATGGTGGCCGCGCTGATCGCCAGCGAGCTGGCGCTCGACCTCTACCAGATCGATCTGGCCAAGGTGGTGAGCAAGTGGATCGGCGAGACCGAGAAGAACCTCGGCGAGCTGTTCGACGCGGCCGAGGCCGGCCACGCGGTGCTGTTGTTCGACGAGGCCGACGCGCTGTTCGCCAAGCGCACGCAGGTGCAGTCGAGCAACGATCGCCACGCCAACCTCGAGGTGAACTACCTGCTGCAGCGGCTGGAGTCCTTCGCCGGCGTGGTCGTGCTCACCACCAACCACGAGACCGCGATCGACGAGGCGTTCCGCCGCCGGCTGTCGCTCCGCGTCGACTTCCCGGTGCCCGAGCCCGACGAGCGCGAGCGGCTGTGGCGCACCCTGCTGCCGGCCGAGGCGGCGCGCGCCACCGACCTCGACCTCGCGGCGCTGGCGACGCGCTTCGAGATGACCGGGGGCTACATCAAGAACGCGGTGGTGCGGGCCGCGTTCCTGGCCGCCGACGAGGGCACGCCGATCACGATGCACCACCTGCTGCGCGCGGCCCGGGCCGAGTACCAGGCGATGGGCAAGGTCATCGGGCACTGACGCCGCCCTCGGCGCCGCGGCCCGGTCGGACCGCTGGCCGCGTCCTGCCGGGGATCGCCAGCGGAGAGGGAAGGTCGGTGGGCGGGATCGCGTACTATGCGTGTAGCCACGTCCGCGACTCGATCCAGGAGAGCCCGCATGAGCATGGAACGCACCGCCCAGGAGACCAGCACCGACCGCGCCCCGGAGATGAGCGACAGCGCGTGGGCCAAGCCCGAGGCGTCGTCCAAGGACGGTGGCTACCAGTCCTGGTGCCAGGACAAGATGGTCCAGATGCTGGCGGCGGGCCGGGTGGTGCAGCGCGACGGCGGCGACGGCGGCTCGCCGGCCGAGGTCCACGCCGCGGCCGATCGTGGCATCGCGGCGCCGTCGAGCAGCATGCCGCACGCCGACGCGATCCAGGCGTCGTTCGGCAAGCACGACATCTCGCACGTCCAGGCCCACGTCGGCGGCGGCGCCGCCGAGGCCTGCAACGACATGGGCGCCAGCGCGTTCGCGTCGGGCAGCCACGTCGCGTTCGCCAAGTCGCCCGACCTGCACACCGCCGCCCACGAGGCCGCGCACGTCGTGCAGCAGGCCAAGGGCGTCAACCTCTACGGCGGCGTCGGCAGCGCCGGCGACGCGTACGAGAAGCACGCCGATCAGATCGCGGACACCGTCGTCAGCGGCAAGTCGGCCGAGGGCATGCTGTCGGCCGGGCCGTTCGGCGCCGAGCCGGCCGAGGGCTGGGGCCCGAGCGTGCGCAGCATCAGCGCCCCGACGGTGCAGCGCAAGGGTGGCGCGACGGAGGGCGGCAGCAGCACGACCACCGCATCCCCCGACCCCAACGCCAAGGTCGCCAAGCTGCACCTCTACGCCGACATCGAGGCCAAGTCGATGGGCATCGCCGAGCTGCAGAACGGCTCGGTCGGGCACACCTGGATCGCGCTCGAGTACATCGACACCGCGGCCATCCCCGACTCGGTGCCCGCGGAGCACAAGGCGCTGCTGCAGAACGGCGGCAAGTACGCCGACCCGATGGGCTTCTGGCCCGACATCGCCAACGGCATCGGCTACAGCCCGAACCCGTTCAACTCGTACGTCCAGGGCTGGATGCGCCACCCCGACGACGCGCACCAGGGCGCCGAGAAGGCGTCGCAGACCTGGCTCCTGACCCAGGCCGAGGTCGACTCGGTGATCCGCTACGCCGAGTCGAAGCGCGGCGCGCAGTACTCGGTGTTCTTCTTCAACTGCACCCACTTCGGCGTCGGCGCCGTCAAGGCCGCCGGCAAGAGCGCGCCGTCGGCGACGATGGCCGGCATCGCGATGCCCAACGCGCTGTACGAGGGCATCAAGGCGCGGCAGAAGAAGGGCGAGGGCGACACGATGACCAAGGACTTCGACGGCGCCAACGAGGTCGTCAACCACGGCGCCGAGCAGACCAGCAAGCGGGGCTAGCGATGGCGGCCATCGGCGACTGGACCCTGCGCGTCACCGGCGAGGTAGTGCGCGTCGAACAAGAGAACGTCGACAAGAGCGGGCGCGCGCCGCGGTTCTTCCTGACGTTCCACGTCAAGCCGGGCGCGCTGGCCGACGTGCCCGACGGCGCCACCGTCCCGGAGCTGGTGCCGATCCGGATCAAGGACGTCGAGCTCGCGCGCCTGACCGCGAAGCCGCCGCAGGTCGGCGACCAGGTCGTGATGAGCGCCCGCGCCAGCGGCGCGAAGCCGGCCTCGTTCTACCTGACCGCGGTCGCGTCGGCCTGAGCTGACGCGGCGCGCGCCGCGGAGTAGGCTGCGCCGCCGTGCCGCTGGCGCCCCTGCCCATCGATGAGGTCCTGCCCGCGCTGATCGCGGCGGTGCGGGATCGCGGCGCGGCGGTGCTGGTGGCGCCGCCGGGCGCGGGCAAGACCACCCGCGTGCCGGGGCGCTGCTCGACGCCGGGCTGGCCGGCGCCGGCGACGTGGTCGTGCTCGAGCCGCGGCGGCTGGCGACGCGGCTGGCGGCCAACCGGGTGGCGTTCGAGCGCGGCGCGCGCATCGGCGACGAGGTCGGCTACGAGGTGCGCTTCGACCGCAAGGTCGGCGCGGCGACGCGGATCCGCTTCGTCACCGAGGGCGTGCTGACCCGCCGGCTGCTCGCCGATCCCGAGCTGCGCGGCACCGGCGCGGTGGTGCTCGACGAGCTGCACGAGCGCCACCTGGCCGGCGACCTGGCGCTGGCGCTGCTCGAGCGGCTGCGCCGCACCCGCCGCCCGGATCTCAAGCTGGTGGCGATGTCGGCGACGCTGGACCCTGGGCCGGTGGCGGCGTTCCTCGACGCGCCGGTGGTGGTGTCCGAGGGCCGCGCCTTCCCGGTCGACGTCGAGTACCTGGCGACGCCCGACGATCGCCAGCTCGGCAAGCAGCTGGCGGCGGCGATCCGCCGGCTGTGCCAGGAGCGGCTCGACGGCGACGTGCTGGTGTTCTTGCCCGGCGCCGGCGAGATCCGCCGCGTCGGCGACGATCTCGCCGAGGTCGCGGCCACCTTCGACCTGCTGATCGTGCCGCTGTACGGCGACCTGCCGAGCGACGAGCAGGATCGCGCGATCGCGCCGGCGCCGCGGCGCAAGATCATCCTCGCCACCAACGTCGCCGAGACCTCGGTGACGATCGACGGCGTGGTCGCGGTGATCGACGCCGGCACCGCGCGGGTCGCGCGCCACTCGCCGTGGTCGGGCATGCCCAGCCTGGTGATCGAGCCGATCAGCCAGGCCAGCGCGATCCAGCGCGCCGGCCGCGCCGGCCGCACCCGCGCCGGCCGCTGCCTGCGGCTCTACACCCGCCACGACTTCGACACCCGCCGCGCCCGCGAGGCGCCCGAGATCATGCGCGCCGATCTGGCCGAGGCCGCGCTCGAGCTGCACGCCGCCGGCTTCGCGCGCCTGACCGACGTGCCGTGGTTCGAGCCGCCGCCGCCGGTCGCCGCCGCCGCGGCCGACGAGCTGCTGGCGCGGCTGGGCGCGATCGACGGTGCCGGCGCGGTGACGCCGCTGGGCCAGCGCATGCTGCGGTTCCCGGCGCACCCGCGGCAGGCGCGGCTGTTGATCGAGGCCGAGGCCCGCGGCGTCGAGCGCGAGGGCGCGATCGTCGCGGCGCTGCTGGGCGCGCGCGAGCTGCGCCTCGAGAAGCGCGGCCCGCGCGGCGTGGCGCGGATCGCCGCCGACAGCGATCTGATCGAGGACCTCGACGCGCTCCTGGCCGCGCGCGCCGACCGCATGCGGCCCGCGGCGCTGCGCGACCTCGGCCTCGACGTCGCCACCGCGCAGGCGGTCGATCGCGCCGCGCAGCAGCTCGAGCGCCAGACCCGGCGCGGCGGCCGGCGCCCCGCCGACGACGCCGCGGTCGACGAGGCGCTCCTGTACTGCGTCCTGGCTGGCTACCCCGACCGCGCGGCCCGCCGCCGCGGCAGCTCGGCCGACGTGGTGTTCGCCGCCGGCGGCGCGGGCGCGCTGGCGTCGTCGTCGGTGCTGTCGACCGCGGCCGGCGCCGAGTACCTGGTCGCGGTCGACGCCAGCGAGACCGGCCGGGCCCAGGTCAGCGTGCGCCGCGCCAGCCGGATCGATCCGCTGTGGCTGCTCGACCTCGATCCCGATCGCGTGGTCGACACCGACGAGCTCACCTGGAACCGCGCCGCCGAGCGGGTCGAGCGCACCCAGCGCACCAGCTACGGCGCGATCGCGCTCGACGAGCGCGTCGACCCCGCCGGCGCCCGCGGCGATCCCCGCGCCGCCGCGGTGCTGGCCCGGGAGGCGGTGGCCGCCGGCGTGACCCGCTTCGTCGACGCCGACGCGCTCGCGGCGTGGCGCGCGCGCCTGACCTTCGCCGCCGCGCACCTGCCCGAGCTGACCGCGCCCGACGACGCGGCGCTGACCGCGGCGCTGGCCCGCGCGTGCGAGGGCATGAGCTCGTTCGCCGAGCTGCGCAAGGCGAACCTGTTGCAGCTGCTCGACGCCGACCTCGCGCCGCTGCGCGCGCAGCTCGATCGGATCGCGCCGACCCACGCCGAGCTGCCGCGCCGCCGGCGGGTGGCGATCCACTACGAGCTCGATCGCGCGCCGTGGATCGCGTCGCGGCTGCAGGACTTCTTCGGCGCGCCGCGCGGGCCGGCGGTGGCCAACGGCCGGGTGCCGCTGGTCCTGCACCTGCTCGCGCCCAACCAGCGGCCGGTGCAGGTCACGCAGGATCTGCCCGGCTTCTGGCAACGCCACTATCCCGAGCTGCGCCGGCAGCTGATGCGGCGGTACCCCAAGCACGGCTGGCCCGAGGATCCGATGCAGTTCATCAGCGAGTGATAGCCTGCGCGCGATGACCACCACGCTGACCTCGGCCCACGACGGCTTCACGCTCACCGCCCACCGCGTCGAGGCGATCGGCCCGCGCCGCGGCGGCGTCGTGGTGATCCAGGAGATCTTCGGCGTCAGCGACCACGTGCGCGAGCGCTGCGCGACCTTCGCCGCCGCCGGCTATGACGCGATCGCGCCGTCCTTGTTCGATCGGATCGAGCCCGGGTTCGCCGCCGGGCTCGACGCCGCCGGCTTCGCCAAGGGCAAGGACGCGGTGGCGTCATCGCCGTGGCCCCAGGTCATGGCCGACGTGCAGGCGGCGATCGACGCGCTCGCCGCGCCGGTGTTCATCACCGGCTTCTGCTACGGCGGCGCGGTGGCGTGGCTGGCCGCCGCGCGCTGCACCGGCCTGGCCGCCGCCAGCGGCTTCTACGGCCGGCTGATCAACACGCTGCTCGGTGAGGCGCCGCGGGTGCCGACGATCTTGCACTACGGCAGCCGCGACGCGGCGATCCCGATGAGCGCCGTCGACGAGGTCCGCGCCCGCTACCCAGAGATCGGCGTGCACCTCTACGACGCCGGCCACGGCTTCTGCCGCGCGGGCAGCCCGGACTACGACGCGGCGGCGTGCGCGCTGGCCACCCAGCGCACGCTCGCGCACTTCGCCGGCCCGGCGTGATCCCGCGCTGATCGATCAGGCCTGGGCCAGGCCGGCCTCGACCGCGGCGCGCAGCGCGGCGTCGGCGTCGAGCGCGGCGGCCCACTGGATCGCCAGCGCGCAGTAGCTGCCGTCGTCGAGGCCGCGGGCCGCCAGCGCCTGTGCCGGCGCGCGCGCCGCCAGGTCCCGGAGCAGCGCGACGTAGTCGCTGGCGCGCGGCACCGCCGAGCCGGGCACGCCGTCCCGATCGACGAACGTCGTCGGCGGCGGGCCGTCGTCGCCCAGCACCACGCCGCCGCGGGCGCGGAACTCCTGGTAGAACGCCGGCCGGGTCAGGCGATCGCCCAGCAGCGGCGGCGGCTCGGCGCCGAGGTCGGCCTGGGCCCGGACCTCGAGCGCCAGCGCGCGCACCAGCGCCGCGTCCTTGTCCACCGTGCCGTCCGACGCCGCGAGCTGCGCCGCGGCGGCCGCCCGCGCGCCCGCGGTGACCGCGACCCGGTTGTCCGAGCCGTGGCGGAACCGCGCCGCCCGCAGCGCCGCGCGCCGGGCCAGCCAGCTCGGATCGTCGAGGAACTCGGCGGCCGCGTGGGCGTCGCTGTCGTCGATGAGCTGGAACGCCGGGTGGCGCGCCGTGTCCGGCGCCGGCGCCGGCGTCGGCACCGTCGGCGTGTTGGCCTTCGCGCGGGCCAAGGTCGCCGCGAACCCGTCCTTGTTGTCGGGCGATGGGTTCTGCTTGACCGCCTTCTGCGCCAGCTCGATCGCCTCGGCCTGGCGCCCCAGGCCGAGCAGCGCGCACGACAGGTGGTTCCAGCCGTTGGTCAGCCACATCTTGTCCTTGCCCGCCACCTCGATCAGCCGCCGCGCGATCACCTCGCAGCGCGCGAACTGGCCGACCTCGTCGAGAACGCCGGCGTACGCGTTGAGCTGCGAGGCGTCGAACGCCGCCGGATCGAGCTGCCACGCGCGGTCGTAGCCGAGCACGGTGCGCGGGTTGTCGACCGCGGCGTAGACCACGCCGGCGTAGGTCAGCCACTGATCAGCGCGGGTGTACCAGCGGCTGGCGTGATCCAGCACGGCTAGCGCCTCGGGCAGGCGGCCGCCCTGGTACAGCGTGCCCGCCAGGATCTGGGTCGCCTGATCGGGCGTGGCCCGGACCAGGTGCGCCAGCGCGTCGGTGACCTTGCCCTGCATCGCGAACGCCAGGCCCAGGTTGCGGTGGGCCTCCTCGTTCTCGGGATCGAGGGCGACGCACCAGCGCCCGAGCCGCTCGCCCTTGGCGGCCTCGCCCTTCTGCAGCGCGGTGAACATCGCGCCCGCGGCCTTGGCGAAGTCGACCGGCACGTCGACCTTGGCCGGCTTCCACAGCGGGCGCAGCGCCTCGACCTGGGCCGCGCGCCAGTCGTCGCCGCCGGCGCCGAGGCCCTCGATCAGGCACGCCAGCGCCGGCGCGCCGCGGCCGTCCTCGAGGTGCAGCCGCGCCAGCGCGACCGCCGCGGTGCCGTCGTGGTCGCGGATCAAGAAGTGCGCGCTGGCCAGCGCGTCGACGGCGGCGGCGCGATCGATCGCGCCCGCCGCGTGCAGCGCGACCGCGGCCTCGGCCCACTCGGTCCCGCCGGTGGCGCCGGTGAGCCACGCCAGCCGCGCCGCGATCGGCGCGACCCGCGCGGCCCAGTCGGCGGGGCGCGCGCGCGCCAGCGCCGCGACCTGCCAGCTCATCGCCGCCAGCCGCTCGGGGCCGACCAGGCGATCGGCCAGCGCGCCGGCGCGCCCCCAGCGGCCGTGCCAGCGCTCGTCGAGCCCGAGCCGGCGCTCGGCGTAGGTGAGCCAGTGGTCGGCGAGCGCCGGCTGCGCGTGGGCGACGGCGGGCGCCAGCGCGGCGAGCGCGGCCTCGAGGTCGCGGTCGCGCAGGTGATCGCGGTGCGGCGTGCACGCCTGGAGCGCCTCGGCCGCGACGGTGCGCAGCGCGCCGGCCGCGAGGGACGGCGGTGCGGCGAGGTAGCGCGCCAGCGCGTGGGTGGCGCAGGCCAGGAGCGCCGTCGCCAGCGCGGCCGGCTCGTCGGCGCGCGCGGCGGCGAACGCGGCCCCGACCCAGCCGGTGACCAGCGCGTCGGCGGCGCCCAGATCGTCGGGTGCGGCGTCGACCGTGGCCAGCAGCGCCGCCACCGCCGGCGGCAGGGCCAGCTCGGCGCACGGGGCGGTGGCCGGCGCGCGGACGATCGGTCCCAGGGCGCGCGCGATCACCGCGCTGTCGATCGCCCCGGGCACGAACTCCGCGACCTCGCGCGCGAACCGCCGCGCGATGGTCACGGCGCCGGCGTCGAGGTGCGCGGCGATCACCGGCTCGAGCGCGTTCAGCGGCGCGGCCGCCAGCAGCCGCGCCACGTGCGCCGCGGCGGCGTGATCGTCACGCGCCGGCGTCGTGAGCTGCACCGTCACCAGCTCGGTCAGCGCGTCGGCCCAGGCGCCGGCGGCGGCCAGCGCGCGCGCGGCGGCGAGCTGGGCGGCCGGGGTAGCCAGCTGCTTGCCGCGGCCGAAGTGGGCCCACGCCAGCGGCGCGAGGTGCTCGCGGCCGGTGGCGACCAGGCCGTCGAGGAGCATCGCCACGTCGAGGCCATCGTCGGGCTCCATGCGGCCGAAGCCCTCGACCACGCGGCCGTCGTCACCCCGGGCGTGGGCCTCGCGGGCGTAGCACCACGCCACGAAGCCCGGATCCTTGCGCCACTGCGCGAGGATGCCGGCGTGGCGGGGCCAGCTGCCCTCGACGCCCTCGAGCCGGTTGGCGCGCAGCGCGATCGCCTCGTCGAGCCGCCCGACGTTCATCAGCGCGGTCGCGACCTCGAGGTCGACCATGCGTTGATCCGGGTACCAGGGCAGGAAGGGGTTCATCGGACAGCCGTGGCGGGCGCCGGCGCGGTGGGCGGCGGCCAGCCACGAGCCCAGGCGCTCCGCGCCGTCGTGCATCCGGACCAGCGCCAGGTGGCGATCGGGATCGTCGGGGTCGAGCGCGACCGCGCGCTCGCCCAGGCGCAGCGCCTCGGCGACCCGGCCGTCGTCGTCGAGGCACTGGCCCCACAGCTCGGCGACCCCGCCGTCGTCGGGCGACAGCGTCCCGGCCACGCCGGCGGCGGCGACGACCTCGAGGTTGGTCGGCGCCAGCGGATCGTCGGGGTCGGCGGCGTCGCTGTCGTCGTCGTACTCGGCGAGCGCGACGTACGGCAGGTCCCAGCCCGGCGCCAGCGCCAGCGCTTGCCACACCAGCGCGAACGCGGGCGCCCGATCGGCGGTCGCCTGGTACTGACGCATCAGCGACCACGGGTGCGCGGGCGCGCACGCGATGAACGCCGCGGCGGCGCGCGCGTCGTCGACGACCGTCAGCGCGCGCAGCGTCAGCTCGTGGAGCGGCGCCGGGACGGTGGCGAGGATCGCCGCGGCGTCGAACGGCGCGACGATCGCGGGCGCCGCGGCGGCTGCGCCGTCGTCGCTGACGATGCTCGGGCGCTCGCCCTCGTCGTCGTCGTCGTCGTCCTCGTCGTCGTCCTCGTCGTCCTCCTCGTCCTCCTCGTCCTCCTCGTCCTCCTCCTCGTCCTCCTCCTCGTCCTCCTCCTCGTCCTCCTCCTCGTCCTCCTCCTCGTCCTCTGCGCCCTCGCTGTCGTAGGCGCTGGGATCGCCGTCCTTGCTGGTCACCCATTGCCCGTGGGTCGCGATCAGCTCCGCGAGCACCGGCGCCAGCGCGGCCGCGGCCGCGGTCCACGCCGGCCCCGGCGCGGCGGCGATCATCCCGTCGCCCAGCGGCCCCAGGCCGCGCGCGGTCAACCACGCGGTCATCACCTGCACCAGCTGCGCGCCGAAGCTGCGGCCGAGCGCGTCGAAGCTCTCGCGGCGCCCGTCGGCGTGCACCGCGTGCAGCCGCAGCACGCCGTCGACCGCGCCCGCCAGCCACACCACCTCGTCGCGCCGCTCGCTGGTGAACCAGTGGCCCGGCGCCTCGCCGCTGTGGAGCGCGTGGATCGCGACGTGGCGGCCGTCGACCGCGCCGACATGGTAGTCGTCGGGCGCGATCGCGCCGAGCCCCGGCGTGCGCAGCACCGCGTCGGTCATCGCGACCCACGCCAGGAGCGGCAGCGCCGACGTCGCGTCGACGCCGGTCAGCTGCGGCCACAACACCGCGACCTTGTGCGGTCCGCGCGTCGCGTTCATGGGATGCCCTCCAGCTCGCCGGCGCGCAGCCGGCGACAGCCCTGGCGCTCGAGCTGCGCGATGGTCTGCACCAGGCAGTGGTCGCCGTGGACGTAGTAGTCGGTGTCGGGGAACGGGCCGCTGACCAGCCGCGCGCCGGCCGCGGCCAGCGCGCGGGTCACGACGTCGCGATCGACGATCACGCCGAACTCGCCGGCCAGGTACACCGTCGCGCCGCGCAGCCCGCGGCCCAGCCGCCGCACCACGCGATCGATCGGTGCCAGCGACGGGTGATCCGGCTCGGCGCCATCGGCGGCGGGGCCAGCCAGCGCCAGCACCGCCTCGCGCCCGCGCACCAGCGCGGTCACCGCCGGCCGCGCGTCGGGGGCGTGCTCGGCCAGCCAGCGCTCGTGGGGGCCGGGGAAGCTGGGCAGCGCGACGTCGTCGACCAGCTCGGCCGGCGGCAGATCTTCGGTCAGCACGCGCTCCATCAGATCGGGGCGCCCGGCGCGGTAGCAGGCCAGGGCCCGGGCGCAGGTCAGCTCGGCGGTGTGGTGGCGCGAGGTCGCGGCCAGCTCGAGCGCGGCCAGCGGCCGGCCGGCGCGCGCCAGGCCCAGCGCGCCCAGATCGGCGCCCTCGAGATCCTGCGCGGCCGCCGCCACCTGGCGCACGCGGCCGCGCGCGGCCAGCTCGGCCAGGTACAGCTCGCGCACCCGCGGCGCGCTCTCGGGGTGGGCGGCGACCAGCGCGGTGGCGCGGGCCGGGTCGCCGGCGCCGCGGACCATCTCGGCCCACAGCGCATATAGATACGTCTCGGGGTGGCGCTCGAACTGGGTCAGCGCGCCCAGATCGTCGGCGGCCTGGGCGCACCGGGCCGGGCGCGTGGCGGCGTCGAGGCAGCCGGTGATCCGCGCGGTCTGCAGGCCGCGCACCGTCGGCACCACGCCGGGGTTGGCGAGGTGCCACTGCGCCCGGGCCCGGCCCATCGCCGCCCACCGCAGCGTCGCCAGCTCGGCTTCGATCGCGCCCAGGTAGCGCTCGCCGCCTACCGCCACCGCTAGCTGCAACAGCTCGAGGCGCTCGTCGGGGCCGCGGCCCTCGGCGCGGGCCAGCAGCAGCGGCGCCGCCTCGGCGCCCAGCGTCGCGGCCACCAGCCGGAGCGCGCGCAGCTGGTGCGCCGGGCCGATCGCGTCGAAGCGCGCCCACAGCGCGCGCGCGCCGTCGGCGGTCGCGAAGCACTCGAGCGCTTCGCCCCACAGCCCGGGCGCCGCGATCAGCGCGTCGACCACGTCGGGCCGCGCGACGTGGCGCAGCGCGATCGGCAGCTGCTCGAGCGTCACCGCCCCGGCCCGGGTGGCTCGCTCGACCAGCGTCAACAGCGCGACGTCGGCCACCGCGAGCGCCGCCGCGTCCCAGCGCGGGCGCGGGTGGTGGCCGCGGGCCTGGCGGTAGCCCAGCGTCCACGCCGCCTGATCGCGCACCGCCAGCGGCTCGCGCTCGTCGAGCGCCAGCGCCGCCAGCGTGCGCGCGACGTCGACCGACGGGAACATCGTCAGCCACACGCAGCCCTGGATGCGCACCGCGGTGGGCCGGCTCGGTGCCAGCATCCACCGCCCCAGCTCGGCCAGCTCCGGCGCCGCGCCCAGCCAGGCCTCGCCGTCGGCGCACAGCCGCGCCAGGCGGTACAGCCCGACGTCGACCGCGTCGGCGGCCAGGACCTGGGTCACGTCGCGCAACCGCGGCACGAGCGCGGGCGGGATCGCGGCGAGGTCCGCTGGCAGGGGTGGGGCGTCGGGCATCATCACTCCTGTGCCGGTAGAGCCCGGGGCGAAGCGGTGTGAGCGGCCGTCGCGCTCATCGCGGCAGCTGGTGCACGGACGCCGGCGGCAGCGCCGGGCCGGCCACCAGCTTCATCGAGCCGGACAGGAACACCAGCCACGCCGGCCGGTAGCGCAGCTTGTAGTGGCCGCCCGGCACGAGGTCGAGCATCAGCGCGCCGATCGACGTGCGCGACGTGAACAGGTACGGGTACCAGGCCTCGAACATGTAGCGGCCGGGCGGCAGCTGGAACACGTGCGTGCCCCACTTGCGCTGCTGCGCCATCCCGTTGATGGCGATCGAGGGCGTCACCAGGAACAGGATCCACATCATGAAGAAGAACGACAGCTCGATCTCGACGGTGGCCGGCGGGCCGGCCGGGGCGCCCGGTGGGGGCGGGGGCGGGTAGGGCTGCATCGCTCCGAGCCTACGCGTCCGCGGCCGCGCGCATCAATCGGCCTCGCACAAGTACGGCAGCCGCGCGGTGCACGCGCGATCGTTCCACAGCCCGGTCGCGGCGGCGACGTGGGCGCAGTCCTCGTTGGCGCCGGCGTCGTCGGGTTGCCCCACGCCCCACGCGGTGAACTCCCAGCGCTCGCCGGTCGACCAGAACCACGTGCCCTCGCCGGTGCCCTGGAACGCGCCGATCCACACGTCGCGGCCGGCGATCGACGCGACGAACGCCTGCTCGGCGGCGCTGGTGATCGTCACCAGGTGCGCGCCCAGGGCGGCGCAGTCGGCGGTGGCCTCGGGGTGCGTGCGCAGCGCGTACAGCGTGCGGTACGCGTGGTTGGTCGCGGGATCGATCGTCCACGCCGGGCGCTCGCACAGCGCGCGCCGGGTGGTGGTGCAAACCAGGTCGTTCCAGCCGCCGGTCATGCCGCCGGCCTCGGCGCAGTCCTCGACGCCGCCGCTGTCGTTGGGCTCGCCGGCGTTCCAGGTGGCGGCGCCGAGCGCGGCGCCGGTCTCCCACCGCCACTGGTTCTGGCCATCGACCGCGCGGACCAGGCCGATCCAGGTCGCGGCGAACGGCGTCGTCCACAGCGGCGCCACCACCACCCACTCGCCGGCGCCGTCGAGCGCGATCAGGTGCCCGCCGGCGTTGGCGCACGCGGCCTGGCCGGCGGCGCGATCGGCGACCGCCTCGACCATCGTGTAGCAGTGACCGGTCGCCGGGTCGGCGATGCCGGCGCAGGTCGTGCAGCGCACGCAGCTCGGGGTGGCGTCGTCGCACGCCTCGACCGCGCGGCGCACGTGGCCGTCGCCGCAGGTCGCGAACGCGCACGCGACGCAGCCGTCGGTGTCGTCGGCGTTGCCGTCGTCGCACGCCTCGGCGCCGCCGACGATGCCGTCGCCGCACACCGCGGCGTCGATGGGGAGCTCGGGCGCGTCGATCGGCGCCGTGGCGCCGTCGTCGCCGCCGCAGGCCGCGAGCAAGGACAGGAGCAGGGCGCGTCGCACGGCGCGACGATAGCGCAACTGGCTCGCCGCCTCGCACGGGCGCGCTACCATGATCGCTTGCGCCCGCTCCGCCCCTGCGCCGCCGTGGCGCTCGCCGCCGCGCTCGTCGCCTCGCCGGCCGCCGCCGCGCCGCCCGCCGACCCGCCCTTCGCCGACCCGCCGGTCACCGCGTCGCCGCCGCGCCCCGCCGAGGCCGCGCCCGCGGACCCGCCCGCGGACCCGCCCGCGGTCACGCCCGGCCGCCGCGCCGCCGCGATCGCGCTGGCCGCGATCCCCGGCCTGGCCGTGCCCGGCCTCGGCGCCCGCGTCGTCGGCGAGCGCCGCGCCGCGCGCCGGCTGCTGGCGATGCGCGCGGTCGGCCTCGGCATGATGGTCGTCGGCGGCGTGCCGCTGCTCGTCACCTACGGCTCGGCCAAGCTGGTCGTGCCCGGCGTCCACCTCTCCGTCGCCGGCAGCGGGCTGTTCCTGGTCGGCTGGTGGGCCGACGTCTACGCCGCGGCCGGCGGCGGTGGCGGCGCGCCGCGGCGCCGTGCGCCGATCGAGCTGTCGGCCGACGCGACCTGGATCGACGACGCGTTCCACGGCGGGCGCGCGCTGATCGGCGTGGGCGGCCGCGGCCACCGCGGCCGCTGGACGCTGGCGGCGCGGGTGGCCGGCGCTCACGACGGCGCGCTGGCGCAGGCGCGGGTCGACGCCGCCGCGCGGGTGTGGCGCCCCGACGCCCGCGCCAGCGGCACCGGCGTCGACGTGCGCGCGGCGATCGACGCGATCCGCGACGACGACGATCGCGTGACCACGGTCACCGGCGAGCTGGCCGCGCGCGGTCGGCTGCACCTGGCCGACCTCGATCGCGCGCTGGCCGGCAGCTTCGTCGAGCTCGACGCCGGGCTCGGCCTGCAGGCCGTCGCCTACCGCGCCGGCGACGCCGATCTGGCCGGCGTGCTGATCAGCCGCTTCGCCGGCGGCGTCTTCCTGCCGTGCGCGCGCGGCGAGGTCGCGGTGTTCTACGATCACCGGCGCGACACGCTGGCCGGCGGGCTGCCCGCCGGGCGCGCCGCCGGCTTCTTCGGCTCGGTCGGCGCCACCGCCGAGGTCGCGATCACCCCGACCTGGATCGCCACCGCCGCCGTCGAGTTCGGCAGCGCGCGGCTGGCCACGCTCGGCGTGCGCCGGGGGCTGCGGTGAGGGTCGCCGCGGTCCTGCTGGCGGGCGCGGCGCTGGCGGCCTGCGCCCGGCCCGGCGAGCAGCGCGCCCTCGACGACGCGCTGGTCGGCGTCGCCGACGACGCCGGCCTGCACGTGGTCATCACCGATCGCCTGGGCGCGGTGCGCACGCTGACCCAGGGCCGGCTCGAGATCTGGGCCGCGGCCCCGGCGATCGAGCTGACCGTCGACGTCGCCACCGGCGGCGCCGGCCGCTGGCAGATCACCGTCGCCAACGCGCTGCCCGACGCCGAGCTGCGCGAGGGCGGCGCCCCGCTCGGCGTGCCGCTGCCGGCGCCGCGGCCCACCGTGCTGGTGCGCGACGTCGACCTGTCGTCCGGCCGCCACGTGCTCACCGTCGGCCCGGCCGACGTCGCCGGCCCGCTGCGGATCGCGGCGATGGCCGACATCCAGACCGGGCTGCCGACCGTCGACGACGTGTTCGCGGCGATCGCCACCACCAACCCGCGGTTCGTCGTGTGCATGGGCGACCTGACCGAGCGCGGCGAGCTCGACGAGTACGCGCTGCTCGACCGGCAGCTCACGACGCTGCCGGTGCCGCTGTACACGACGCTCGGCAACCACGAGCTGTGGGCCGAGGCCGCGCGCTACCAGGGCCGCTACGGGCCGGCCAGCTTCCAGTTCACGTTCCACGACGTCGCGTTCACGTTCGCCGACAGCGGCGACGCCGGCCTCGATCCGATCGTCGAGGAAGCGGTCGGCGAGATGCTGGCCGCCGCCGCCGATCGCCAGAGCCTGTTCCTCACCCACTTCCCGCCGGTCGATCCGGTCGGCATCCGCGACGGCGCGTTCCGCAGCCGGCGCGACGCGCAGCGGCTGATCGGCACGCTGGCCACCAGCGGCGTCGACCTGGCGCTCTACGGCCACATCCACACCTACGCCGAGTTCGAGCACGCCGGCATCCCGGCGTTCGTGTCGGGCGGCGGCGGCGCGCGGCCCGAGCGCTGGGACGGCATCGGCCGCCACTTCCTCGTGATCGATCTCGCGCCGGGCCAGCCGCCGATCGTCGGCGTGCGTCGGGTCGATTGATCCCGCCGACCGGCGCGGCTATCGTCGCCGGCCATGCGCTCCACCACCGCGTCCGCCCTCGCGCTCACCCTCGGGCTCGTCGCCTGCACCGACGATCCGGCCCCGACCCCCGAGCCGACCTGGGAGTCGCTGGTGACCGCGTCGTGGACGCTGGCGCCGGGCCAGGAGAAGACCTCCGACCTGTCGATCTCGACGGTGACCGAGGACACCGCGATCGCCGCGATCCGCCCGCTGTCGCCGATCGGCACCCACCACACGCTGCTGGCCAAGGGCGACGCCGGGCTGACCGGCACCAACATCGTCTACGCCTCGGGCGTCGGCACCTCCGAGCTGGTGTTCCCGCCGGGCACCGCGATGAAGCTGACCGCGGGCGAGCTGCTCGGCCTGCAGCTGCACATCTACAACAACAGCGATCAGCCGCTGACCGGCATGTCGGGGATCGAGGTCAAGAAGGTCGACCCGGCGCTGGTCGAGCACGAGGTCGACCTGTTCCTGCCCGGGCCGCGCGACTTCGCGATCGCGCCCGGCGTCGCCACCGCCAGCGGCACCTGCACGGTGACCAGCGCCCAGACGGTGTTCGCGGTGTTCCCGCACATGCACCAGTACGGCACGCACCTGAAGACCACGATCACCACCGGCGGCACGCCCCACGTGCTGTACGACGACGCCTACTCGTTCGAGCACCAGAAGATCGTGCCGTTCACGCCGATCCAGCTCGCGCCCGGCGACACCATCCAGACCGAGTGCACCTGGAACAACACCACCGCCGACACCATCGGCTACGGCGAGAGCTCGAACACCGAGATGTGCTACTCGATCTTGTTCCGCTACCCCGACGACGGCCAGGAATTCTGCGACTGAGGCCAGCGCGGGGCGTTCGCAGGCCCCGCGGGCGGCGGGAACCGGACCGGGCCGGTGGTGTCGGACGGCCATGCGCACGCTGATCGCCGTCGCGGTGGTGCTGGGAGCGGGCGGGGCCTGGGCGGGTGACGCCGACGACGCGCCGGCGCCGATGGCGCGGGCCCGGGCGATCGCGGCGGCCGAGGCTCACCTGCGGGCCGGGCAGGCCGCGGTCGGCGACGCGGCGCTCGACGAGCTCGAGGCCTGCGGCCAGGGCTACCTCGCGGTCTTCAACGACGCGCCGGCGGCGGTGGGCGCCGACGAGCTGCTCTACAACGCCGCCACCTGCTTCGCCCACGCCGGCTCGGCGGGCGCGGCCATCACCGTCGGCGAGCAGCTGGTCGCGACGTTCCCGACGAGCCGGCTGGCCCCGGCCACGCTGTCCCAGATCGCCCGCCTGCACCAGGCGATCGGCGAGTTCGAGCGGGCGGTCGACGCGTCGGTGCGGCTGGCCGAGCGGTACCCCGCCGAGCGCGAGGCCGCCGACGCGCTGTGGAACGCGATCGGGCTGAGCGCGGGGCTCGGCGACGACGACCAGGTGGCCGCGCTGGCCGCCCGCTACCAGCACACCTACGGCGCCAAGCGCCCCGACGACGCCAGGCAGCTGGCCGTGTACGTCGCGGCGCGCCAGGCCGAGCGCGGCGACGTCGACGGCGCGATCGCCGCGTACCAAACGGTGCTCGCCACGTGGCGCGCCACGCGGGGCGCGCAGGCCGCGGTGTGGGACGCGCTCGCCGACCTGCAATGGCGGCGCGCGTGTCCCGCGTCCACCGCCCGTGGCTTGTGCGTGCGCGGCGACGCGCGCCTCACGCCGGTCAAGCGCCGCGAGAACGACACCGTAGCCGCCGTCGCCGGATTCCTGCACGTGGTGAAGCTCGCCGAGGCGGGCGGTCCCGACGATCCGATGCTGGCGCAGGCGCACGCGCGGGCGCGGCTGCACCTAGTCGAGCGCGCGGTCGAAGCGGTCGTCGCGCTGGGCGCGGTGCCACCGCTGGCGGTCGATCAGGACGGCGCGCCGACCGCGGCCGCGATCAAGCGCATGGGCGAGTGGCTGCGCGCGTGGCAGCAGGCCATGACCACCGCCGATCGCGCGGCCACCGACGCGATCGCGCTGCCCGATGCCCCGACCGCGGTCGCGGTCGTCGAGCGGCTGGCGCGGATGTACCGCCACGCCGCCGCGACGCTGATCGCCGCGCCGGTGCCGAAATCCCTAGTCGGCACGCCGGCCGCGGCGGTGTACCGCGATCAGCTCGACGAGGTCGCCGCGCCGCTGCGGCAGCGGGCCCAGCAGGCCGCCGAGGCGTGCCTGCGCAAGGCGGCGGAGCTCGGCATCGTCGACGACGAGGTCGCGTCGTGCGGCGCGATCGTCGCCCAGGCGCAGCCGGCGGCGTGGGTCCTCGACGAGCTGCTGCCGCCGCCGACCGCGACGTCGATCGCCGCCGCGCCCGAGCCGGTGCCCGCGCCCGCGCCGGCGCCGCTCGCGCCCTGACGCGCCGCGCGCGCGCCGCCGATCACGGCCTGAACGGCTGCTCGTCCTTGCCGCGCACCGGGTTGGCCAGCCGCCGCGCCACCGCCTCCTGCTCGTCCTTGCCCAGCCGGCGCACGTAGATGCCGGCGGCGTCGATCGAGCGCGCGCCGAAGAA
>Ga0073899_10002151_pt1 | contig 17803 bp, 18 predicted proteins | sample KloWWTmetaKNB5Ph_FD_88975 | JGI IMG/M metagenome (GOLD analysis project Ga0073899, IMG submission 88975) | Active sludge microbial communities from Klosterneuburg, Austria, studying microevolution and ecology of nitrifiers - Klosterneuburg... | ecosystem: Engineered > WWTP > Aerobic digester >...
AGCGCTCTACGCCATCTACGACAACTGCAACAGCCTGCACACCAACGCCTACGACGAGGCCATCACCACGCCCACCGAGGAAAGCGTGCGCCGCGCCATGGCCATCCAGCTCATCATCAACAAAGAGCTCGGCCTCGCCAAGAACGAGAACCCCCTGCAAGGCTCCTTCATCATCGAAGAGCTTACCGACCTGGTGGAAGCAGCCGTGCTCACCGAGTTCGACCGCATCACCGAACGCGGCGGCGTGCTCGGCGCCATGGAGACGATGTACCAAAGATCAAGGATACAGGAAGAGAGCTTGTATTATGAGACGTTGAAGCACAATGGCGACTATCCGGTGATCGGGGTGAACACATTCTTGAGTTTGAAAGGATCTCCGACGATACTTCCCAAGGAAGTGATACGGGCAACGGAAGAAGAGAAGCAAGCGCAAATTGCGACGGCGGAGAATTTGCAGAAAGCCTACTCGAAAGAGTCTGCGGTCTGGATCAAGAAGCTTCAGGAAGCCGCCATCAAGAACCAGAACATGTTCGAGATGCTCATGGAAGCGACGAAGTATTGCAGCCTTGGGCATTTGACGGATGCCATGTTTGAAGTGGGTGGCCAGTATAGAAGAAACATGTGATGATGTCTGGTCGAGAACGTATAGCGCACCTGCCTGCCGGCAGGCAGGGCCGCATCCAGGAGGAAAGCCTCTACTACGAAACGCTGAAGCACAACGGCGACTCCCCCGTGATCGGCGTGAACACCTTCCTCAGCAGCAAGGGCTCACCGACGGTCCTTCCGAAGGAAGTGATCCGCGCCACCGAGGAGGAGAAGCAGGCGCAGATCCAAACAGCGGAGAATTTGCAGAAGGCCTACGCCACGGAAAGCGCTGCGGCGTTGAATGACCTGCAGCATGCGGCGATCAAGAATGAGAACATGTTCGCTGTGCTGATGGAGGCTTGTAAGTATTGCTCGCTTGGGCAGCTTACGGATGCTATGTTTGAGGTGGGAGGCCAGTATCGACGTAATATGTGATGCGGAATAGACGAGCCAGCTGCCGGACCAAGTTTGGTTGCGCGTATCTGATGATTCGGAACCCAAGATCAATTCATCATTCAAAGCACTTATGAAGTCGATCATTGCATTACTCGCGCTTGTCTCTTCAGGGCTTGTTTGCGGACAATCCTTCGAAGGAGCCCTGATCTATGTTGCCGACTTCACGGTGGAAGAACGCATGGAGAAAATGGGTTTGACCAAGGACATCATGATCGCCAAAATGAAAGAGGACGGATCATACACGGACACCATCACCGTTCGTATAAGCAAGGGAATTATCGCACTGCCCTGAACACGCATCCGGCGTCATGGAACATATACACGGCAGCAAGCAACAGGATCCACACTATGCAAGATGGTGAAGCATCGGACATCTGCACCGTAATGGATGCGTCGGTCGACCTAGAGGCATCCATGATGGGCACAATACCGACGGTGCAGAAGCTGGACACTACGGTCATGCTCGGGGGAGCAGTGTGCAACATTGTGCGCGTAAAATGGAAGACCGGGACCTATGATTACTACTACGATCCGACACGCCTGACCGTGGACGCATCCCTGTTCCAAGGGCACGTGTATGATGGCTGGGCCGAGTTTCTGAAGATCTCAGGAGTGCTACCTGTGCAGATCGTTAAGACCGTGAAGGGAATGACAACCGCAACCCAGACGCTTGTGTCTATCAAGCAGGAAGCCATCGCAGATGAGTTGTTCACGATACCTACACTCATTCCAGATGAGGAATTGAATGTGATCAAAGTCGCGGGCAAGGAATTGATGCGGATCAAGAGGTAGACGTATCGACCGTGGATGGGGACCGTGCCACCGAGGATGCGACTAAGGGTTGCTCGTTGGAGCAGATGACCGAGGCTATGCTTGAAGTTGGGGGCAGCATCGGAGGAATATGTAGGGACGCATCGTCGGTGCTACCTTTGGGTCAATGCCCAAACTCTACGAATACTTCGGTCTTATCTTCCTGTTCTACAGCGATGATCACGATCCGATGCACCTGCATGTACAGGCTGGTAGTCGTGAAGGCATCATCATGCTCATCATCGTAGATGGCAAGCTAACGGAACTCCGTTGGCGGGCCAAGCGGGGTGCTTCCATGCTGAATGAAAAGGAGCAGCGCGAAGCCGAATCGTTCGTCCGCGCCATGAAAAGCGACATCGTGGAGAAGTGGACCGCATTCTATGTCGAACACAAGCGCATCAAACCGGAGCGCATAACACGCCGCATCAAATGAAGATCGCTGAAGACGTCCGCATCAAGAAGGCCACCTACTTGCACGACTACGCCATCCGCTTCACCTTCACGGACGGTCATGTTTCGGAGATCGACTTTCATCCCTTCCTCAGCGCGGCCGGGCAAAATCCGATGAACAGCCAGTACTTGGATGTGACCCGCTTCCGGAAGTTCAAGCTGCACCGCAACGTGGATGTCTTTTGGGATGATTGGGAGATGTGCTTCCGCTTCGAGACGCTCTATTCCGGGAAATTGCCGAAGATGCCTAAGCGACTTTCCATCCGCTCACGCCGTGGCAGCGCACAGCACGTTGGGCAAGATCAAGTATGAGAACATGTTCGCTGTGTTGATGGAGGCTTGTAAGTATTGCTCGCTTGGGCAGCTTACGGATGCGATGTTTGAGGTTGGGGGGCAGTACCGGAGGAATATGTAGGAGGTTTGGGCGTGCCCCCGCCTCAAATGCAGCGCCGTCGGGCTTTTCCCTCCAAGTCCTCGGCCGGATTACCGGCCTGTGGGCTTTCCGGTACAATCCCTAACGCGGAGTGCGCTCACAAGACAGCATCCATATAGTCTTCAACCTGTTCGCGCTCCAAGCGCATACTTGCATACTCCATATGGTCGTCGAGTAGTCGGATGTACTGGATTTGCTCTGGCCGCGTACAGGCTTTTCGCAGTTCTTTTAGGAACGAAACCCGCTGGCTGTACTTGGGTACGAGACTACCTCTAGTAATGCCTGAGCCCTCGTTGAAGAGCACGTCCCTGAAGAGCTTCTCCGAGGGCATGTAGGCCAATAGACTTGCAATGAGTGCAGTCCGGCGATCAGGAGGGAGATCATGCGCCATGTCGAAAAGAAGCCTCATGCGCCGCTCGTTCGAATGGTGTCGCTCAATCTCATCCGACAAGAACTTATCCTGCCTAGCAAGCAGAGCCGACTCAATATCGGCACTGTCCAACTTCAGGAAGGAGGCTAAGTATTCGTCATCCCCATAGAAACCATCCTTCAACGTTTCAACGGCGTCAAGTACGGTTGACAAAACGTGTTCGGTATCGTCACGCTTCCAGAGAAATTCAAATGCACCTATCTCATCACTCGGATCAGCGGGTCTTGATCGCTCATACTTCCATCCAACCCACTTCGACAGGAACGATGGGTCGAGGTCGAGCAGGTCATCAAACCAACCACGCTGCCGGTCAATGCTGTACTCAGTTGCTGCAATGAAGTATGCGCGCTGAAGCAATTCAAGTTCATCATGGAACACGCGCTTCACATCCTCCATTGGGTACCATTTGTCATAGAACAAGTCATGGAAGGCCCATGGAACAGAGTTATCACCGGGGAACCGGTCTATGATGTATCGGACAACGGCCACTGTGATTCCGGGGTCGTAGGGCTCGAAGCGGTGAAGGAGGGTAATTGGAACATGGAGCTGCTCTTCCTGACAATTCAAGATCCGTTCACGGAACGAACGTGCAAGTTCCTTGGCCTTTTCCGGATCGTCACGAGTGACAAGCTCGAAGTACTCAATGGTCCAGAACCAGCGGTTCATAAACGGGTGCTCGTCAATGAAGTACAATATTTCCTCCTTGCCTTGGGCATTGAACAGAAGTGGTAGTAGAACCCCACATGGAATGTTTAACCGGTTGCCTTGACGGAGATGCCCCAGAATGGCCGCAATGGCATCAACAGGCTGGTCCTCGAAATGACCAATAATTACTTGAGCCAGCGCGAAGTTGATATCCTGCGGCCAATGACCTCTACTTTCTGTCCGGGCTATCACGCTCGTACGAGCGATTGTCTTGCGAAGCTGAAACGGACTAAGACTTGCGCCAAATTCACGTAGGTCCTTATGCCAAAGCTCTTTCCATTCGTCCCTATCAAAATCAGCGTATCGGCTTCTATCCAATACAAGGAGACGAGATAACTCAAATTCAGGATTGGTGAAGCGCGCGGAAATGGTCAAGAGCACTTTCAGGTTGTGGCGCATCCAGGAATTGACCATGTCATGCACGAAGAAGCAGTGCTTCAAGTTTGAGGGCTTCAGATGGTCGTTGAAGAACTGTAGGATCTGGTCTGCATCAGCCTGCTGAACAACCTTATTCGGCTGGGTACAGAATGAGTTCTTGTATGAGCGCAGAAGGTCGAACACCTGAGCACGGTGACCAGGGTTGACGAACAAGCCGAACGCATATGACCATAGCTGGTTTCTAAGTTCCAGCATTCCAGTTGATGGACCTGCTTGGTGATGGGAAATGGTCACGACATTCCTTCTACGGCCCGATCCGAAGTGTCTGTATTCCAAGTGGAGTCCTTGCTCTGCAAAAGCGAAGAACAAACCTGTGACCAGCGAGTCGGTACCTGTTGGGTCAAGCGCTACCAAATCTTCTAGTGCTTTGCGCTGGACGTGATAGTCGTGTTCGAAGGAGCGCTGATCAACACCAAAGGTTTGCAGGAAGGCTTGTCCGACTTCCGGTGCCGAACTGGGCTTCTTCCTCAAGAATTGCAGCATAAGTTTCAGTGCTTCCGTACGATGGACGTCCACGGTCTGACCAAAGCCATCCAACACCTTCAATGCATCCGGACGCCAGTGTACTTGTTGTCGCGCCTTGTCACTGAAGTCTGGAGAGGCAGATCCCTGTTCGGTAGGCATTGCTTCTATGAGTCCACGCGCGAAGGCGAGTGTGCGAGTTGGATCCACGAACCAGAAGTACTCGTGGTATTTCTGTTGAGCCTTGGAGTTGCCTTCGGCCTCGAACCGCGCTAGTGCTACCTCAGCGGCTTGTCTCACTTTGGCAAGAGTCTTTTCGGAGTCGAAAGCGCTGAACGTAGAATTGAGCACCTCAGCCACTCGTGAAGGCTCTTCCTCAATGAAATGTGCGATTATCGCAGCCAAGTCGATGAACGGTTCCTGTCCAAAAACTGAGCGGTGAAAGAGGTATGCCGCGAGGACTTGGTCCGCTACCCTCCCGACGCCTTGTGGCATCATGTCAATGACCTCTATCCGATGCAACCGACTCGCCCCCTCCCAGAATTCATCCTCGCTCAATTGAGTGACGGCGAGGATCCTGGCCATCAGGTTCTCGTCCCCTCGATTAACAGTGCGCAACATGGAGAATATAGCCGCGACCTTCAGCTCCTGTGGTTGGATTACAGTGGTTAGTTCGTCACCGAGGCGGGAGTTGAAATAGTTGTTGTAGATGTCCTCCACGGACCTGATGCTCTCAAAGGTTTTCTGTTCACGTGCCACCTCTCCGATCATGGCCGCGAGACGCATGTTCCCTTGAGCCTGCCTGGAAATCTTGTCAAGGAAGCGATGGTTACGAATACCATACTCGTCCTTCAGGAACTCTGCGATCTGCTCATCAGTTAAAGCTTGTACTTCAATCACTTTGGCGGCACCGAACTCGTCCACCACTCTTGCAACATCCTTCTCGGCATACCCCCGCACGGTTAGGAGCAGTCGGAATTGCCGATCGCTTCCGCTGTCGGTCAGCAGGCGCATCACGTGTTTGAGGCGCCCTTTTTCAAACAGGTTCGCGTCGTCCACGAGCAGCAGATAGTCGCCTGCCTGACCGCACGTCAGGGTAAGATCTTCATACAGGTCGAGGCTCTTGTCAACGATACATAGAGATCGTATTTTAATGTGTGCAGAACAGTATCGGTTAGTCACCTCCAGGGCCAATCGGGATTTGCCAACGCCTGGTTTACCACGTAGTATTACGATTGAGTGGGAGCCAAGTGCGGATAGAACTTCTTGGACTTCCTTCTCCCTAAATCGGAACTTCGTCTCGTAGCTGGTGGCATACTTCCCTTGCGACGCATGCCGCTTGAATTCCTCCTTCGAAAGAAGTTGGCCGGTGCCGATCGAAATGCCTAGTTCATCCTTTGCGATATCGACTGACCCTGAGGATAGCTCAGGTGCCAAAATGCTGGGACCGATGATTTCCAGCGGGCATTTGTGGCGTCGTGCCAGCTGTTGCAGTGAGGCATGGTCAGAAGCGCTGAGCCCACGGTTGAGACACAAAACGATTTTGCCGACACGAGGCTTCGCTATGCCGGTGAGTTCCTTTTTCAGGCACTTCGCGTAATCCTTCTTTAGCTTTTGCAGCAACCCCTTGCCCTTCTCTGTGGTGCATTGCATGAAGCCGTATTTCTTGCGCGGAAGTTGGAACCACCCATCGTATGGTGCCACACGGGTCTTGTCCTCTCCTAGCACCCGACCCGTCGCATCTATCGGGGGATAGCCTAGGCGTGGTAGTATCCTTGTACATAGGCGCTCGAAGCGTGCTTGGTTCATGCGCGAGAGCGCACCTTCGATTTGGCTGGTCTTAGACATGGAGTTGGAATGCCGCGGTTTTCATCAAATACTTTCATGCAAAGTAGTTCCTGCTAAGCTCTTCGTGCTATCGCCGCGATGACGCATACTACGGTCAGCCCGGCAAGAACGCCCTTAACCGTGTCGGTCTGTTTACTCGCTTTGACGAAGTTCAGTGTATCATTGACAAAGTGCTCGCAGTTGTAATTGAAGGCATCGTACTTCCATCCTATGCGTGAGTTTCCACGATCGATCACGCCTTGGCGCGCCCATTCATCGCCTCGGAAGGAAGTGATCTCTGTGATCCTGCCAACACGAACGAGGAAGTGATCCATGCGCGTGAAAACCACTCCCTGTCCGACGAGGTTCTCTACAACCCATGCATCACCATTGGCGTCATAACCCCAGAACAGCGCGTAGTGCTGAACGAGGTCAAAGAGGCTCTTGGGTGATTTGATAAGGTCAGCGGAGCGCAGGCCATGGTTGGCTGCAATCTGAAAGGAGTTGTTCCTGGTCATTAGCCTTTGGGGGGATAAGGGTCTTTGCCATGACTGTCCTTGTCCCGGATCCTACCATCCGGGCGATGGATGATCAGCTCGGATCCGTTGTTCTTGGAGATCTCCCGACCGATCTCGATGGCCTTCTTTTGAGTCGGCACGACCACGGTCGCGCGCTTCCCACCTTCGCGTTTCACCGCCCAGTCGTTTCCGTGCGGGACTACATGTTGGTTCTTCTTTCCCATCTTCGTTGTATGTTTCTGCTTGCAAAACTATCTCGCTCTGGGCGCGGATTTCAGGTTGATCGACACTTTCAGTGCGTTGATCGACGATCTTCGGCGATCGATCGACAAGGTTGACGAATAATGTAAATGTATATACATTTGTCAACCAAGTCCTAAACCCTCAACACAGCACAAATGGACGACGTCCACAGCACCTTCGGCGAGCGCCTTCAACTGGCGCGCAAGATGGCTGGGCTTTCCTATCAAGGTCTGGCCGACAAGCTGCAAGGCCTCGTGACCAAACAGGCGTTGCACAAGTACGAACAGGACACGATGATGCCTGACAGCGAGAAGTTGATCGCGCTGGCGAATGCATTGGACGTGACCGTGAACTTCTTCTTCCGACAAGACCCGGTGAAGGTGGAGTTGGAGCATATTGAATTCCGCAAGACGTTACGCCTGCCCGCCAAGGAGCGCGATGCGATCCTGAGCCGCATCACGGATGAGATGGGCCGCTACTTGGAAGCTGAGCGCTTGATGGGTGCCGGAAAGAGGTTCGTGAACCCGCTGGCGAAGGAGGACGCAGTGACCGAGCCCGAACAGGCGGAAGAAATGGCGGAACTCCTACGGAGACGCTGGAAACTGGGGGTGGACGGGATACCGAGTGTGTATGAAACCTTGGAGCAACAAGCGATCAAGGTGATGGAATGCCATGCCTCCAGCCCATTCGATGGCTTGAACGCACGAGTGGACGACCACATGGTGATCGTGATGAATGACGAGAAGGAAGTGGTGCGCAAGCGCTTTACCGCAGCGCATGAGCTCGGACATGCGTTACTGAACATTCCGGATGATCTCGATCACAAAACCAAGGAACATATCTGCCATCGCTTCGCCGGGGCCTTCCTGTGGCCGCGTGAGCAGTTCATGGACAGAGTGGGGCCAAGGCGCGCGCGCTTCATGCTGGATGAACTGGTCGAGTGGAAGCAACGTTGGGGCCTTTCGTTCAAGGCGATCATCCGTCGCTCATACGACCTCGGGATCATTAATGATGCCACCTACAAACGGTCGCTGATCAACTACAACATGGCGGGTTTCGGCAAGGGTGAGCCGGATGATTACAAGATGCCCGAGCGCACGGTGCGTTTCGAGCAACTCGTTCTTTCGGGTTTGGCGCAGGACATCCTTTCGCTGAATCAAGCGGCCGACCTGATGAATATGAAGATGGGTGACTTCCGCAAGAAGTACAGCGAAGTGATATAATGGGTGCCACGACGAACCTTGGATCGGAGTCATTGTCCCTTCGGGCCAACCCTGCGGGCGCATGCCTCTGGTCTGCCCATACTTCGTTGTTCCTCGGTCGGAGACTTCCAGTATCCTCCCTCGTCACGCCTCGTCTGGCCAAACCATAGTCAAGCGTGACAACCGACCGAGGTTCGTCGAGGCACCCAGTCCTGGTCGTGACGGATACCAATGTGTTCATTGATCTGATGAGCGTGGATGCCCTTGAGGCGTTCTTCGCATTGTCGTTGGAGGTGCACACGACCGGGTTCGTCACAAACGAATTGAACAAGGAGCAGTCAGCGTTACTGGTCCCACATATCGGCGGCGGACGAATGCTCATCGATCGCTTCACGGATGTAGAGATCAGGGAGATCATGGAGATGACCACACGGAATGTGTTGCACTTCACGGACCGTTCAGTCATTCACTTAGCCGGAAAGCTGACCGCGACGGTCCTCTCCGGAGATGGTCGATTATGGAAGGAATGCAAGGCTCGGCGGCTGGACGTGCATGGTAGTCTCTGGGTGGTCGAGCAGATATGGGTCAAGCAGCTTGTTCAACCAGTTGCGTGCATTGATAAGCTGAAAGCCTTGAAGAAGATCAACTCGCGACTTCCGAAGGATAAGATCGATGCGTTGATCGAACGGATCAGGAAAGGATAGGTTCTTCACGTGCGCCCCCCATCCGCCCCACCTTTGTCCAAAACCCATTCACCCATGATCTGGAAGAAAGGACGCGGCACCCTCGGGCCGCTGGCACCGCTGTTCGGCAGCTGGGAAGCGGGCGCCGACTCACCGATGGGCAAGGTGCGATGCACGCGCGTGTTCACGGCGGTGCTCGGCGGCAAGTACATCGCGCTGGATTGCGCGTGGCACTTCGGCAAAGGCGCGTATGAAGAACGAGCGCTCTTCGGCGCGGACAATGGCGTGCTCTCGTTCTGGTCCTTCACCTCGGATGGCAAGCGCAGCAGCGGCGTGCTCAGCACTGCGCCTGATATTCACACCGACGCCATCTGTTTCGAGGCGAAGATGCCGGCAGGTATTGCGCGGCAGGTCTATTGGCCCCACGCCGACGGCGGCTTCAACTGGGCGGTGGAGAGCAGGACGAAGAAGGGCTGGAACCGGTTTACGCTGCACCATTACCAGGTCAAGCAGTAACGCTGTCCTGACAGCCATCGAACACAGATCGGCCAGTAGGTGTTCCGAAATCCGATCCTGTCCCGGCCGTTCAACTGGTGGCCGAGAGGCTCCACGAACTCAAACCGCTATTTCATTTTTACCATCGAAAGCACCCTGATCGGGTTCGCTTCTTTGCAGCGGTTCTTCATGCGTAATGGCAGGTAGTCGAAGCGTACACGGAGGCCATCGACCATGAACTCCTCTTCCAGGTCGGTCGGGTCCAGCAGGTACTCCACCTCTTTGATCTGAATGGTCCACGGGCAGCCATCCTTGGTCGTGGCCTGATGGATCACGCCTATCGTGCCGTTCTTTTTCGGTATTTCGGCCGGGGGCGATAGCGCTTCCTGTTCTGCAGCAACAGGAAGCTCCTTTTGCGGGGTGCAAGCTGCGAAAGTGAGGGTAGCACACAGTGCGAGGAGCATTTTCATAGCGGCGTTTCTTTAGGTGGTCGGCGAAGTGCAACCTGCGTGCCATGTACATGATGATACGCTTCCGATGGAGTTGCTGTGCAATGTAGCCGAGATCCTCCAGCAACTTGCGGCATATCCCCGCAGCATAGCAGATCTGCGGGTCCGCGTGATGGCATGATCCGGGTTCGATCAGGTGGGGACCGGTCCGGGATCCAAAGAGTGATGGAATATTATTCCGGCCCTAAGGCGCGGAGGTCATAGTTTGTCCCAAAACAACCTCTATGCGCTCCTTTACCTCAGTAGTATCCGTTGCACTCTTTGCCGTGGGCACCGTCGTTCTTGCTCAGGAGGCCCCACAGGCTCCTTCTCCGAACGTGGCCGGTCCCTCGACCTACACCGGGGTCATAACCAAGATACGGGAGGTGCCGTCGCTCTCTTCGCGGTCCATGTTGAACCCTGCAGTGCCTTTGACCGAGGCTCCGAATGACGGGAGGGCATCCAAGAATCTGGTGGTGCCGGGTAAGGACAGCCAAACGCAGGACGATGTCCTCGCCAGCCATCCGGATCGGCTCAAAGGACAGGTCAAGAGCCGGGACGCTTCGCTCGTTTTCGATGTGAACAACAACGTTTCATCGCCATCGGACCCCACGCTGGGTGTTGGTCCTGATCACGTGTTCATCGTTTTCAATACGGGCTTCATCATCTACGATAAGGAAGGTAATGCGCTTACAGGGCCGTTGAACACGAACAATATCTTTTCCTCAACCGGTTGTTGCGACCTCACCGCTTCCTATGATGCCGCGGCGGACCGTTGGGTGTTATCGCTCCTGGGCAACGGGGCCGAGGTTGCTGTATCGGAAGGACCTGACCCGTTGACCACGTCATGGAACCTCTACTCGGTGTCCCAGATCAGCGATTATCAAAAGCTCTCCGTTTGGAGCGATGGCTACTACATCACGGACAATACTTCGTCGAACAACAAAGTATGGGCGTTGGAGCGGTCGGCCATGCTTGCCGGAGCCGCAACACCCGGCATCCAGAGCTTCAACCTTCCCGGCATCGTCACAAGCGGGTTCCAAAGTCCGCAGGTACTTAACGTTACGGATGCCAACATGCCCGCTGCCGGCGGTGCTACGGCGATCTACCTGCAGGATGATGCATGGGCCGGGGTCGACTTCGATCACATCAAGGTCTGGACGATCGATGTGGATTGGGCCACACCGGCCAACTCCTCGGTCTCGGCGGCGACCCAGTTGGCGGCCACACCCTTCATTTCGGTGTTCGATGGCGGGAGCTTCTCCAACCTGGCGCAACCGGGAGGAGGCACTAGCCTCGATGCATTACAGGCCACGATCATGAACCAAGCGCAGTTCCGCAAGTTCCCGGGGCACAATTCCGCGGTCTTCAACTTTGTTGTGGATGCGGATGCCACGGCAGGTGAGTTGGCCGCCGTGCGCTGGTACGAACTGCGCCAGCCCGCCGATAATGCACCTTGGGCCATTGAGCAGGAAGGGACCTACACCGCTGAAAATGGGAAACATGCTTGGAATGCGAGCTTGGCGATGGACCAGTACGGCAACATAGGCATGGGCTATACGAGCATGGCCGGGCCCACAACACCAAGCCCTACCAACTTTCGCGTGAGTTCGTACTACACCGGGCGCTTTGCAAGTGACCCGGCCGGTACCATGACCGTTTCCGAGGAGTTGATCTCAGCAGGCACCGGCAACATCAGCGGCTTCCGATATGGTGATTATGGCAAGATCGATGTGGATCCGGTGAACGGAAAGGAATTCTGGTACATCACGGAGTATAACCATGGCGGTGGTGGTGCCGATGTGGTCGGTGTATTCCAGATCGCTTCGGACTTCACCAACGACGTGGGTGATCACCATCGACACACCAACGGACGGGGCGTTGACCAATGCAGAGCCGGTGACCGTTACGGTATTCAACTACGGTCAAGGCCCGGCATCCGGTTTTGATGTATCGTACCAGGTCGATGGGGGCGCGGTAATTACCGAGCCGTATGTGGGCACCTTGGCCTCTGCCGTATCGGCACAGCACACCTTCGCCACAACGAGCGACTTCTCCACCGTCGGTCAGACCTACGCCATGCGGTCGTACACGAGCTATGCCGCGGATGAATTCCACGGGAACGATACCACCACGCAGAACGTGACACACCTGTTGGGAATTGACCTTGGCGTTACGGCGATCACAAGCCCGTCCACCGGGACCGGATTAACGGCCACGGAGAACGTGACCATCGGGATCACCAATTTCGGTAGCGTTACCCAGACCTCCGTTCCGGTCTATTACACGGTGAACGGAGGAACGCCGGTGCAGGCGACCTATACCGGGTCCATTGCGGCCGGGGCATCCGCCAATTACACGTTCACGGCCACGGCGGATCTCTCCGCGCTCGGCCCTTATAGCCTTGTGGCCGGAACAGAGGCTGTTGATGACGGGGACACGAGCAACGATGACTTCACGAAGGCGGTGACCAATAACATCTGCCAACCGATATCCAATTGTGCGGGATACAATGATGGCGTAACGCAGCTCCAGTTGGCGGACCAGAACATCCAGCCAGCTTGTGGCACCGCGCCTGAAGGGTACAGCTACCAGCCCGACATCGTGTTCAACTTCGTCTTGTCCGACAATCCGTTCGTGTCTTCCTTGGAAATGGGATATGACGATTCCGACTTCGCGATCTGGATCGACTTCAATGATAATTTCACGTTCGAGACAAGTGAACGTATCGCAAACGGTACCGTGCCCAATGCGGATACCAACTTTCCGTTCACGGTCAACCTTACAACGATCACGGGTGTAACGCAGGGCATGCACCTCATGCGCGTCCGGGGTACCGATGGGAATAACCTGCTGCAACCCTGTGCGAACATGAACTACGGCCGTACCAACGATTACACGGCGAACATAACGGGCACGGTGGGTATCGGGACCGATCTTGCCAACGCAGCGAACCTGAACATCCGCCCATTGCCCGGTGCGCAGTTCTTGCTCACCTATACCACCACCCCGTCCAGCGAGAAGCTGCCGGTCTCCATCTACGATGCGAAGGGCCAGCTGCTGGCCTACTACACGTTGGACAACGTTGGTGGTGTGTACTCCCGCACGTTGGACATGTCGCACACGAGCGCAGGTGTGTACATGGTGAAGGTGGGTACCGCCACGCTGAACGTGGTGAAACGCATCGTGGTGGAATAAAGGGAGGGGACGAAAGGTCAAACCACCACCACCACGTTCCCGACCTTTTCGCCGGAGTCCACGTAGCGGTGGGCCTCTACGATCTGTTCCAGCGGATAGCACCGGTCGATCACGGGGCGGTACGAACCTGCGGCAGCTAACGAAGCGAACAGCTCCGCGTCGGCCTGCGTGATCTTCGGGACGGGGAAGAGCACGCGCTTGCCTCCAAGCAGCGGCGTGAGCATCGCCAGCAACGGGTTCTGAAGCCAAGGGCCCAGCTCGGTGGAGAGGTAGATGCCCTTCGGCTTCAGCAATGGCTTGCAGCGGCCGAAGCAGCTTTTGCCCACGGCGTCGAACACCAGGTCGAACCGCTCCTTGCTTTGGATGAAGTCCTCCTTCAGCCGGTCGATCACGGTGGTGGCCCCGAGCGAGCGCACCAGCGCCATGTTCAGGGTGTCCGCCACGGCGGTGACGGTGGCGCCCAGGTGCCGGGCGAGTTGCACGGCCGCCGAGCCGATGGCGCCCGTGGCCCCGTTCACCAGTACTTGCTGGCCGGGCCCCACGTCCGCGGCGCGCAGGTCGCACAGCGCGTAGTGCGCGCCCTCGCAGAGCGGCGCGCAGGCGGCGTGGTCGTGGCCCTCGGGTTGCAGCGCCACGGCACCTTCGGCATTCACGCACACGTATTCCGCATGGGCGCCGAAGCGGTCGTCCTCGGTGAAGCCGAATACGCGGTCACCGACGGAGAAGCGCTGCACGCCGGTGCCCAAGGCGGCCACCGTACCGGCGTATTCGCAACCCGGCCGCGTGCGCTTCGGACGCAGGAACCCCGCGTAAGGCCGCACGATCAGGGGCTTGCCGGTGCGGAAGCCGCTGTCGGTGCGGTTCACGGTGGTGGCATGCACCTTCACCAACAGCTCGCCTGCACGCGGTGTGGGCACGGGCACGTCCATCAGATGCACCACCTCCGGCGGCCCGTAGGCTGTATGCACGGCGGCGCGCATGGTGGAGGGGAGGGAGGGCGGTGCGGACATGTGTGGAAGGTTGCTCGCAATAAAGTAACGATGCCCCGAACCGCCATGGAACTAAGGAACAACGGAGAGCGACGGGGATGGACGGCTTGCACCGGCCTTCCCGGACCCTGCAGCTCTTCGCGTGTGCTGAAGGCCATGCGCACCCTGTTGTTCCTGCTCTTCCTCGCACCCGCGGCGGTTCAAGCCCAACCCGCCTTGCCGGACATCCGCATCACCGTGATGGCGCACCTTCACCAGCACCTCGCAGCCAGTGCCCATACCCCGGTCATCCTTGGCGCAGCACCAGCAAGGGGAGCTTGGTGTGCAAGGCCATGCGCTTGGCGGTGCTGCTATGGAACAGCCCGTCCAGAAAGCCACGCTTGCGGTGTATCATGGCCACCAGTTGGATGCGGCCGCCCGATGCCATGTCGTTCACAGTATCCACTACACTGGCGCCATGTACGGTGATGTAACGGTGTTTGATGCCCTTCAGCGCCGCGTCGATGGCGGTGTGGTCCATGCCCTTCGTGAAGCTCACCGCATTCGTGCGCACATGGGCCACCAACACCTCGGCACCGCAGCGATGCACCAGATCGATCAGGGGACGGAGCGTTTCCGCTTCAAAGGGTTCGCCGTCCATGGGAAGCAGGATATGCTTGATCGGTCCCGGCTCCCAATGCGCCGGCACGGTGATCACCGGCAGCCGGGCCCGTTTGATCACGGTGGACGAGTTCCGGCCGATCAGGAGGGTGCTGCTTTTGCCCTGTGCGCCCATCACGATCAGGTCCCCGCCCTTGCTCGCCGCAATGTCGTTGAGCGCTTCGGGCAACGCCACATATGTGGACACCTTCGCCACGTACACGCGGTCCGCCCGTTTCCGCAAGCGGCGCTCCGCCTGCCGCAAGCCGCTCCGCGAATCCCGCGCCGGCAACAACGTGAGGTCCGGCAGTAGGGTATCGGGATAGGTCTGCAGCGTGAAGCTGTTCACCAAGGTGTAGCGCACATCGTCCGTGCCATAGACGTCCATGGCGAAGTGGGCCGCCTTCTGAGCGGTGTCACTGAAGTCGGTGGGGAGAAGAATACGTGTCATGATCGATCGGTTGGTGTCCTCTAAAGCTCGGAATTTTGCCGGAACCCGGTATGACGATCATCACCTGCCGTGGAAGGTTGCCCGCAAGAAATTAACGACGCGCCGATCCGCCATGGGACTACGGAGCAACGGAGGACGATGGCGGTGAAGGCTTGCATCGGCCTTCCCGAACCCTGCAGCTCTTCGCGTGTACTGAAGGCCATGCGCACCCTGTTGTTCCTGCTCTTTCTCGCACCCGCGATCGTTCAAGCCCAACCCGCCCTGCCGGACATCCGCTTCACCGTGATCGATGAGCGCGGCCGTCCGCTGCTCCTGGATCCGCAACCCCGTTTCGCGTTCATCCTCACCGCCGACCATCCGTACATGGACGACCCGGCCGGCAAGCACGAGGGCTGGTCATTGAGCGGGGAGGTGATCCGCGATGGCTGGCGCAAGCGCACGGTGTACAACGTGCTGGAGTGTTGGTGTACGGACCGCAGGGTGACGCTGCAACACGAAGGTGCGGTGATGCGTTTGATCTTCCCGGACGACCACACGGACAAGCATCGCTTGGTGGAGCGTGGCGCGGGCAGCGGCGCCCCGGAGGTCATTCCGTTCCGCCCCGGCACGGTGTACTTCATGGACCTGTTGGACGGTCCCGTGGCGCTGAAGGTCAAGCGACGGATGGTGCGGCGAGCGGGGCTGCGGAAGTGAGCGCGGCCTCGCCATCCCGGCCACCGTTCCATCACCGGAACATCCGCATTCGGTATATCCGCCATGGCTTAACTTCATCCATTGGACCAGCCACCATGCAGCGCCGCCGTTTCATCCTCACCGCTTTGGCGGCCACCGTTTTCGTGACGCTGGCAAAAGCAACCGACCGCATCATCATGTCGATCAAAAAAGGCTTCAACACACGCGCAGGCGAGACCCGCAACGGCGAGCGCTTCACCATGAAGGGCGTCACAAGGAACACGCTGGACCTGAAGATCGGCAGCGCCGATACCGATGGCGGCATGGCCGTGTTCGAGCAGATCGGTGAAAGCCCCAACGGCGGCCCGCCGCTGCACGTCCATCCCGCGCAGGATGAATTCTTCCACGTGCTGGAGGGCGACTATCGTTTCCAAGTAGGGGAGGACGGCTTCCCCGCTTCCGCCGGTGATACGATCTTCCTGCCGCGCAATGTGCCACATGCCTTCATCCAGCTCACCGAGCACGCGCGCATGCTGGTGTGCTACCAGCCCGCCGGCGACATGGAAGGCTTCTTCCGCGAGACCGCACAATGGACCACACCGCCGGATAAGGAGGAGATCGCGCGGGTGTTCAGCGCGCACGGCATGGAGGTGGTGGGGCCGCCGCTGAAACCGTAGGGGACCGTGAATTGCGGCGCGCCACGACCCAGCGGGCGCCGGGGGAGCCACGCCCATGGCGGCTCCCATGCACGCAGGGATCGAACCGTGTCGCATCTTCGGTGTACCGTGGCCCGATGCGATCCCTCTTCCTTCTGCTGTTACTTGTTGCGGCCAAGTGTTCCGCACAACCCGATATGCTGCGGTTCACCTTCACGCTGGCGGAGGATGTTAAGAAGCCCCGCCCATTCACCAGGGAACATCGGGTAGAGCAACACTACCGGGAGCGTGTGCCTTACGTGGGCGTGAACGGCACTTGGCTGAAGCCGGATGTGGTCCTCCCGTTGCAAGGCGGGCCACTGTTCACGGAACCGGCCGCGCATTGGCTCACCTACGCTCCGGTGGAAGACATGGCGGAATCGTTCGTGCTGGTGATCGCGGGGGTGGATACGCTGCGCATCGACCTGCCGGAGCACATGGATGTGCTGCGCGAACGCGCCTACGCGCGTTGGGACCGCGACACGCCGGAAGTCCTCCGTTTCCGCAAGGGGCGCCACGCACTGGAGGAACTGGTGAAAGGTCCCTGGTGTACGGAAGCCGCGGACCGGTTGGCACTGCGCATGATCGCCGCGGATGAAGCAGCCTACAGGAAGGAACTCGTGGAACTGGCGGCGTACTACCGCGCCCAACCTCCACCGGTGCCACCCACCAACAAGGAGCCGCCGCATACGCCAACTGCTGAAGAGATCGAACGCGAGATCGCGCAACGGCCCGGCCTGCAGGAAGTGAAAGTGGACAGCGTTGTTGCGGGCAACGTGTGGGTGCGCATCAGCGGCCGGGTAATGCTCACCGGTGGTTGCGGTAGCGGGATGCCGCTCTATGGCGTGGAACTGCGCAACGATACCGGCTGGGTGGAGCGCATCCCCTTCGAGCTGGAACAAATGGATTGCGGCCTGCCGTGGGCGGACTGGAC
>Ga0073899_10002152_pt1 | contig 17802 bp, 15 predicted proteins | sample KloWWTmetaKNB5Ph_FD_88975 | JGI IMG/M metagenome (GOLD analysis project Ga0073899, IMG submission 88975) | Active sludge microbial communities from Klosterneuburg, Austria, studying microevolution and ecology of nitrifiers - Klosterneuburg... | ecosystem: Engineered > WWTP > Aerobic digester >...
GTGCGTGCAGAACTTGTACAACAACGCGACGCCGGAACAGCGCGCGCGCTACCTGCCGAAGCTGTGCTCGGGCGAGCACGTCGGCGCCCTGGCGATGAGCGAACCCGGCGCCGGTTCCGACGTCGTTGGTTCGATGGCCTGTCGCGCCGAGTTGCGCGGCGACCACTGGCTCGCCAACGGCTCCAAGATGTGGATCACCAACGGCCCCGAGGCCGACGTGCTGGTCGTGTACATGCGCACCGCCGGCAAGGAGATGAAGTCGCGTGCGATGACCGCCTTCATCGTCGAGAAGGGCATGCCCGGCTTCCGTACCGCGCAGAAGCTCGACAAGCTCGGCATGCGCGGCTCCAACACCTGCGAACTGGTGTTCGAGGACTGCGCCATCCCGGTCGCCAACGTGCTCGGCGAGGTGAACCAGGGCGTGAAGGTGCTGATGAGCGGTCTCAACACCGAGCGTCTGGTGCTCTCCGGCGGACCGATCGGGCTGATGCAGGCGGCGACGGAGATCGCGCTCGGCTATGCCCGCGAACGCCGCCAGTTCGACTCCCCGATCGGCAGCTTCGGCATCATGCAGGCCAAGCTCGCGGACATGTACACCGCCCTGCAGAGTTCGCGCGCATTCGCCTACCAGATCGCCCGCGACTACGACGCCGGCCACCGCTCGCGCATCGACACCGCCGCTTGCCTGCTGCACGCGTCGCGCTCGGCAGTCCAGGTCACGCTCGAAGCCATCCAGACGCTCGGCGGCAACGGTTTCATCAACGAATACCCCACCGGCCGCCTGCTGCGCGACGCCAAACTCTACGAAATCGGCGCCGGCACCAACGAAATCCGCCAGATGCTGATCGGCCGCGAGTTGTTCGAAGGGCGGAATTAGGGATTCGGGCCACGGCCATCGGGCCGGGAGCATCGGGCCACAAGTGGCCCTCCTACATGGGGCCGGATCGACCGGACCGATGGCTTCCGTTTTCATGCGGGGCTGGTATGTTCGGCTGGTCGTTTGAGAGGGGGTCGTGGCGATGGATGAACTGTTCGCACCCGAGGAAACCGCCCCGGTGCAGCCGTGGAAGGTGATGATCGTCGACGACGAGCCGGAGGTGCACAACGTCACCCGTCTGGTGTTGTCGAACTTCCGCTTCGAGCATCGTCCGCTGCAATTCCTGCAGGCGTATTCGGCCAAGGAAGCGCGCGGCTTGATCGCGCAGCATCCGGACACGTCGGTGATGTTGCTCGACGTGGTCATGGAGAGCGACCAGGCCGGGCTGGATCTGGTCAAGGTGATCCGCAACGAGATCGGCAATCGCTTCGTGCGCATCGTGCTGCGCACCGGCCAGCCCGGACAGGCGCCGGAACAGGACGTGATCGCCAACTACGACATCAACGACTACAAGGAAAAAACCGAACTGACCGCGCAAAAGCTGTCGACGATGATGTACGCGACCCTTCGCGCGCATCGCGACATCATGACCATCGAGGCCAACAAGCGCGGTCTTGAGCGTGTCATCGAGGCATCGGCCAAGATCTTCTCGCACCAGCATTCGCACGAGTTCGCCTCGGCCGTGCTCGGTCAGCTGACTACCCTGGTCGGTGTGGAACGCGGCGCGCTCTATTGCAAGGTGCCGCGCCCGGCGACCCAGACTCCCGAGCATTTCCTGATCGCGGCGGCGAACGGCGACTACTCGCGCTTCGTCGACAACAATGCCGACGAGCGTCTGCCACCGCACATCGCCGACACCCTGCGCGACGCCTACACACGCAAGCGACACGTCTTCAACAAGGACCACTACGTCCTGCATTTCACCGACAGCCATCGCACCGAAAGCCTGCTCTACGTCGGCGAAACCTGGGACCTGACACCGCTCGACATGAAGCTGGTCGAGGTGTTCTGCACCAATGTCTCGATCGCATTCGAGAACTTGCACCTGCAGCGCGAGATGTTTGACTCGCAGGTCGAAATCGTCACTCTGCTCGCCGGCGTCGCCGAGAGCCGCTCCAAGGACACGCTCAACCACGTCAAACGCGTCGGCCACCTCGCCGACCTGCTCGGCGAAGCCTACGGCCTGGAATCCCGCGCGCGCGAGATGCTGCGCTACGCGGCCCCGCTGCATGACATCGGCAAGATCGGCATCCCCGATTCGGTGCTGAACAAGCCTGGGGTGCATTCGACCGAAGAAACCGATGTCATGCGCACGCACGCGCGCATCGGAGCACAGTGGTTGGCGGCGTCGCGACTGCCGCTGCTGCAGCTGGCCGCGATCATCGCCGAGGACCATCACGAGAACTGGGACGGTTCCGGCTACCCGCGCGGCCTGCGTGGCGACGAGATCTCGATTGGCGGACGCATCACCGCGCTCGCCGACGTGTTCGACGCGCTCGGCAGCAAGCGCTGCTACAAGGAAGCCTGGAGCGCCGAGGACATCCGCGCCTTCATCCGCGAGCAGACCGGCAAGAAGTTCGATCCGCGCCTGGTGCAGCTGCTGTTCGACAACTGGCAGCGCGCCGAACAGATCCGCTCGCGCTTCCCGGACTGATCAGTCCACCGCGTCCAGGTCGCCCTGCGGAAAGCGCAGCAGGAAACGCACGCCCTGCCCCGGCACGCTTTCACAAAGCACGGTGCCGCCGAGCATCTGCGTCACCAGGTTGTAGACGATGTGCATGCCGAGCCCCGACCCGCCCTGGCCGCGCTTGGTGGTGAAGAACGGTTCGAAAATGCGCGTGCGCACCGCTTCGCTCATGCCGCAGCCATCGTCGCTGAAGTCGATCTCGATCTGCCCATCGTCGCAGCGCACGCCGATGCGCACGGTACCGTTCTCACGGGTCTCGAAGCCGTGCACCAGGGAGTTGATCACCAGATTCACGATCACCTGGTAGAGCGCGCCCGGGTAGGTGTGGGCGCGGATCACGGGGTCGCACTCGACCAGCACGCGGTGACCGGTGCGCTTGAGGCGAGGATGCAGCGAGGTCAGGATCTCGTCGAGGTATTCGGCCAGGTCGACGACGCGGCGCTGCTCGCTCGACTGGTCGACGGCGACCTGCTTGAAGCTCTTGACCAGATGGTCGGCGCGCTTGAGGTTGCGCAGAATCAGCTCCGAACTGTCGCCCGCAGTCGCCAGGTAGGCATCGAGATCCGAGCGCTTCATGCTGCCGTCTGCCAACGATGCCTGCACCCGCTTCGATTCGGTGGACAAGTGCGAGGCCGCAGTTACGCCGATACCGAGCGGCGTATTAATTTCGTGCGCTACGCCAGCCACCAGGCCACCCAACGCCGCCATCTTCTCGGACTCGACCAACTGCTTCTGCGCCAGACGCAACTCGTCGAGGGTGCGGCGCAGTTGCGCGTTCGCGCCCTGCAGGTCGCGCGTACGCGCGTCGACGCGATGTTCGAGCTCGCTGTTCAGACGTTGCAGCGCTTCTTCGTGCTGCATGATCTCGCTGATGTCGCGGGAGACGCCGATCAGCCGCGTGGCGCGGCCCTGGGCGTCGCGCTCGACCACGCGACCATAGGAGAGCGCCCACAACCAGCCGCCGGTACGGGTGGCGATGCGAAAGCTGGTCTCAGGCGCTCGCTCACGCCCTTGACGGCGGCGTGGTAGGCATCGAGAAAACCCTGCTGGTCGTCGGGATGCACGGCCGCGAAGATGTCCTGCACGCCGAGCCGGTCGCGGTCCGGGATGACCGTCTCCGGATTGGGATTGCGCCGGGTGATGCTGCCGGCAATCAGGTCGGCGTCCCAGATTTCATCGCCGGAGGATTCCAGCGCCATGCTCAGCCATTCCTCGCTCTGTTTGAGGCGGCGTTGCTCATCGATGCGTTGCCGGGCATAACGCGCCAGACGACTGAACGCATACCAGGCGAGCAACAGAAATGCACCGGCATAACCGCCCAATGCCCACCACGACCACCACGGCGCCGGCAGCACCTGCAAGTGCAACGCATCTGCGGATTCGATCCAGCGGTCGCCGAAGGGCCCGGTCGCGCGCAGTCGCAGGCGGTAGGTACCCGGCCGCAGGCTGGTGAAACTGGTACTGGCGGTGCCGGCCGCGAGTGCGATCCACCGCTCGTCGAGGCCGTCGAGCTGGTAGGCAAAGCGTGTTGAGGTCGGATCGAGGAAGTTCAGTGCGCTGAAGTCCATCTGCAGCACGGTGTCGTCGTGGCGCAACAGCACGCGCTCGCCGTCGCGTTCGGGGCGCCGCCCGGCAGTTTCCGGGTCCTGATCCCGCGACCGACTCGGACCGAGCACGCGCAGCGCCGCCACGATCGGCGCCTTTGGCGAGCGCGGTTGGGCGACCGCCTGCGGATCGAAGATCGTCACACCTTCCAGACCACCGAAGGCGAGTTCGCCGGCGGCGGTGATCGCGGCTGAGCCCACGAAGTAGCCGCGTCCTTGCGCGCCCTCGGCCGCCCCATGGTTGACGATGGCGAGATCGGCGATGCGCAGTCGGGTGATACCCACCGAGTGCGCGACCCAGAGGTGGCCTTCGCCATCGGGCAGGATGGAGGCGATCGCGTCGGCGGCGAGGCCGTTGTCGCGGCGCAGGGCGATGAAGCCATAGCGCCCGTCGGGCCCGCGCCGGCCGCGGTTCAAGCCGCCGCCCTGGGTCCCCACCCAAAGTTGCCCCTCGCCGTCTTCGTACAGGCTCGTGACCAGGCTGCTGCTGAGGCTGCCGGCACTACCGTCGGCGGGATAGGAAGCCAGCGACTTCGTGGCCGGGTCGAAGCGCACCAGACCGCCCGCTCGCAGGCCGAACCACATCGCCCCGTCGCGCGTCTGCCGGGTCAGATTGACGAACTGCAGCGGCAGCCGCTGGCCACCGGAGATCTGCTCGAGGGACTCGAAGCCGACGCAGCTCGGGCAGGTCCGGGCGACGCCGGCGCCCATCGTCGCAACCCAGACGAAGCCGTCGCGGTCCTCGAACAGGTTGGAGACATTGCGCGCCCGCAGGGACGTCGGATCGTCGGCCTCCGTGACGAACCTCAGGAAGCCGTTGGTCCCGGCCCGGCGTACGCTCAGCCCGGCGGTCTGCGATCCGACCCAGAGACTGCCATCGCGAGTCTCCAGCACGCTCTGCACCGAAGACGCGCCCAGCGAGCGGGGATCGTCGGGGTCGTGCAGCGAGTGCGTGTCCACGCCAGCTCGCGGGTCGAGCCGAACCAGGCCACCTTCCTCGTTCAGGCCCACCCAGAGCTTGCCTCCGGCGGCCGCTGCCAATGCCGTAGCGGTGGGGCGCGGCAGAAAACGCGGGTCGCCCGGCCGGAACGGAGCCAGCCGGAAACCGGTCGCCAGCGGGTCGTGCAGGCTGACGCCATTGGCCCAGGTCCCGACCCAGAGCAGACCATCGCGATCGAGCATCATCGACTCGATGCGGTGCGCGCCGAGGCCGGTGCGACCGTAGGGATCGTAGTGCCAGGACAGAAACTCGCCCCGCTGCGGTTCGAGTCGGCCGAGCCCGTTCAGGGTGCCGATCCACAACCGACCGGCGTCATCGAACTGCAGCGCACGCACGGCGTCACTGACCAAGCCGTCACGGCGCCGCAGTCGCACTGGCGCGGCGTCATCAGAGCGCCAGTGCAGCAATCCGCTGTCTCCGGAACCGAGCCAGACGCTGCCATCCGGTCCTTCGCTCACTGCGTAGCAGTCGGGCGCCTCGCCGCGCTCGTCGCGCCAACTGCGCAGCAATACTCCCTCGCCATCCAGTTCATACAGTCCGCTGCGAGTCGCCACCATCAGGTGGCCATTGCGCCGGAACTGAAGATCACGGGTGGCATTCAGTCCGGGGAGTTCGGCGGCGGTGCGCACGCGGACGAATCGGCGCTGCCCAGGCACGATGTGCTGCAACACGCCGGCGGACGTTGCCAGCCAGACACGGCCGCGTGCATCCACCGCCATCGCCGTGACGGCGTCGCCCGCCAGTGCACCCGGCTCGTCCGCGTCGTGCGGAAAACGCTCGAAGCGCTCGGTCTGCGGATCGAAGCGGCTAACGCCTCCGGCCGCGGTTCCCACCCAGATGCCACCCTCGTGATCCTCGGCCAGAGTCCAGACATGGTTGTCGGAGAGTGAATCCGGCTGCGCTGCCGCACGAAACGTGCGAATGCGCACGCCGTCGCTGCGGTTGAGCCCATCGAGCGTGCCGATCCAGACGAAGCCGCGACGATCCTGCAACAACGAACGCACAGTCGCCTGGCTGAGCCCATGTTCGACGGTGATCGAGCGAAAGCGGACGCTGTCGACCACGGGTGCATCGCCCGCGCTGGCAACGGTCGCGAGGAACGCGGCCAAGACCAAGGTGCAGGCAAGCCACAGGCGATGCATGGACCGAGGCTATCGCCGCAGCGGCACGCCGACAACCGTGACGATTCTTGATTGCCGCCGCCATGTTGCACCGCGATAATCGGGCGTTCGCACCACCCCACCCACTGGAGCTGCCATGTCCGAAAATTCCGTAGTCATCGTCGGCGCAAAGCGCACGGCACTGGGTTCACTGCTCGGCCAGTTCACCGGTGTTGCGACGCCACAACTTGGTGCCGCCGCGATCCGCGCCGCCTTGGCGGAAGCGGGCGTGCCTGGCGATCAGGTCGAGGAAGTGTTGATGGGCTGCGTGCTGCCGGCCGGCCTGGGCCAGGCTCCGGCGCGTCAGGCGGCACTCGCCGCCGGCGTCTCCACCGCAGCGGCCTGTCTAACCTTGAACAAGGTCTGCGGCTCGGGCATGAAGGCGATCATGCTCGGCCACGATGCGCTCAAGCTAGGACACGCGAGCGTGGTGGTGGCGGGCGGCATGGAGTCCATGACCAATGCCCCACACCTGTTGCCGGGCAGTCGCACCGGCGTCAAATATGGCGGTTTCGAGGCATTGGATCACATGGCCTGGGACGGCCTGGTCAATCCTTACGACAAACAGTCGATGGGCGTGTTCGGCGAATTGTGCGCCGACAAGCTTGCACTCACCCGCGAAGCGCAGGACGCGTTCGCCGCCGAATCGGTGCGGCGCGCGCTGGCGGCGCAGGCTTCGGGCGCATTCAAGAAAGAGATCGCGCCAGTCACCGTCGCCGGTCGCAAGGGCGATGTCGTCATCGACAGCGACGAGCAACCCGGGCGTTGCGACATCGGCAAGATTGCTACGCTGAAGGCCGCGTTCAAGAAGGACGGCACCATCACCGCCGCGAGTTCATCGAGCATCAACGACGGCGCCGCGGCAACCGTGATGATGCGCGAAAACGACGCGCGGGCGCGGGGTCTGCGGCCGATCGCACGCGTGCTCGGGCACGCCACCCACGCCCAGGAGCCGGCCTGGTTCACCACCGCGCCGGCACCGGCGATCGCGAAGTTGCTGAAGCAGGTCGGCTGGTCGGTCGCCGACGTCGATCTGTTCGAGGTGAATGAAGCCTTCGCCGTGGTCGCGATGGCGGCGATGCAGGAACTCGGCATCGCGCACGAACGCATCAACGTCAACGGTGGCGCCTGCGCGCTCGGCCACCCGATCGGCGCCAGCGGTGCGCGCATCGTCGTCACGCTGATCCATGCGCTCGCCGCGCGCGGGCTGAAAAAGGGCGTGGCGACGCTGTGCATTGGCGGCGGCGAGGCGACCGCGATCGCGATTGAACTCGTGTAACATCGCGCCCCGGCCTTGTATCCCTTCGCGACTGTATGGCAGGCCAGCCGTACGGCGCGGAAAGGTCGTGTTTTCAACTGACTCCTTGGAGAAGAAACCATGCAACTGAACAAGCTCGCTCTGATCGCCGCCCTCGCCGCCGCTCTGGCCGCCTGTGGTGGTGACGCCCAGCAGGCCGCCGACACCGCCGCCGCCGACGCCACCCAGGCTGCGGAACAGGCTGCCGATGCCGCCGCTGCTGCCGCCACGGAAGCCGCTGCTGCCGCGACTGATGTCGCTGCCGATGCCGCCACCGCCGCTGGCGAAGTCGCTGCCGACGCCGCCACTGCTGCTGGTGAAGTCGCTGCCGATGCCGCGACCGCCGCGGGTGAAGTCGCCGCCGATGCCGCAACTGCTGCTGGCGAAGTCGCTGCCGACGCCGCTGCCGCTCCGGCCGACGCCGCAGCCGCTCCGGCCGAAGAAGCACCGAAGCAGTAATCCGCTTCGCTGCTCGCAAGACCATGAAACCGCCGGGGCGACCCGGCGGTTTTTTGTTGCACGCTCGCTAAACTCGCCGCTTCCTCCAGGAACGCCTGCCCATGCCCAAGATCCAGTCGAGCATCGATCCGCGCGCCGCGGACTTTGTCGCCAATGCCGAACACATGCTCGGTCTGGTCGCCGACCTGAAAGCGCAGACCGCGCGCGTGGCCGGCGGTGGCGGCGAAAAAGCGCGGCGCAAACACACCGAACGCGGCAAGCTGCTGCCGCGCGAACGCATCCGTGCCCTGCTCGACCCCGGCTCACCATTCCTGGAGCTTTCGGCTTTGGCGGCACACGGCATGTATGACGACCAGGCACCGGCGGCCGGCGTGGTTACCGGCGTCGGCCGCGTCCATGGCATGGAAGTGATGGTCGTCGCCAACGACGCCACCGTGAAAGGCGGGTCCTACCTGCCGATGACCGTCAAGAAGCACCTGCGCGCGCAGGAAATCGCGCTCGAGAACCGTCTGCCCTGCGTCTATCTGGTCGACTCTGGCGGCGCCTTTCTGCCACTGCAGGACGACGTGTTCCCGGACAAGGAGCACTTCGGCCGCATCTTCTACAACCAGGCGCGACTGTCGGCGCGCAACATTCCCCAGATCGCCGTGGTGATGGGTTCCTGCACCGCCGGCGGCGCCTACGTGCCGGCGATGTGCGACGAATCGATCATCGTGCGCGAACAGGGCACGATCTTCCTCGGCGGTCCGCCGCTGGTGAAGGCCGCGACCGGCGAGATCGTCGATGCCGAATCGCTCGGCGGTGCCGAGGTGCATTGTTCCGTCTCTGGCGTTACCGACCACTTCGCCGAGAACGACGAGCACGCGCTCAGCATCGCGCGTGACATCCTGCGCCACCTCAATCGCAGCAAGACGCTGCCGGTCACGGTGCAGGCGCCAACCGAACCGGCCTATCCGATCGCGGATCTGCACGGCATCCTGCCGCGCGACACGCGCTACCCCTTCGACGTGCGCGAGATCATCGCCCGCCTGGTCGACGATTCCGATTTCCAGGAGTTCAAGTCGCGCTACGGCAAGACCCTGGTCTGCGGCTTCGCACACCTGCACGGTTATCCGGTCGGCATCGTCGCCAACAACGGCATCCTGTTCTCCGAATCCGCGCTCAAGGGCGCGCATTTCGTCGAGCTGTGCAACCAACGCAATATCCCGCTGGTGTTTCTGCAGAACATCACCGGCTTCATGGTCGGCAAGAAGTACGAGAACGCCGGCATCGCCAAGGACGGCGCCAAGATGGTGACCGCCGTCGCCTGCTCGCACGTGCCCAAGTTCACCGTGATCATCGGCGGCAGTTTCGGCGCCGGCAACTACGCCATGTGCGGCCGCGGCTATCAGCCGCGCTTCCTGTGGATGTGGCCGAACGCGCGCATCAGCGTGATGGGCGGCGAGCAGGCCGCGAGCGTGCTCGCGACCGTGCGCCGCGACGGCATCGAAGCCGGCGGCGGCTCCTGGTCCAAGGAAGAGGAAGACGCCTTCAAGGCCCCGATCCGCGAGCAGTACGAGCGCCAGGGCCACCCCTACTACGCCAGCGCCCGCCTCTGGGACGACGGCATCATCGACCCCGCCGACACCCGTCGCGTCCTCGGCCTCGCGCTCTCGGCATCGCTCAATGCGCCGATCGAGAAGACCGGGTTTGGCGTGTTCCGAATGTAGTCATCAGAGCCAGTTCTCGGAGACCAGTCGGGGCACGCGTTCGAATTCGCGTAGGTTATTGCTGACCAGGATCAGGCCTTCACCGCATGCATGCGCGGCGATGTGCAAGTCGTTTACGCCGATGAGCGTGCCAGAGCGCTCCAGCGCCATCCTGATCCTGCCGTAGTGTTGCGCCGCCTTCTCGGTGTAGGGAAGCACCATCAAGCGACTGCAGAAGGACTCGACGACTCGCTGGTTTCGAACCGGATCTTGGCTTTTCTCCGCACCAAAAAACCAACTCGGCGTAGACGATACTGGAAATGGCCATCTGTCCATGGCGCTGATTGAACACGTCCAACACCTGCAGTGGCTTGCGCTTCAGCACGTACACCGCGATGTTCGTGTCCAGCATGTACCGGAGCATCGTGCGCCGCCTCAGAATTCTTCGCGGGGCGATTGATGCTGGCTGCCACGATCCTCGAGAAAGTCCTCGGAGACCGTCTTGCCATCGCGGAAGAAGCTCTCCCACGACGACTCGATGGGAGAAATGATGCGGTCGTTGCCGATCACACGAACCTCGACACGCCGGACGCCTGCCGGGAAGCGCGCATCCTCCGGCAGCGGAATCATCTGGACTTGGTCCTTGATCAACACGGTGCTGTGCGTCATGGCCGCTTCTCCTGAGCCGATTTCTGCGGGGGAATATACAGCTTCCCAACGACATCCTTCGGGTGCCGAAGGAGAGCTACTTCGAGCGCTCGCCATTGGTTTCACACCCTCCGCAAGACCCGCCACCACATCCCGCACCGGCCCGCGGTTTCGGGGCGAGCCAGCGGCCGAGCTTGCGTTCGGTCGGGCTGCAGTCTGGTTGCAGGAGGCTGAGCGCAAGTCTGGTGCGCGCGCGGCGCACGGAGTTGGGGGCGAGTTTCTGCGCGGCGTAGACGGCGCTCGCGAAAACCGCGAGGCCGATGATCGTCCACTGCATCGCGTCGTAGTTCATGTCAGCACCTTCGCGACCTGATAAGTGATCAACGAAGCCAGGTACGCCAGTCCGAACAGATATCCGGCAGCGATGCCCACGTTCTTCCAGCTGTTGGTTTCGCGGCGGATCACGGCCAGGGTGCTGATGCACATGGGTGCGTAGATGAACCATACGAGCAGGGACAGCGCGGTCGCGAACTCCCAGGAACCGGCGATGATCGGCGTCAGCGCCTGCGTCGCGGCATCATCATCGACCGCGGACAGGGCATAGACCGTGGCCAGCGACGACACCGCGACCTCGCGTGCCGCGAGCCCCGGGATGAGCGCGATGCAGATCTGCCAGTTGAAACCGATCGGCGCGAACAGCGGCTCCATCGCGCGCCCGATGCGGCCGGCGAAACTGTAGTCGATGGCGGGCCCGACCGCGTCCGCCGGCGCCGCCGGAAACGAGAGCAGGAACCAGAGCAGGATGGTCAGCGCCAGGATGATGCCGCCGACGCGCTTGAGGAAGATCAGCGCCCGCTCGTACAGGCCGAGCAGCAGGTCGCGCGCGTGCGGCAGGCGATAGGCGGGCAACTCCAGCAGCAGCGCGTGCTCGCTGCGATCGCGACGGAACTTCTTCATCACGAACGCGACCAGCAGCGCGCTGGCGACGCCGGCCACGTACAGTCCGAACAGCACCAGCCCCTGCAGTTCGAACACGCCGCCGACCTTGCGTTGCGGGATGAAGGCGCCGATCAGCAGCGCGTACACCGGCAGCCGTGCCGAGCAGGTCATCAGCGGTGCGACCAGGATCGTGGCGATGCGGTCGCGCGGGTCCTGGATCGAGCGCGTCGCCATGATCCCGGGGATGGCGCAGGCGAAGCTCGACAGCAGGGGAATGAAGGAACGCCCGGACAGGCCAGCCGCCGACATCATGCGATCGAGCAGGAAGGCCGCGCGCGGCAGGTAGCCGGACTCTTCGAGCGCGAGGATGAAGGCGAACAGGATCAGGATCTGCGGCAGGAAGATCACGACGCCGCCCAGACCGGCGATCACGCCATCGGCAAGCAGGCTGGCGAGCGGCCCGGGCGGCAGCGTCGCCGTCACCCATTGCGCCAGTCCGGTCGCGCCGGCGTCGATCAAATCCATCACCGGCGCGGCCCAGGCATACACCGCCTGAAAGATCAGGAACATCACCAGCGCCAGCAGCGCTAACCCGAACACCGGATGCAACACGACGCGGTCGATCGCATCCTCGCGCTCTGCATGCTGCGGCGGCTGGCTCACCGCCACCTGCAGCAGACGCCGGGTCTCGGCGTGGAAGTCGAGCCCGGGCGCCACGACCGGTGCGGGCGGCGACGGCGCATCGATCTGAGCGCGCAGCGCATCCACGCCATGGCGACGCACGGCGATGGTCTCGACCACCGGGATGCCGAGTTCCGCCGAGAGCCTGGCCACGTCGATGCGGATACCGCGACGCGCGGCGGCGTCCATCATGTTCAGCGCCAGCAGCATCGGCTGGCCGAGTTGCCGCACTTCGAGCACGAAGCGCAGGTGCAGGCGCAGGTTGGTGGCGTCGGCGACGCAGACCAGCAGGTCGGGCTTGGGTTCTTCCGGATGGTGGCCCTTGCACACGTCGCGCGTGATCTGCTCGTCCGGGCTCGCGGCGTCGAAGCTGTAGGCGCCGGGCAGGTCAAGCACGCGCACCGCACGTCCGGATGACAGGGTGAAGCGGCCCTCCTTGCGTTCGACGGTGACACCGGCGTAGTTCGCGACCTTCTGGCGGCTGCCGGTCAGCGCATTGAACAGCGCGGTCTTGCCGCAGTTGGGATTGCCGACCAGCGCGACTTCGGTCCAGCTCGCGGCGCTCATCAGCCGCGCTCCCGCAGACACACGCGCGCCGCCTCGGCGCGGCGCAACGCAAAGCGGGCGTCGCCGATGCGCACCAGCACGGGCTCGGCGGCGACCGGGCCGAAGGTCAGCACGCGTACCGTTTCGCCCGGCACGAAGCCGAGATCGGCCAAGCGACGCGCGATCGCATCCGCCGCGGTCAGCGCCTCGACACGGTCCACGACAGCCTCGGCTCCGCGCGGCAATTCGGAAAGTCTCACGGTATTCGCCATCTCAATGAGAATGGTTCGCATTATACGCAGGAATCACTGCCAAAGCGTTGACTTCGGTCAGTCGACGGTGGGCGACCGTTATCATCCGCGCCTCCACCGTCCGGAGCCGCCATGACCCCTTCCGTTCGAATCGATCGCAACGGCCCGATCGCCACCGTCACGCTGGACCGCGCGCCAGTCCACAACGCCTTCGACGACGTGCTGATCGCCGACCTGACCACGACGCTGGTCGCGCTCGACGCCGACGCCGCAGTGCGGGCGGTGGTCCTGACCGGCGCCGGCAACACCTTTTCCGCTGGCGCCGACCTGAACTGGATGCGACGCATGGCGCAGGCGACGGCGGACGAAAACCGCGCCGACGCGCTCGGACTCGCGGCGCTGATGCGCACCCTGAATTTCCTCGGCAAACCGACCATCGCCCGCGTCAACGGCTCGGCCTATGGTGGCGGCGTCGGCCTGATCGCCTGCTGCGACCATGCCATCGGTGTGCCGGAGGCGAAGTTCTCGCTGTCGGAAGTGAAACTGGGCCTGGTTCCTGCGGTGATCTCGCCGTATGTGGTCGGCGCCATCGGTCTGCGCCACGCGCGCCGTCTCTTCGTCAGCGGTGAAGTGTTCGATGCGCAGTACGCGCAACGCATCGACCTGATCCACGACGCGGTGCCGGCGGCGGAACTCGATGCCGCCGTCGAACGCGCCCTGCACTTCCTCGCCAAGGGCGGCCCGCTGGCGCAGCGCGAAGCCAAGCAACTAGCGCTGCGCCAGGCCGGCATGACGCTCGAGGCGCAGCACGCCCTGGATGCCGAAAACGCCGACCTGATCGCCCGCCTGCGCGTCTCCCCAGAAGGCCAGGAAGGCCTCGGCTCCTTCCTCGACAAGCGCCCGCCGCGGTGGGTGGGATGAGGCGAAAGCGTCCGGCTGAAGCCGTACCCACAAAGGACCGGCCACCTGGTCCTGCCGTGAGCCCGGCTGTCGCGAGAGCGTCCGGCTGAAGCCGGACCCACAATGACTGGCCGGCTGCTCGTGCCTTGATCTCGGCTGTCGTAGGTTCGGCTTCAGCCGAACGCCCTCTGCTCCTGTGAGTTCGGCTTCAGCCGGACGCTCTCGCGCCGCACCTGCTCCCCTTCCCCGTACAATCGCAGCCCCCGCAAGGAGCGACCGTGTTCCGTAAAGTCCTGATCGCCAACCGAGGCGAAATCGCCTGCCGCGTGATCCGCACCTGCCGTCGGCTCGGCATCGCCACCGTGGCCGTGTATTCGGATGCCGACGCCAATGCACAACACGTGTTGCAGGCGGATGAGGCGGTACATATCGGCGGCTCGCGCCCGGCCGAGAGTTACCTGCGTGGTGACGCGATCCTCGAAGCCGCGAAGCGCACTGGCGCGCAGGCGATCCATCCCGGCTACGGCTTCCTGTCCGAAAACGCCGACTTCGCCGAGGCAGTCGAGACCGCCGGGCTGGTCTTCATCGGGCCGAACGCGGCCTCGATGCGCAAGATGGGCTCCAAGGCCGGGGCCAAGATCCTGATGCAGGGCCACGGCGTGCCGGTGGTGCCCGGCTACACCGGTGAGGACCAGGACGCCGCGCTGCTGCAGCGCGAAGCCGACCGCATCGGCTACCCGCTGATGATCAAGGCGGCGCACGGCGGCGGCGGCAAGGGCATGCGCATCGTGCGTGCCTCCGGCGAATTCGCCGCCAACCTCGAGAGTTGCCAGCGCGAGGCGAAGAACGCTTTCGGACGCGAGCGCGTGCTGCTCGAGCGCTATGTCGAGACCCCGCGCCACATCGAGATCCAGATCTTCGGCGACGCCCACGGCGAGGTGATCCACCTCAACGAGCGTGAGTGCTCGGCGCAGCGGCGCTACCAGAAGGTGATCGAGGAATCGCCCTCGCCGTTCCTGACGCCGGAACTGCGTGCGCAAATGGGCGCGGCCGCAGTTGCCGCGGGCAAGGCCATCGACTATCGCAATGCCGGCACGGTCGAATTCATCGTCGGCCCGCAGGGCGATTTCTACTTCATGGAGATCAACACCCGCCTGCAGGTCGAGCATCCGGTGACCGAGCTGGTGACCGGGCTCGACCTGGTCGAGTGGCAGTTGCGCGTCGCTGCCGGCGAAGCGCTTTCGCTGCGCCAGGAACAGGTCACCACGCGCGGCCACGCCATCGAAGTGCGCCTCTACGCCGAAGATCCGGAGCAGGGCTTCCTGCCGGGCTCGGGCCGCATCACCCGCCTCGCCCTGCCCGCCGCGGACGCGCAGGTGCGCATTGACGGCGGCGTGGTCGAGGGCGACACCGTGTCGATCTTCTACGACCCGATGATCGCCAAGCTCATCGTGCACGATGCCGATCGCCCGGCCGCCTTGCGTCGTCTCGCCGAAGCGCTGGCGCAGTGCGACGTGCTCGGGCCGAAGTCGAACATCGACTTCCTCGAACAGCTGATCCGCCATCCCGCGGTAGTCGAAGCGACCATCGACACCGGCTATCTCGACCGCCATCTCGACGACGTGCTGGCGACGCCGACCGAACTGCCCGAAGCCGCGCTGGTCGCCGTTGCCTGCGCCGAATTGCTGGCCGAGGAGGCCAAAGCGCTCGCCCTTGCGCGCGCCAGTTCCGACCCGCACAGCCCCTGGGGCCGCGCCGACGCCTGGCGCCTCGGCCACGCCGGCAAGCGCGTGGTGCGCTTCGAGTGGCGCGAGCACAAGCCGATGCTGGTCGCGCATGGCGCCAATGGCCGCTACGCGCTGGACATCGCCGGCCGCCACATCGAAGTGGAACGTGCGCTGCATGACGGCGAATGGCTGGGCGCGCGCCTTGCCAACGGCAGCCTGCGCGTGCGCGTGCGCCGCTCCGGCTCCGACTGGCTGGCATTCGTCGATGGTCGCCGCTATCGCCTGCATCCGAGCAGCCCGTTCGCGTTCGATGCCGCTGCCGTGCACGGCACCGAAGTGATCAAGTCGCCGATGCCAGGCCGCATCATCGCGGTCAAGGTCGCGCTCGATGCCAGCGTCGAGGCGAATCAGGAACTGGTGATCATGGAAGCGATGAAGATGGAGATCACCCTGCGCGCACCGCATGCCGGCAAGGTCACCGACCTGCGCGCCACGGTTGGCGATTTCGTCGAAGCCGATGTCCTTCTGGCCAAAGTGGAGGCCGCATGAAACGCATCTTCGCCTTACTGATCAGCGCACTCGCGCTCGCCGGCTGCGAGCAGTTGCACGTCGAGTCGATTCCGAGCGGCGAGGTCGTTGCCTGCGATCCGGCCTTCGCCGGCTGGTGGCGGGTCGAGTCCGAAAGCGTAGACGACGCCGGCGACGACCCGATGCATCTGCACATAGCCGCGGATTGCACGCGCTGGATCAGCGTCGAGACCGACGCCGATGGCAAGCGCGAGCGCGAAGATCTCTCCGAGAAAATGCGCTTCGAGTTTCGTCGGGTCAACGATGACGCCTACCTGGCGGTGTCCGACCGCGATCCGGGTGAATCCGGCAAACGTGAAGTGGGCGATGGCCATGTGCTGCTGCGCTACGTCGCGCGCGTCGACCGCATCGACCTGTTCGACGGCGACCCGCGCCGCGAGGCACACCGCATCGCCGAAGGCCTGGTCAGCGGCAAGGTCGAAACCGGTTCGCACGCCAACTGTGGTGCGGACGGCAAGTGCAGCGTCAACACCATGATCAGCGGCGACGGCGATGCCATCGCGGCCTGGCTGAAACGCTTCGACCCGATCGACCGTGCGTTCATGGAATTGCGCCGTGTCGACGCCGAACAACAGGCGCAGCTCGATGCGCTCTTGAAAAACCCGCCAGCAGACGGCTTGCCCAAACCCCATGAATGAGCCCATGAACGACAGTGTCCGCATCGTTGAAGTCGGCCCGCGTGACGGTCTGCAAAATGAAAAGCCCATCGTGCCGACCGCGACCAAGATCGCACTGATCGACCGCCTGTCCCTGGCCGGCCTGAAGAGCATCGAGGCGACCAGCTTCGTCAGCCCGAAATGGATTCCGCAGCTTGCCGACGCCGCCGAAGTGTTCGCCGGCATCCAGAAACACGAAGGCGTCTCCTACCCGGTGCTGGTGCCGAACCTGCAAGGCTACGAGCGCGCGCTCGCGGTCGGCGTGCGCGAGGTCGCCCTCTTCACCGGCGCCTCTGAAGCCTTCACGCGGCAGAACATCAACGCCAGCATCGAGGAGTCGATCGATCGCTTCCGGCCAATCCTGGAGCGCGCCGGCAACGACGGCGTGAAGGTGCGCGGCTACGTCTCGACCACGCTCGGCTGCCCGTACCAGGGCGCCGTCGATGTGCGCGACGTCGTGCGCGTCGCGCGTCGCATTCACGAACTCGGCTGCTATGAAGTCTCGCTGGGCGACACCATCGGCATCGGCACCCCGTCCAAGGCGCGCGCAATGCTGAAGGCCGTCGCCGACGAAGTGCCGATGGGCGCGCTCGCGGTGCATTTCCACGACACCCGCGGCCAGGCGCTGGCCAATGTCTTCGCCTGCGTCGAGGAAGGCGTTCGCGTGGTCGATGCATCGGTCTCCGGCCTCGGCGGCTGCCCGTATGCCACCGGCGCGAGCGGCAATGTCGCGACCGAAGACGTCGTTTACCTTTTGCATGGCATGGGCTTCGTCACCGGCGTCGACCTCGATGCACTGGTCGAGACCGGCCAATGGATCAGCAACGAAATCGGCCGCGGCAATGGTTCCAAGTTCGGACGGGCGCTGGCCGCAACTGCCGCCATCGCATGACCACGAACGCGCTCGCCCGCGCCCATGCAGCGTTTCAAGCCGGCGACCATGCCGCCGCACTGCTGGCAAGCGAGCGCGTGTTGGCCCGCGATCCAGACCACGCCCAGGCGCTGGCGCTGAAAGCCAACGCAGCCATGCAACTGGGCGACAACGACGCGCTGATCGCAGCGCTGCACCGCCTGCATGCGCTGCGCCCGGACGA
>Ga0073899_10002155_pt1 | contig 17786 bp, 17 predicted proteins | sample KloWWTmetaKNB5Ph_FD_88975 | JGI IMG/M metagenome (GOLD analysis project Ga0073899, IMG submission 88975) | Active sludge microbial communities from Klosterneuburg, Austria, studying microevolution and ecology of nitrifiers - Klosterneuburg... | ecosystem: Engineered > WWTP > Aerobic digester >...
CAGGCCAGCCTGTCTGCGGTTCAGAGCTCGCCCGAGCGCGCGCGCGCCGTGGGGGACGCGCTCTTGGCGCGCGGCGGCGCGCCCGGGTTCGGCGCGTTCACGCGGGACCTGGATCAGGTCAGTGCTCCGGTGCGGGCCGTGGCCGAGAAATCCGCCGCGGGCATCGCCCACGGTACGGTCCCCGCGTTCGTGGCTCTGGCCGGTCACCCGTCGCCCGACGTTCGGGCGCGCGCCATCCAGTTCCTGGCCACCCAACCCTACGCGCCAGCCCAGGCCGCCATCCTCGATCGCCTGGACGACGCGGACGCCACGGTGCAGCGCGCCGCGCTGGCGGCCGTCGAGAAGACGCGCCCGAGCGGCGCCGTGCCGGCGGTCACTGCTCTGGTGACGCGCGCCAAAGAGTGGCCCGCTCGGGTGCGCGCCGCCGAGACGCTGGCGGTCCTCGCCGCGGGAACCAAGGACAAGAAGGCGGTGGAAGCACTGTCCCACGCGGCGCTCTCGGACAAGACCGCGCTGGTGCGCGAGGCGGCCATCGTGGCGCTCGGCAAGGTCGACCCCGACGCCGCCCGCGGCCTGTCGCAGAAGATCGCCAGCTCGGACGCCGAGCCGCGCGTCCGCGAGGCGGCCCGAGCCGCGGGAGGTGCACGGTGAGGCTGGGCCTGTGCGTCATCAGCGGGCTTGCGCTGGGCTGCAGCACGCTCGAGCGTTTCGACACCAAGGACGGCGAGGCCTATTGCGGCGACATCGTCAGCGCCGCCTTCGTGCGCCAAGAGTTCCCGCCCGATCTGCGGGTGCGCATGACGCTCGACACGGATCTGCTCTCCAGCGTTCCCGGCACGCTGACCACGGACGACGCCGCAGCCGGCCCGTGCGCCCCGAAACCGCGCCTGGATGCCGCGCCGATGCGGGTCACCGAGGCCATGCTGCACGATCCGCTCTCGACCTTCGACTTCGGCACCGGTCGCGACCACAACTTCATGGCCTGGGTCGACTCGACCTGCGAGGGGCCGATGCTCGCGGTGGTGTCGCTCTTGCGCAACGACGAGGTCGAAGTCCGCCTGATGAAGCCTCCGGCCGCGCCCACCGGCTCCGCCACGGAACCGCCGCCCGCCGGCTTCGCGCTGTTTCAGCTCACGCGCCACAAGAGCGACTGCGGGTTCTGAGAGCCGAGATGCTGGTCCTGGGCCTCGAGACGTCGTGTGACGAAACCGGCGCCGCCATCGTCGACGACACCGGCCGCGTGCTCGCCGACGTGGTGCAGAGCCAGGTGGTACACACCGAGTTCGGCGGCATCGTTCCCGAGCTGGCGTCGCGCGATCACCTGAAGAACGGCGGCCCGGTGCTGCACCAGGCGCTGGCCTTGGCCAACGTGTCGCTCGCCGACATCGACGGCATCGCCGTCACCTGTCGGCCCGGCCTGTCGGGCGCGCTCTTGGTGGGCGTGCAACTCGCGCGCGGGCTGGCCTGGGCCAGCGAGAAGCCCGTGGTCGGCGTCGACCATCTGGTGGGGCACCTGCTCGCGGTGTTCCTGTCGTATCCCGATCTGGCGCCCGCCGACCCACCAAAGCTGCCCTTCGTCGCCCTGCTGGCGTCCGGCGGGCACACGGCGCTGTACCGCGTGGACGGCTTCGAGCTGTCGGCCGTGCGCGAGCTGGGCGCCACTCGCGACGACGCCGCGGGCGAGGCCTTCGACAAGGTCGCCAAGGCTTTGGGCCTGGGCTACCCCGGAGGGCCGGTGGTCGATCGGCTGGCCAAAGAGGGCAACCCCGACGCCATCCCGCTGGCGCGCCCCATGAGCGGCAAGCACACCCTGGAGTTCAGCTTCAGCGGCATCAAGACCAGCGTGGCGCGCTGGGTGGAAGCGCACGGCCGCCCCGGCGATGACCAGACCCTGCGCGACGTATGTGCCAGCTTCCAGCGGCGGGTGGTCGACACGCTGGTCAAGAAGCTGGTCTTGGCTGCGCGCCAAGAGCGCGTCGAGACGGTGGTCATCGCGGGGGGCGTGGCCGCCAACCGCGAGCTGCGCGAGCGCGCCCACGCGGCGGCGACCAAGGCGGGCCTGCGCCTCGTGGTCCCGCCCTTCCGAGCCTGCACGGACAACGCAGCGATGATCGCGTTCGCGGGGCTCACGCGCCTTCAGCGCGGCGAGGACGACTCGGACACGCTGAGCGTGAGCCCGAAGACCGCGCTGGCCACCGTGACGCGCAAGGGAAGCGGGCGACGGGCGGGTTGAGCGGCGACACGGGCGGCGGCGGCGCAAGCCCCACTGCCGCTCGCGAGCCCCTCGCGCAGATCGATTCCACGGGGCCCGCACACCGACCCGAGATGCTCGCAGTCGCGATCAATCCATGGCTGTGTGCAGCTCCACTCGGAGATCCTGCTCGCCGAGCGCGCATTTCGGGGCCTTCAGCGGCACCCCACAGGCAGAGCGGCGCGAAATGCTCGCCCTGCAAGCCCCTGCCCCCTGTCAGCCAGCAGAGGGCGCAGACGGAGCATCTGGATACGCAACGTTGCCCGACCCGCTCGGCACACCGCTGGCTCAGTTCTGCGCGGTCGAGCCCTTGGCCGTGAAAGCGATCAGCTTCATCAGCTCGTTGTCTCTGGCCGCGCGTGCTTCGGTGGTCTTCACTCGATGCTCTTGCTTCGCCGCGCACTTCGCGGCGGCTGCTGCGGTCTGCCTCTGCGCCTTGGCCTTCTGATACGCCTCGCGCCGGCGCACCTTCGCCGCCTCTTTCATGGCGATCACGCGCGGGTCCTTCGCGCGTTGCTTCTTGGCCCGCTCGTACGCCTGACGGCGCAGCTCTCGGGCGAGCTCTTTCCGCGTCAGCAACCTGCGCTCGCTCGAATCGCCTTGCGACATTCCCCTGCTCCTCACGCGCCGCCGGCGTCGTCACGCGCGCGCATGGCCTCGGCCAGGGCTTGCCCCAGGACCACGGCTACCGGCCGGTCCAGCTCCTTCGAGCGAAGCCGACTTCCGTCCCAGCGGCCCTCGGCGAGCGGTGTCCAGGACCACGTGCCCCCTGGGCGGCACGCGATTGCGACGGCGGAGCCCATCCCGGTGTCCACTCGGTAGTCCACACCCTCGATCTGGGTCTGCACGATCGGCGTGGCGTCATAGTTGACGGCCCCCCCAGCGTCCGGGCGATCTTGTGCGTTTTCCATTGGTTTTCAGTCCCTTCGATACTGCGTGCATGTTCAGTATCACACGGGGAACGAGTGAGCAAGGCCGGCGCCGGCTGATGGTAGCTTCGCCCATACTTCCATGAGCGCGACCTTTTCCATCATCAGCACCCTGACGCCGAGCGAGATGCTGGCACTCGAAGGGACGGCGATCCGCGCCGTCGAGGAGTATCTGGAAGCGCACCCCGAGTGCGAGGACGATTGGGGTGAGATGGGTGCGGGGGGCTCGATGCCCACGCCCGACGAAGCGCGCGCCGCCTACGAGAAAGTCCGGCTGCCGCTCGAGCCAGACGTGCTGGAACGCCTCGAACGCTGCCGCTCGGTGCTCAGCATCGACCATCCGGGAGACATCGAGACCGTGGGCGGGCTTCAGGTCTCGATCTTGAGCTTCTTGCTGGAACGCGCCGGCGAGAGCCTGGTGCTCTTGAACGACTTCCCGTTCGAGAAGGGCGAGGCGCTGACCAAGAAGCTGAGCTCGCGCCCGGGTGCACCGGGCTTTGGCCAGGCGCCGGCGCAGAGGCGCCGCCCCGCGGCCCGCCGCGACGCAAAGGGCGGTGAGGTGCGCGCGTTGCGGGTGCTGCGACTCCTCGAGCGTGCGGTCAACGACGTGCGCGTTGCGATCGACGTCAAGCAAGCGCTGCACTCGGTCAGCGCGTCGGCGCGGAGCTACGGCGCGCTCTTGCTGGAAGAGGGCGCGCTCACCGATGCCAAGGCCGCGAAGGAGCTCGGGCTGAGCCAGCCGGATCTGACCGCCGCCGCCGACGAGCTCGAGCGCGCGCTGTTCCGCCGCTGAAGAAGGCGGAAACCAACTGGGCCGAGCCGCTGCTATGCTGCCTGCTGATGTGGCGCTTCGCGCGGACCCTGGCGGCTTGCCTCTTGATCGCGTCGCCGTGCGCGGTGGTCGGCGCGTGCGCCGGCGAAACGTGCGAGCGCAACAGTGACTGCGTGAATGCGCAGTGCATCTCGGGCGAGTGTGTGTCCGAGTGCAAGCTCGACATCGACTGCGACTTCGGGCTGGTCTGCAACGTGCAGGTCGGCCGGTGCGACCCACCCACCGACGGGGGCGCCGGAACCGGGGGCGTGCCCCCGGACGGGTCCGCCGGAACCGGCGCGGGGCCAGGCGGCGGCAGTGGAGGTCAAGCGGGCGGCGCGGGTGGCGCGGGCGGCGCGCCCAGCGGCGGGGGCAGTGGCGGCGGCGGCGCACCCGGCGGCGGGGGTGCAACCAGTGGCGGCGGAGGCGCCGGCGGCAGCGGCGGTGCAACCGCAACGAAGCTCGAGCTCGACCTGTGCCAGAACGACGGCGAGTGCGGCGCGCTGGTGTGCCGACCCTACGCCAAGGGTCTGGCCAAGCGGTGCACGCGCACCTGCGCCAGCACCGCGAGCTGCCCGAGCGGGGCGCGATGTGAGGCGATCGGCAGCGAGAAGTACTGCGTCCAGAGCGACGTCGGGCGGGGCTGTTCGGTCGCGAGCGACTGCCAGTACGCGTGCGTCACCTCGACCAAGTACTGCACCTCGCCGTGCAACTCGGGCAGCGACTGCCCCAACGGCTGGGGCTGCATGGCCGTGTCGGGGCAGAAGGTGTGCGTCAAGGCTGCCGAGCCCTGCGACTCGACCAACACGGCTGGGTGCATCGTGCCGGCAGCGTGCGACACGTCGCCGTCGCTGGTGGTCGCGGGGTGCACGCTGGCGTGCTCCACCGCCGCGGACTGCCCGCAGCGCGCGCAGGGCATGGCGCCCTGGGCCTGCAACGGCCTGTGCCGGCGACCCACCAGTGGCGCCACGGCCATCTGGGGCCCGCTCGAGGGCGGGACGGCCCCGGCGCAATACGCGTGCAACGCGGCAAGCCAGGTGGTCAACGTGTGCGGCGACGGTCAGCACATCGACTTCGCCGCGTTCACCATCCCGAACGCACCCGCGGTGAGCTGCTCGTCGCCCATCACCACCGACGGCCTGGCTGGCGACGCCTGCGTGGACTCGTGTCGGTACCAAGGTGGTTGCCCCTGGGGCATGCAGTGCACCGCGCTGGGCTCCATCGGCGCAGCCAGCCGCATCGGGCTCTGCCTGCCCGCGCTCGGGGGCGGCGAGGTCGGCGCGGCGTGTGGCAAAGACGGCGATTGCTTCTTCGGCTACTGCAATCGAAACACCAAGAAGTGCTCGCGGGACTGCAGCAAAGACGGGCTCTGCCCCAGTGGCTCCACCTGCGTCGCGGCCGGCGGCCCCGCGGTGGAGAGCCTTGCCTTCCGTCGTTGCGAGTGAGCGGGCTCAACCCGCGCCGTCGGCGCCCGCGTCCGTGGGCGCCTTGCCGCACACCGCGATCTTGTCGGCGCAGCAGTCCTTGAACCCTTCGCACAGGGCGTCGCAGTAGCAGGGCGGCAGGCTGCCCGGCACCGGTTGGTTCGCCAGGCTGCAGTGCCCCACGCAGCTGCCCTTGCCCCCGTCGGTGCCCGACGCATCGGGGCCGCCGCCGCCCGCGCCATCGGTCTTCGCATCGCTGCCCCCCGAGTCGCCTGCGCTGCCGTCGGGGGGCTTGGCGTCGGCGCTGGCATCGATGGCCGTGCCGCCTGAGCCCGAGCTGCCGGCGAGCCCGCCGGCCCCTCCGCCGCCCGCGGCCCCGCCGGTCGACGCACCGGCGGCGCCCCCGGTCGCGTTGCCGATGATGCAGGTGTTGGTCCGTGGGTCACAGGTGTACTCGGCGGCGCAGGGGCAGTCCTTCCCTTCGAGGTCGACGGGATCGATGCTGCAGGTCCAGGCCAGGAGCGCGCCGAGCAGTGCGCAGGCGCCGTTCGTCCGGAGCGGCCACCCATCGCGCATTGGCTCAGCGTAGCGGAGGTTGCCACGCCGGGCGAGCCCGGGGCTCGCGGCGGGGGCCCAACCACGCCACCCTTGCCGGCGGCAAGCGGGCCGGCGCATCGTCTGGCCATGGAACCTGCTGCCCTGGTGATCGTGTGCACCGCCCCGGCCGACGGCGACGTGGCCGTCACGCTGGCCCGCGGGTTGGTCGAGCAGAGGCTGGCCGCCTGCGTCAACCTGATCCCTGCGGTTGTCTCGATCTACCGCTGGAAGGGCAAGCTCGAGGACGACCGCGAGACGCTCTTGGTGATCAAGACCGAGCCCGGGCGCTACGCCGACGTCGAGGCGTGGCTGCGCGCGCACCACCCCTACGAGGAACCCGAGATACTCGCGCTGCCGGTGGTGGCAGGCTCGCCCAGCTACCTGGCGTGGCTGTCGGCACAAACCGCGAAATGAGCGAAGGCCCGCGGCCGACCGATCGGCAGCGGGCCCTTCGCGCGTGCGCGGACTTCAGCCGGCCTTCTTCTTGGTCTTCTTCTTGGCGGTCGCCTTGCTGCCCTTGCTGGCCTTCTTGGCGGCGCCGGCCTTCTTGGCGCTCGCGGTCTTCTTGCTGGCCTTCTTCGCGCCGCCGGTGCTCGACGGGGTCGCGTGCCCGCCACCGCCCTTGGTCGCGGCGCTGATCAGGAACTCGACCGAGTCCTTCTTCAACCGCACCTTGTAGCCCGGAATGCCGTCCTTGAACTGGAAGCTGATTTCGGCGCCGGCCGTGCCGTTCTTGGTCTTCACTCGCGCGATGCGTTCGTCGCGCTTCATGATCCCGTCTGCCGATTCCATCACCTTCACGCCGGGCAAGAGCACGGTGAAGCCGGTGGCGTTGACCGCGCCTTGAATCGCGGACCCTGCCTTGTCCAGGCGCAGGCGGTGGACCACCGGATCGGTCAGGGTTCCGTGTCCCCAGGGTGCGGCGCCGCCCGCAGCCTTGCCGTCCGATTCGCCGAACGTCTCGTCGTCCACCGCAGCGCTGGCGGCGGCCTTCTCTTTCGCCTCGTCGTTCTTCGGGTCGGCCTCTTCGGCGCCCTCTTCGTCCGCGCTCGGCGCGGCGCCAAGCGGCGCGGGCTCCATGGTGGCCATCGGGGTGGGGCCGAACAGCGGCACGTCGGCCGTGGTGCCGTTCTCGCCGGGAGCCGCCAGCTTGTCGGCGGGCTTCTTGTCGGCCACGGGGTTGCCCTGCTCGTCGACCACGGTCACGTCGCCGGGCTTGGCCGCGACGGCGATGGACGCCGCCGGATCCTTGTCGGCGCCGGGCGGAGCGGCCGGCTTCTTCATCGCGATCACGCCGACCGTCAAGAGCAGCACACCCAGGGCGCTGGCGGCGGCGATCTTCTTCACGCGCCGCTTCTTCGCGGCCGGATCGAGCGCCACTTCGGTCGGCTCGGCCTCGGCCACGCCGCCCGACTGCGGTCGCAGCTTGCGACCCAGCTGCGACATGGGAGCCGCCGCGGTCGTCCGGCGCGGCGCGTTGCCTTGCTTCTTGTGCTTGAGGTCCATCATCTTCGCACCGGCACCCTTGAAGAACCGTCCAATCCCCACCGCCGCAGCGCCGCTCATCTTGGCGAACATCGCGCCGCCCTTCTTGGCAGCGGTGCCGGCCTCGACCGCCATGTTGGCGACCTTGCCCCGCATCATGGCGGCCTCTTCGCTCATCTCGGCTCCGTCGACGAAGTCGTCGTCGCCAAGCGGCGCGTCCTGCTCGGTGCTGGCCGCCGCAGCGGTGAACCCACCGATCTCGGCGGCTGCGGCCTCGGCGCCGTCCTCCGAGTCGATCACGCTCGGCTCCGGCGTGTCGTCCGTCGCCCCGTCGTAACGCAGCGCCACCACCAGCTGCGGGACCCGCGTCTGCGGGTCGATCAGCACGTCGACACCGTCGATCTGCGCGCCGCGACGCTCGCCGGCGCCGACGTCCTCGATCTCGAGGTGCCGGCCAACCTTGAGAAACTCGAGGTTGGAGGCGACCTGGACTTGCTTCGAGCTGCCGCCGCGCACGCAGGCTTTCATCGGCGAGCCGAGCCCGTCGATGTGCAGGCGCACACGCAGGCCGGCGCCGGCCGGAGCCTGGCTCTCGTCTTTGCCCGCGGCGGGCGCGCTCTCGACGATTGCCTTGGCGTTCATGCCGCAGAGCTCTTTCAGAACCTCGACGCTGCCGCTGTCGAGGGCGGTGAACTTGATGCCGAACTCGCCGCCTCGGTCTTGCTCGCGGCGCCAGGCCACCACGCCCTCGACCACGATCTCTTGACCGGCGTTGTCGAAGCGGCACACCAGCGGCGCGCCGACTTCAGGCAGGTAGGCGGTGCGAAGCTGCATGCCGCGACCGCTCACGTCGATGCTCTCGGCCTCGAAGGCAGGGGAGCCCCCGACGTCTCGCCCGCAGATCTCGACCAGTGCCTGCACGGGCACTCGCTGCATCCCACCGGCACGCCGTTCTTCTTCGTAGCTCATTGTCTGCCTTCCGTGCGCCACGTCCGAATGCGGGACGGGGCCACGCTCGGGAGGTAGGTCCCCTGAGCCGGATTGGCCAAATTTCGCGCTCAGGTAGACTGGCGACATGCAGCTCGAACACTGGAGCGCGGTGGCGCTGATCCTGGGCCTTGGGGCATGCGCGTCGGACGACAGCTCGAGCGCGACCGGGAGCGGAGGAACGGCGAGCGGCGGCGCGACCGGCGGAACCGGCGCGATCGGCGGCGGCGGCGCGACCGGTGGCGCGAGCAGCGGGGGCGGCGCGAGTGGGTCCGGGGGCGGCGCCGGTACGGGCGGCGGGGGCGGCGCAGGCGGGGGCGGCGCAGGCACGGGCGGCGCAGGCACGGGCGGCGCAGGCGGCAACGGCGGGATCGGACCCGCTGGCCCGTTTTCGCCCTCGGGCCCCATCACGCTCACCAGCGGTCAGACGGTGAGCGGCCTGCACATCACCGCTTCGAGCGGACCGTGCATCCAGGGCTCGGGTGTCAGCAACGTGCGCATCACCAACAGCAAGATCGGGCCCTGCGGACCGGGCGCCGAGGGGGTGGGTGTTCGCCTGTACCAGAGCCACGACGTGCGCATCGATCACGACGCCTTCGACGACGTGTCCACCGCGCTCTATGCCCTGGACGACACGACCGGCAGCATCGTCTTCGACCACAACCGGGTGACCAAGCTGCGGGGGCCGATGCCTCGCGGTCAGATGGTCCAGTTCGACAAGATCCAGGGCCCCGGCCACCGCATTCTGTGCAACATCAGCGACTCGACCGTGCCGGGCTACCAGGCCGGACCCGAAGACCACATCAATATGTACAAGTCGAGCGGCACGGCCCAGAGCCGCATCGAGATCGCCTACAACCGCCTGCGGGGCGGCGGCCCCAGCACCTCTGGCTCGGGGATCATGACCGGGGACAGTGGCTCGACCCAGATCTACATCCACCACAACACGATGGTCGAGACCGCCAACGTCGGCTTCGCCATCGCCGGCGGCAGCCAGATCACCTTCGAGCAGAACCGGGCCTATAGCCCGAAAAACCCGTATTCGAACGTGGGGGCCTACGTGTGGGCGCAGGGCGGTGTGACCTGCCAGGACAACGCGATGATCGGCAACCGCACCAATTGGATCAACAAAGACGGGACGCCGAACCACTTCTGGGACGGCAAGAACTGCCAGAACACGACCATGACCGGCAACGTCTGGGGCGACAGCACACTCGGCGCCGCCATCTTCGACGAGGCGTACGCCCAGTGTCAGTGACCCACGGGTCCGCCGAACACTTGGACATCGGCTCGAGCAGTGCTCAATATCCGCGAAAATGGCGCTGACGGTCATCGTGCGCTCGGGCGACGTGAAGTCAGCACCGAAGGTGACGTTCGATGCGCCACGCATCGTGGTGGGCCGCGGCGAAGGCTGCGACGTGCGCTTGCCCGACCCCAGCGTGAGCCACCGGCACGCCTCGATCCGCCAGCGCGGCAGCGAATACATCGTGGTGGACGAGGGCAGCACCAACGGGACCTTCGTCGGCCCGGTGCGTCTCTCGCCCCATTCGCCGCGCGTGGTCCGGGGCGGCGACATGGTGCGCATCGGTCGCATCTGGCTCGAGCTGCGCGTGGAGCACATCGTGCCCACGGCCGCCGCCAACGTCGCCACCAAAGAGATTGCCCTCGGGCTGGTGGCCGAGGCGCTGGCGGCGCAGGGCGATCCGTCGGCGGTCCGCGTGTTCGTCACCGAGGGGCCCGACGCGGGGCGCGAGCTGGCGCTGGCCGAGCCCGGTCGCCCGTATGCGCTGGGGCGGGGGCAAGGCGCCGATCTGGTGCTGGACGACGCCGACGCATCCCGAAAGCACGTGGAGCTGATGCGCAAGGGCTCGCAGGTGCTGGTGCGCGATCTGGGCAGCAAGAACGGCGCGCTGCTGGGCGACAGCCGGCTCGAAGCGGGGAAGGACGTTCCCTGGCCGCGCGGCACGCCGCTGCGCGTCGGGGCCAATCTGCTGAGCTACGACGACCCGGTGGGCGAGGCGCTGGCCGAGCTCGAGCGCGCCGCCGACGAGCGCATGCGCGATGACGAGCTGATCGACGCGCCCAACGCTTCACCCCAGCCGGCGCCGGCCGCCGACGAGCCCGATCCCGAGGCGTCGAGCCCGCTCGCGGCAGAGCTGGCACCGCGCGCGGCCTCGCCCATCGCCAAGGTCCCCGAGCGCGCGCCGAAGAAGGCCTCTGCCGAGCGCCGCGGGTGGTCGCTGACCGACGTGGTGGTGGCACTGATCGCCATCACCGTGCTGGTGGTGAGCCTCTTGGGGCTGCTCTGGTTGTTCAAGGCGACTTGAGCTCGCGCCGGCGCCGGCACGGGGCAACGTCAGTCCTTCTTCGGCCCCTCGTCGTAGCCGCGCGGCCGGTACTTCTTCTCGATTCCGCCGTGCTCTTCGCCGCGGTGCACGATCTCGGTGGCAAAGTAAGCCAGCCACGACCCGGCGTGCTTGTCGGCCAGATCGAGCAATTCGGCGTTGTGCGGTTCGACCGCCTTCTTGTCCCACAGGCACTGCAGCCCCAGTGCCAGCAGGTTCGGATCGTTGGGCCCGAGCTCGAAGCCGGTCTTGTAGTGCTGCCAGGCTTCGTCGGCGCGGTTCATGCGGCACAGCGTGTCGCCATAATAGACGTGCGCCATGGGCCACTGGGGCGCCAGGCGTTTGGCCTCGGCGTTGACCTCGAGCCGCTTCGGCAGGTCGCCGTTGTGCGCGCCGATCATCACCGAATAGTTGAGGTGCGCCTTGGCGCTGTTCGGCGCCGAGCGCTGGGTGGCGCGCCAGAACGTGAGATCGCTGGTGTAGTCGATGGCGTGCCAGCGCGACTTGACCGCCTGAAAACCGAAGAAGCAGGCGATGCCGATCACCACTGCGCGGCGGGCGCCCGACCGCAGCACGAGCAGGGCCATGGCGGCCCCGATGACCAGCGACGTGCCCACCACCGGCAGGTACCAGAAGCGTTCGGCGCGCACCGTGGGCAAGAGCACCGGGATGTTCGAATGGGGGAAGTACGCGATGGGGACCCACATCAACCCGACCGCCAAGAGCAGGCCGGGCCAGAGCGCCGCCGCGGGCTCTGCCGCGCCCTGCCGCCGCTCGCGACGCTCGTTCCGCCACGCACGAATCCAGAGCCCCAGCGAAGCGACCGGCGGCGCGACCAGGGCGAGGCCGCCGAGCACGCTCTCGGGGAAGACCAGCCGCGCCGGCACCGGCTCTTGCGGGAACGAGTAGTCGCCCGACAGCGTCCACGGGAACACCACCTGCCCGAGCCCGCGGAAGTAGACCCGGAGCGCGCCGGCCACCCGATGGGGGAAATCGGCGTTCACCAGCGGGTTGTTGATCGGATCTTTCGGCAGGCGCGGTTGCTGGAACCAGCGCATGAAGGCGTGCAGCGCGCGCTTGCCCAGCGGCTCGCTGGCGGCCAGCGGCTCGGCCAGATCGGCCGGCAAGGTGATGGGGAAGTACTTGCGGCGCACATAGGTGTACGCCACCAGCGCCCCGGCCGCGGCCGTGAGCGCGAAGAGAGCGCGCGCAAACCGCCACGGGCGACCCGGGTGCAGCGCCGGTGCCCAGACCAGGGCCGCGAAGGCCACCAGCGGAACTGCCACCAGCACGCTCTCTTTGCTGAACAGCCCGAAGCCCACCGCGGCGAACACCCCCGCGGGCATCAGCCAGAGCGGCAGGCGCAGCGCCGCCAGCGCCAAGAGCACGCCGAGCCCCCCGAGCACGTCGGCGATACCGACCACGCCGGTCACGGCCTCGGTGATGACCGCGCTGGTCACGAACGCGCCGCCCACCAGCCACGAAGCGTCGCGCCGGCGGGTGATGGCGAAGGCCAGGCTGGCGAGCAGCGCCCCGTTGACCGCGTGCAGCACCACGTTCACCCAGTGGTGAAGCCAGGGCAGCTTGCTCAGGTGCCAGAGCAAGCGCCAGATGATGTTGGGAATGGGGCGGTAAGAGCCGATGGTGCGCTCGGGCAACAGCCCCCAGAAGTCCCGCTTGAAGACGTCCCAGAACGGCACCTTGCCGCCGTTGACGTAGGGGTTCGCGAGCAGCGCCTCTTGTTCGTCGAAGATGTAGTTCGAGGCCGGGCTGCGGACGAACAGGATCGCGGCGACGGCGAGCGCCGGTGTGAACGCGATCCAGAAGGTGGGATCTTGCTCGCGGAAGTAGCGAACGACCCACCCGGCGGCGCGCCGCCACCAGGGCGCGCGCGGCGCTGCCGGACCGCCCGCTGGCACGGCGGCCGCCGCAGGCGCTGGCGGCACCGGCTCCGGTGCCGCCGCCGTCAGGGCTTCTTCGGTTCCTCGATCGGCCACACGTCGCCCCAGAGCGAGCCCCCGCCGTCGATGTAATACGTGGACCCGGTCACGAAATCGTTCTGGTCGCTGGCCAGGAACACCACCACCCGACTCACCTCGTCGACCGTGCCCAGGCGCTTGAGCGGCGTCGCGCGGCGGGAAAGCTCGAGGGTTTCTTCCCCGTATTGCTGGGTGCCGCTGGAGCGGATGGTGCCCGGCGCGCAGGCGTTCACCCGAATGCCGAACTGAGCCCACTCGACCGCCAGGGTCTTGGTCATGTTCTCGACACCCGCGCGCGCAGCGCCAGTGTGCACCATGCCGGGGAAGCCCCGGGCAATGTTGGCGATCACGTTGACGATCCGGCCGCGCCCTTGGGGAATCATCGCGGCGTTCGCGGTGGCCAGCGTCATGTAGAACAGGCCGTTCAGGTTATTGCGGATCACGGCCTCGAACCCCCGAGCGCTGAGGTTCTGCGCGGGGCTCGGGAACTGGCCCCCGGCGTTGTTCACCAGCACGTCGACTCGCCCGAATGCCTCGAGCACGCTCTTCACGAAGGCTTCGCAGCTCTCGGGCTCGCGCACGTCGAGCGTGAAGCCCACGGCCTGGGCGCCCTGCGCGCGCAGCGCTGCCAGCCCTGCGTCCAGGTTCTCTTGCTTGCGGCTGCCGATGGCGACCTTGGCGCCGAGAAAGGCCAGCTCGTGCGCCACGGCCAGGCCAATGCCCGTGCCGCCGCCGGTGATGATGGCCACCTGTTCAGCGAATAGCCCCGGGGCGAAGATGCTGCGATTGGCTGCCACGGCCGCACCGCCTACACCGAACCGCCAGCGGACGAAAGCCAAGGCCCGGCTCCTCGCGCAAACGTGGCGCTAGTCACCATTTTCGTCGTGCGCGCACCCCTGGCGCTGCCGGACGCGGGGCTCAAGAATCACCTGTTCGTGACCGGTGCCGCCAGCGACGGCGAGATCCGCGCCAGCCTCGAGCGCACGGGCCAGCCCTGGCTCGAGAAGCCGGTGAGCTCAGCCGCCCTGCTCGCGCTGCTGACCGAGCTCGTGGCCGGCGTCAGCGCCGGCTCAGCAGCATCGAGGTGAACGCGATGCCGATCGGCACTACCACCAGCAGCACCAGGATCAGCCAGGCTGCCGGCCGCGCGAAGTTGAAGGTCTGGCCGATGCCGAAGCGCTTCGGGATGAACAGCGCCGGGTCGTCGGGCGCGTAGTAGATCATGCCGCCCCAGCGCCAGCCGTCGGGTCGCGTGCCGAGCGCAACGCCGCCCAGCGCCGAGAGCTGACGCTGCACGGCGGTCAGCGGGGCCAGGAACGCCACCAGCGAGCCGACCGCGCCGCCCGCGCTGAGCACCAGCGCCACGACCACCGTGATCCCGAGCAGGTGCGACCAACCGGGCAGGCTGCCGATGGCGATCCCCAGCCAGCTCGCCGCCACGGCGGCGTTCACGCACAGCATCAGCACCTCGATCATGCGCACCAGAAGCTGGCGCCGGCGGCGCGAGGCCCGGGCGTAGGCCTCGGTGTGGGCCGTGGGCAGCGCCCAGCGCTCGCGCGCTACGCCCACCACCAGAAGCCAGCAGAGCGCCCAGCAGAACAGCATGATCCCGCCCAGCGCCCAGAGCTCGTCCGGGCTGCCCCAGCGGTTCGGGCGACCCGCCGCGTCGAAGTGCAGCGGCACCAGCACGGGCAGCTGGCCGCGCACGAACACGAAGGCCGCCGCGCTGAGCGCGATCAACGCGCCGTGGGCGATCTGCAGGGGCAACGATACGTATTGCTTGGCGGGCGGCGGCTCGGTCAGCGGCACGCGGAAGCGCAGCGAAGCCTCGGCCGGCTTCGCGCTCTTCACGGCGCCCACGACCTCGATCAGAAGCCAGGCGATGGGCACGAACGGCAGCAGCGTGGCCACGAGCACCGCCGCAGGCAAAGGTGCGAACGCCGCCGCAGCGACCCCCACCAGGGCCGAGGCCAGCGTGACGCCCTGAACGCGACGCACCCTTGCCCGATCTCGTTCGTCGAGCGGCCGCCCCAGGTCCATGTAGAACACACGCTCGCCGTCGGCGCGCGCGACCAACCACACCACCAGCACCACGGTGACGATGGTCGAGGCCAGAATGATTCGTGACAGCATGACTCTCTCCGCTCTCGATTCAGCGCTCGAAGAACCGCTCGAGGGCGGTCTCGAAGAACGCGCTCACCTCTTCGCGCCCGCGACCCTGGAGGACGAGCCGGCTGATCACGTCCCCCAGCTCGCGCTCGAGCCCCTCGACCTCGGGGGCACGCGCGCGCGCGCCCCCGACCACCCGCGCACGCGAGCCGTGGCGCAGGTCGACCAGGCCCTCGTCAGCGAGGATGCGATAGGCCTTGGCCACGGTGTTCAGGTTGACGCCGACGTTCGCCGCCAGCTGCCGCACGCTGGGCAGCTCGGCACCGTCGGACAGATCCCCGCGGGCGATGAGCCCCCGGACTTGCTCGGCGATCTGCCGGTAAACCGGGCGAGCGCTGCCGAAATCCACTTCAATCGTGAGCACTTGGGCCGCCTGTATACTGTATGCGCACAGTATACAGCCGGGCTTGCGGCAGTCAAGCTCGGGGCCGGCGGATCTTCAGCGGCGGCCGAGCACTTGCTCGAGGGTCTCGATCAACTGCTGCGTCGTCACCGGCTTCTGCAGTACGGCGTCGGCGCCCTCGAGGGTGATCGGGAAGCCGCTGAAGCACACGATCTTCAGCTCGGGGGACAGTGCGCGGATCGCCCGCAGCGCGGCCCGCCCCGCGAGCCGCGGCATGGACTGATCGAGCAGCACGGCTCGGTAGCGTCCGGTGCCCGCGCGCACACGATCGATGGCGTCGATCCCGTCGACCGCCGTGTCCACCAGATAGCCCGCCTCGCTGAGCACGTTGGTCATCAGCTCGCGGATCATCGGCTCGTCGTCCACCACCAGCACACGCTCGCCCCGGCCGCTCAGCGGCAGGGCGTCACGGGCGCGGTCCGACGGGCGCTTCGGCTCGGGCGCTGCCGGCAAGAACAGATGCATCCGCGTACCCGCGTCGGGGGTGGACTGGCACTCGACCCGGCCGCCGTGCTCGCGAACGATGGCATAGGCCGTGGCAAGGCCGAGCCCGGTCCCCCGACCGGGTTCCTTGGTCGTGAAGAACGGCTCGAATACCCGGCGACGCACCTCTTCGGTCATGCCGCAGCCGTTGTCGGTGACGCTGATGCGCACCTCTTGGGTGCCGTCGGAGCCAACGCGCATTGCCTCGACGCTGACCTGGATCTCGGGGGCGGAGCCCTCGCGGTCTTCCACGGCGTCGCGCGAGTTGATCAGGACGTTGAGCAGCGCTTGCTCGATCTGGCCGGCGTCGCAGCGCACCGCGGGCAGATCGGGCGACAGCCGCAGGCTCAGCGCCAGCTCGTCGCCGAACGTCGTCCGGCTCATCTCCACCGTGCGCTGGACGAGCGCGCCCAGGTCCTCGAGCCGCGGAGCGGTGGGGCGGGCCTTGCCCGAGAACACCAGCAGCTGTCGGACCATCTGGGCGGCCTTGAGGGCGGCCGCCTGCCCGCCGACGAGCAACGAAGCGGTGTCCCCTTGGGTCTGCTTGGCAGCCAGCTCCATGCTCGACAGCATGACCGTCAGCATGTTGTTGAAGTTGTGGGCGATGCCCGCCGCGAGCTGCCCCACCGCTTCCATCTTCTGGGCCTGCACCAGCTGCTCTTGCAGCGAGTGTCGATCGGTGACGTCGAGCACCCCGCCGATCAGACGCTCGACCTTGCCGCTGGGCCCGGTCTCGACTCGGCCCTTGCACATCACCCACCGCACCTCGCCCGTGGGCCGCACGATGCGATGCTCGATGTCCGCGAACCGACCGCCCTGCAGCGCCTGGCTCACGTTCTCTTCCACGCGGTCGCGATCGAGGGGCGAGATTAGTGTGAGGTAGTCCTCCAGCGAGTCGGGCACCGCGTCGACGCCGAAGATGGCGCAGGTGGCCGCGTCCCAGCTCAAGGCGTCGCCGGCCCGCTGCCAGCTCCAGATGCCGAGCCCGCTGGCGAGCAGGGCCACCTCGAGCTTCTCGCGGCTCTCCATCACGCTGGTCACGTCGGTCGCGATCATCACCAAAGACTCGACCTCGTCCCCGCGCTTCAACGGCGCGAGCCGGGTCAGGTAGCGTGCCGGCTTGCCGTGGGCCCCCATGCCGACGGTCTCGTACGAGTCGGGCTCGCCCGTCTGCATCACGCGCTCGATGCTGCGGCGCGCGGTGTCGTGATAACCCGGCAGGATGAAGTCGTAGACGCTGGCGCCGATCACCTGCGTGACGGCCAGACCCGGCGCCACGCGGTTGATGAAGTGGATGATGCCGTCGGGGCTGAGCTTGATGACGAAGTCCGGGACGGTGTCCAGGATCGATCGCAACAGCACCTCCGACACCCGGGCGGTCGAGACCTGTGCCTCGAGCTTGGCCTTGCAGCTCGCCAGATCGCGCAGTCGTTCTTCGAGATCCCCCGCGCGCGCGGCGCTGTCGTCGACTGGCCCCACCCTGGGAGAATAGCGAATAAAACCGGCTTGCACAGGGGCTCGCGGTGGCGACCCTCGGGTGCTACGAATCTCGGGCATGGTAGACGTCGCGGCGCTGTCGGCAGAGCTCAGCGGGGCGGGGCCAGGCGCCGTGGTGAAGCGGGCGCTGCTCGAGCACGGAACGGGCGCGGCCATCAGCTTCAGCGGCGCCGAAGACGTGCTCTTGATCGAGCTGGCGAGGCAGGCCGAGCTGCCCTTCCGGGTGTTCAGCCTGGACACCGGTCGCCTTCACCCCGAAACTTACCGGTTCTTCGCGGTCGTCGAGCAACACTACGGCATTCGCATCGAGTACTGCCTGCCCGACGGGCCGGCAGTGCAGGATCTAGTGCGGCGGAAGGGGCTGTTCTCGTTCTTCGAGGACGGGCACGGCGAGTGTTGCAATTTGCGAAAGGTCGAGCCGCTTCG
>Ga0073899_10002157_pt1 | contig 17784 bp, 15 predicted proteins | sample KloWWTmetaKNB5Ph_FD_88975 | JGI IMG/M metagenome (GOLD analysis project Ga0073899, IMG submission 88975) | Active sludge microbial communities from Klosterneuburg, Austria, studying microevolution and ecology of nitrifiers - Klosterneuburg... | ecosystem: Engineered > WWTP > Aerobic digester >...
AGGGTCGCATCAGCCCCGACGTGAAGATGAACTACCTCGCGAGCCCGCCGCTCGTGATCGCGTACTCGATCGCCGGTTCGATGAACTTCGACTTCGAGAACGACGCGCTCGGCACGGACACCGAGGGCAACGACGTGTTCCTGCGCGACATCTGGCCCTCGAGCGACGAGGTGCAGGCCACGATCGACTCGTCGATCAGCAAGGAGATGTTCGACACGCAGTACTCGAGCGTGTTCGAGGGCGACGAGCGTTGGAAGACGCTGCCGACCCCCACGGGCGCGACCTTCGAGTGGGACGAGCAGTCGACCTACGTGCGCAAGCCCCCGTACTTCGAGGGCATGACGATGGAGCTGACCCCGGTCGCCGACATCAAGGGCGCGCGCGTCCTCGCGACGCTGGGCGACTCGGTCACCACCGACCACATCAGCCCCGCCGGCAACATCCAGGCGGCCAGCCCGGCCGGTCAGTACCTCACCGAGCACGGCATCGAGCGCAAGGACTTCAACTCCTACGGCTCGCGTCGTGGCAACCACGAGGTCATGATCCGCGGTACGTTCGCGAACATTCGCCTGCGCAACCAGCTCCTCGACGGCGTCGAGGGCGGCTTCACGCGTGACTTCACCCAGGCCGACGCGCCGCAGTCGTACATCTACGACGCCAGCCAGAACTACCAGGCTGCCGGCACGCCCCTCGTCATCTTCGGTGGCAAGGAGTACGGCTCGGGCTCGTCGCGTGACTGGGCCGCCAAGGGCACCAGCCTCCTCGGCGTCAAGGCCGTCATCACCGAAAGCTTCGAGCGCATCCACCGCTCGAACCTCATCGGCATGGGCGTTGTGCCGCTGCAGTTCCCCGCGGGTCAGAGCTGGGCATCGCTCGGCCTCGACGGCACCGAGATCGTCTCGATCGAGGGTCTCGAGCAGCTGAACGAGGGCGTCACGCCGAAGACGGTGCGTGTCACGGCCGCCCCCAGCGAGCACTCGCCCGCAGGCAAGGCGACCGTCGAGTTCGACGCCGTCGTGCGCATCGACACCCCCGGCGAGGCGGACTACTACCGCAACGGCGGCATCCTGCAGTACGTGCTGCGTTCGCTGGTCTAGGCACCGCGCACCACACACGCAGATGGCCCCGCAGGCGCGCGAAGCGCCTGCGGGGCCATCTGCGTCTGCGCGCATGTGCGTCCGCGCTGCGGATGCCGCAGGCACGCGCGCACGCTGCCGCGGCGTGTGTGCCCGGCGCGCCACCGCTCGCACGCGTGTGACACGCGGGGTGCGCCCAGGGCGCTCGGCTAAGATTGAAACTTGATTGGAAGGGGATCGGATGACGATTCTTTCGTCGATCGCGGGTCCGCGTGATCTCGACGGTCTCAGCATCGAGCAGCTGCGGCAGCTCGCCGACGAGGTCCGGGCGTTTCTGGTGGAGAACGTGGCGCGCACCGGCGGGCACCTGGGGCCGAATCTCGGCGTCGTCGAGCTGACGATCGCGATGCATCGGGTCTTCTCCTCGCCCGATGACCCTTTCATCTTCGATACCGGCCACCAGTCGTACGTGCACAAGCTGCTCACCGGTCGCCAAGATTTCTCGCAGCTGCGCTCGCGCGGGGGACTGGCCGGCTACCCGCAGCGGGCCGAGAGCCCCCACGATGTGGTCGAGTCCTCGCACGCATCCAGCTCGCTGAGCTGGGCAGACGGCATCTCGCGGGCGTTCACGCGCACGGGCCGGGCCGATCGCCACGTGGTCGCCGTGGTCGGCGATGGTGCGCTCACCGGCGGCATGACCTGGGAGGCGCTCAACAACATCTCGGACGACAACGAGCGCAACCTCGTGATCGTCGTCAACGACAACGGTCGCTCCTACGCGCCGACCATCGGTGGCATGGCACGCTACCTCAACCGGGCCCGCACCGCACCGAGCTATCGCGCGATGTACCGAAGCAGCGGCCGCGTGTTCGGCCGCTTCGGCGCGGCCGGCCGCGCCATGTACCGCGGGCTCCGCGGTGGCACGCACGGCTTTCTCTCGCGCCTCACGAACAACGCGGCGCTGTATTCCAATCTCGACATCAAATACCTTGGCCCCGTCGACGGGCACGACCTCACCGCGATGATCGAGACCCTCGAGCTCGCGAAGAGCTACGGTGCGCCGGTGATCGTGCACGCGATCACCGAGAAGGGCCGCGGCTACCAGCCCGCGCTCGACGACCTCGAAGACCAGTTCCACGCGGTGGGGAAGATCGATCCCGACACCGGTGTCGCGATGTCGAACAGCACCGCGCTCGCGTGGACGGATGTGTTCTCTGAAGAGCTCGTCCGCGTGGGGGAGCGCCACGACGACGTGATCGCCATCACCGCGGCGATGCTGCGGCCGACGGGCCTCGCGCGCTTCGCCGAGCGTTTTCCCGATCGGGTCTACGACGTCGGCATCGCTGAGCAGCACGCGGTCACCGCGGCAGCCGGCATGGCGTTCGGCGGCCTGCATCCGGTGGTTGCGATGTATGCCACCTTCATGAACCGCGCCTTCGATCAGGTGCTGATGGATGTCGGTCTGCACGGTGCCGGCGTCACCTTTGTGCTCGATCGCGCCGGAGTCACCGGGCCCGACGGGCCGAGCCACCACGGCATCTGGGATCTCGCCATGCTGCAGATCGTCCCGCACATCCGCATCGCCGCGCCGCGGGATGCCGCGCGCCTTGTCGAACTGCTCGACGAAGCGGTGTCGGTCTCCGACGCGCCGACCGTCGTGCGGTTCCCGAAGGGCGAGGTCGGCGCAGACATCCCCGCCATCGAGCGACTGGAGGACGGGGTCGAGGTGCTTGCGCGCGGCGCGGCACCTGATGTGCTGCTCGTTGCGATCGGACCGATGGCGAGCCTCGCGCTCCACGTCGCCGAGCGCCTGAGCGCGGCGGGCATCGGCGCGACCGTCATCGATCCCCGCTGGGCCGTACCCGTGCAGGGCGGGGTCGTGCAGCTGGCCGCCGCGCATCGCCTCGTCATCACGCTCGAGGACGGCGTTCGCGTCGGGGGAATCGGCACGAGCGTGCGGCAGGTGCTGCGCGATGCGGGGGTCGATACCGCCGTCGATGAGCTCGGCGTGCCCGACGAGTTCATCCCGCACGCGAGTCGCGAGCAGATCCTCGAGGACGCCGGCCTCACCGCCGAGAAGATCAGCGACGACATCATCGGGCAGGTTCGGGGCACGCGCATCCCGATCGCGCGCCCGACGGCGCTCTAACCAGGTCGTCGGCGTCGCCGGCGCGCCCCGCTCCCGCGGCGCTCGTACGACGCAGGATGCACCACGCACGACGCGCGCCGCACCGGATCAGCTCCGGCGCGGCGCGCGCTGTGGCCCCGGGCCCTCTGACGTGCCTAGGCGCGTGCGTCGATGCCCGCGATCGGCGGCGTGTGGAAGGCGCCGCCGAACACCCGCTCCGATGCGCCTTCGCGGTCAAGGTAGGGCGAGGCGCCGCCGTCGATGAACGGCCAGCCGGCGCCGAGGATCAGGCACAGGTCGATGTCTTCGACCTCGGGCACCACGCCCTCGTCGAGCATGATGCGAATCTCCTGCGCCAGCCCGTCCTGCACGCGGCGCAGGATCTCGGCCTCGCTCAGTGGGCTCTTGCCCACGCTCAGCACCTTCTGCGCCTGCTTGGTCCAGCCGGTCACCCGGCCCGCCTTGTCTTTTTCGACGACGTCGGTCAGCTCGGCGAGGCGATGGAAGTTCTCCGACGAGAAGAAGCGCTCCGGAAAACTCGCGGCCATCGTGTCCTGCACGTGCGCGGCCACCTTCCAGCCGACCAGATCGATCAGCTGGAACGGCGTCATCGGCAGGCCGATCGGCGCGTAGGCTTTCTCGACCGTGAGCAGCGGCGTGCCCACGTCGATCGCGTGCGCTGCCTCGCCCATCACCTTCGCGAGCAGCCGGTTGACCACGAACCCGGGCGCATCAGCGGTGAGCACGGCGTTCTTGCCGAGGTTCTTGGCCACGACGAACGCGGTCGCGAGCGCTGCGTCGTTGCTTCGCGAGGTGCGCACAATCTCGATCAGGGGCATCACGGCCACCGGGTTGAAGAAGTGGAAGCCCACCAGGCGCTCGGGATGCTGCAGCTTGGCGCCGATCTCCTCGACCGAGAGCGAGGAGGTGTTCGTGGCCATGATCGCGTCCGGCGCGATGATCGGCTCGATCTCGCCGAAGACCTGCTGCTTGACGCTGACCTCCTCGAACACGGCCTCGATCACAAAGTCGCAATCGGCAAACTCGCCCTTGTCGGTGGTGCCGTGCACGAGGGCGCGCAACCTGTTGGCGGTGTCGCCGTCGAGTCGACCCTTGCGCTCGAGCGTGCCGATCTCATCGCGGATGTAGGCGAGGCCCTTGTCGATGCGCGCCTGGTCGAGGTCGGTGAGGATCACCGGGACCTGCAGGCGGCGCAGGAACAGCAACGCGAACTGGCTGGCCATCAGGCCCGCGCCGATGATCCCCACCTTGGTGACCCGCTTGGCGAGCGACTTGTCGGGGGCGCCGACGGGCCGCTTCGCGCGCTTTTGCACCAGATCGAAGGCATACATGGATGCGGCGAACTGGTCGCCGACGATCAGTTCGGCAAGCGCATCATCCTCGCGCGCGAAGCCCTGTGCGGGTGTGCCACCGCGCGCGGCCTCCAGCAGCTCGAGCGCGACGTACGGCGAACGGGGCACGGTGCCGATGCGGCTCTCCAGCATGCCGCGCGCCATCTTGATCGCGATCGGCCACTTGGTGAGGCGCTCGATCTTGCCGGGCTCGTTCTTGCGGTTCACCTTGATGTTGCCGCCGAGCACGCCGTCGGCCCAGCGCAGCGAATCCTCAAGGTAGTTCGATGCGGGGAAGATGGCGTCCATGATGCCGAGCTCGAACGCCTTCTCGGGCCGCAGCGTGCGGTTCTGCTGCAGCGGGTTCGAGACGATCACCTCCAGCGCGTTCTCGATGCCGATCAGGTTCGGCAGCAGGTATGCGCCGCCCCACCCGGGGATGAGGCCGAGGAACACCTCGGGGAGCGCGATCGCGGCGGCGGAGGCATCCACCGTTCGATACGTGGAGTGCAGTGCGATCTCGAGGCCGCCACCGAGGGCGAGGCCGTTCACGAAGGCGAACGACGGAATACCGAGGGTGCCGAGTTTGCCGAGCACGAAGTGCCCCTGCTGCGCGACGAGCTTGGCCACCTCGCGGGAGGGCACACGCGAGACATCGGAGAGGTCGGCCCCGGCGGCGAGGATGTACTGCTTGCCGGTGATGCCGACGGCGTGGATCTCGCCCGCCGCGGCGCGCGCGGCGAGCGTGGTGAGCACGGCGTCGAGCTCGGTGAGGGTACCGGGTCCGAACGTGTTCGGGCGCGTGTGGTCGCGGCCGTTGTCGAGGGTGATGAGCGCGAGCACCCTGCCGCTTGGCAGCGCGACATCGCGGACGAGGGAATGGGTGACGACCTCGTCATCGCCGCTGAGCGCGGCGAGCGGGGTGAAGTCGATGGCGTCGTAGTGGGTCATGGCGGTGCCTACCTCTTCTTTCCGTCGTAGTGCGGGTTCTCCCAGATGACCGAGCCGCCCTGACCGAGGCCGACGCACATCGTGGTCAGGCCGTAGCGCACGTCGGGGCGCTCGGCGAACTGGGCGGCTAGTTGGATCATCAGGCGCACGCCGGATGCCGCCAGCGGGTGGCCGATCGCGATTGCCCCGCCCCACTGGTTGACCCGCGCGTCGTCGTCGGCGATCCCGAAGTGTTCCAGGAACGCGAGCACCTGCACCGCAAACGCCTCGTTGATCTCAAACAGGCCGATGTCGCCGATGCGCAGGCCTGCCTTGCGCAGCGCCTTCTCGGTGGCGGGGACGGGCCCGAGGCCCATCACCTCCGGCTCGACGCCCGAGAAGGCGAACGACACCATGCGCATCTTGGGCTTGAGGTCGAACTCCTTGGCCGCCGCGGCACCGGCGAGCAGGCTCATCGTGGCGCCATCGGTGAGGGGCGACGCGGTGCCGGCCGTGACGCGGCCGTGGGCGCGGAACGGCGTGCGCAGCGACGCGAGGCCTTCCATCGTGGTCTCGGGGCGCCGACCTTCGTCGTCGTTCGCGATGCCCCAGGCACCGCTCGCATCCTTGACCGCGACGGGCACCAGATCGGGCTGCAGCTTGCCGGCCTCGTAGGCGGCCTGCGTGCGGTGCTGGCTGCGCATGCCGAAGCGGTCGGCGCGTTCCTTGGTGAGCGCGGGGAAGCGGTCGTGCAGGCGTTCCGCGGTGACACCCATGTCGAGCGCGTCCGGGCTCACCAGCTTCTCGGTCAAGAACCGCGGGTTCGGGTCGGCGCCGGCGCCGAGGGGGTGGCGGCCCATGTGCTCGACGCCACCGGCGAGGGCGAGGTCGTAGGCGCCGAATCCGATGCCGCTGCCGAGCGTGGTGACGCTCGTCATCGCGCCGGCGCACATTCGGTCGATCGCGAAGCCCGGGACGCTCTGCGGGAGGCCCGCGAGGATCGCGGTGGTGCGGCCGAGGGTGAGCCCCTGGTCGCCCTGCTGGGTCGTGGCGGCGACCGCGACTTCGTCGATGCGATCCTTCGGGATCGCCGGGTTGCGCTCGAGCACGGCGATGATCGCCTTCACGACCAGGTCATCCGCGCGGGTGTTCCAATACATGCCCTTTTCGCCGGCACGCCCGAAGGGTGTGCGCATGCCGTCAACGAAAAAGACGTCCGAGATCTCGGCCACGTCGCCTCCAAAGGTAGGGTTGCCGCCAGCCTATGACCGCAGCCCCGCCCGGCGGGGGTCGCTTGGGGTGAACCTACGAGCCGGCTTCCGCGGCCTCTTCGGGTTCTTGGAGGCTGGCCACAAAGGCCTCCGCAATCACCTGTGCGGTTGCCTCAATCTGCCAGGGGCGGGCACCGAGCGCTTCGAGGGTGTGGCCGATGGATGCCGCATCCACGCTCTCGGGCGGCGCCCACGCGGTGCGGCGCAGCAGCTCGGGTGTGAGCAGGTTCTCCATCGGCATCGCCAGCTCCGTCGCGACCGCTTCGACGGCGGGCTTGGCCCGTTTCAAGCGCGCATCGGCGGCGGGGTTGCGATCGATCCACGCGCGCACGGGCGGAAGGGCATCGCTTCGGATCCGCTCGGGCGGGAGGTCCGTGCTCGCGCGGCCGTCCCTGATCGCCGCCCACCACCGCGGCAGTTGTGTGCGGCTGGCACGGCCGTTGAAGTCTTTCATCGCACCGAGCGCCTCGCGGCTGTCGGGCTCGGCGCGCACGGCGGCGATGATCGAGCGGTCGGGGAGCAGGCGTCCGGGAGCGGTGTCTTCTGTCTGTGCGAGCGCCTCGCGGGCCTGCCAGAGTGCGCGCGCGACGGCGAGGTTCTTGCGCCCCCGCACCGTGTGCAGCCCGCTGAGCTTGCGCCATGGGTCTTCGCGCGGTGGCTTGGGTTCACGCAGGCGCACGGCCTCGAACTCTTGATAGGCGATCTCGGTCTTGCCCTGCTGTTCGAGCTGGGCGGCGAGGATATCGCGCACGTCGAGGAGGTGGTCGACATCGAGTGCCGCGTATTCGAGCCACGCTTCGGGCAGCGGGCGGGTGGACCAGTCCGCTGCGGAGTGGGCTTTCGCGAGGGTGATGCCGAGCGTGTCCTCGACCACTGCGCCGAGGCCGACCCGCTCCTTGCCGAGCAGTCGCGAGGCGAGCTCGGTGTCGAAGATCAGCGGTGGACGCAGGCCGAGCTCATGCAGTGAGGGAAGATCCTGACTCGCCGCGTGGAACACCCACTCCTCGTCGCCGATCGCGGCCTGCAGCCCGCTGAAGTCGCCGACGGCCGGGGGATCGAACAGATACAGCCCGCCGTCGTGGCGGAACACCTGGATCAGATACGCGCGCTGCGAGTAGCGAAACCCGGATGCGCGCTCGACGTCGACGGCGACGGGGCCGGTGCCCGCCGCAAGGTGCTCGCAGGCGCGCAGGGCATCATCGAGACTGTCGATGACCTCGAACTCAGCCACGGGGACCCCGCTTTGCGCCGAAGACGGCCACATTCTCTGACCCAGGGGGGAGCCCGCCGAGCATGCACAGCAGCTCGGCCCACGCCTCGACGTGCTTCGAGAGGTCGCCCGCGCCGGGCGTCCACGACGCGCGCAGCTCGATCTGTGCGCCGTTGCCCTCGGCGGCGAGCTCGCCGAAGCCGGTCGACAGGCTCTTGGTCGCGGTGCCCGAGGCCGAGTGATACTCGGCTCGTCGAGAACCTAGGGCATCCGTCAGCCATGACCAGGCCACCTCGGCGAGGAGGGGATCGCTGCCGATCTCGGTTTCGAGCGGTGCCTGCGCGAAGCACACGATGCGGAACGGGCCGCCCCAGGCCTCCGGGACCGACGGGTCGTAGAGCAAGATGAACCTTCCGTTGCCATAGGCGGAGTCTTCGCCCGCCACGTCGGGACGAATGTCGGCCGCGAGCGCGATGGCTTCGTGGGCGACGCCACCCGGCGCGGGGATCTCACGAACATACAGGTCGTCGCGTAACCGGGTGCCGCGCACCACGTTCGCCGCTTGTTCGAACACGGAGGAGCCGCCGCTTGGTCCGTGGGTGCCTGTCACGACCACAGACTAGAGTGGGGGATCGATGAAACAGCATAGGCACGCCGGGGCGAATCGCGCCACGGCGGCAACTCTTGGCCGGTCGATCCGGCTCGCGGTCGTCGTGCTCGCCGCGGGCCTCGCGGGCGTCGCCGCGATCGCCGGTGCGGTGTCGCTGCGCATGGCTCGCCGGGTGGTCACGCCTGCGATCCGGGAGCAGGACACGCGCATCGTCGACCTCGACACCGCCGCGCAGACGATCACGCTCACGCGCACGCCCGACACCCGGCTGCCCGGCCGGTACGGCCTCGCCACCGTCGGCACCGAGTCGTACGTGAAGCTCGGCACGGTGCTTGCCGAACGTGCGTCGACCGTCACCCGCAAGCTGCTCACGGAGATCGGCGAGCAGGCGCGCCTCGAGCCTGCGGCGACCTTCAGCGGCTGGTACTTCGATCGCCCCGAACAATTGCACGTCCCGTTCACCGATGTGTTGATCGGCTCGCCGCTCGGGCCGTGCCCCGCGTGGCTGTTTGCCGCGCCGGATGCGCAGGCGCCCGCCGCAGACACCTGGGTGATTCAGGTGCACGGCCGGGGAACCACCCGGGCCGAGACGCTGCGCGCCGTCCCGTTGTTTCACAGGCTCGGTATGCCGACGCTCGTCGTGTCGTATCGCAACGATGGCGAGGCGCCTCGCTCCCGCACGGGCACCTACGGTCTCGGGGCGACCGAGTGGCGCGACGTCGACGCGGCCGTGGGCTACGCGCTGCGGCACGGCGCCAAGCGGGTCGTGCTCATGGGCTGGTCGATGGGCGGCGCGCTCGTGCTGCAGCTCTCGCTGAATTCGGTGCACGCCCCAGCGATCGCCGGGCTCATCCTCGAATCCCCGGTGACGGATTGGCGCCTCGTGCTCGAGTACCAGGCCAAGTTGCTGCACCTGCCGACCCCCGTCTCGGGGATGGCGCTTCGCGCCCTGCAATCGAACTTCGCCGATCTGTTCGCCGGCACCGACGCGCCGATCTCATTTGACGAGTTGGATGCCTCGGCCCGCGCGGATGAGCTGCGGCATCCGATCCTCATCCTGCACAGCGACGATGACGGCTTCGTGCCCTCCGGCGGCTCGCACCGCCTGGCGAGCGAGCGGCCCGATCTCGTGACGCTCGAGGTGTTCACCGAGGCTCGGCACACCAAGCTGTGGAACTACGACGAGGCGCGCTGGTCGCGGGCGATCACGGCGTGGTTGGGCGAGCAGCAGCTGCTGGGCGAACCTTCGCCCGCAGGTAGCTGAAGCCCACGTCGTCGACGAGCATCCCGGCAACGCTCGTATCGGGGCGTGCCCCGGGCGCGACCGTGAAGAGGGCATGCTCGCCCACCTCGATGGTCGGGGCGACGGTCAGGCAGTATTCGTCGATCACGCCGGCCGCGACGAATTGCGCGGTGAGCGCGGGGCCACCCTCGCAGACCACGCGGCGGTGGCCACGGGCGGCGAGCGCGGCGATGATGGCCACCGGGTCGAGGGTGCCATCATCGCGCGGCGTCACCGGGACGATGTCTGCGTCGATGCCGTCGGCGAGACGGACCCCCTCGCGGTGCGCGCGCGAACCCGCAGGGCACAAGATCAGCACGCGGGTCTCGGCGCCCGGGCGGGGCTCGAAGCGGTGGCCGCCGAGCTCGCCGGAACGGGTGACCACGGCCAGCAGCGCGGTGCGCGGCAGCACATAGCCCTCGGCACGCACGGTCTGTGCGCCGACGACGATCACGTCGGCGGCGTCGCGGATCGCGCGCAGCACGGTGCGGTCGACCACGCTCGTGAGGGTGTCGCTGGTGCCGTCACCGCCCGCCGCCGCGCCGTTGAGGCTCGTGATCATGTTCAGCCGCACATAGGCGGCATCGTCGCGCGCGTACCGGGCGGCGATGAAGGCGGTTGCCGCGTCCGAGGGCACCTCGACGGCGTCGAGGGTGCTCGGCACCAGCTCGAAGAGCGTCGTCACAGGCCGGACTTCTCGCGGACCTGGCGCTTGGCGCGCAGGAGCATGCCGGTCATGCCCCCGATCCGCAGCGGCGACACGGCGCGGGTGAGGCCGATCGTGCGGGGGAAATCGTCCGGAATGCCGAGCACCTCCTGGGCCGTGAGGCCGCTGATCCCCTGGACCAGGATGCTCGCGAAGCCGCGCGTGGTCGGCGCCTCGGGCGGCGCCGTCGCGTGCATGTGCACCAGCCCATCGTCATCGATGTCGACGACGATGTACACGGGCGACTGGCACTCGACCACGCGCTCGGTGAGCTCGGGGTGGCCCTCATAGCGGGCCGGGACCTCTGGCAGTTCGTTGGCGAACTCAAGCAGCAGCTGCAGGCGAACGGGCTCGTCGAGCTCGAGGAACTCGTCGCGAATCTCGGCGAGCGTGGCGGGGAGTGTGGTCTCAGACATCGCTGCCATTCTCCCACGGACGCATCGGGCGCGCTCCGTCACACGGCCGGGCATCGGCCCCGCCCGCGCCGAACAGGTGAACAATGGGGGCATGGCACTCGTCGGAGAATACGGACCAAGCACCACGGAGTGGGCGCGCAAGCAGGCAGAGCTGATCGAGAGCTCCGGCGGCACGGAGGGCACGTCGCTGCACGGCAAGCCGGTGATCGTGCTGACCAGCAAGGGCGCGAAGAGCGGGCTGCTGCGCAAGACCGCGCTGATGCGCGTCGAGCACGATGGCCAGTACGCCGTGGTCGCGTCCATCGGTGGCGCGCCGAAGAATCCCCTCTGGTACTACAACCTCAAGGCCAACCCGCTCGTCGAGTTGCAAGACGGCGCGCAAAAGCACCTGTACGCGGCTCGCGAGCTGGGCGGCGAGGAACGCGCCCTGTGGTGGGAGCGCGCGGTTGCGGCGTTCCCGAACTACGCCGACTACCAGCGCAAAACCGAGCGGGTCATCCCCGTGTTCGTGCTGGAGCGCGCACCCGGCGAATAGTCCGCCTCAGCGGGCGGTGCTCAGCGGGCGGCGATTGGGCTCGGCGCGGCGCCGGGCTCGGCGCCGGTCACGATCGGGACGCGCACGGCGCTGCCCCACTCGGTCCAGGAACCGTCGTAGTTTCGCACGCTGCTGAAGCCGAGCAGGTACTTCAGCGCGAACCACGTGTGCGCCGATCGCTCGCCGATCCGGCAGTAGGCGATGACGTCGTCGCCGGGGGTGAGGCCGGCCTCGCCTTCGTAGATCTCGCGCAGCTGGGCGAGCGGCCGGAAGGTGCTGTCTTCCGCGGCGGCGCGGGCCCACGGCACGCTGCGCGCCGAGGGGATGTGTCCGCCACGGAGGGCCCCCTCCTCGGGGTAGGCGGGCATGTGGGTGCGTTCCCCGGTGTACTCCTCGGTCGAGCGCACATCGATCAGCGGCTTGCCGAAGTGCGCGAGCACGTCGTCGCGGTACGCGCGGATCGCGGCGTCCTGCCGCTTCACGACCGGGTATTCGCTCGCGCCCAGGGCCGGGGCATCCGTGGTCATCGGGCGCCCCTCGGCGATCCACTTGTCGCGGCCGCCGTCGAGCAGGCGCACGTCTTCGTGGCCGAACAGGGTGAACACCCACAGCGCGTAGGCCGCCCACCAGTTGCTCTTGTCGCCGTAGATCACGACGGTGTCGTCGCGCGAGATGCCCTTGCGGCGCATGAGGGCGGCGAAGCCTTCGCCGTCGACGTAATCGCGCACGACCGGGTCGTTGAGCTCGGTGTGCCAATCGACCTTCACCGCCCCGGGGATGTGGCCGACCTCGTAGAGCAGGACGTCTTCATCGCTCTCGACCACCACGAGCCCTGGTGTGCCCAGGTGGGCCTGCAGCCACTCGGTGCTGACGAGGCGACCTGGTTCGGCGTAGTCGGCGAACTTGGCTTCGGTGGTGTCGAATTCGACGGTCACGGTGACCTCCAGGGTGAGCCGCGACGGGCGCCCGGAAACAGCTCGGGGCATCGCGGAGGCTGACGACGGTAGGATTATCTGCGTCGCTCCAAGCCTACGGTGGTCGACGGTGGTCCGCGCCCGAGCGGGAAGACTTCGACACAGGAACCTTTCATGAGCACCAGCACGGCAGCACCCGGCGTCATCCACCTCATCGAGCGCCAGCCCGAGGTGACGGGGGCCGAGATGGTCGCCGCGCTCACGCCGCCGCCGCAGTTTCATGACGCGCGGTTCGAGACGTACCGCGCCGATGACGCATACCCGTCGCAGCAGGAGTCGAAGGACCTGCTCATGGTGTTCTCCGGCGTCGGCGCCCCGGCGAAGCGCGGCGGCATGTTCTCGCGCAAGCCCAAGCCGCCCGAGCTGCCGCCGGGCATGTACCTCGATGGGGGATTCGGGGTCGGCAAGACGCACCTGCTCGCGTCGATCTATCACGCGTTCCCTGGGCGCCGGAAGTACTTCGGCTCGTTCATCGAATACACCGCCCTGGTGGGCGCGATCGGGTACCAGCAGACCGTTGAGCTGTTCCGCGGGGCGCAATTGCTGTGCATCGACGAGTTCGAGCTCGACGATCCGGGCGACACGATGGTGATGACCCGGCTGCTGGGCGAGCTCGTCGCCTCGGGCACCAAGCTGGCCGCGACATCCAACACCCCGCCGAACGCGCTCGGCGAGGGGCGCTTCGCCGCCCAGGACTTCCTTCGCGAGATTCACGCGATGTCATCGAATTTCCAGACGATCCGCATCGACGGCACCGACTTCCGTCAGCGCGCTCTCGACGGGCACGCCCGCGTGGTGAGCGACGCCGACTACGGCGAGCTGGTGACGGATGCCGCGGCTGATCGCGTCGTCTCGAGCGACGACTTTGCGGGGCTCATCGCGCGGCTCGCGCAGGTGCACCCTTCGCGGTACATCCGACTCATCGACGGCGTCGACATGATCGGTCTGCGCGAGGTGCACCAGCTGAGCGACCAATCGGCGGCGCTGCGTTTTGTTGCCTTCGTGGACCGCGTCTACGACGCGCAGATCCCGATCGTCGCCACCGGCCTGGCGCTCGATCAGGTGTTCTCGCCCGAGATGCTTGCCGGCGGGTACCGCAAGAAGTACCTGCGCGCGATCTCGCGGTTGATCGCGCTTTCCGCGATTTAGCCGGCGTTTGCCGGCGTTGCTGGCGTTTGCTGGCGGCTGGCGGCTGGCGCTGGCGTTGCCGGCGCTGGTCGCGCGCCTGTGCGCCCGCGCGGCGGCGGGTCGGCGCATCCACCACCCTTTGGGTGCACTCCGCGCGCCCTTTTCAGCGCGCCGAAATCTGTTGTTCACGTGGATGCCGCAGCCGTAACGCGCCCGAAACGCCCGCGCCCCGCTGCCGGAAATCACCGCCCCTCAGACTGACCTCACCCGTTGCATACGCCCCACAACAGGGGAGCGGACGGGCTTTGCATTCTGGAGAGGTGAGGGATCCGAGATGGATACAGGCAGTGTGGCATGGGTGGTGATGGCGACCGCCCTGGTGCTGTTCATGACGCCCGGTGTGGCGTTCTTCTATGGCGGGCTGGTGAAGGCCAAGAGCGTCGTCAGCATGATGATGATGAGCTTCGGCGCGCTCGGGCTGATCGGTGTGCTGTGGATTCTGTACGGCTACAACATGAGCGCGGTGGACAGCACGTGGGGGTTCGCCGGCAACCCGTTCAGTGACTTCGCGCTCGGTTCGCTGGCGTCGAGTGAGGGGTCGAACGAGGCGTTGTTGGGTGTCGCATACGGGGCGACGTTCGCGATCATCACGGTCGCGCTGATCTCGGGGGCGATCGCGGATCGCGCCAAGTTCGGCGCGTGGCTGGTATTCGCCGGGATCTGGGCGACGCTCGTGTACTTCCCGGTCGCCGCGTGGGTGTGGGGCGGCGGGTGGATCCTGAACCTTGGGACCACGCTGTTCGGCGACCACAGCCCGGCGCAGGTGATCGACTATGCCGGTGGCACCGCGGTGCACATCAACGCGGGGGCGGCGGCGCTCGCGCTTGCGCTGGTGCTCGGCAAGCGCATCGGTTTTCAGAAGGGCAACCACAAGCCGCACAACGTGCCACTGGTGCTGCTGGGGGCAGCGATCCTTTGGTTCGGGTGGTTCGGCTTCAACGCCGGTGCAGATTGGGCGAACGGCCTGGCCGACACGGGGCTGATCGTGCTCAACACGCTGGGGGCCACAGGCGCCGCAGTGATCGGCTGGATCGTCGTGGAGCGGATCAAAGACGGCAAGCCCACCGCGGTCGGCGCGGCTTCGGGTGCCGTGACGGGGCTCGTGGCCATCACCCCGGCGTGCGCCAGCCTGGCGCCGGGCTGGGCGCTGCTGCTGGGGCTGCTCGCGGGGATCGTGTGTGCGCTCGCGGTCGAGCTGAAGTTTGCGCTGGGCTTTGACGACTCGCTCGATGTGGTGGGCATCCACCTGGTGGGCGGCCTCATCGGCACCCTGTACCTCGGCTTCTTCGCCACCGACACCGGCCTGTTCGTCGGTGGCGGGTTCGAGCAGCTGATCCTGCAGGCGATCGCGGCCCTGGGAGTGCTTGCATACTCCTTCGTCATCGCGTTCGTGATCGGCTTCGCGATCGAGAAGACGATCGGATTCCGCGTCAAGGACGCCGACGAGGTGGCCGGCGTCGACCTGGTGGTGCATGGCGAGTCGGGATACGCGATCGGCGAGGAGGTGCCGGCGGAGGCGATGCGGTGACGACCGCGTGAGCGTAGGTGAGGGTGCGAGCGAGGATCGTGGCGGGCGCGGTGGCGGGGGGGGTTGCTACCGTGAGGTCGTGGCGAAACTCAGCAGCATCCTCACCTCGCTTGTCGGCGGCATGCTGTCGTCGTTGCTCGGGGGATCGAAGACACGGGATGCCGCGGCCTCGCGTGCAGCGCACGCAACGGGGCGTGCCGCGGCCAAGCCGGCCGCGCCTCGCGGCGCGGCGCCCAGCCCGTCGGGGCGCGCGATGGACCTCGCGCAGGAGCGCGGCCGCCACGGCAAGACGGCAACCGTGCAGATCGATGCCCGCGCGGCGGGCCCGCTGCGCATCGCGTACGCGCCCGAGCCCGACGGGGCGCCCGACCCCGGCGAGATCGTCTGGACCTGGGTGCCGTACGAGGAGAATGACGGTCGGGGCAAGGACCGCCCGGTGCTCGTGGTCGGGCGCCTCGACACGGAGCGCGTGATCGCCTTTGCCCTCACGAGCAAGCCGCACAACGCCGAGCGCGATTACGTCTCGCTCGGTGTCGGTGAATGGGACCGCGATCGTCGGCCGAGCTGGCTCGATATGGGTCGCATCCTGCGCGTCGACGAGCAGGGGATGCGCCGCGAGGGCGCGGTGCTCGATCGTGAGCGCTTCGGCCGGGTTGCTGAGGCGCTCGGTCGCCGCTACGGCTGGCCGGTGAAGTAGCGGGGGAGCCGCGCGCCGGTACCCGGCCGGGCTCGCGCTGTTCGGCGCCGCTTCGGCACTTGACTCTGCCGTAACGTCAACTGGCAGTCTTGACGGCATGAGGAGGAATCCAGCAACAGGGGCCGTGCCGGGTCCGTGGCGTGCGGCCGGTGCCGCGGGCGCGCATGAGTGGCCGATCCGGGAGGTGGCGCGGGCGACCGGCCTGACCAGCCGCGCGCTCCGGCACTACGAGCAGATCGGGCTCGTGCGCCCCTCGCGCGTCGCCGCGAATGGATACCGCTTCTACGGCGAGGCGGAGCTCTCGCGGCTGTACCGGGTGCTTTCGCTCCGAGCGCTGGAGCTGCCGCTGGCGAGCATCCAGCGTGCCCTCGACGACGAGCAGTCACTCGAGGAGGCGATCGCCGCACACCTCGTGTCGTTGGAGGTGCAGCGCGAGCGGACCAACAGACAGATCACCGCGGCGAGGCAGACCCTCGACGCGGTGCAGAAAGGAAGAACGATGTCCATCGACGAGATGTTCGCCAGTTTCGACAACAGCCAGTACGAGCGCGAGGTGCGCGAGCGCTGGGGCGACGAGGCGTGGGAGGGGAGTGCCCGCGCTCGGGAGACGCGCAGTGACGCGGAGCGTGACGCGGCCGATGCTCTCGGCACGGAAGTGAACGCCGCGCTGCGGGCGTTCGCCGAGGCGGGCCTGGCGCCGGATGCCGAGGCGTTTCAGGCGGCCGTGGCCGCGCACTACGGCTGGGTCGCCGGCCATTGGGGCAGGCCGCCCGAGGCGGAAGGGTATGCGGGGCTCGCGCAGCTGTATGTCGCGGATGCGCGATTTGCCGCCGTGTACGGCGGGGCCGCGAACGCGCAGGTGATTCAGCGGGCGATCGAGTGCTGGATCGGTGCGAACCTGGGCGGCGCGGAGAGTTCCGCGTAGGTCCGGCGGGTCGCGCGGGTTGCGGGTCGCGGTTCGCGTACCGGCGCGTAAGCGGGCGTCATCTGCGGGCGTTTTCGCGATGCCGATGCGTACCCTCGGACTGTTCGTTGAACCCGAAGGAGTACCGCGCCATGAGCTATTTTCCCGACATGCAGATCGCAACGCTCGCCGAGCTTGAGCCCGCCGTCTACGGCCTGATTTCGAAGCGGAGCGCCGCACTGCAGGGCGTTGAGGCGACCGAGGTCACGTTTCATGTCGGCTCGAAGTGGTCGCAAGACCTGAAGCCGCACGCGGGCACCGAGCTGTGCGAGCTGCCGCACGTGGCCTACGTGACGGCGGGAACGCTGGGCGTCGAGATGGGCGACGGCACGTACCTCGAGTTCCACGCGGGCGACGCGATGCTGCTTCCTCCTGGGCACGATGCCTGGGCGGTTGGCGATGTCGACTGCACGTTCGTGGAGTTCTCGCGCGGCAACGACTACTACGCGCAGTAGTTCGGCCGCAGCACGCTCTGGCCTGCCTGGGTGAGCTGGATACCGGTCTGCCACCCTCACGCCGCAAGAAAAGAAGCCCGTTCCGCATTCCGGAACGGGCTTCTTGCTTGTGGGCGATGCCAGACTCGAACTGACGACCTCTTCCGTGTGAAGGAAGCGCGCTACCAACTGCGCCAATCGCCCTTGCGGGCAACCCCGAAGGGCCGTTCTCGATAGTAGCGGATGCCTGGTCCAAGCCGCGAATCGATCGGCCCTTCAGTTTCGTGACACGCGGTGGCGAGCTCGGTTTTGCATGCGGGCAAACCTTCGGCTAAAGTCATACAAGTGCCCGGAGCAATTCGGAAACATGCGGATGTAGCGCAGTTGGTAGCGCACAACCTTGCCAAGGTTGGGGTCGCGAGTTCGAGTCTCGTCATCCGCTCGAGTGAAGTGGTTTCCTTTCAAGGGGGTCACGGCACGTGG
>Ga0073899_10002158_pt1 | contig 17777 bp, 14 predicted proteins | sample KloWWTmetaKNB5Ph_FD_88975 | JGI IMG/M metagenome (GOLD analysis project Ga0073899, IMG submission 88975) | Active sludge microbial communities from Klosterneuburg, Austria, studying microevolution and ecology of nitrifiers - Klosterneuburg... | ecosystem: Engineered > WWTP > Aerobic digester >...
CGACGCGCTCGACCAGATCGCCCGCACCCTGGAGCAGACCGCCCAGACGCTGCAGCAGGCCGACGCCGACATCGCCAGCCAGATGGGCTGAACCTGACGCGGTGGTCCGGCGGTCCCTGTACCGCCGGCCACCGCTCAGGGTCGGCCTGTCGGGCACCCGGGCGCTATCCCTCGAACCTTTCCCGCCGTTGAGCAAGGAGCAGCAGTGACAACGCGAACCGTCGACTGGAGCGTGGTCTGGACCGACTCGTCCGACCCGATTCCCGGCTCGCCTGACGGGGTGGCCAACGGGGCCGCGGAGTACCAGGGCAATGCCCGGGCGATCCGCTCCGCGATCAACTACATCGACGCCCTCGACCTCTCCGACCTCTCCAGCGACGCCGTCGCCAAGGTCGTCGATCAGATGAAGACGGTTCGCGGCGAACTCGACAAGGTCGAGGAGCGGGTGCTGGGAGTCGGCAACGCGCTCGCCGGCTACGTGGAGTCGTTCAGGTCGTACCAGAACCAGACCATGTCGCTGTGGTCGCAGGCCGACAGCCTGCAGACCCAGAAGGAGAGTGCCGCAGCGAACGCGACGGGCCTACGCGGCCACGCCCACCGGATGGGTGACTCCGACGAGGCCGACCAGCTCGAGGAGGACGCGAAGAAGCTCGACGCCAAGGCTGCCGGGCTCGACAGCCAGCTCGCGAGCGTCCGGAGCAAGTTCAGGACGGTGGTCGACAACCGCAACCAGACGGCGTCGCAGTTGAAGGCGACCCTCGACGCGCTCGACCAGTACACCCCGGGCAAGGACTCGTTCTGGGACAAGGTGCAGAGCTGGGTGCAGGGAGTGGTCTCGGCGATCTTCACCAAGGTGATGGCGTTCATCAAGGCTGCGGTGGATCTCATTCTCAAGAACTTGAGGTTGGTCCTGCTGGCACTGGTGGCCGTCTTGATCCTCACCGGATCCTTCGTGACTCTTGGGTTCTTGGCTCTTGCCGGTGCGGCCGTCTTCGCCTTCCTCATCGGGACGACTATCGGCGAGTACCTGGCGAACCCGGACGTCGCCTTCGCGATGCTCAAGGCAGCCGCCGGTGGCGCCCTCATCTACATGGCAATTGCAGCGGCCCGGCAACTGGCCCGACCCCCTTTCAAGCCCTGCGACCAGGACACCGCGACGTTGACGTCGAATCGCGAGCTGCTGCAGTGCGCCGATGCGGCCTACAAGACCGGCGCCGAAGAGCAGGGAAAGCTGCCGGAGGGCTACCGAAGCTTGTCATCGGAGGAGATGGACAGGCTGGGTGTCACCCAGGCCATGCTCGTGGATGAGGCCTCCGGCTACAAGGCCAGCGTGTACTACAAGGAACCCGGCGGGCCCTACGTGGTCGCCTTCGCCGGCAGTGACTTCGACAGCGACGGCCGAGACGCCGTCAACGACCTGGCCGGTGCGCACGGCACGACCAAGCAGGACCTGCTGGCGATCCAACTCGCCAGACAGGTTTCCTCGTCCGGCGAGGGCGTGGTGTTCACCGGCCACTCTCTTGGGGGGAGACAGGCCAGCCTCGCGGCCATCGCGACCGGTGCACCCGCAGTGACCTTCAACCCCGCAGGGACCAGCGCCTCGGCGATCTCCTATGCGCTCTACGCCAGGGACGGCAACGACACGGTTGCGGCGGCAGCGCATCTCTCCGAGGCTGCCTCGGCAGTCACGGTGTACCGGACCGAAGGCGACCTCCTGAGCAACCTCCAGGAGGGTCTTGACCCTCTGGCACCGCCCGCCTTCGGCGACAACCGCTACACCGTGCACGATCCCACCGGGGGAGATCCGGTGCACCAGCACAGCCAGGGATCGCTCTTCGAAGCCTTCGACCAGGAGATCCACGAGGCCAGGAGCGAGGTCCCGGCGGGATCTGGTGGATGGTGACCGACTCATTCCTCGACTGAGGCGACCGCCCAAGGCTGGCAGCAGATAACGTCGATCCAGCACGACCCCCGTCCACAACCCAAGGAGCCCCCCGTGACCTGTCAGGTGTGCGGATACCAGTCCCCGGTGCCCACCGGCCGCTGCCCGCGCTGCGGCGCTCCGGCCGCCGCCCAGCCGCCTGTGCCGCCCCAGCCTCCCGCGCCGCCGACGCCTCCTGCCGCCCCGCCGCAGCAGTCGTGGGCGCCGGAGGGCTCCTGGGCGAGCCAGCCGACCGCCCCGATCCCGACCTCCGGTGGTGAGCCGACGGCTCCGCTTCCGCCGTACTCCCAGGGCGCCCAGGCGGCCGGCGTCCCGCAGTTCGAGGCGCCCGGGGCTGCGGCCTCCGGTGCCGCCTGGGGGAGCGTCCCCGGTCCTGACGGCAGCTGGGCCGGTGCGCCCGCGGCGAGCGGGTACGCCGTCCAGCCGCCCCCGACGAAGCCCAAGCGCTCGCGCGCCGTGGTGATCGGCATCATCGCCGCCGCCGTGGTGCTGATCGCTGGTGCCGGGGTCGCGGGCGCAGCGTGGTTCTTCGGCTGGTTCGGCGGCAAGACACCCGCCGACGTGCTGCCGGCGAACGCGGCCATCTACCTGCGGGTCGACATCAACCCGTCCATGGCCCAGAAGACGGCCGCACTGCAGTACTTCCGCGAGCTGCCCGAAGTCTCCAAGGTCGTCACCGGCGGCGGCGAGACCGACCCCCGCAAGGCGCTGTGGAACCTCATCGTCGACCAGTCCGGTGACACTCTCGCAGGCATCGACTACGCGGCCGACATCCAGCCGTGGCTGGGCGACAAGGCAGGGGTCACCCTGACTCCCCGGGCCGAGAGCGCGCCGAACAACTACGAGCCGATCGTGGCGGTCGCGCTCCAGATCACGGACGAGGCCAAGGCCCGCACCGGGCTGGCGAAGGTGCTCGCCACCGGCAGCCTCAAGCGGGACATCACGATCCGGGACGGCTACGCGATCGTCACCGTCGCCGACGACACCTCGCAGGTGCTCTCCGACATCGCCGCAGGCACCCTCGCCCAGAACGGCGACTTCACAGCGGACATGCGTGCCCTCGGGGACACCGGCCTCGCCTCGGCCTGGCTCGACCTCTCGCGCACCTACAACATGGCGATGCCGGTGCTGCCGACCAGCCCTGCTTCCGTCCAGGTGCAGGGACGGGCGGCGATGGCCGTCCGGATCACGGGGGACACCCTCGAGTTGGGCGGCGTGCTGCGGGGCGGCGACCCGACCTACACCGCACTGACGGCTTCGGGCGGCGGGCTCGGCGAACTGCCGGCCGGCACCGGTGTCGGGGTCAACGCCCAGGGCGCGGGCAAGCTGCTGCTGGAGAACTGGGACAAGCTTCAGGAGACCTACGGCGGCTACTGGTCAGACCTGGGCATCGAGATGCCCGACGACATGGCAGCGCTGTTGGGGCGGGACTTCAGCGTCGCGATGAGCTCCGATTCGATGGCGGCGCTCGCCGGCTCCGACTACGAGAACCCGATCGAGATCGGCCTGATCTCGGTGGGCGACGATCCCGGCCTGGCCCAGCAGACGGCGCAGAAGCTGCTGTCCTCGGCCGGGGCGGAGTACCCCGACGCGGTGTCGGACGACACCTACACCATGGCCACGACCGAGGACTACCTCGCCACCCTCACCGGTGGCACCGGGGCGCGACTTTCCAGCGTGGAGAAGTTCACCAAGGCGGTACCGGACCACGCCCAGTCGGTGGCCTCCTACTACGCCGACCTCGAAGCGATGAAGCCGTGGTTCGCCCAGTACTCCGACGAGCAGTACCGGGACTTCCTCACCCAGCTCCGCAGCACCGGGATGTCCTCGCGGACGACCGGCTCGGGTGAGGCGTCCTGGTCGTTCCGTCTGATCCGTTCCTAGGAGGAAACATGCCCTGCCCGGTCTGCGGTCTGGAAGGCCACGGCGCCGCCTGCGCGCGCTGCGGCGCGCCGCTGGTGAGCCCCGGTTCGACGCCCGGCCAGGCGTCGATGCCGGGCCACCAGGCGCAGCCGGCAGGGTACGGGTGGTACGGCAGCGCGCCGGCGACGCCCGAGCCACTCCCTCGCGCCGAGGCGGCCCCGGCCGGCTGGGCCGAGGGCAGCTGGGCGGACGTTCCGGTGGCAGGGACGCCGGTGGGTGCGCCCGGTGTCGGCGCCTGGGCCGCCTCGCCACTCCCGGAGGCGCCCGTCCCGGCGGCGACCGGCAAGGCGACCCGGAAGGGCAAGGGGTCCCGCCGGACCCTGCTCGCGATCGCGCTGGCGGCCGTCGTGCTGGTCGCCGGTGGCGGGCTGGCCGGCGCGGCGTGGTTCTTCGGGTGGTTCGGGGGCAAGTCGCCCGCCGACGTCCTCCCCGGCACCGCGATGGCCTACGTGCGGGTCGACCTGAACCCGTCCATGGCGCAGAAGACGGCCATGCTGCAGTTCTTCCGCGACCTCCCCGAGGTCGAGGACGCGACCGCAGGCGGCGGCGGCGAGACCGATCCCCGCAAGATCCTCTGGGACCAGGTGCGCCGACTCGACTACAGCGGCATGCTCGACGACATCCGCTACTCCAGCGACATCGAGCCCTGGCTCGGCGACAAGGCCGGGCTGGCCGTGGTTCCGCGCGAGGGCGGAGTCCCGATCGTGGTCGGGGCGGTGCAGGTGACCGACTCCCAGAAGGCCGCCGAAGGGCTCGCCAGGCTGCTGGAGGACGGCCCGATCAGCCTGGACATCACCATCCGGGACGGCTACGCGCTGATCACCAATGCCGACGACACCGATCTGGTCCTGGAAGACATCCAGGCCGGCACCCTCGCCCAGCAGGCGGTCTTCAGTGACCCGATGCGGGCGCTGGGGGACACCGGAATCGCGTCGGGCTGGGCCGATCTTGATGCGTACGGCGAGTGGTTCCGGGGCATGCTCGAGACGCAGGGGCAGTCGGGAGGCATCTACGGCGCCCTCGACGAGTACCAGGGCCAAACGGCGATGGCGCTGCGGTTCACCGCCGACACGGCCGAACTGGCCGGGGTGGCACGTGGCACGGACCCGGAGCTCTCCGGCTCGGCGTTCAAGACCCGTGGCCTGGGCGATCTGCCCGCCGGTGTTGGGGCAGCGATGAACCTCCAGGGTGGTGCTGACCTGCTACCCGCGGTCTGGGATCGGCTGGAGGAGTTCTACCGTGCCAACGGGATGTCGCTGGACGACGCACTGTCCGGCAGCGGCATGGGCAGGGACGACATCGCCTCCCTCGTCGGGCGCAGCCTCACCGTCGCCTTCCCCTCTCCCGAGGAGCTGATGCCCGGTCAGTCGGATTCACCCGAGGTCGGCGCGGTCGTCGTCGGCGACGATCCCGATCTCGCGCAGGAGAACGTCGAGCGGCTGCTGGAGGACCAGCTCTCCAACGGGTACCTGGAACTGCACGACAGCGTCGACGGCGACACCTACGTGGCCGCGACCTCCCGCTCGCTGCAGCAGGACCTCGCTGAGCCCGGCGACCGGCTCTCGGGTGTGGAGAAGTTCACCAAGGCCGTCCCCGACGCCGGCCAGGCTTCCGTCGCGGCCTACCTCGACCTGGAGTCTCTGACGCCGTTCGCGCGCGACTACGCAGAGGAGTACTGGGAATTCATCTCCAGCCTGCGCAGTGCCGGCATGACGACCCGGGTCACCGGGTCGGGCCAGGCGAGCTTCTCGGCGCGCCTCGTCCGGTCCTGAGAGCCGAGTGGGGACGACGGCCGGGCTCGCTCCGGGGGTCCCGGCGGCTGGTCACCTCGCGATGAATTAGCCCCGGGAGCCGGCTTTTGGGCCGGGAGTTGGCTACGAGTACGTAAGTTACGGTACCGTAGGCTATCGCCCGACCTGAGGAGCAGCCGGTGACGACAACGACGCGCCCCCCAGAGGTGGACGACCCGGCGACCCCCCCGGTGGTGATCCAGGGCGGCATGGGCATCGCGGTGTCCTCCTGGCGCCTCGCCCGGGAGGTTTCCGGCACCGGCCAACTCGGAGTCGTCTCGGGCACGGCCCTGGACGCGGTCCTGGCCCGCGAGTTGCAGGACGGGGACCCGGGCGGCCACCGGCGCCGGGCCCTGGCCCACTTCCCCTCGCCGGCCATGGCGTCCCGCATCCTGCAGAGCTACTTCATCGAGGGCGGCCGGCCTGCCGGCGCGCCCTACCGTCCGCACCCCACCCTCACCATCGCGCCCAGCCGGGCCGCGATCGAGCTGAGCCTCGTGGCGAATTTCTCCGAGGCGTGGCTGGCGAAGGAGGGCCACCCCGGCGTGATCGGGATCAACATGCTCGAGAAGGTGCAGGTGGCGAACGCCTCGGCCATCCTCGGGGCGATGCTGGGCGGCGTCGACTACGTGATCATGGGCGCCGGAGTGCCGCGCGAGATCCCGCGCCTGCTGCGGGAGTTTGCCGCCGGGCGCACCGGGCACCTCACCATCGACGTCGCCGGCGCCACCAGGGTGCACCGCGCGGCGCTCGACCCGCGGACCTACCTCGGCGCCGAACTGCCGAGGCTCCGTCGCCCCCGGTTCCTGGCCATCGTCTCGCTCCACGTCCTCGCCGGCTACCTGCACCGGGATCCCGAGATCCGGCCGGACGGGTTCATCGTCGAGGGCCCCCGTGCGGGCGGTCACAGCGCACCGCCCCGCGGCAAGCTCGTGCTCGACGAGACCGGCGAGCCGGTCTACGGCCCCAAGGACGACGCCGACCTGGCCAAAGTGGCCGAGATCGGGCTCCCGTTCTGGCTGGCCGGCGCCTACGCGTCCCCCGAGAAGGTCGCCGAGGCGCGGGCGGCAGGGGCGGCCGGTGTCCAGATCGGGACCCTGTTCGCGATGGCCGCCGAGTCCGGGCTGGAGACCTCGCTCCGCTCCCGACTGCTCGCCCAGCTGGACGACGACTCCCTCGTCGTCCGCAACGACCCGCGGGCCTCTCCCACCGGCTTCCCGTTCAAGGTCGCCGAACTGACCGACACCCTGTCGGAGGACGCGAACTACCAGGCGCGCGAGCGCATCTGCGACCTCGGCTACCTGCGCACCCCCGTCGAGCGCCCTGACGGCACGATCAGCTACCGCTGCGCCTCCGAACCCGTCCACATGTACCTGCGCAAGGGTGGCACCGAGGCCGACGCGGTCGGCCGGAAGTGCCTGTGCAATGCACTGATGGCGAACATCGGGCTGGGCCAGGTGCGTCGCGGCGGCTACGTCGAGGAACCGGCCGTCACCCTGGGCCAGGACATCACCGGCGCTCGCGCACTGCACGCCAGGTACCCCGACGGCTGGACCGCCCGGCAGGCGGTCGACTGGCTGCTGGGCGCCTGAGCCCGAGCTGCGACGCTACCGCTCGTTCATGACGCTGCCCGAGTTCGGGTAGCGCCGTGAACAACGGGTAGCGAGGGGTTCATCCCCGCCCCTGTCCCGGCGCCGCGCAGCGGTGTAGTTTGCCAGGTGCGGGGTGCCTCCAGCCTTCGCGGCGGGGAGCCCCTGATGTCGGTCGTCGAACAAGGGGGTTCACCATGAAACGCCGACTGCTGGGTGGCTCTGTCGCCCTGATCCTCGTCCTCGCCGGACTGCTCGGCTCCGTCGCAGCACCGGCCCAGGCCATGACGCCGCCCGCGGGCGTCGCCGTCCATCCCTATGCCGCGCTCGGCGACTCCTTCGCCGCCGGGTACGGGCTCCCCGCCAAGGGCGACGCCGCCTCGGTGGCCTGTTCCCGCAGCAACCTCTCCTACCCCGAACTGCTCAACGGCTTCAAGTCGCTGAAGAAGCTCACCTTCGTCGCCTGCAGCGGCGCGTTCACCGGAGACATCCTCGCCGTTAACCCCGCGACCGGGGACGCACCCCAGCTCACCGCGATCGCTCCGACGGCAGGGACGGTGACGCTCACGATCGGCGGCAACGACTCGGGCTTCTACCTGCTCGGCTGCCTGCAGGACGGTAGCTGCGACCTCGACCAGATCGGGGCCACGGCGGCCGTGGCGATGCAGGCGCTCGCCGGGCAGGGTGACGCTCAGGACGCCTACGGGCGTCCGGTCGTCAGCATCGTCGCCCTGCTGGCTGCGATCCAGCAGCAGGCGCCCGGGGCCGACATCTTCATCACCGGCTACCCCGAGATCTTCGGGTCGAAGGCGAAGGTGTATGGCACGAAGACCACCTGTCCGGTGCCGATCGAGGCGAGGTCGGCGTTGAACGGGCTGGTCCGGCAGCTCAACTCGGTGATCCGGAGTTCGGCTGCGGTCGCCCGGGCGAACGGTGTCGATGTCACCTACGTCGGGGTGGCGGATGCGTTCGACGGCCACGGGCTGTGTGACAGTCGACTCCCCTGGATCTCGTCGGCGCTGCACCCCAACGCCCTGGGGCAGACGGCCTACGCCGCCGCGCTCACGCTGAAGGGAGTCGCCCGGTAGGGTCCCGGACGCCGTCGGGAGACCGGGCCGGAGACCCCGGAAGGGACGCTCAGGCCGGCTCCCGGCGGCGTACCGCGCGGATCACCGCGTAGGTGACCGGCAGCATGACCACCTCCACCCCCACCTTGTAGACCCACCCGACCGCGGTGTAGTTGAGCAGCGTGCCCCAGGGCACCGAGTCGCCGCCCAGCGGCGTCCCCAGCGGGCCGAAGGCGATCAGGCAGAAGACGAGGGTGTCGGCGAGTTCCCCGACCAGCGTGGACGAGATCAGCCGCACCCACAGCCGGCCGGTGCCCCAGCGCTGCTTCACCCACACCAGCACCCAGGCGTTCAGGAACTGCCCGGCGAGGTAGCCCAGCAGGCTCGCCACGACGATTTGGGGCACGAAACCGAGCACTGCGTGCCAGGCGTCCTGCAGCGGCCAGTCCGGGGCGGCCGGGGCCAGGTCGACCAGGAAGAAGGTGACCGACATCAGCACCGCGAGCACGAAGGCGGTCAGGATCGCCCGGTTCGCCTTCGCCAGCCCGTACACCTCGGCCAGGATGTCACCCAGGATGTAGGTGAGCGGGAACAGGAACGCGCCGCCGTCGGTGACGATCGGCAGCACCGGGATCCCCCACAACTCCACCCGGGAGCCGAAGGCGATCAGCTTGGTGGCCCCGATGTTGGAGATCAGCAGCATCCCGCAGAAGGCGGCGAGGATCAGGTCGTAGCTGCCGCGCGGCGCCGCGTCGGCTCGGGCGTTGGGCACGGACGCGAATCATAGTCCTTTCCCGGAGTCCGTCCATCAGCGCGCGGGCAAGAGATTTCGTGCAGTTGACCCGAACCGCGCGACACTTTGCGGGATTCCTCACGAGGCCTGCCCACGTCCCCGCCGGCGTGGCAGGCTAGGCACATGATCGAGTACGACGAAGCCGTCCCGGAGGAGTCCGAGCAGCTCGACCAGCTGCAACCGGAGGAGACGCTGGTCGACCGCGGGGTCGTCGACGTCCTCGACGAGGGGATCGTGACCCCGGAGCGGTGGTCACCGGCGCAAGGCTTCGGGAACACCGCCGCCGAGATGCGCCGCGGGGAGACGTTCGAGCAGCGGCTCGCGCAGGAGGTGCCCGAGATCGTGCCCGACGAGACGCCGTGGAACCCCGATCCGTCGGAGCCGCGGGAGGTCGGCCACCTGCGTGCCGGCCGCCTGGTGGACGCGACCGGCGGCATCGGCGGCCTCGACGACGAGCCCGAGAGCGTCGGCAGGGACGTGGGCATCGACGGTGGTGGGGCGACCGCCGAGGAGGCGGCGATGCACATCATCGACGACTACGACGACGATGACGACTGAGCCCCGCGGGCTCGACGAGATCCTCTACCCACCGCTGGAGCCCTACGCGCACGGCCTGCTCGAGGTCGGCGACGGCCAGCGCCTCTACTGGGAGGAGTGCGGCAACCCCGCCGGCAAGCCGGCGGTCTTCGTCCACGGCGGGCCGGGTGGGGGGATCGTGGCCAACTATCGCCGCTACTTCGACCCCCGTCGGTACCGCATCGTGCTGTTCGACCAGCGCGGCTGCGGACGCAGCCTGCCCCACGCCAGCGAACCGGACGCCGACCTCGCCGCCAACACGACCTGGCACCTGGTCGCCGACCTGGAACGACTCCGCGCCGACCGCGGCATCGACAACTGGTTGGTCTTCGGCGGTTCCTGGGGCAGCGCGCTGGCGCTCGCCTATGCGCAGGCCCACCCCGAACGGGTCACCGAGCTGGTGCTGCGGGGGATCTTCACGCTGCGCCGCAGCGAACTCGACTGGTACTACAACGGGGGTGCGGCCAACCTCGCCCCGGAGTGGTGGCGCTCGTTCTGCTCGGTGCTGCCCGAGGGTTTCGACGGCGACCGGATCGCCGCGTTCCACGACCTCCTGTTCGACCCCGATCCGGCCGTCCATGGCCCGGCCGGGGTTGCGTGGACGACCTGGGAGGCGGCCACCTCGACGCTGGAGTTCTCCCCGGCGCTGGTGACGGAGTTCTCCGACCCCGCCTTCGCGCTGGCCTTCGCCCGGATCGAGAACCACTACTTCGTCAACGCCGGCTTCCTCACCGAGGGCCAGCTGCTCGCGGGCGTCGAGCCGATCCGGCAGATTCCAGGCGTGATCGTGCAGGGTCGCTACGACCTGCCGTGCCCGCTCACCACCGCCGAGGCGCTGCACCGGGCCTGGCCGGAGGCCGACTACCGGGTGGTGCTGGCCGGGCACTCCGCGTCCGAACCGGCGATCGCGGCCGAACTGGTGGCTGCGACCGACCGCTTCGCCGGCTGAACCGGCGGTCGGGGCCGCTGGCTAGGATGGTGGCCTGAACCGCAGGAGGAACCCTGAAACCGCAAGAGATGGCCGTCGCCGAGCGACGGGTCGCCGTCCCCGCCTCGATCACGATGGTGTCGGTGCTCGGCCCGCGGGACGAGTTCCTCGCCATCCTGGAAGCCGGTCTGGCGGCCGACGTCCACGTCCGGGGCAACGAGGTCACCTTCACCGGCAGCCCCGAGGCGGTCACCCAGGCGGCCGATGTGCTGACCGAGCTCATCACCATCGTCCGCACCGGGCAGGGGCTCACCGCGGACGCCGTCGAGCGGGTGCTGGGCATGTCGAGCGCCGAGGTCCGGGCCTCCGAGGTGCTCACCCACAACATCCTCTCCAGCCGCGGTCGGACGATCCGCGCCAAGACCCTGAACCAGAAGCGGTACGTCGACGCGATCGACGCCCACACGGTCGTGTTCGGGATCGGTCCCGCCGGCACCGGCAAGACCTACCTGGCGATGGCCAAGGCCGTCCAGGCGCTGCAGGACAAGCAGGTCAACCGGATCATCCTGACCCGTCCCGCGATCGAAGCCGGCGAACGGCTCGGTTTCCTGCCCGGCACCCTGAGCGACAAGATCGACCCCTACCTGCGGCCGTTGTACGACGCGCTGCACGACATGGTCGACCCGGAATCCGTGCCGCGGCTGCTGACCGCCGGCACGATCGAGGTCGCCCCGCTGGCCTACATGCGCGGACGGACGCTGAACGACGCCTTCATCATCCTCGACGAGGCCCAGAACACCTCGATGGAGCAGATGAAGATGTTCCTCACCCGGCTGGGCTTCGGCTCCCGGATGGTCGTCACCGGCGACGTCACCCAGATCGACCTGCCCGGGGGCACCCGGAGCGGGCTGAAGATGGTCGAGCAGATCCTCGACGGAGTCCACGACATCGCGTTCTGCACGCTGACCAGCCACGACGTGGTTCGCCACCGGCTGGTGGGCCGGATCGTGGCGGCGTACGACCGCTTCGAGGCGACCATCCCGAACCGGAAGAGGGACCGATGATCGAGGTCAACAACGAATCGGGCGTCGAGGTCGACACCGAGCGACTGCTGCAGCTGGGCGGCTTCGCCCTGGACGCGCTGAGGATCCACCCGCAGTCGGACCTCTCGGTGCTGCTCGTCGACCCCGACACCATGGCGGCCTACCACGAGAAGTACATGGACGAGCCGGGCGCCACCGACGTCCTCAGCTTTCCGATGGACGAGCTTCGCTCGCCCGAGCCCGGCGAGGAACCCCCGATGGGGCTGCTGGGCGACATCGTCCTCTGCCCGCAGGTGACCAGCGCCCAGGCTGCGGACTTCGGCCGCACGCCCGAGGAGGAGGCCGACTACCTGCTCATCCATGGCCTGCTGCACCTGCTCGGCCATGACCACGCCGAGCCGGGCGAGAAGAAGGTCATGTTCGACCTCAACGACCGGATCATCGCCGCCTGGCGCGCCTCGCGCGGCTGAGCGAGGCAGGGTCAGGCCACCACCGGACGGGGCTTGGCGCCGGCTCGTCCGACGTTGGCCTCCGGCTGGGCGCGCCAGGCGCGTCCCAGCCGCCGCATCGCCTCGGTGACGACGTCGGCGGGGTCCTTGTAGGGCAACCGGACGAAGCGGTCCAGGCCGTGGCTGACGGCGAACTGCGTGCCGGGGCTGATCAGGACGCCGGTCTCCGCCGCTGCGGCGGCGAACTGGTTCGCCCTCGCTTCGGGCAGTTCGACCCACAGGCTGAGGCCGCCCGCCGGCAGCACCCACCGCGCTCCGGGGATCGCCCGGGGCAGCGCCTCGACCATCGCCTGGCGCGACGCCCGCAGTTCGTCTCGGCGTTCAGGGTGCAGTCCGGGACTTCGACGCAGCAGTTCCACGAGCGCGAGCTGCTCCAGGATGGGCGCGCCCAGGTCGTCGGCGATGCGGGCCTGCAGCAGGCGGGGGAGCAGCGGCCGGGGCACCCGCAGCCAGCCCACCCGCAGCCCACCCCAGTGTGACTTCGACGAACTCCCGACCAGCACGCAGCGGGAGAGGTGGGCGGCGAAGGGGAGTGGCACGGGTCCGTCGTCGAGGCGCACCTCGAGCATCGTCTCGTCCACGATGGCCACCGTGCCGGCGCGTCGCAGTGCCGCGGCCAGCCGCTCGCGCCCGGCGTCGGGCAGCAGCGAGCCGGTCGGGTTGTGGAAGTCCAGGATCAGCTGCGCCGCCACGGGCCGGGCCGCCGCGATCGTCGCGACGGCGAGGTCGAGGTCCCAGCCGTCCGGTTCGACCGGCAGTGGCACCAGCCGGACGCCGGAGCGGCGGGCCGCGTCGATCGCGTTGGGGTAGGAGGGGCTCTCCACCAGCACGCGCTGCCCGGGGCTGGTGAGGGCCCGCACGGCGAGGCTCACCCCCGCCAGCGCACCGCCGACCACGAGCACCTGGTCGGGGTCGGTCGGGAGCCCGCGTTGGGCGTAGCGGGCTGCGATCAGCTCGCGCAGCTCGGCCAGCCCGGCCGTGACGTAGCCGGTGCCGGCCAGGTAGCTCGGCAGCGCGGCGAGCGCGGCCGCGTAGGCCTCGGCCGTCCCCGCCGGCGCGCGGCACGCGGCGCAGGACAGGTCGAGCAGGTCATCGGTGGTGCCCGACCCGGGCAGCATCGCCCCGCCGACGCCCAGCCGGGCCCGGCCCAGCGGCAGCGTCGCGACATGCCCCGAACCCTGCCGCGAGAGAAGGAAGCCGGATTCGCCCAGCACGCCGTAGGCCCGGGTGACGGTGGTGCGGCTGAGGCCGAGTTCGGTGGTGAGCCGGCGCTCGCTGGGCAGCGCGTGGCCGCTGGGAATCCGTCCGTCCGCGATGAGGAGTCGCAGCCCGTCGCTGAGCCAGCGGTACGCCGGCACGCGCGGATCGCGGTCGCCGAGCAGGTGCCGGAGCCGGGCCGCGCTCACGCCGGGAAGTGCCATCAGGCCACTCTGCCTGGATTGGACCTTTCCCACAAGGCCAATCCGCGCCAAGATTCCTGTCATGGCAGCCTCCACCCGCTCCGACCGCCCGCTGTTGGTCGACCTCGGCCCGCTGGCCCAGTTGCGTGCCGGTCAGCTCGGCCGACGCCTCCCCCAACTGCTGGTCGGGCTGTGGCTGTACGGCTTCGCCATGGCGCTCTTCATCCGCAGCGGCCTGGGGCTCGATCCCTGGGACGTCTTCCACGCCGGCCTGCAACAACTGCTGGGCTGGTCGTTCGGCACGGTGGTGATCGCGGTCGGCTTCGCCGTCCTGCTGCTCTGGATCCCGCTGCGCCAGTGGCCCGGCCTCGGCACGATCGCCAACGCGGTGGTGATCGGGGTCGCCACCGACGTCACGCTGGCGATGGTTCCGCCCGCGGACGGCTGGCCGGCCGCCTGGGGGCTGCTGGTCGTCGGGCTGGTCGTCAACGGGCTGGCCGGCGGCCTCTACATCGGCTCCCAGCTCGGCCCCGGCCCCCGGGACGGGCTGATGACCGGCCTGGCCCGACGGACGGGCCGGTCGCTGCGGCTCGTCCGCACCGGCCTGGAACTCACCGTCCTCGGCGTCGGCTGGGCGATGGGCGGCACGGTCGGCATCGGCACGGTCGTCTACGCGGTCGCGATCGGCCCGCTGGTGCAGTTCTTCCTGCCGCTGGTCACCGTCCGGCTGCGCCCCCCGGAGCGGACGGCCGTCCCCGTTCCCGCCGGCGAAGGCGTCTGAGCCGGGCTTCGACAAGCCAGGCCGTCATTCCCCGGTCGCGGGCGGGCGGCCGGTCTCCACTAGACTTGGCCTCCACCCGACCGAGGCAGGCGCGAACACCTCTTGACCCAGACCCAGTGGCTGTTGCTGATCTCCGCAGCCGTCTGCCTGCTCCTCGCGGGGCTGGTCACCGCCGCGGAGGCCGCCCTGTCGTCGGTGTCCCGCTCGCGGGCCGAGAAGCTCGTCGACGACGGCCGGCACGCCGCGCCACGGCTGTTGCAGCTGGCGCAGGACCCGGCGCCCTACCTCAACACCACGCTCTTCCTGCGGGTGCTGCTGGAGGTCACCGCGACCGTCCTGGTCGCCCTGGTCTTCTTCGAACTCCGTGAGGCCACGTGGGAGCGCATCCTCGAGCCCACCCTGGTCATGGCGCTGGTCTCCTTCGTCGGGCTCGCGGTCGCACCCCGTACCCTCGGCCGGCAGCACGCCGAATCGGTCGCCCTGGCCGCGTCCGGGCCGCTGTCGGTGCTCGCGGTCGTGTTCGGTCCGGTGTCGCAGCTGATGATCCTGATCGGCAACGCGCTCACCCCGGGCCGCGGCTTCAGCGAGGGCCCGTTCACGTCCGAGGCCGAACTGCGCGAGCTGGTGGACATGGCCGAGGCCAGCGCGCTGATCGAGGACGACGAGCGCAAGATGATCCACTCGGTGTTCGAACTGGGCGACACGATCGTCAAGGAAGTCATGGTGCCGCGCACCGAGATGGTCTACATCGAGCAGCAGAAGACGCTGCGACAAGGGGTGTCGCTGGCGCTGCGGTCGGGCTTCAGCCGTATCCCGGTGATCGCGGACGACATCGACGACGTGGTCGGAGTGCTCTACCTCAAGGACGTCATCCGCCGGATGTACGACAACCCGAAGGCGCAGACGTCCGAGACCGTCGAGAGCCTGATGCGCCCGCCGACCTTCTGTCCCGACTCCAAGCCGGTGGACGAGTTGCTGCGCGAGATGCAGCTCACCCGCAGCCACGTGGTGATCGTGGTCGACGAGTTCGGCGGCACCGCCGGTCTCGCCACCATCGAGGACGTGCTGGAGGAGATCGTCGGCGAGATCGTGGACGAGTACGACCAGGAGCTGCCGCCGGTCGCCGAGCTGGGGGAGCAGCGGTTCCGGCTCTCGGCGCGGCTTCCGGTCGACGACTTGGGTGAGCTGTTCGGGCTCCGGCTGCCCGAGGAGGACGACGTCGACACGGTGCTCGGCCTGATGGCCAAGGAACTCAACAAGGTGCCCATCCCCGGGTCGGTGGTGCGCTGGAACGGTATCGAGCTCGTCGCCGAGCGCGGTTCCGGCCGGCGCCACACCATCCAGACCGTGCTCGCCTCCATGCCGGAGGACGAGGACCAGGAATCGCCCAGTGAGCAGGCGGCCGCCGCGGCGGCGTCCAAGCTGGCCGAGGAATCCGCCCGGAGGGCATCATGACAACCGAATTCCGTTCCGGCTTCGCCTGCTTCGTCGGGCGTCCCAACGCGGGCAAGTCCACGCTCACCAACGCCCTGGTCGGCACCAAGATCGCGATCGCCTCGTCCAAGCCCCAGACGACCCGGCACGTGATCCGCGGCATCGTGAACCGTCCCGACGCCCAACTGATCGTGGTCGACACCCCCGGGCTGCACCGGCCCCGGACGCTGCTGGGGGAGCGCCTCAACGACCTCGTCTACGAGACCTGGGGCGAGGTGGACGTGATCGGCGTCTGCCTGCCCGCCAGTGAGCGGGTCGGCCCCGGGGATGAATTCCTGGTGGGCGAGATCGCCAAGCTCCCGCGCCGGCCGGCACTGGTCGCGCTGGCCACCAAGTCCGACCTCGTCGGGAAGGAGCGGATGGCCCAGCACCTGCTCTCGATCCAGGCGCTGGAGGAGAAACTCGGCATTCGCTGGGCCTCGATCATCCCGGTTTCGGCGGTGACCGACGACCAGGTCGGGCTGGTCGCGGACGAACTGGTCAAGCTGCTCCCCGCCGGCCCCCAGCTGTACCCCGAGGACCAACTCACCGACGAGCCGACCGAGACCCGGATCGCGGAACTGATCCGGGAGGCGGCGCTCGAAGGGGTGCGCGATGAATTGCCGCACTCGCTGATGGTGACCATCGACGAGATGGGGCTGCGCGCCGGCCGGCCCGAGGACCGCCCCCTGCTCGACATCTTCGCCTCGATGATCGTCGAGCGGGATTCCCAGAAGGGCATCGTGATCGGCCACCGGGGCGAACGCCTGCGCGAGGTCGGTACCGCGGCCCGCCACCAGATCGCGGCGCTCGTCGGCACCCCCGTCCACCTGGCCCTGAAGGTGAAGGTCGTCAAGGACTGGCAACGCGACCCCAAGCAGCTCAACCGCCTCGGCTTCTGAACTTCCGCCACGCTGACGCGAGGCGGCTCGGGGCAGTGGCTCGTCCAGTTGGTGGCAGGTGCTGGCGGAGAGGGGACGGGCTGTGGCAGCATGGCCGACATGTCATGGGTGCGACTGATCCTTCGTCGCCGTAGCGAGGCCTAGAGTCCACAGGTTCAGGCTTCCTCGCTGCGGAGTCTCTCCACGCGCCTGGCAATCCCACCTGCTTCGTCGAGGAACCACCATGACCACCCGTACCACTGCTCCCCAACCCGTCCCGGTACAGCAGCCCAGCCCGATGCCGTTCGGCCGCTACACCCCCTTCCAGCCCATCGACCTGCCCGACCGCACCTGGCCGTCCCGCAAGATCACGCACGCCCCGCGCTGGCTCTCCACCGACCTCCGCGACGGCAACCAGGCGCTGATCGACCCGATGACGCCCAGCCGCAAGCGCAAGATGTTCGACCTGCTGGTCAAGATGGGCTACAAGGAGATCGAGGTCGGGTTCCCCTCCGCCTCGCAGACCGACTTCGACTTCGTCCGCAGCCTGATCACGTCCGACGCGATCCCCGACGACGTCACCATCAGCGTGCTGACCCAGGCCCGGGAGGACCTGATCGAGCGCACCGTGCAGTCGCTGATCGGCACGCGGCGCTCGACCGTCCACCTGTACAACGCGACCGCGGAACTGTTCCGCCGGGTCGTCTTCGGCATCGACGAGGCGCAGTGCATCGCGATGGCCACACGCGGAACCGAGCAGGTGATGCGGTACGCCGAGCGGCACCTGGCCGGGGTCGAGTTCGGCTACGAGTACTCCCCGGAGATCTTCACCCAGACCCCCACCGACTTCGCCATCGAGGTCTGCAACGCGGTGATGGACGTCTGGGAGCCGGGCGAGGGCCGCGAGATCATCCTCAACCTGCCGGCCACGGTGGAGCGTTCCACGCCCAACACCTACGCCGACCAGGTCGAGTACTTTGGACGGCACGTGAAGAACCGTCCGCACGTGGCGATCTCGCTGCACCCCCACAACGACCGCGGCACCGCGGTGGCGGCCACCGAGCTGGCGCTGATGGCCGGCG
>Ga0073899_10002159_pt1 | contig 17773 bp, 17 predicted proteins | sample KloWWTmetaKNB5Ph_FD_88975 | JGI IMG/M metagenome (GOLD analysis project Ga0073899, IMG submission 88975) | Active sludge microbial communities from Klosterneuburg, Austria, studying microevolution and ecology of nitrifiers - Klosterneuburg... | ecosystem: Engineered > WWTP > Aerobic digester >...
AAGTCACCGACTCGAAAGTTTTCTTTCTTCAGTGCTGCGTTTCGCCACGACTTTTCGATCTGAGATTTGTCGATGTTCATGCCGTACATGGTGGCACCAGAAATTTCTCCGATGCTGGTCGCGATGGCACCACATCCGCAGCCGATTTCCAACACTTTGTCGCCCTTGCCGACACCAAGGTGCTTGACCATTTTTTGTTCTAACAGAATCTGGTTTTCCATGACGGATTTACTGGGATCCAGAGCGGGTGGCATATACATTTTTTCGACGGAGCCGAGGGTGCATAGCAAATGCATGATGACGTAAAGCTGCTCAAGCTCTTCGCTGCTGCCCTGTTTGTAGCCTTGCATTGCCACACCGTTGTTGTAATCAGCCAAGGTGTTTTCCGGTGAATCGACGAACAATGCACCGTAGGTGTTCATATAGACATCGATTTGCGCTTCGCTGAGCTTCAACAAGCCAGCGGCAGCACTGAGTTTGGCGCGGAGGGTGGTCGTCGTGTGTTTCATGTGTTCTCCATTTTTCTTGATGATTTTTTCAATCTGATGATTCCGGTCAGCTGCCTGGAATTTCATTTATTGCGTAACGCAAGAACGGGATAACAAAGTACGCATTCGCATAAAATGCGACACATTCAAATAATGTGACAAATGAACGCGACAATATATGAGATGATGTAACATGGTGTCAACTTGAAAATTGCGGCGTATTTTTTGGCCGATTTCGGAGCAGTGTCATGCCTGTAGCCATACCCGACAGCCTGTATAAAAATAGCTACCCCACGATCGAACAGATCACACGCAATAAGTTGCTGGATGCCGGCATCCGCTGTATCGACCGCTATGGAATTAAAAAGACCAATATTCGACTGATCGCCGAAGAATCAGGGATCGCACGACAAACCGTTTACAACTATTTTAAAAACAAGAATGAATTGCTATCACAAGCATTTCAGCGCGAAGGAGAGAAACTGGGCCAGGCCGCCGCAGTCCATATTGAGCGGTTTGAAGGCACCGAAAATAAATTTATTGAAGCTTTTCTGTTTATCTACGAGAACTTTCCCAAGAATCCCATTCTTGCAAAAGTCATAGAACCCGGTGGTGATTTTTTCAGCACTATCGGCGTGCCAGACTACCAGTACGCCACTTACGGTAAATTGGTATTTGGACAGATGTTTGAAGAACACCCCTATCTCAAACCCGACGCCGATAGTATCGCTGAGCTATGGATACGCGGCATCATGTCTTTTCTCACCATGCCTGGCCCCACGATTAAAACTCGCGATGAGCTGCGGGAGTTTGTCAGATGTCGATTTCTGCCTGGTCTGGGATTGAAAAGCCAGCAAAGCTGATCTGACTCAGCAGCCTCGCCCACCTGGATTGCGTGTAAAACCAAAACCTCCTCCATTCAAATTCGCTGGCAATATGCAGATCACCATGACCAGCGATTGCGCAGATCTCAGGATATCAGCAGGAAATGGGGAGAACGGTACTGCCTGTTCTACAACGTTCTTGATAAACGCGATCTCGTTCTGCTGATCTGCTGAATTGAGCACTTGGAAACTTTTGAGGGAACCATTTGGATTCAGGCGAATCTGCACCGCGGCTGTTCTCACCCCTTTACTCTTGGGATCTCTCCTGACGAAGTCTGCACTCCTGTTTAATTTTTTTACCAGTGAGTCGAGATACATTTCCAGGCTGAATGGATCGACGGGGGGGCTATTGGCTAGGCGCTCCAGAACTTCGCTTCCTTCATCGCTCTGACCTACTTGTTCCCGAGCAATTTGCCGTGCCTTGGCCAACGAACGCTGTACGAGATCAGGACGCGCCTTGACCTGTTCATCCAATTCGTTAAGAAATTCATTCATGTCCTCTTTTTCCGCCACTGTCCATTGGGGTATAGAGGTCGGCAAGGAATACACGGCCTTTTGCGACGGATGCAGCGCCAAAATCTTTTGCCGCACCTTTGGCTTTTTCGACGAAGTCTTGTTGGACAAAAGGACAGGTGGCATATCGACTGCCTGCCCCTTCTGTGTGCGTGGTGCCAAAGTGGCATTAATCCGCGTGGGAAGATGATTCTCTGCCTGTGGCGACTTCAACGGAACACAGAGAACCAATCCGTGAAAAATCAGAGAAGCCACAACGGCGAGTTTTATCGAAAACTGTGAGCGGGGCCCCTGAAAGACCATTGATAAATATTTCTCTTGGCCTGGATGGGCTGAGTCATCAGAAGATACGCAAGATGGAAACATAGGAAAAAGACCCGAACACAGGAGAGGTGTCCGGGCCGGAGAGAGTAGTCGTTACAATACGAGGAAGGAGAAGAACCTCTCACCAGAACGACTGACCACATCGTATCTGATCCTTCATGGGCTACTCGTAATTTTATGTAACCCCTTGTAACGCTGTCACGCTGGTCAGCGCTTTGCACTATTTTTCGGACTTTTGGAAATTGAAACACACCTTTTTAGAGCGAATTTCGGTAGCCTGAAAGGATTGCGTTCAGTCAGCTCGTTATCAGAAATAGATGTGAGAATAAAAATGTAGCGCTCATTCGAGGATAACTTTCAGCAGAAAATTCACCATCAGGTTTACCATCAATATGTTGTTGTTGCTTACCAACTCCAGATGCAGCCAGACGGTGCCAGAAAAATAATTTTTTGGCGAACTTAGCACCCGACTTCTCGTGCATGCAATTTGGATGATGGTATACGCACCCCGAAAGGCTTGCAGGCACTGCATCGGCAGCGTTTTCGCATGATCAGGCCAAACTCTGATGGATGTCCTTGGTCATCAGATACAGGTGGTATGGATCGAGTGGTGATGGTACGAATCCGAAGTGCTGATAAAACTCGACGGACTGGTCATCCTTGGCATGCACCACCAGGGCACGTGCCGCGATGATCGATTGCGCTTGAAGAAACCGCTTCAGCGCATCCTTGAGCAGCCCTGCCCCGATGCCACCCCCCCGCTCTGCCCGATCTACAGCCAGCCTCGCCAGCAGCGTCAAAGGGATTGGATGTTGGGCCAGTCCTTTGGCAATTCGTGCCGGGACAGTTTCGTATTCTGCGGAGGCAGCCGCCAACGAGTAGTAGCCGATAACATGCGTTTCGCCGCGCAGGGCAACGTAAGTCCGAGCACTTTGGTTGCGCTGATTCTGTAGCGCATAGCGATGAAGGAAGCGGTTCAGTGCCTCGTTGCCGCAGTCGAATCTGGAAACGTCATGGGCCTCTGTCAGGAGTTCGGGCCCCCTCAGTGGCAACTTCATTTAGTCTCAAAGACGCTTGGTTTCTTGAACAGTTCTTTAAGACGTGGAATCGACTTGGCCGGTTGGTCGAGGGCAGCATAAAAGGCGTTCATCTGCTCTTCGGGCAGGACGAAGCGCGTCTGCGAGGCCAGGGTCTCGTCGGCGACGGTACGTACTGCGCGGAGGACAAACTCGCTGACGTTCTGGTGCAACAGGATGGCTGCTTGGCGAATGCGGTCCTTCTCAGCGGACGCGAGACGGATTTCGATGCGTTCTTCCTTGACAGTGGCGCCCATGCTGTTACCCCCCCCCCCTTCCTAGACTGTCCGGACAGTATACGGATAACTCTGATATTTGCAAGGGCAGGAAAACTAACGGGGTAAAGTTGCAGCCATTGACTGATAGGCAAGCCACTCATTGATAATCCACATGATTTGTTGCAATAAATCCACATGGTTTTCTTCAACAAACACCCCGCTGACATTCAGTTGTGAGGATTCGGGTTGTACTTTTCTCTGAACTTCGAGGCCCGTTCTTCGGCCCTGAACTGCCTCTCGCTCTCTACGAATGCCATCATCATGTTTGGCCAAACTGCCAACCGACAGTTGCAGCGTTCAACAGTTTGCAAAATGATGGGTTACCAGCCAGTCTCACATAGTCGAACCAAGATGTTGTGTACCATCACTTGGCCATTGCTTAACACTGCCCGATGTTGCCAGACTCCACAGTAACCCGTTGCCTTCGCCGTCTATTCGGTTGCTTGTATTTGCTAGTCACTCCCACTCAATTATCAACGAGCCGCTGGCACCCTTATAAACACTGGGCATGGCTCGTTTTCCCTTGCTCGATACCGTCATCAATACCGTCAAAAATTGGACGCTTAGTATTCATGCGGGTTTCCGGGCAATCCTGAAAAAACGACCTTTCGCCAACGTTCGCCTGCTATCGGAAAGGCGGCCCAATTTTGACGGTCGCAATTGTCACACAGCTTCGAAGATAGGCGTGACGGTATCGCTCAACCCCGGCATCTCTGATACCGTCAGAACCGTATTTTTTAATTCTAATACAGTGCCTTGGCCAGCAGCATAATTATTCACCCTGCTCAATGTGTCGATACGAGGTGAAGATACTTATCCGTATAATTTCGAACGTCAATCAGCACAGCTATGGCCCAATGCAATGATCGCCATCTCAATTTTCCGTGTTGAATTCCTGCTCAAATGCCTTGACGGCGGCGAGGATGGTTGCGAACTCAGGCGGCGCCTTACGGAACATTTCGGATTGCATAGCAACATAGTCTCGTCGCCATAGGGCTTCATGTACCGGCATCAACCGGAGGGTACCCGGTCGCAAGGTGGAATAATCTACCCAACTTTGATAGAAAAATACTTGCCGATGCGCGGCGACTTCCTCAAACAACTTCAAGTCGGCGCTGGCTTTTCGGGCAATGCCAGACTCGATCAGACGATAGAGATCGTAATAGTGGCGAGCCATGCGCTCTTTGCGCGGCTTGTCCTCGGGCCGATAAGTTTCTTCATGCAACAGCATGGCCTTTTCCCAGAAAGTCCGTTCGGGTGCCAAGGCCTGCGCAATTGTTTGCGGGTTTTCGAATACTTGGGGGAATACTTCAGCGGCCATCGGTCGAATATTGCGCGGATGCGCCGGCCAGGGATTGGAGCGTGCGCCAAACTCAATCTTGACGATGGGAAGTGCGTAACGTCCCTCGGCATGAGGAATAAGGGATGGATAATGAAACAGCAGGGTTTGCTGATCCGGATCGCTCTGGTCAATTTCAAGCGACCAGCCTTTTGCTCCAAAGGTGTTTTTCATCGCATTGTCCAAGTACGGATGAATGCGCGTTTTGACGAACTCGCTGCAAGCCGCTTTAAGCGCTTTCAGTCTTTTCCCGCGTTGGCTGGATGTGGTTGCCTGATCGGGGCTGCCCTCGCCGCCGAATCCAAGCAGTTCGCGGCCTATGGTCAGATCAATGTCCTCGGAAAAGCGGTCAATCAACTGCCATGCTTTGGAGAGGGACGTGCCGCCTTTGAAGGTCAAGTGCTGCGCGAGGTCTGGCATGGTGAAAAGCTGTTGCAGAACCCAGCACACCCAGAAATCTTTTTCGACGCTGGAGCCCACCATTTGTAGGCGAGCCGCTGTTTGCTCAAAGGTCAGACGTTGATCGTCGGGCGACATACCCAGAAATTTCTGCATCGCCTAATCTTTATTCGCGGCAATCTGGCGCATGATTATTGCAATCCATGCCGGGGCCAGGGGTGCGTCAGTGAGTAGCACCGCCTTGTCTTTGGCACTCAGACGACGTTGCAGGGTTGCAATGATGTTGCTATCCACGCGCGGCTGTTTCAGGTGCCGCAATGCTTGGATCACTAGCCCGCTGATTCGACCGGCCGTCGCTATACTTCGCGGCGTGGTGTGCTTGAGGGTGATTTGTTGCCCGCCGACGCGCACGGTGCGCGACACTCCATCAGTTAGGAAGGCCAGTTTTAGGGGTACTTGCTCGGATAGTCCCAAGAGATTTGCGGCGTAGGACCCGGAGGGTTGGAGCCTGAGTTTCCCTTTGCCGGCGACGGCGGTGGCGATCTCGTCGGCGGTAGGCATAAGCGGGCCCAAGACAGCATGCTGACGGGGTCGGGTATAGAGACCACGGCTTAAGCGCTGAAGTTTGCCGCTGCTGGTCAGTCGCGACAGGGCTTTGTCGATAGCGGCGCGGCTGCCAAGGTCGATGAAGTTGGCTGGGGTGAAGACTTGCCCATCTTTCGCGCGTGCGATACGGCGTCGAATAGCTGCATCGACGCCAACGCTCGATTTGGTGGGTGTCGGGTCGGAATTTAAGAGCTTACTCATGTCAGAAAAAATACCATGTTTTTCTGACAAAGAAAACCCCCTAAAACGATATTATTTAGCGGATGTGATTTGCGATAAGAGCATTTACCTAAGTTTCCGGATGTATTCCACAGAAATACCTGTTGAGTGGCGACTTATATACCAAAGATATATATGCATTTGTCAGGTCACTCCCACTCGATCGTCGCCGGCGGCTTGCCGCTGATGTCGTAGACAACGCGGTTGATGCCGCGCACTTCGTTGATGATGCGATTGCTGACTTTGCCGAGCAGGCTGTGTGGCAGCTCGGCCCAGTGGGCGGTCATGAAGTCCTGGGTTTGCACGGCGCGCAGGGCAACCACATATTCGTAGGTGCGGCCGTCACCCATCACGCCAACGCTTTTCACCGGCAGAAATACCGCGAAGGCCTGGCTGGTCATGTCGTACCAGCTCAGTTCGCCTTGTTGATGGGCGCGCAGCTCGTCGATAAAAATGGCATCGGCACGGCGCAGCAGGTCGGCAAATTCAGGCTTCACTTCACCGAGAATGCGCACGCCCAGTCCGGGGCCGGGGAAGGGATGGCGATAGACCATTTCGTGCGGCAGACCAAGGGCGACACCCAACTCGCGCACTTCGTCCTTGAACAACTCGCGGAGCGGTTCGAGCAGCTTGAGATGAAGAGTATCAGGCAGGCCACCAACATTGTGGTGGCTCTTGATGGTATGCGCCTTCTTGGTTTTGGCGCCGGCCGATTCGATCACATCCGGATAAATGGTGCCCTGTGCCAACCACTTCGCCTGCGGCAGTTTCGCCGCCTCGGCCTGAAAGACTTCGACAAATTCGCGGCCGATGATCTTGCGCTTCTGCTCTGGATCGGTGATGCCTTTCAGATGGCCCATGAACTGTGCACAAGCATCGACGTGGATTACCTTGACGCCAAGATTGCTGGCGAAGGCTTTCATCACCTGCTCCGCCTCGTTGAGGCGCAACAGGCCGTTGTCGACAAATACGCAGGTCAGCTGATCGCCGATAGCGCGATGCAGCAGCGCGGCCACCACACTCGAATCAACCCCGCCGGAGAGACCGAGAATCACTTCATCGCTGCCGACCTGGGCGCGCACTTTGGCGATGGCTTCGTTCACGTAGTCGGGCATGTTCCAGTCGCGGCCGCAGTTGCAGATGTTGTGAACAAAACGTGCAATGATGTCTTTGCCCTTGAGTGTGTGCGTAACTTCCGGATGAAACTGTACGGCATAGAAGCGGCGCGCCTCATCGGCCATACCGGCGATCGGTGTTGCGGGATTCGATGCGATCAGTTTGAAACCGGGCGGCAGTTCAGTGACCTTGTCGCCGTGACTCATCCACACATCGAGTAAACCGTGGCCTTCAGTGTTGGCGCGATCCTGAATATCCTCGAACAGTTTCGAATGGTTGCGCGCGCGAATCTCTGCATAACCAAACTCGCGCTTGTTTGCATTCTCAACCTTGCCACCAAGTTGCGCTGCCATCGTCTGCATGCCGTAGCAAATACCGAACACTGGTACGCCAAGTTTGAAAACTACATCCGGCGCACGCGGCGTTTCTTCTTCGTATACAGAATTCGGCCCGCCGGAAAGAATAATGCCCTGCGGGTTGAATTCACGAATGAAGGCGTCGCTCACATCGTGCGAATGCAACTCGCAATACACCTGCTGCTCACGCACACGGCGGGCGATCAATTGCGAATACTGGGAGCCAAAATCAAGGATGAGAATTTTTTGGTGGGACATTTTTAGGGGCCAGGAGCTAGCCAATCGAAGCGAATATTAATAAACAGAATTGTCATTCCCGCGCAGGCGGGAATCCATATGTCTCTGGATCCTAATCTGTGCGAGGATGACAAAAATGAAAAGCACGGATCAAACGAAGGCGCTCAACCACTCAATCCAGATGATAATTTGGCGCTTCCTTGGTGATCTGCACGTCATGAACATGCGATTCACGGATACCGGCCGAGGTGATTTCGACGAACTCGGCGCGTTCACGCATTTCGTCAATGGTCGCACAGCCAACGTAGCCCATCGAGGCGCGCAGGCCGCCCATCAACTGATGGATCACCGCGCCAACCGATCCTTTGTATGGAACACGGCCTTCGATGCCTTCGGGGACGAGCTTTTCAACATTGGCATCGCTGTCCTGGAAATATCTGTCGGCGGCACCCTGTTTCATCGCGCCGAGACTGCCCATGCCGCGATAGGATTTGTAGGAACGCCCCTGGAACAATACGGTCTCACCGGGCGCTTCTTCGGTGCCGGCGAACAGGCCGCCAAGCATCACCGCATTTGCACCGGCGGCAATCGCCTTGGAGATGTCGCCGGAATAGCGAATGCCACCATCGGCAATCATCGGCACACCCGTGCCGGCCAGTGCCGTGGCGACGTTATCAATTGCCGTGATCTGCGGTACGCCGACGCCGGCAACAATCCGCGTGGTGCAGATCGAACCCGGGCCGATGCCAACCTTGACGCCATCCGCGCCATGATCGACGAGGGCGAGTGCCGCCGCACCGGTGGCGATATTGCCGCCGATGACCTCGATATGCGGAAAATTTTTCTTGACCCATTCGACGCGCTTGAGCACGCCTTGTGAATGACCATGCGCAGTATCCACCACCAGCACATCGACACCGGCCTCGGCCAGCAACGTAGCGCGTTCCTTGGTGCCCTCGCCGACGCCGATTGCCGCACCGACGCGCAGATGACCGAGATCGTCCTTGCAGGCAAATGGATATTCGGTCGACTTCAAAATATCCTTGACGGTAACCAGGCCGCGCAACTCGAACTTGTCATTGATCACCAGCACACGTTCCAGGCGGTATTTGTGCATCAGCGCCTTGGATTCCTCAGCAGAAGTCCCCTCGCGTACCGTGATGAGCCGCTCGCGCGGCGTCATGATGTTCTGCACCGGCTGATCGAGATTGGTCTCGAAACGCAGGTCGCGGTTGGTCACGATGCCGACGACACGCTTGCCATCAAGTACCGGCACCCCGGAAATCTTGTGCTGACGCGTCAAGGCCAGCACTTCACGGACCTTCATGCTCGGCGGTACGGTGATCGGATCCTTGAGTACGCCCGACTCGAAACGCTTGACCTTGGCAACCTCGGCCGCCTGCTGCTTCGGCGTCAGGTTTTTGTGGATAATACCGATGCCACCATCCTGCGCCAGGGCAATTGCCAGGCGCGCCTCTGTCACCGTATCCATGGCGGCAGAAACTAGCGGCATGTGCAGAACGATCTTGCGAGTCAGTCGCGTATCGAGACTGACATCGCGAGGCAGAATATTGGAATGGGCAGGAATCAGCAGAACGTCATCGAACGTCAGCGCCTTGTGGAGAACACGCATCTTCAATCCTAAAGTGCCAAAAACGCATTATACGCGGGGCGCCTTGCCTCGCCAACGGGCTGTATCGGCGGTGTTGCGGGTTAATTATCTGCCCTGAGCCGTATTGAAGGGCTCAATGCGAACTTTGCCACATCGATGCAATTGCCGATATGAGCCTCAACGGTTCAACCGGCTTATGGAAAACAGTCCATTGACTGGACGCCAGCGCCTCGACACTATCCGTTGACGTATCGCCAGTGATGATGAGTCCTTTTATGGGGCGCGCCAGCCTGTGTTGAATTGCATCCAGCAATTCGACTCCACCAATGTCACCAGGCAAGCGGAAATCCGAAATATAAATGTCAGCATCGGAAATTCTGCGGTCGCCAAGTGCATCGCGGCCATTGGCAAAGACCGACACCTCGATACCGAATGATTTCAACCAACCTGCAAGTGCTTCTGCAACCAGCGTGTCGTCTTCAATGATAAAGACATGCAGCCCGTTCAACCGTGAAGCATCGACCGGCATCTCCTGATCGATTGCTGCGGAAGAAACCCTGCCTGCAAGATCGATTGTTCTGTCAAAGGGAAGGCTGACCGTGAATACGGCTCCACGGCCAGGGCGCGAGCGGCAGGTGACTTCATAGCCCATCAAAAGCGCCAGGCGTTTGACAATGGATAGCCCGATGCCAAGTCCTTGCGTCCGATCGCGCTGCCGATTATCGACCTGAAAAAACTCATCGTAAATCCTTGGCAAGTGTTCCGGCGCAATCCCGATGCCCGTATCCCAAATTTGAAAGACAAGGTGATTTCCATGCATGCGCGCGCCGACAAGAACTCCGCCTTTTTCCGTATATCGAATCGCATTACCGACAATATTTCGCAGCATCACCAGGAGCAGGCCTGGGTCGGTGTGCAAGGCTAGCGCCCGTTGCGGAAAAAATAATTTGAAGCGCAGATGTTTTTCTTTCGCCAGGGGCGCACACTCGATTTCAAGTAGCCGGAATATCTCGTAAAGATCGACAAGGAATTCATTCTTTTTGACGATCCCGGCATCCAGTTTTGAAATATTCAGCAACGCATCCAGCAGCCCACTTAACGCGCCCGAGGATGCCTCCATATTGCGAACGATCTGTTGTTGTTCATGGTTGAGATTGGTCTCACCCAAAACATCAAGGAACAGGTTAAGGGCTTGAATGGGTTGCCGCAAATCGTGACTGGCTGCGGCAAGAAAGCGCGATTTATCCGCATTTGCAGCCTCGGCGTTCGACTTTGCCAGGAGCAACTCGGTTTCCACTTTTTTTCGCTCGGTAATGTCACGCCAGGTTGTGATGATCAGTTGTTTATTCTCCATCAGGATCGGGGTCAGCAGAACCTCCACCGGAAAATCTTCCCGATAGGCGCTGCAATGAATCCACTCAAAGCGATGGCTGCCATTCCGCATGGCAGTGGCAATCATATCTTCGGCCTTTTCGGTAGAAGACCTTCCATCCGGCTGGTGCGGTGACGAGAGTTTGGCGGGATGTAGCGGAAGAATCTGGCTCTTGTCATGGCAACGCAGCATATCCATGGTCGCCTGATTACAATCGACGAATTGACCGATCTTGGGATCGAGGAGCAGTAATGCATCGGCAGTGCTCTCAAACATCAGGCGGAAGCGGTTTTCGCTTTCGCGCAGTGCCGACTCTACTTTTTTACGTTCGCTGATGTCACGACACGAACCATATACGCCACCTTTTGGCAGAGGCGTGATCACAATTTCAACCGACACAAAAGTGCCGTCCTTGCGCTTTAGATTGCGCTCATCACGCTTGAAGCCCCCAGTTTGAGCCATGTGGAACTTGTCAAGAGTATCGGAGACATCGCCTTGCGCGACAACATCCGGGATCCCCATCTTCAGAAATTCATTGGAGGTACCCAAGTAGTGCGGACGCCGCTTTATTTGCGTAAATGTAACGTCCCTGATGGTTGGTAATGAATATCGCATCCGCTGCGTTATCCAGCACACTCCTCAACCAGGCATCGTCGAGCTTGTCAGTCTTCTTGTGATAATTGAATATCATTGACGAATAGACTATAGGCGCTGTGCAAGATGAATTAGTGCTGCTATCAGATTTTCCTTATCAAACAAAAATCATCATGACATGGCATCTGATGGATATGCAATGTATTTGATATGGTGCACTTCTACAGCAAATTACTCCTCGGCGCCGCTGCCCTTCTTCATCACCTTGCCCTCGGCGGCGCGCTGCTTGCGGACTTCTTTTGGATCCGCAATCAGTGGGCGATAGATTTCGACGCGGTCGCGCGCGCGCAGGATGCTGTCAAGCTTGCCGAGTTTGCCGAAAATACCGAACTTGTTTTTGGCGAGGTCGATCTCCGGGTATTTTTCGAGCAGTCCGGAGCTTTGCACGGCCTGTTGCAACGTGCTGTTGGCGGAAAGCTTCAGGCGCACGATATCCTGCCGCTGCGGCAACGCGTAAATTACCTCGATATTGATGGTGGTGAGATTTTTAGTTGGGTCAGCCATGGATGTGTTGCGCCCGTTTGACAAACGATTCGACGAAAGTATTGGCAATGTGGTTAAACACCGCGCCAAGCGCTTTTTCCAGCAGCTTGCTGGAAAACTCATAATGCAGATGAAATTCGACCTTGCAGGCCGAATCGCCCAGTGGCTTGAAGTGCCAGCTTCCATTGAGATGCCGAAACGGGCCTTCGAGCAAAGTTATATCCATGCGTAGCGGATACAGCTTGCGGTTTTCTGTGGAGAAGTGCGCTTTTGCACCGTGATAATTGATATCGATTCGCGCCACAGTTTTTTCCGACGTGCGCTCGATGAGTTCTGTGCCGCCACACCAAGGCAGAAATTTCGGATAGTCCTCGACCCGGTCGACGAGTTCGAACATCTGCGCCGCGGTGCGTTCGATCAGAACAGATTTTTCGACAACGGCCATGGCTCCGGGCTGCGATAGAATGGAGGATATTCTACCGTGCGGCAACACCATGAGCATCATTGACAACAAGAAGGCCTTCCACGACTACTTCATCGAGGAACGCTACGAAGCCGGACTGGTGCTGGAGGGCTGGGAGGTTAAAGCAATCCGTGCCGGACGCGCCCAGATCAAGGAAGCGTACGTAGTGCTGCGCAAAGGCGAAGTGTTCCTGATTGGCGCGCATATCAGCCCGTTGTTGAGTGCTTCGACGCACATTCATCCCGATCCGGTGCGCACCCGCAAGCTGCTGCTGCATGAGGCAGAAATCAGCAAGCTGATCGGCAAGGTCGAACGCGCCGGTTATGCGCTGGTGCCGCTCGATTTCCACTATGTGAAAGGCCGCATCAAACTCTCCATCGGACTGGCCAAGGGCAAGAAACAGCACGACAAACGGGAAAGCGAGAAAGAACGCGACTGGGTACGCGAGAAGAGCCGGATCATGAAAAGCACGCGCACCTGATCAAGAGAAACTCTGATTTGATCCGTTCGGGCTGAGCCAGAACGGATCAAATTGTTCACGCTTCCTCAGCCGCGAACGCGCCCGAGAATTCCGCTCAAAGATTCCTAAATATCTGCCGGCAAGACAATCGTCTTGGCATTGGCGGACTCTGCCAGTTTGCCCATCGCGGCCAGGTAACGCTCGCCGAGCATATAGCGCATTGGTGCATCCTGATTACCGATTGCGGTGGCGACACGGCGGATGGACTCGGCACTGGCCTCGGCCAGAGTCACCTGGGCTTCGGCATCGCGTCTGGCGGCTTCAAGGCGTGCCTCGGCCTGGAGGATCGCCGACTGCTTGGTGCCTTCAGCCTTGGTGACCATCGCCTTGCGTTCGCGCTCGGCCGAGGCCTGCGCCTCCATCGCCCGCACCATCGATTCCGAAGGTTTGATGTCCTGAATTTCCACAGACTTGACGGTGAGGCCCCAGTCGATGGCTTCGTCGGCGATGCTCTCACGCAGACGCGCCTTGATGTGATCGCGGCTGGAAAGCGCCTCGTCAAGCGCCATGTCGCCGACAATGGAGCGCAACGTAGTCATGATCATGTTGCGGATCGCCTCGGAAAAATCGGTGACGCCATACACTGCCTTGATCGGATCGGTGATCTTGATGAAGGCGATGGCATTAACGACGATCACCGCATTGTCTTTGGTGATGACTTCCTGTTCCTGAACGTCAAGGATAATGTCCTTGGTCACCAGCTTGTAGGCAACATTATCGAGATACGGGATGATGATGTTGAGTCCCGGATGCAGCGTGGAGCTGTATTTGCCAAGACGCTCGACAATCCATTCAGTACCCTGCGGCACGATACGCACACCCTTGGCCAGTGTGACCACGGCAAAGGCCAGCAATGCAACCACAAATATAAAACCTGCTCCCATAGCATCCTCCATTAGGTTTTCCCCACTTTCAATAAGCTACCTTCCACCGCAAGCACCCTGACACGTTCACCTGCGGCGATAGGTGCATCGGCAATACACGGCCAGATTTCGGAGCCGACCATAGGTTTCTGGAAACGTACCTCACCCTTTTGAAACGGTGCAACATCCCGTGTCAGCAGACCGATCTCGCCGATCACATTGGCATCCGACATACCGATCCGCGTCTTGTGCATGCCGGGTTTGAAGATTCTGAACCAGAACGCCACCAGTGAAACCGAAACCACCAACCAGACGGCCAGTTGTGCCGTCAAGCCAATCTGCGGCATCACTGCAAGCAGCAACGCCACCGCCAGCCCGCCCAATCCGAACCAGATCAGCACAAAGGATGGTACGGCCAGTTCGGCAATGATCAGACCGATACCGCCAATCGCCCAGTGCCACCATTCAGGTTGCATATCCATCCTCCTCTTTTTTCAATGCGATTTCTTGTGACTGGCCAGCCGCAACCAAGTGTCGATCACGGTATCAGGATTCAAGGAGATTGTCTGGATGCCCTCATCCATCAGCCACTCGGCAAAGTCGGCATGATCCGAGGGCCCCTGCCCACAGATGCCGATGTACTTGCCGAGACGGTTGCAGGCGGAAATTGCCATGGACAGCAGTTGCTTGACGGCCGGATTGCGCTCGTCGAAGGAATTTGCCACCAGGCTGGAATCGCGGTCAATACCGAGTGTGAGCTGGGTCAGGTCGTTGGAGCCGATCGAGAAGCCGTCGAAAAGTTCAAGGAAAGCTTCAGCCAGCAAGGCATTCGAGGGAATCTCGCACATCATGATCAGGCGTAGACCATTGGTGCCACGGCTCAGGCCGTGTGCGGCGAGCAGATCGATCACGGCACGGGCCTCATCAACCGTGCGCACGAAAGGCACCATCAGTTCGATGTTGGTCAGGCCGAGTTCATTGCGCACCTTTTTCATCGCACGGCATTCAAGCTCGAAGCAATCACGAAAATCCTGCGCAACATAGCGCGAGGCGCCACGGAAACCGAGCATCGGATTTTCCTCCTCCGGCTCGTACTGCTCGCCGCCGAGCAACTTGCGATATTCATTCGACTTGAAATCCGAGAGACGCACGATCACTGGCTTTGGATAAAACGAAGCGGCAATCGTCGCTACGCCCTCGACCAGCTTTTCGACAAAGAAATTCTGCGGATCGATATAGCCGCGTGCACGTCGTGCGATCTCCTCGCGGATTCTGGCAGGCATCTGGTCGATGTTGAGAATCGCCTTCGGATGAACCCCGATCATGTTGTTGATGACGAATTCGAGACGCGCCAAACCGACGCCGGCGTTGGGAATCTGGGCGAACTCGAAGGCCAGTTCCGGATTGCCGACGTTCATCATGATTTTTACCGGTAACTCCGGCAGATTGCCGACGTCCTGACGAATCACTTCAAAATCAAGGATGCCGCGATAGACATAGCCGGTATCGCCTTCGGCACAACAAACGGTGACCGGCTCATTTTCCGTCAACATACTTGTGGCATTGCCGCAACCAACGATGGCCGGGATACCCAGCTCGCGGGCGATGATCGCGGCATGGCAGGTACGGCCGCCACGATTGGTGACGATGGCACCGGCCTTTTTCATCACCGGCTCCCAGTCCGGATCGGTCATGTCGGCAACGAGAATGTCGCCGGGTTGCACGCGCTCCATCTCTGAAACATTCTTCAAGAGGCGCACGACGCCGCTGCCGATTTTCTGACCGATGGCGCGGCCGCTGACCAGCACCTTGCTGTGCTGACGAATCCTGTATTTCTCGATGAAACGCCCGCTGCCCTGTGCTTGCGTATTCTGTGCATCCTGTGACTTGACGGTTTCCGGACGTGCCTGAAGAATGTACAACTTGCCATCCTGCCCATCCTTGCCCCACTCGATATCCATCGGTCGGCCATAGTGCTGTTCGATAATCACCGCATATCTGGCAAGTTCCAAAACATCCGTATCGCTGAGCGAAAAACACTGGCGCTCATTTTCTGGAACATCGACAGTGACTGTACTGCGCCCAGCCTGACGTGCATCGGTGAACAGCATTTTGACGAGTTTCGAGCCGAGCGTGCGACGAATCACCGACGGCTTACCCAGCGCAAGCGTCGGTTTATGCACATAGAACTCGTCCGGATTAACGGCACCTTGCACCACCGTTTCGCCGAGACCGTAGCTGGCGGTGATGAACACCACCTCGTCGAAACCCGATTCGGTATCGAGTGTAAACATCACACCGGAGATACCGAGGTCGGAACGCACCATGCGCTGCACACCGGCTGACAGAGCAACATCGGCATGGGCGAAACCCTTGTGCACGCGGTAAGCGATCGCCCGGTCGTTATAGAGCGAGACGAAAACTTCCTTGATGGCGCGCAGAATATTTTCGTAGCCGTGAATGTTGAGAAAGCTTTCCTGCTGTCCGGCGAACGAGGCATCGGGCAAGTCTTCGGCGGTCGCCGAGGAGCGTACGGCAAACGACGCATCGTCGACACCACCGGCGACCAGCGCCTCATAGTGCTGTCTGATCTCACTTTCCAGCGCTGGCGGAAATGGTGTGTCGATAACACACTGGCGAATCTGTGCACCGCAACGCGCGAGTGCAACAACATCGTCCACATCGAGGGCAAGCAGGGCTGCATTGATCCGCCTGGACAAGTCCTGAAAGGCAAGGAACTCGCGGAACGCCATGGCGGTAGTAGCAAAACCGCCGGGGACGCGCACACCGGAGGATGAGAGCTGGCTGATCATTTCACCAAGCGATGCATTTTTGCCGCCGACCTTGTCGATGTCGCTTATGCGCAGATGGTCGAAGGGGATGACGTAGTCAGTCATGTCAGGCCTCGGGGAAAAGTTGAAAAATTGCCCGGAACTGCGTAAAAGCTCATTCTATCGCCTTCGAAGCCCCTTCTGGAAAATCATGATTGCAGCACGCACGGTATTCTTCATCTCTGACGGCACCGGCATTACCGCGGAAACACTAGCGCACAGCCTGCTCTCGCAATTCGAGGACCAGCACTTTCGCCAGGTGCGCATGCCGTTTGTCGACACGGTAGATAAAGCGCGCGACTGCGTTGCGCAAATCCTGGAAGCGGCGGCACGTGACGGCCGACGCCCGATTGTCGTATCAACGCTGGTCAGTCCGCTGGTCGCCGATACGCTGCGCCAGGCCGACGCGCTGATTCTCGATTTCTTCAGCATCTTCATCGCGCCGCTGGAAGCGGAACTCGGTGCGCGTTCGACGCATGCGGTCGGCCGCTCGCACGGTCGCGCCAACACACAAATCTATGCCGAACGGATGGAGGCGATCAATTTCACGCTGGCACATGACGATGGTGTGACCGATCATGACCTGGAATTGTCCGACGTAATCCTGGTCGGGGTTTCGCGCTGCGGAAAAACACCAACCAGCCTGTATCTGGCCGTGCAGTTTGGTCTCAAGGTGGCCAACTATCCGTTGATCCCCGATGATTTCGAGCGCAACAAGCTACCCGGCACGCTGGAAAAACACCGCCAGAAACTCTTTGGTCTGACCATCGGCCCCGAACGGCTCGCGCAGATCCGCCGCGAACGCCGTCCCGATAGCCATTATGCTTCACTGGATAATTGTCGCTACGAAGTTGAAGCCGCACAAAAATTGATGCGCCGCGAAGGCATCCGCTGGCTCGATTCGACGAGCAAGTCGATCGAGGAGATCGCTGCAACCTTGAGACAGACAATCAAGCTTGGGCACGATACGTTTTAGAGGAAGACCGAACAAGCGCTCAATCCAAACTTCAAGCAGAAATGGCTTAACTAGACAGTGTCGTCACGAGATACGGAGCCACAAGACGAGACAGCGAATTTGCACAACAGCAAGGAATGACGAAAGCCGTTTCGTGTAACGCGTAGCGACACCGCGCCACTGCT
>Ga0073899_10002161_pt1 | contig 17772 bp, 14 predicted proteins | sample KloWWTmetaKNB5Ph_FD_88975 | JGI IMG/M metagenome (GOLD analysis project Ga0073899, IMG submission 88975) | Active sludge microbial communities from Klosterneuburg, Austria, studying microevolution and ecology of nitrifiers - Klosterneuburg... | ecosystem: Engineered > WWTP > Aerobic digester >...
TCGCGAGCAGCGATCGTGCGGCCGCCATCATTTGCAGTTCTTGGCGATCACCGCCACGTTGTCGCCGCTCGACGCTGCGAACTTCACGCCCAGGTGAGGCCCGGACGTGCAGGCACAGTCGAACGCTCCGGCCGCAGTCATCGAGCAGTCGGCTCCGTACTGGTCGCACTCGATCAGCCACTTCCCCGCTGGCAAGACCTCCGTGCAATTGTCGTTCGATCCCGAGCATTGGTCCCACTTTTCTTCGACTGAGGAACAGTCGGGAGCGAAGAGGACGTCGTCGGAGAGCATTGCGCAATGCACCCCGTGCTCGGCACCGCAGCGCAAGAGCTCGGCGAGCGCCGCCCTGCAGCAGGCGTCGTTGACCCCCTGCGACGCCTTGGTGGTCGAAGCGGTGATGTCCGCCTGGCACGCTTGCTGGGGCATGCCGGCGCGACAGGGCAGAGCCACGACCTTCTCGCAGATCGCCGCGACGTCGTTCGCCGTCGCGTCTGCGCACGGAGTGGGGGACGTGTCGCTGCCGGACGAGCACGCTGTGACGCCCGCCGCGAGTGCGAGGACGCTGACTCCATACCTCATCTTACCCTGACCCAAGTCCCCGGCCCCCGTGCATCACCGCTGCGCACACTGTGCCACGTCTCCGGCACGCGGGGCTCGGTCCAATCTCTTCCTGCCCCCACTCGTCGCCGCTTCGCGGCGCCGGTCTCCCCAACGCCGGTGCGCGCGGGCGGTGGCTTCGTGGCCAGACCCGCGAGCGCCCTGCTGCTGCCCGCGCGCACGCGGCGGGGGGAGGCACATGGAGTCGCGACTGCGTGCCGGGGACCGACGCGCAATCGTCCCCCGGAGCGCGCCCAACCGCGCGCGTGTCCGGGCCGGGCAGCTCCTGCTCAGCGAGGCCGGTACCGCCCATGGGGTCGCAGACGCAGTCGAGCCGTCGAGTCAGAGCGCAAGTTGATTCGGTAACCGAGCCCCTCACGGCTCTCGAGCAGCCAAGCGCGATCCGGCCCGAGTGCGTCGCGGACTCGCTTCACGTGAACCCGAACGAGCGAGAAGTCGGGCCGTGATCCGGCGGGGAATAGGTGGTCTGCAATAGCCTTCGGGTTGAGCCACGTGCCGCGATGCGCGAGCAGGAAGACGAAGAGCGCGAAGCCCACCGGCGGAAGCTTGACCGGCTGGTCGTCGACCCACACCGTACGGTCGTCGTGGTCGACCGTCACCGCGACCTCGGAGCACGCTGCGTCGCCGACGAGTCGGCGGATGAGCGCGCCCGCTTGCGCCGGAAAAAGCACAGGGTGCAGTGGCAACGACGCCCACATCAGGGCGCCTGCACGGTAACCCTCGACCAGTCGGTCTTCGAGCACTGGAGGGGTCGCCACCGCGATCAGCCCTGGGAAGCCATCGTCGCGCACTTCGGCCGCGCGCGAAACCGCCCACAGGCCATCCGCTCCGTCAACGAGCACGACGCCGTCAGCGTTCTGGAGGCCGTCGCTCGACGTCGCCTGAAACCTAAGCAGCGCGCTCCCGAGGACGGTGCCGTCCGAGGAACGGACTTGAGCAAGCACGTCGTCGGTCACGTTGTGCGCTTCGATGACCACGAGCGGAACGCGCACCACATGAGTACCAGACTCTCGCCTTGCCACCCGGCGAAGCATACGTGGAGTGGGCTCGAATGCCAGCGCGTGCGTTGTTGGCTTTTACGCGCGTTAAGTCCGCGGCGACGAACGAGCCGTCACGCGCGGTGGCGGGTTGACACCGCGGGCGCAGAGCAGATAGCGTCGACGACATCAGCAGCGGGGAGAGAAGATGACATTGCGCAGCACGCAGCACGCAGCACGCAGCACGCAGCACGCAGCACGCAGCACGCAGCACGCAGCACGCAGCACGCAGCACGCAGCACGCAGCACGCAGCACGCAGCGACTTCTCGAGCGATTCTGGCTGGTGCTAGCCGCCGTTGCGGTGTTCGCCAACCTCGGTTGCTCGAATTCCAGCGGGGAGCACCCCGTTCCCGGGAGGCCCGGGTCACCCGCGAAGAAGTATCCGCTATCGCCCGATGATCCCGAAGCTCGGCTGCCGGTCGATCCTGGCGATTTCGTCGCGCACGAGGTGCCGGCAACCCAGGTCCCGCCCTTCTCCGCGGCGCCGGACGGTCCGCTGCTGAGTCGCGACCTCCCCGTGCCCGGGGGTGTGCTGCCGGCGTCGGACGTTCCGCTGGTCGCACCAGCGCCGATAGGAACCTCCGGGCAGGGCGGCGCGCCGGGGTCTCACCCGCCGCTCACTTCCCAGCTCCAAGACCCGGCAGGTCAGCCCCCGTCCCCTGACCTGTCCGACCTGTCCGCGGGTCACCTTGCGGGCGCCGAAGGGAAAACCGTCGGGACGGTACAGCAGCCGTACTCGATCCAAAAAGACACTGTCGACTGGAAGTCCAGGCACGCAACGAAGCTCTTCATCACGTTCCCGTCCCAGGGACGAGTTTGCTCGGGCACTCTCATCGGCACAAAGACGGTGATCACGAACGCCCACTGTATTTACGATTCCGCGTTTGGCGGCTGGGCGCAATCGATGCTCGTCGTCCCGGGTCTCGATGGGACGTACATGCCCTTCGGACATGCAAATGCGGCAAAGTTGTACGTTGCCGACACCGACTGGAACGAGAACAACGACTACGGGATCGTGATTCTCGACCGCCACATTGGCCACCCGAGCATGGCAGGGTACCTCGGGTATGCGTGGATGTCGGATAGCCAGTGGAACAACCGGTGGGTCGAGTACTACGGCTACCCCACCGCCGTTGAGGGCGGGCTCAGACAATCGTACACGGAGGGGTTCGTGCCGTGCGTCTACGACCTGAGGGTATACCACGAAGGCGACTCCACCCCTGGGTCCAGCGGATCCGGGATTCTGCCCTGGACGTCCACGTACTCGGGTCACGTCGTTGCCGTCAATCGTGGCGTCGGCACGTGGTGGGACTGCACCTGGAGTGGCATGGGGGTCGCAACGAGAATCACCGAGCACCGGTTCAACCACATCAGCAGTGTCCGGGATAACCCGAGCGTGCCCTACGTGAGCGGAAACGAATCTTCGTGGGGTTGGCACGAGGGCTACCCGACTGCTCCGGTCGGGATGGTGTCGCCCGCGCCTGGGAAGTTCGACATGTACATTCGAGGCCTCGACAACAACGTCTGGATGCAGCGCTACTCGTCCGCTGGGTGGAGCCCCAGCTCGGTCACGTGGACGACCATCGGCGGTCCGGCCGGAGGCGTGATCGGAAGAGTCACGGCCGTGAAGCGCTTCGACGAGCAGGTCGACATCTTCGCGAGGCAGAAGACTGGGATGCCAAGCGAGGAGCCCACCCCAGTCTGTACGAAGGCTCGGTACGGAGATTCCTCCTGGTGGCCGGGACCTACCACCTGGGCCTGCTGGGCGGATTTCAAAACCATCGCATGGCCTGCAGCGACATCGACCGACCCAAACCGATTGCACGTGTTTGCCGTGGGAAGCGACGGAAGAGTCTGGGAGAAGGCTTGGACCAACGCGGCGGGCTGGCTCGCCCCCATCGATCTCGGGGGAAACACGAAGGACCCGGTCACTGTCGTGAGCCGCTCTCAGTTCCGATGGGACGCTTTCATTCGCGATGCCACGACGGGGCAGATTTGCACGAAGTCTAGAAACGGCGGGGCGTTCTGGCCAGGCGAGACCCAATGGTTCTGCATGGGGACCGGGAGCGCCATCGCGGGACCGCCCACCGCGGTTACGTCGGGGGTCAATGCCCTGGACGTCGTCGGGGTGACACAGTCGGGCCAGGTGCTCCGCATGTGGTGGCGAGGCGGCGCCTGGCAGGGGCCGATGCTGCTCGGGGGCGCCTTCAGCTCCGGGGGAAACGTCGCCGCCACCGTCGCGGCGGTCTCCCGGTCGCCGAACCAGCTGGACTTCTTTGCGTCGGACCTGACCAACGGTGGCATCTTCCTGAAAGCGTTCGACGGCACCACGTGGTGGCCGAACCAGTCCGGTGGCTGGGCGTCGCTCGGCGGGGACGGAATCGACGTGTCGGCTGTGTCCTTCGCTTCGAACCGTCTCGACGTCGTCACCCGATCACGGCTCGACAAGGCGGTTCGGCACCGGTACTGGCAGAACATCTGGTGGTGACGACCTTGGCAGCCCGGAAAGCGAAGCTGGTGCTCGTCGGCCTTGGCGTGCTGGGCTGCTCCAGCTGCCCCGGCTACGACGCCCCGCCGCAGTACCGCGTCACCGTGACTGACGCGGCGTCCGGACAGGCAATCTGCGACGCCGTGCTCTACCTGGACGACGCCCCGACCGCGCCACCCGAGCACTGTCGTCACGTCGTTCCCATTCCGGCTGGCCGAGACAGCGTCACGCTTCGAGCAGAGCACGCGGGGTACGTCGCGTCGTCCAAGGTGGTCAGCACCGAGCATCGCACGGACTCGTGCGGGATCGCCGAGCCTGTCTCGGTCGCGTTCGCACTGGAGAAGAAGCCATGACGAGAGTTCACCTGGTCTTGGTTGCGGTGGCCGCAGCGGCCTTCTCCGGCTGCGGCGGCGAGCAATCGACCGACCAGGTTGGCAGCGGGGGTGCCGGTGGCGTCGGGGGCGGCTCGAACAGCGACCCGAAAGCGTGTCCCCGCGTCTGCAACAAGCTGCTGATCGGCCAGTGCGGCTACGGCTCGACATCCGAGTGCGGACAAGAGTGTGTGCCCGCGTGGCAATACTGTGCGGGGTGGCCCGCGCTGGTCGCGTGTATCGACGCGCAGCCACAGTACAGCTGCGTCGGCCCTCAGAAGCCGCCATGCCACGCAGAGATGAGCGCCGTCCTCGCATGCGCCGCCGACGCGGGACCAACCCAGGTGGACTGCGTTCCCGGTTCGCCGCTTCCCGCTTGCTCGTGCGACGGAGGGCAGAGCGCCGGCGGGATCTGTCCGCCGAACGGGAAGACGACGCCGTGCTGCGGGTGAAGGCGCGCCCTCGCCCCGCACTCCGGCTCACCGCACCCTGACCCAAGTCCCCGCCCCCCGTGCATCCCCCGACCGCACGCTGTGCCACGTCTCCGGCACGCGCGGTTCCGTCCAATCGAACAGCCACTTGGCGTCGCGGACCGAGAGGTTCACGCAGCCGCCGCTCTTGGGTTCGCCGAAGCGGTCGTGCCAGTAGGCGGCGTGCAGCGCGAAGGGCATGTGAAAGAACTGGGTGAAGGGGACCTCGGAGAGGTAGTAGCTCTTGCGCTCGGGGTCGGGGGTCATGGTGGTCGAGCGGTGCTTCCACTCGATGCGGAACGTCCCCGTGGGCGTGGTGAACTTGGCGCGGCCGCCGGCCTCGCGGCGGTAGCCGTTGGCGCCGGGTGAGATCAGCGTGGCGAACACCGCGCGCTCGCCCTCGTAGGCGACCAGCGTGCCGCGGAAGATGCTGACGTCGACCCACTTCTCGCCGTCGGCCAGCGCGAAGCCGCGGGGCGGGCGCTCGTCGATCATCGTGGCGTCGTGCTCACGGATGAACGCGCCGTCGGTGGTTTCGAGATAGCGCACGCGCCGCTCCTTGCGGTAGCGGCCGGTGAGCCCCACGGACGCGAGGCGCGGCCAGCTGTCCGGCGTCTCGGCCATCGCCCCGGGGGAATCGTCTTCGCGGAAGCCGGCCAGCGGATCGGGATCGTCCGGGTTTGGCTCGTGCACGTCGAGCTCGCCCTCGAAGCTCACCGGCGTCAGATCCGAGGCCGAGGCGACCACCCGGAACTTCGGCTTGGCGTCGTGGCGGACGAAAGCCAGGGGCAAGCGCACGCGCTCGCCGTCGATGTGCACGCCGGCAAACGGCGAGGCCTCGAGCGGCACCAGCTTGTCCTTCGGCGCGACCAGAAGGTCGTCGGTCAGCACCCAGCTGCGACCGTTCACCACGAACTCATCGGTCCACGCGATGGCAGACCGGGCAGGGATCCACTTGGCGAAGGGGCGGGTCTCGTGCGGCGTGACCGCGAGCGAGGCTGGCGAGAGAGCGCCCGCAGCGAGCACGTCGGGCGGGCCGGCGGTCGCCGCGTCCAGATCGACGTTGCGCAGGGCCGCGGGCACCCGGGCGGGGTCACGGCCCTCTTTCCTGGCGGCGCGCAGCTCCTCGAGGCGCGCCAGGTGGCGGTCGAGCTCGAACTCGGTGCGGCGCTGCTCGTCGGACGTCGGCAGCTTGCGATAGAGCAACCCCTCGCGTGACGTGCTCCACCCGAGCGGGATCGCCTTGTCGAAGTCGCCGTGGTGCGCGCGCTTGGCCAGGATGACCGGGTGGGTGTCCACGTCGAGGGTGGTGCTCGGCTCCAGGCAGACGTAGCCCTCGGGCTCGACCGGGTACCAACCCTTGGCGCACCCGTCGGTCCCGACGGGCTCGGCCTTTCGCAAGGGGACCACCGCGCCGATGTGCAGCTGCCCGATCTCGGGCGAGGTGGCGCGCGGGCTCTGGCGCACGAACACCCGCGACGAGAGCGCACCGATGGCTGCCCTCCGCGGTGCGGCGGTCGGCGGCGTCTCGGAGGTCGTGGGCGGCGCCGGGGCGGGCGCCGCAGCCGCCGACGCCTGCGCGGGAGCCGGCGGCGCAGGGGTCTGCCGACACGCCACGAAGGCGAGCGCAGAGCAGACGACGAGGCGTCGGGCCGGGGCCACGGGCGGAATATCGCGGAGCGGGCGCGATCGGGCCCAGATTCTGGGGGTCAGCCGATTTGAACCGACCGCCGGCTGAGGCTTCCGTACTCGAAACCCTGCACCGGAAAGCTCGTGGGTTGCGTGCCCTGGCTGGCGGCCCCGGCCGTCACCAAGAGCGGCTGCAGGTGCTCTTCCGTCGGGTGGTTGTCGCGCAGCGCGGGGGCCTTGTGGGCGTAGTCGACCAGCGCGTCAAAGTCGTGGCGGACCAGCACGTCGACGACCCACCCATCGAAATCCGAGGCCCACGCCGGGGTCGAGCCGGTGCCTCGCCAGTCGAGCCGGCGAAGGTTGTGCGTGATGTTGCCGCTGCCCAGCACGAGCACGCCTTCGTCCCGCAACGGCGCCAGGCGCTGACCGAGCGCGAACAGCTCGCGGGCGCCCAGCGCGCTGGGCATCGAGATCTGGAGCACGGGCACGTCTGCCGCGGGCAGCAGATGCACCAGCGGAACCCACACGCCGTGGTCGAGGGCTCGCGTCGGCACGCGGCGAGTCGCTCTGCCCAGCAGTGCCTCGACACGAGAGGCGAGCTCGGGCGCGCCCGGCGCCGGGTACTCGACGCGATACAGGTCGTCGGGGAAGCCCTGGAAGTCGTACAGCAGCGCGCGCCGCTCGGTGGTGCCGATGGCGACGGGCTGACCCTCCCAGTGCGCGCTCACCACCAGCACGGCGGTGGGATGCGGCAGCTGCTCGCCCCAGCGGCGGAAGTCCGCTCCTCGCGTCGGATCGAGCGCGAGCGTGGGGGCGCCGTGCGCGACGAACCCGACCGGCATGCGCGCGCGGGAGCCGAGCGGGGTGGGCGAGCTGTCCGGGCTGGGCATGGCGGGGGCATCCTCTCGACCGGTCCGTGCGCCCAGCGCGACGGCGCCCACTCCGAGCGCGCCCAAGCCCAGGCCGGCTCCGAAGCGGCGTCGCGAGATGGGGCGAGCGGACATGACGGCGCCGTATTTCTAGTGCGGGCCCTCGGGCCGTCGAGGCGGGCCCGCTCTCTGTGCCAGCGCATGTCTGGCACAGCCCAAGGCGTGGCGGTCGTACTGGGGGCTTGAGATGGACCGACTCTCCCGCGTGGCACGCGCCGTGCAGACGCGCGCCGCGTGTTCTTCCGAGCCTTGGCTTTCTTCGTGGTGGGGCTTGCGGCCGCGGCGTGCGGCTCGAAGAGCGGCCTGTTCGAGAGCGGTGCCAGCACTGCTGCCAGCGGCGGCGCGGGGAGCGGTGGTGCGGGCGCCGGCGGGTCCAGCTCTGGCGGAGCCGGAAACACGGGTGGCCACGTCGATGCAGGCCCGGACGCACCGCCGCCGTTGCCCGACTGCACCTATGTGCTGCACGGCGAGCCGATCGTGCTCTTCACCTACGGTGACGGCGTGCGGAGCCCCATGCTGGCGCGGCTCTCGGCCGGGAGCCCCGGGGTCGCGGCGCGCATCGCGTTTGGTCTGATCCACGAGCACTTCTGGCACCCGGACATCCGGGTCGCGGACGTAGCCGTGGGCCCGGCCTGGCCCGACGGCGTCAGCGTCACGCACCCGATGACGCTCTACGGGATCGACGCCCACTCGGGCGGGCAGCTGATCCCGGCTGCGGAGCCGTCGGGCGGCCTCGCGCTCTTCTACTACCACGCCGACGAGGCGAGCCCGAACGTGACCCCGGGCTTGATGTTCCGCCGCTTCGACACTGCGGCGTGGAAGCCACTGCCCGAGGTGTTCGTCGAGAAGAAGGCGGACTACGGCTTCTCGATCGCGCCCGGCCCGGTCGCGTCGCTGAAGGGCGCGAGCAGTCAGGGCTACGTGGTGAGCTATCGCGGCCCGGTCGAGACCGACGGCGCCTACATCACGTCGACTTCGGTCCGGATGATCGACGCCGAGGGCGCAGCGGTCGGCGGTCCGGTGACCGTCGACGCGCCCGGCGCCTATCCGGGAACCGGCGCCACCACGGTGTTCGGCGGCAGCACGCACCTCGTGGCGTCGAACGCCAGGGCCTGCCCCGGCGACGCGCCCGAGTGCGCGCCGCGCTTGACCGTGGCCAGCCTCGGCAAGCTCGGGCTCTCGACCACGGCAACGGTGCCGCCGAACGCGGCCATGCGCGCGCGGACGCCGCTCGTGCGGGCGCACGAAGGGGCCCTCTGGGTGGTCTGGCGCGAGCAGCCCCTGGGGACGAAGCCCGAGAACGATCCGCCCAGCACGCTGCGCCTCGTGGCCATCGATCCCAGCGGGCACTTGGCCACGGTGCCCTGGCAGACCGACGCGCACCCCGACGCGGGCGCCGAGCTGTCGGTCTCGGACCAGGGCGTGCTGCTCGCCTGGGGCGAGCGGGTCGATCCGAAGTTGCCTCCCCAGACCGTCGGGCACTCGCGGCTTCGCCTGCGGCAGTTCGGGAAGGCCGGGCAAGAGCTGCAAGAGCTGAGCGTGCCGACCACCGAGCTCACCACCGGCGCTGCCTATTCCGTGGTGACGCTGGCCGAGCCGCGCGCGGTGTTGCTGGCCTGGACGGCCCGAAGCGAGAAGGCTGCCGGCAAGACCGAGGCGTACCTGGCTCGTCTCGACTGCGTGGCGCCCTGAGCACGCCGGGCCGCCCGTGACTGCTCATGGATGGCTCGACAGTGCGGCGGCCCTCGTGTGCTATGGTTTCGGGTCGGGATGGCGCCCGACGTGGTTAGCGTGCTCGAGCGGATCTTCGACGTGGATCGCTCGCCCCAGGACTGGCTTGCCGCCGTGGTCGAAGCAGCCAGTCCGCTGCTCGATCAAGGCTCAGGCGCGGTGGGTTACTTCGTCGATCTCTCGCCCGTCGATCGCATCGATGCCTCGGGGTTCGTGGCGGCGTCGAACGCGAACGTCGACCACATAGAGACCTTCGGGCGATGGGCCACCTCGGTGCCGCTCTGGTTCCAGCGAGCGATCCATCTTTCGCTCCCGTGCGGCTTCGGGACCGAGCTGCCGCGCGAGCCTTACTTCGCCTCGGTCGAGAGCGCGCGGCAGATCATCGGCATGACCGACGTCTTTGGCGTGAACGGCATCGACGCCACCCAGCGCGGCGCGGTGCTCGCCTCGTTCGCCACCGAATCGAGCCGGCGAGGCGTGCGGCTCGAGCACGCGACCTGGGCCCGCGTGGCAGCGCACCTTGCCACCGGCGCGCGCTTGGTCCGGCAGCTCGCTGCGGTCAGCACCCGCGAAGAGCCCGAGGCGGTGCTCAATCCCGATGGCGCGCTCGAACACGCGCACGCAGCAGCGAAAGAGCCAAAGGCCCGCGACGCGTTGCGCGACATGGTGCGCCGCATCGATCGCGCTCGGACCCGCGGGGTTCGCCAGAACGCCGATGAGGCCTCGCTGCTGTGGGAGGCCATGGTCGCCGGGCGTTGGTCGCTGGTCGAACACTTCGACACCGACGGTCGCCGCTACGTGGTTGCCCGGGTGAACGAGCCCGCCACCAATCCGCTTCTGGACCTGACCGAGCGCGAGCGGCTGGTGGTGGGCCTGGCCGCCAACGGTCGCTCGAACAAGCTCATCGCCTACGAGATCGGCGTCGCCCTATCGACCGTGTCGACGCTGCTGTCGCGCGCGCAGGCCAAGCTCGGTGCGGCCGACCGCGTGGAGCTGATCCGTGTCTACCTGCAGCACTGCTGGAGGCTCGAACCTTGATCCCCAAGGCGCCCCCGCGCGGGCTGCGCGCAAAGCGTGCCCGCGTCGGCTCCGAGCGCATCTACGTCTTCAGCTACCCCATCGAGGCCCCGCCCGCTGCGGATCTCAGCCGGGCCGAGCGCGCCGTCGCCCGGCTGGTCGTCGAGGGCAAGAGTCGCCGGGAAATCGCGGAGGCCCGCGGTGTGGCCCTCTCGACCGTTCACAAGCAGATCGAGAGCGCGTTCCGGAAGCTCGGGGTCGGGAGTCGCTCGGAGCTGACCGCGAAGCTGCTGGGCGGCCCAGGCCACGAGTGAGCTCGGGCACTGCCTTCCGAGGCGCGCGTGGGCTAGCCTCGAGCCCGAACCGCATGCGCGTCTTAGCCTGCATCGTGGCGGTCTCCCTGGCGGGCGGCTGCGCCGAACCCGCGGCGCCGCCCGAGCACCCGACCGCGGCGCCACCCGCTTCACCCCCGTCGGCGAGCGTGGCCGCCTCCGCTCCCACGGCGGTGGTCCCCGGCGCTGGCGCGAACGCCAGCCCGTGCGAAGGCGCCCAGCTGGATCTGCTCGCGGTCCTGGCGAACGCCGCGTGTCGGATCAGCGAGGACGAAGGCAACGCGTTGCGCAACGTGCTCGAAGATCCAGGCCAGGCTCCGCTGGAAGTGGCCGCTGAATCGCTCCCCGACGGGCGAGTGCGCGTACGCATTCGCAACACCGGCAAGGCGCCGCTCACCTTGCCGTTCTTGATCCACTCCGCGCTCGACAACTTCTCCGTTCGGGCGGGCCAGCGTCAGCTGGCGCCGCCGCGGCCCGATTGGCCCGCGGGCTTCGCGTTCGAGCACTTCCGCATGCTCTCCAAGCTGGTGCTGCCGCCCGGCGGTTCGGCCGCGGCCACGCTGAGCATCGACCCCGAGATCGTGACTCACGAGGTCCGGAATTGCCCTCCCAACGCCAAGTGCGCCCCGACGACGGTGTCGCGCGGTCGCCTGCCGCCTGGCGAGACGCCGCTCACGATCCGCACCCCGCTCTATTCGATCCGCGCTGACCTTGCGGCCCAGATCACCTGGAAGGCGCCCTGAGCGCGTTCGTCGGCTCGCCTGCCAGCGTCTTCATTGGGCACGCGGCGTGCACTTCACGACCGCACCGCCATGACGCCCCGCAGAAATCCAGGGTTTCTTGCTCGTTTGCCCCGGCCCTCTGGATTCCGTCTGGACCGGTCCGGACGCGCGCTGGTCGCCTTCCTCGGCGTGCTCGGGCTGGCCTGCTCGGCCGCGCCCGAAGACTCGCTTTCCGAAGAGCCCGAGCTGGTCACGCCGGCCGGAGAGAACCTGAGCGGTTGTCACGGCAAGGCGGCGTCGAGCATCCCCGCGTCGGGCGTGTACGTGCTCACTACCTTTGGGGGGCCGTCGGAGCCACAGCCTCTGGCGTGCGGAGGCCACTCCAAGTCGGGCAGCTGGTACTACGCCGCGTCGAAGCAGCGCTACGGCTGCGGCACGCGCGTTCGGATCGAGGCGAACGGCAAGTGTGTGGTGGCGCAGACCGACGACTACGGGCCCGACGTGTGCGTCGAGAAGGCGGTGGGCATGCCGGTGATGGATGTCTCACCGCTGGTCAGCAAGCACCTGTTCGGCACGAAAAGCCTCGGCTGGTCGGATCGGAAGAAGGTCACGGTCGAGGTCGCGGACGACGACACCCCGCTCGGCCCGTGTGCAGTCGACAACGGCGGCGGCGGCGGTTCGGGCGGCAGCGGCGGCTCGAGCGGCGGCGGCGGCACCGGGGGTTCGGGCGGTTCCGGGGGTTCGGCCGGCGGCGCTGGATCGGGCAGCAGCGGCGGATCGGGCGGCTCGAGCGGCGGCGGTTCCGGCGGCAGTGGCTCCGGCGGCGGCGGTCAGAAATGCACCAGCGACGGCGCGTGCAACCCGGGCAACGACGGCTCCGGGAAGATCTGCGTCGGCGGAGTGTGCGTTCCGGGCTGCAAGACCAACGCGCAGTGCCCGGGCGTCACGACCTGCAAGAGCGGTCAGTGCCAGTGAGGCCGTGAGCCGCGCGCCTCAGTGCTGCGCGAACCCGGTGTCGATCACCTCGCAGCTGCCGGTCGTGAGCCAGGTCGAGAAGCAGTGGGCCACGGCCTTCTGGGAGTATTCCTGCACGATCAGCGCGCCGTGCCGTGAGCCCGCCGGCACTTCGTCCATCGGGCACTGTAGCAACACGCGCGTCGCCTTCTTGCCGGCGGCGTCGAAGGCGAAGCCGTCTTTGGACGGCAGCGCCACCTCGCTCATCCCGGGCACCGGGTGCTGGGCCGGCTTGGCCAGGGCGGCGCCGAACGCTCGGGCCCACTGATCGCTCGACGGCTCGGGGATCACGGGATCGGCGATGGCTTGCCAGAACAGGGCGGGGCGCGGGCGCGCGGTGCGATCCTCGACGCGCTGGGCGTACGCCAGCGGATCGGCGCCATCCAGGATCACCTCGGCCAGGCCCAGCAGGGTCTCGCGTTCGGGCGTGGGGCGATTCACGATGCTCGACACCATCAGCGAGAACAGGCCCTTCGACACGATCTCGGGGTAGCCGCCGGCGGCGACGAACAGGCCCGCCGCGTTGACGCTCTTGGTGGTCGAGAAGGTCATGCTGCCCGAGATGCCGCCCAGCGACAGACCCATGTAGAAGCCGCGGGTCGCGTCCAGCGCGCCCTTGCCCAAGGCCGGCTCGAGGGCGGCGTTCAGTGCGGCGATGCCGGTGAACACCGCCATGTGGTCCGCCACGGCCTGTCGGAAGTTGTCCCGGGTCTTGGCCAGATCGTCGAAGCTCACGAAGTCCAGATCGGTGCCGCCCGCGCCCAGCGCGCGATCCCCGTGGTACGGCAGGTCGATGGCCACGATGGCGAACCCGGCCTCGGCCAGCGGCTGCGCCAGCTGAAAGAAGTCGGTCTTGTTCTGCCCGCCGCCGTGCTGAAACAGCACGAAGGGGTAGGGGGCGGTTCCCTTCGCGGGCAGCGCCACCACGAAGCCCGGCTTCGTGACGCCGGCTTCCTGCGGCGCGCCATCGTCGCCGAGCTCGAACACGCCGCTGGCGTTGGCGTACGCCGGCAACTCGAGGATACCGCTGGCGGCCGTGGGCGCGAGCGCGGCGGCCACGGCGGCCGGGGGCGCTGCGGTGGCGAAAGACGCCAGCGTGCGTGCCTCGACCTTGGCGACCTTCAGCACCGGCGACTTCGATACGCGATCGTACAGGTGCACCAGAGCCCGCGGCGTGGTCGCGACGCGAATCGGCAGCGCCAGGTCCACGTCGGTGCCGTCCGGGAGCGCCGCCTTCGCTTCGGCGTAAGCGGAGTGCTCGCCACACGCCTCGAGCACGCGGGTGTCGGCCACGCCCTTCACTGCGACAATCACCTCGTCCACACCGGGCGGAACGGGGTCGCGCGGTTGCACCACCAGCGTGGTGCCTTCGTCCGACAGCGTTACACTGAAGGTTGCCCCCAGATCTTCCAGGCCGCCGCCGTCGCGCTTGCCGAACAGCGCAAGGGCGGTCGCGTCCGTGGTCGAAGCCGGCCCGGCCAGCGGCAGCACGATGGTCGGTCGGGCGGGCCAGCCGTCGATCAGCGAGAGCTGCTCGGCCCATTCTGGCTTCACCTCGGCGACCATCGCCACGGCGAAGTCGCCTTCCGGCGGGGCGATCTTCTCGCCTTTGTGCCAGGCGGGCGTCGGGAATGCCAAGACCTTCGACGTATCGGCGCAGGCGTTGCGGCCCCCCGACGAGTCGTCGGAAGAGCCGCAGCCCATCGCGAGAAGAGTGACGAGCACGACCCAGGCGCGGCCTGCGATGATCATTTCGCGAGCAGAATGCCTCACGCGCCCGTCGCGTGCCAGCTGGTTCGGTGAGCCAGGCAGGCGGTCAGTAAACGGTCGGGTTGATCGTGCCCAGGTTCAGCCCGCCCGGGTACATGTAGCTGGTCCAGTCTCCATAGCCGTAGACCGTGATGCCGAACGGCTTCGTGGCGGTGGCACGGTGCACGCTGTTCGGGCCCAGCTTGTGATGGGCGGCGGCGTAGCCGCTCTGGCCGATGGGCGCGAAGCCCAAGACGGGCTCGCCGTCGATGCTCACGGATTCGCCGACCCGTGCGATCACGTCCACCCAGCTGACGTCGTAGTTGTCCGGCGCGAGGAAGGTGTACTCGTTGCGGTACTGCCCGCTCGGAATCGCCATCGATTGGGCTGGATCCCCGCGCACGCCGTCGTCGGCGTTGGCATCGGTGCCGTGCATGAACTGGGCAACGAGCAGCGGCTTGGTGCCCATCACGTGCACGGCATCCCGGATGTACCGGATCTCGAGCGGTGCGGAGTTGGCGCTCAGCGTCACGGGCTCGTGGATCGGTGGGTCGAACACGATGGTCGTGTCGTCTTCGACGGCCGCGATCCGCAGCGTGTGCTGGGCGTTCTTGTTCGGGCCGCCGGGCGGCGCCGGCACCGCCACCAGGTACTCTCGTCCCAGTGTCTCGATCGGCAGCACGACCTCCTCGAGGTGGTCGCAGGCCTGAGTCTCGGGCGCCGGCACGTTCGCGCAGCCGTTGCCAGCGATCACCTGCACCGGCTTGGTCGCCTCGATCAGCGTCCCGCTGATGTCCGAGCCCGGGCTCTGGAAGCAGAAGGGCCCGCCTTGCATGGTGGCGATCACCTGCACCACGTCGCCGCGGTTCAGGTTCGCCCAGCCCTGGCCGGTCGAGTCGAAACCGCCCCCCGGCAAGATGGTCCCCTGGGGCGCCAGCTTGACCTCGGTGTCATCGGCGATGGCCGTGATGGTGAAGAACGCCGGCTTGCACCCCAAGCTCGGCCAGGTGATCGGTCGGTACTTGCGCCGCAGCGTGTGGGCGGGCAACAGCAACGAGGCGTCGTTCGAGTACGAGAAGCAGCCGGTGTTGGTCGGGTCGGGGCACTCTGCCGGCGGGGGCGTCAGCTTGTAGTCGAGCGGGTTGAATTGATAGACCGCGATGGGCCGGTTGCTGCGCACGCGATACGCCCCTTGCTTCACCAGCTTGGTGTCGCCGGGCGGCTGCGGCTGGCCCATCGCGTTCGGGTCCGGTCCTTTCAGCTCTGGCACCCAGGGCAACTTGAGCACCTCCAGCTTGCCCGGGGCAACGTCGAGCTTCGCGAGCTCCTTGTCCCCTCGCGTGACGATCACCTCGGCGTTGGTCTCTCCGAGATTCGAGAGTGCGATGCCATACTCGAAGCCTTTCCAGATGCCGTTGTTGAGCGTGACCGTGGGGTAGTAGTCACATCCAACGTAGCTCTCGCCCAGCGCGCCCCACGAGCAGGCGCCCTGGCAGCCCCCCGGCGTGCAGGTCATGCCTTGCGTCGCGTCACAGGTGTACTGCTCGTAGCCGCCTCCGTCCGGTCGGCAGACCGTGGCCTGTCCGTTTTCACACGTGCCGGTCCCCGGCACGCAGCTCACGCAGCCCACGCCCTGGTGACAGGTTCGGCCGCTGTCGGCGCAGTCGATGGTCTTCTTGGGGTCGGCGCAGCTCACCGCCACGTCGCCGTTGCAAGTGAAGCCCTCGCCCCCCGTGGGGCACAAGCCGATGTGCGGTCCAGCCTGCGGCGCGGCCCCCAGGTCTTCTTCCGCCGAGGCGCAGGCGCCGATCAGCCAGAACGCCCCGACGACCACGCTCCCCTGTGCCAGCCGCCGCCCGCTACGCCGAATCCCGTCCATCCTGTGCCTCCCTTGGCTGCCCCCTGAGTGGAGGGGGCTGGGGAAAGCGGGTGGAAAAATCGGGTGGGTTCGACGGCGCGTGCCCCCCGCGATAAATTTCCACCCGCTCGGGGGCTCTGCGCCCACTCGGCAAGCACGAGGCTGGGGTGGACCCGGCCTCATGCGAGGAAGAAATGAACGACCGTCTCGACCTGGGGATGTGGCTCTTGCCGGCCGCCGTCGCGCTGGCGCTTGCTCCGAGCTGTGCGGCCACGGACGACGTCGTGGCCCAGACCGACCCCGGCGCAGATGCCGGTCTCGGCGGGGCCGCCGGCGCGGGCGGAAGCAGCGGAAGCGGCGCCGCGCCCAGTGACGCGGGGCTCGACATCCCGATGACCGACGCGCCCGTCGGTGAGACCTGCGAACAGGCCATGGCCGCGAAGAACAGCTACGGCTGCGAGTACTACGCGCTCCAGGTGGACACCATCAACGATCCAAACGGCGGCTACGGCCTGCCGGGAGCCTGCTACGCAGTGTTCGTCGCGAACCGCGGCCTGGGCCCGGTCAAGATCGACGTGTCGCGCACCGGCAGCACCATCGCCGGCACGGACTTCATCCGGATCCCCAAGGGCCAAGGCGCGGGCATCGTCTACGACAAGTACGATCCCGTGGCCGGTCTGCCCCCGAACGAGGTTGCGATCCTGTTCCTGTCCCACGGCACCCCGCCCAAGAAGATGACGTGCCCCGTGACACCGGCGGTGACCGAGCACAGCGGCGTGTTCGGTACCGGCCTGGGCAATGCGTTCCACATCAAGACCAGCGCGCCCGTCGTCGCCTACCAGATGTTCCCCTATGGCGGCGGCGCCGTGGCAGCCACCAGCGCGTCGCTGCTGCTCCCCACCAGCGCATGGGACGGCAACTACGTCGCGATCAACGCCTACAAGCAGAGCACGGTGCACCCGGATCACGCCAAGCCGTCCCTCGACATCGTCGCGCAGGCCGACGACACCACCGTGAAGATCAAACCCAACGTCGCCATCGAGGCAGGCAAGGGCGTTCTCGGATCCGGCGCGGGTCAGGTCGTCGAGTACAAGCTGAATCGCGGGCAGTACGTCCAGTTCACTCAGGGGCCCGAGCTCACGGGCAGCGCGATCCAATCCGACAAGCCCGTTGGCGTGTTCGGCGGCGCGACCTGCATCAACGTGCCGGCCGACAAGGAGGCGTGCGACACCGCGCAGCAGCAGATCCTCCCCGTGAAGCAGCTGGGCCACGAATACGCTGCCGTGCGCCACAAGGCGCGTCGGCTCGGCCTCGATCCCGTCGACGAGAGCGTGCCCTGGCGCCTGGTCGGAACGGTCGACGGCACCACACTCAGCTATTCACCCGCGGCGCCCGCCGGAGCGCCGACCACACTCGCGCGCGGGCAGGTCGTCGAGCTCTGGACCAAAGACGCCTTCGTGGTGAAGAGCCAAGACGCCGAGCACCCGTTCTACGTCGGCGCCTACATGACCGGGGGCAACGACTTCCTCGGCGAAGGCGATCCCGAGTGGGTCAACGTCGTGCCGGTCGGGCAGTATCTCGACTCGTACGTGTTCTTCACCGACCCGACCTACCCCGAGACCAGCCTGGTGGTCGTGCGCCAGAAGGACGACAAGGGCTCGTTCCAGGACGTGGAGCTCGCCTGCATGGGCACGCTCACCGGCTGGCAGCCCCTGGGCGACCACGAGTACACGCGGGTCACGCTGGTGACGGGCAAGTTCGAGGGCCAATCGGGGTGCGCCAACGGGCGGCAGACCATGAAGAGCA
>Ga0073899_10002162_pt1 | contig 17767 bp, 15 predicted proteins | sample KloWWTmetaKNB5Ph_FD_88975 | JGI IMG/M metagenome (GOLD analysis project Ga0073899, IMG submission 88975) | Active sludge microbial communities from Klosterneuburg, Austria, studying microevolution and ecology of nitrifiers - Klosterneuburg... | ecosystem: Engineered > WWTP > Aerobic digester >...
CGCCGCCGCCTCCGGCGAGCAGTCCGACTCCGTCACCCAGATCAACGCCGCCATGGAGCACGTCAACGGCTCCACCCAGCAGAACGCCTCCGCCTCCGAGCAGCTCTCCGCCACCGCCGAGGAGCTCTCCGCCCAGGCCGCCCAGCTGCAGGAGCTGATGGCCTTCTTCCAGCTGGAAGAAGCCAGCGAGGCCAGCGGCCGGTTCGACACTGGCGCCATGCCCGCCGTGCCCGCCACCTACTCACCGGCACCGCGCACCGCAGCCGGTGGCGCCATCGGCGGCGCAGGCCACTCCAGCAGCCACGCCAGCGGCCCGGCCAGCGCCTCGCGCCAGCTCAACGCCATGCTGCAGCGCCGCGTCAGCGCGCCCGCACGCAAGGGCAGCAGCAGCCCCACCGCCCACGGCGAGATCGACGAAGCCTCCTTCGCACGCTTTTGATGCGCCACTGCGCCGCAGGACCCGATTCATGAACATCCAACCCTCCGCCGCGCCACGCTCGTCGGCCCCCGCCGATGGCGGCACCGACCTCAGCGGCAGCAGCCAGCTGCTGCGCCTGGCCGTGGGGCCGCGCATGTATGCGGTGCCCATCGAACGGGTGCGCGAAATCCTCAAGGTGAGCCAGCTCACCGTGTTGCCGCTGATGCCCACCTTCGTGCGCGGCGTGATGAACCTGCGCGGCGCGGTGGTGCCGGTGATCGACCTGGGCGCACGCCTGGGCGGTGCACCGACCCTCCTGGCGCGGCGTACCTGCGTGGTCATCGTCGAGCAGCGCAGCGCCGACGGTGCGTCACAGACGCTGGGCGTGCTGGTGGACGCCGTGCACGAGGTGGTCGAGGCAGCGGGCGCCGACATCGAGCCCGTGCCGCAGCTGGGCACCGAGATCGCCAGCGAGTTCCTCGCCGGCATGGCCCGGCTGCGGGGCGAGATCGTGCCGGTGCTGGCGATGGAGCGCGTGCTCGATGAAGACGCGCTGACCCAGGCCATCGCCGCACACGCGCAGCCCGCGGGCGGCGCACGGCTGCACTGAGGGGGCCAGACCATGTCCATGTCCAACACCTCCTTCGAGGCCGTGGCGACGATGTTCGAGAAGGTCTCGGGCATCCGCCTCGCGCCGGTCAAGAAGCCGCTCGTCGAAGGCCGCCTGCAGCGCCTCGCCCAGGACGCCGGCCACCCGAGCCTGGACCGCTACGTCGAGCGCCTGATGCGCGGCGACGACCCGGACGAGCTCACCAAGGTGATCGACAAACTGACCACCAACGAGACCTACTTCTTCCGCGAGCCGCAGCACTTCGAATACCTGTCGCGCTGGCTCAAGGAGCACCCGCCGCGTGGGCCGTTCCGGGTCTGGAGCGCGGCCAGCTCGTCGGGCGAAGAGGCCTACAGCATCGCCATGCTGCTGGCCGACGTGCTCGGCCAGCGCCCCTGGGAGGTGGTGGGCACCGACCTTTCCACCGCAGTGGTCGAGGCCGCCCGCCGCGCGCTCTACCCGATGGAGCGCGCCCGCCACACGCCACCGGAGTACCTCAAGCGCTTCTGCCTGCGCGGCGAAGGCAGCTACGCCGGGCAGTTGCTGATCCAACGCACGCTGCGTGAACGCGTGAGCTTTCGCTGCGCCAACCTGATGCAGCCCCTCCCCTCGGATCTCGGGCAGTTCGACGTGATCTTCCTGCGCAACGTGCTGATCTACTTCGACGCCCCGGCCAAGGCCCGCATCGTCAGCAGCGTCATCGGACAACTCCACGACCATGGGCACCTCTTCACCGGCCACGCCGAATCGCTCGGCAACCTCGACGTCAAGCTGCGTGCCATCCAGCCGGCCATCTACGCGCACGCCTGAGCCAGGCACCGGCGCGCACACCAAGCCCGCGCACCCGGCGGGCACCGCTGCCGCACGCGCCCACGGCGGCCCCAAGCCGGCCGTGGCGGCAACGCACCTGCGCGCCGCACAGGCGGCCCACCCGGCCGTGCACGCCAAGCCACCCGCCAAGGCAGCGCCAGCGGCCGGCCCGCTCGGCCTGGTGCGCCATGCCAAGGCCGACCAGGAGCTGCTGCTGATGCCCGGCCAGCTGTACTTTGGCCGCGAGCCGGCCTCGATCCGCACCCTGCTGGGCTCCTGCGTCGCACTGACCCTGTGGCACCCGCTGCGCCGCATCGGCGGCATGTGCCACTACCTGCTGCCGGAGCGCCAGCGCAGCACGGGCCAGCTGGCCGATGGCCGCTACGGCGACGAGGCGATCACGATGCTGCTCGAACACCTGCAGCGCGCCGGGACCAGGGCAACCGAGTACGAGGTGCACCTGTACGGCGGCGCCGACACCCTGCCCGACCACGTGGCGCACCGCACCTAGGTGGGCGTGCGCAACATCGAGCTGGGCTGGACGCTGGTCGACCAGCACGGCTTCCAGCTCGTGGGCGTGGACGTGGGCGACAACGTGCCACGCACCGTGCGCCTGGACATGCGCAGCGGCGAGGTGGCCATGCGCCGCTCCGAACGCTGACGCCACGGATCCAAACCATCTACGGGAACCTGCGATGAAATCGATCAAGGTCATGATCGTCGACGACTCGGCGGTGGTGCGAAAGCACCTGGCCGAACTGCTCACCGCTGCCGGCATCGAGGTGATCGCCGCGGCCTCCGACCCGCTGTTCGCCTGGCAGAAGATGCAGGGGCAGTGGCCCGACGTGGTGGTGCTGGATGTGGAGATGCCCCGCATGGACGGCATCACCTTCCTGCGCCAGATCATGGCCGAGCGCCCGACGCCGGTGGTGATGTGCTCCACCCTGACCGAGGCCGGCTGCGAAACCACCCTGCAGGCGCTGGGCGCTGGCGCCGTGGCCTTTGTCACCAAGCCCCGCATCGGCCTGCGCGATTTCCTGGAAGACCGCTCCAACGGCCTGGTGGCCGCCGTGCGGGCCGCGGCCGGCGCCAACATGCGCGCGGTCAGCGCCGGCCTGGCCGCGCGATCCGCCGGCTCGGCCGGCCTGCCGGGCCGCCCCGGCCCGAGGGCGGCGGCCACGCCGGGCGCCGGGGTGGCCGGCGCGGCAGCGGCCGCGGGCGCCGCCCGCCGGCCCGGCAGCGCCGCCGCGCCGATGGCCGCACGCGTGCAGGGCGCCATGGCAGAGACCACCGACCGTGTCATCGCGGTGGGCATCTCCACCGGCGGCGTGCAATCCATCGAGGTGGTGCTCAAGGCCCTGCCCCGCACCGTGCCGGGCATGGTGATCGTGCAGCACATGCCGGAGAAGTTCACCGCCTCCTTCGCCGCCCGGCTGAACAACCTCTGCGAGCTGGAGGTGATGGAGGCGCGCGACGGCGACCGCGTCATCAACGGCCGGGTGCTGATCGCCCCCGGTGGCAAGCACATGCGCCTGAAGCGCAACGGCGCGCAGTACGTGGCCGAGGTCTTCGACGCGCCGCTGGTCAACCACCACCGGCCCTCGGTGGACGTGCTGTTCAAGTCGGTGGCCCAGTGCGCCGGGCGCAACGCCATCGGCCTGATCATGACGGGCATGGGCGACGATGGTGCGCGCGGCCTGCGTGACATGCACAACGCCGGGGCGCTGACCGCGGCGCAGGACGAGGCCAGCTCGGTGGTCTTCGGCATGCCCAAGGAGGCCATCAAGCTGGGCGCCGCCGACCATGTGCTCGGCCTGGCGGACATCGCCGGCTGGCTGCAGCGCAGCAGCACCCAGCGCACGCCGGCCTGAAACGCCACGGCGGGTACGGGGCCTGCTCCCGCATCGGCCGCGCTGCCCCGATACTTCGGGGCCTGCCGCCCACCGATGCCATGACCACCCCCGCTCCCCTCGCAGTCGCGCCCACCGTCACGATCCGCAGCACCACACCGCCTGCGCCGCTGCGCCAGTTGCTGCCGCCCGACGACGGGCTGCGCACGCTCCTGCACAACGAGGTCCACGCACGGCCGTCGGCGCGCATCCGGCTGCCCGCGCTGGTGGTGTTCGTCGCGGTGCTCAACGAGGGCGTGACCCGCGAGGCCGAATGCGCCCACCTGCGCCGCCTGCCCGGCCAGGATGGCCTCACGCCGGCCGACCTGGCCGACCACTTCCTGCGCCTGCGCCTGGGCGGCTACTCGCTGCGCTGGGAGCGCCACAGCGAGTTCACGCGCTACGTGCTGGTGCAGCCGCTGCCCGAGCCGGCCGGGCTGGGTGCCGACCAGCCCGACCTGTGCTCCGCCCTGGCGGTGGACCCGGACTGGCTGCGCCACCTGCCCGGGCGCACCGTGGCCGCCGTGCAGCTGGCGATGGTCACGCAGGACATCGCCGACCCGCAGGCCGCCCTGGCGCTGGGCCAGCGCTGGTTCGGTGGCCGCACCATCGTCGCCTCGCTGATGGGCAACGGCCACTCCATCGCGGTGACCAACTTCCGCGTGCGCGAGGACGGCTTCGAGCGCATGCTGGTGATCGCCCCGCCCGGCACCAGCGAGACGCGCGCCGGGCGCATCTCCCAGCGCCTGCTGGAGCTGGAAACCTACCGCCTGATGGCGCTGCGCGGGCTGCCGGTGGCCAAGACGCTGGGGCCGGTGCTGGCCGAGGCCGAGGCCGGGCTGGCCGAGGTCACTGCCCAGCTGGAGGCGCGCCACACCTCGGAGGCCGACCTGCTGGACCGGCTGATCCACGTCGCCGCGGGCATCGAGCGCGCCAACGCCGAGCACGGCTACCGCTTCTCCGCCACCGAGGCCTACCACGGCATCGTGCGCCAGCGCATTGGCGAGCTGCGTGAGCGGGCCATCCCCGGCACCCAGACCATCGGCGAGTTCATGCAGCGGCGCCTGTCACCGGCCATCGCCACGGTGAGCGCCACGGCCCAGCGGCTGGCAGCGCTGTCGCAGCGCATCGAGCGCGCCAGCGCCCTGCTGCGCACGCGGGTGGACATCGCCACGGAGACGCAGAACCAGCAGCTGCTGGCCCAGCTCACGCGCGGCCAGCAGCTGCAGCTGAACCTGCAGACCACCGTGGAAGGGCTCTCCATTGCGGCGATCTCCTACTACGTCATCAGCCTGATCCTCTACGGCGGCAAGGCGCTGAAATCGGCCGGCCTGCCGATCAACCCCGAGGTGGCCGCCGGGGCGCTGATCCCGCTGGTGCTCTGGGGCGTGTGGAAGGCCACCCAGCGCATCCACGCCCGGCTGCATGCCGGGGCCGGGCACTGAGCCTGAAGCGAGTTCAGCAGCGTGATTTCGATCTCCCTTGGCCCCATCGCCCTGCCGGCCGCGCCGCTGGTGCTGCTGCTGGCGGTGTGGGCCGGCTCCTGGGTGGCCTCGCGCATGGTGCGTGGGGTGCGTGGGGTGCGTGGGGTGCGGCAGGTGCCGGGCTCGCCGGAACCGAGCGCCCTGGCAGCGCAGGCCGCGCGCGCAGGCAACGCACTGATCCAGGCCGCGGGCGTGGGCCTGCTCGCCGCCCGCCTGACCCACCTGGCCGGCCACGCCGATCTCTACCTGGCCGAGCCCACCTCGATCATCGACCTGCGCGATGGCGGCTGGCACGCCCCGGCCGGCTGGCTGATCGGTGCCGCCTGGCTGGCCGATCACGCCTGGCTGAACAAATCTCTACGCCGGCCCTTGCTGGCCGGCGGCCTGGCCGTCGCCCTGGGCTGGGCCGTGGGCAGCTGGGCGCTGGGCACGCAGGCCCGCCCACCCCTGCCTGCCCTGCCGCTGACCTCGCTCGACGATGGTGCCCCCCAGGCATCGCTCGACCGCCTGCCGCGCGGCCGGCCGGTGGTGGTGAACCTCTGGGCCAGCTGGTGCGGCCCCTGTCGGCAGGAAATGCCAGTGCTCGCTGCGGCGCAGCAGCGCGAGCAGCAGACGGGCAACAGCCGGCAGGTCGGCTTCCTCTTCATCAACCAGGGCGAGCCGGCGCAGACGGTGCGCGCCTACCTCGCCGCGCAGCCACTGCCACTGCGCGAGGTCTGGCTCGACACCGGGTCCCGGCTCGGCCCGGCGGTGGGCTCGCGCGGGCTGCCCACCACGCTGTTCTACGACGCCGATGGCCGCCTGCTGGCCAGCCACTTCGGCGTGCTCAACGCCGCTGCACTGGAAGCGCGCCTGCGGCAGTTGCGCAGCAGCGCCGCTCGCTGACCGAGGCAGCGCTGCTCGCTGACCGAGGCAGCGCTGCTCGCTGACCGAGGTCAAGGCCGGCGCGCCGCAGCCGGCGTCAGATCGGAGCATGTTCCCGCGGCCAGCCTTGCCGGCTTTGTCAGCCGAGCCGTCACCTCTTCGGGCCGGGCGCCACCAGCGGCCAGCCCTTGGCGGCCCAGGTGCTCATGCCGCCCACCACGTAGCGCACCTGCGTGTAGCCGCGCTCACGCAGCGCGTCGGCCACCTTGCGGGAGCGGTTCTGCGTGTTGCAGATCAGCAGCACCGGCTGGTCGGCGGACTTCGGGATCTCGGCCAACCGGGCGCCGATCTGGCTCATCGGCAGCAGCCGCATGCCCGCGGCCACACCAGTGGCGTGTTCCTGCGGCTCACGGATGTCGAAGACCACCGTGCGCCCATCGGACAGCGCGGCACGGGCGGCGTCCAGGCTGACGGCCAGGGGGTCAGGCCCCTGGGCCGCAGCCCCGCCGGCCAGGCCGGCCAGCAGCGCCGCTGCCATCAAGTTGAAACGACGCCGCGCGCTGGCGCGGGGCACATGGGAGCTTGAGCATGCAGACATCCCTGGTTTATACACCCAAGGGTATGAAGCACCTCTTGTCAAGGGTCACTCGGCTGCGGCCTGCCCTGGTGGCACTGCTCCCGCTGTTCCTGCTGCTCCTGCTGCTCACACCGGTCATGACCAGCCAGGCGCAGACCGGTGCGGCATCGGCCCCCGCACCGGCCGGTGCGGTCACGCTGGAGGTCTTCGTGCGCCAGGGCTGCCCGCACTGCGCGCACGCCAAGGTGTTCCTGGCCGACCTGCAGCGCCAGCGGCCGACGCTGCAGGTGCTGCTGCGGCCGATCGACCGCGACGCCGCGGCCCGCGAGGCGCTGATGGAGCGCTCGCGCCAGGCCGGCGTCTGGCCCCCGGGCGTGCCGACCTTCGTGGTGCACGGCCGCGTGCTGGTGGGATTCGACGACGCGGAGCACCTCGGCCGGCAGCTGGTGGCGCTGATCGATGCCGGCCCGCCCGCGCCAGCAGCCAGTTCAGCCGCGCCGTCCGCGCCTACCGGCACGGCGGGCACGGTCGAGTCGGCCTGGTTCGGCCCCCTCAGCGCCACGCGCCTGGGCCTGCCGGCCTTCACGCTGGCGCTGGGGCTGCTGGACGGCTTCAACCCCTGCGCGATGTGGGTGCTGCTCTTCCTGCTGGCGCTGCTGGTGCGGCTGAAGGACCGGCGCCGCATGGCGCTGATCGCCGGCACCTTTGTGGCCGCCAGCGGCGCGGTGTACTACGCCTTCATGGCCGCCTGGCTGAACGTCTTCCTGGCGGTCGGCCTGTCGCAGCCGGTGCGCTGGACGCTCGGGGCGGTGGCGGTGGTGATTGGCCTGGTCAACCTCAAGGAGCTGGTCGCCTGGAAGCAGGGGCCCTCGCTGACCATCCCCGAATCGGCCAAGCCGGGCCTGTACGCCCGCATGCGTCAGGTGGTGCAAGCGCCCGGCCTGCCGGCCTCGCTGGTGGCGGTAGCGGCCCTCGCGGTGGTGGTCAACTTCGTCGAGCTGCTGTGCACCGCCGGCTTTCCAGCCGTCTACACCGCCGTGCTGGCGCAGCAGCAGCTCTCGCCGCTGGCGCACTACGCCTACCTGGGCCTGTACATCCTGGGCTACATCACCGACGACACGCTGATGGTCACGCTCGCCGTGCTGGCGCTGGGCAGCGGCAAGCTCACCGAGCGCACCGGCCGCTGGCTCAAGGGCCTGAGCGGGCTGGTGATGCTGGCCCTCGGGGTGGCGCTGCTGCTGCACCCCGAGTGGCTGGGCTGACTGGGCTGGCGGCGGCCACAAGGGAGGTATCGACGACCGATGCCGGTCAGGCGAGCTTGAAGCGCGACGACTGCTCGCTGACCTGCAGGCTCTGGCGGCGCAGCTCCTGGGCGGCGTCGGTCATCTGCTCGGCCAGCTTGGCGTTCGACTCACTGAACTGGTGCAGTTGGTCGAGCGAGCCGGCCATCTGGCGGGCGTTGTGCTGGCCCTCGCTGGTCAGCTCGGTCAGGCGCTGCAGCACCTTGTTGACGCCCAGCACCTCCGCCTCGGTGCCGACCACCGCCTCGACGGTGCGCTGGGTGATCGCCCGGCCCTGCTCGATCTCGGCGATCGAGGCTGCCACGATGGCACTGATCTGCTGGGCCGCATTGGCCACCCGCACCGAGAGCTGCCGCACCTCATGCGCCACCACCGCAAAGCCCTTGCCGGCCTCGCCGGCGCGGGCCGCTTCCACCGAGGCGTTGAGAGACAGCAGGTGGGTCTGGAAGGCGATGCCGTCGATCATGCCGACGATCTTGCCGATCTCGCGGCTGCGCTGCTGCAGCCCCGCGATGCGCTCGGAGAGCGTGCCCATCACCCGCCGGCTGCGGCCGGACTCGGTGCGCATCGCCCGCGCGCGCTCCACGGCCTGCTGCACGCACTGCTCGTAGCCCTCCAGGTGGCCGACCATCGAGCCGATGCCCTCGCGCACCGAGGCCACCGAGGCCAGCGCCGCATCGGAGCCGCGCGACAGGTCGCCACTGGCGCTGGCGATTTCGGTCGAGGCGTGCGCGACCGAGGCCACGCCGCGCCGCACCACCGAGAACAGCCCACCCAGGTTGCCCAGCGATTCGGTGATCAGCGTCAGCGTCAGCGCCGCCTCGTCACGCCCCAGCGGGCTCGGGCGCCGGCTCAGGTCGCCCTCGGCCACGTACTGCACCTCGCGCTGGATCTGCCGCATGCCGCCGCGCAGCACGTGGAAGAAGGCGTAGAGCACGTAGATCGCCGCCACTAGCATGAGGGCCAGCAGCGCACACGCGCCGATGAAGGCGTTGCGCTGGTGATGCCAGTGGCCCTCCAGGTCCTTGGCGAAGCGGTTCATCATGGTGGATTGCAGTTGCAGCAATTCACTGCGCTGGACCGTGACGGCAGCCCGCTCGCTCTGCAATTCGGCGACGCCCGGGCCCGCCACCACCAGCCGATGCAGCGCGTCGGCACGCTGCTGTACCCGATCGAGCACCTGGACCAAGCGGGCAGACTCCGACATCACCTCCGGGGCCGGGTTGCCATCGCCTGCCGGTGAATCGTCCAGTCCCAGCGCTGAGGTGCGGGCCCGCTCCACCAGCGACGGCAGCGAGTGAAAGACCGCGGCGTAGGGCTGATGCGCAGCCACGCTGTGGTCACCTTGAATCGCCAGGCGCTGCGCCCGGGCCAGGATGGTGCCCAGGGACTGCTCGACGCGCGGCAGCAGGTGCAGTGCCAGCCGTGCTCTGTGCCGGGAATCCGGCAAGTGAACGCGCCCGAGGGCAGTGTCCAACAGCAAGGCCTCGTTGAAATCCAGCAGGTGACCGATGAAGGCGGTACGGTGTTTCACCGCCTCGTCCTGTGAGCCCTCGACGCGCGGCCCTGTCAGGCGCGGAAATTCCCCAACCAGCGTGCGGAAGCGCACGTCGACCGCCCGCGCGTCCGCGGCAGACACGTAGGCCTGCTCCAGGTGTTGCCAGCCTGCCTCGACGCGACGGGCCTGCGCTTCTGCCTCGGCGGGCGCCAGGGGGGCGCCGCTAAAAAGGGCGCCGCGTTGGGCATTGACCGCGCGCAGCAGTGCGTCGGCAGACTGCGCCAGAGCCAGCATCTCGCGCGCCTTGCTGAGGTCGGCCAGCTCGCGCCAGGCCGCATTGAACTGCAGCAGGCCGAGCACCGCGATGGGCACGATGAAGGCCGCCGACACCAGCATGGCCTTGGCATGAAAGTCCAGCCGCCGGTGCAGGCGCACACCCGGCGCCCAGACACCATGGTGACGAAAGAACTCCCGCCAGGACGAACGCAGCGCACGCAGGCGCGCCAGGGGGTGGCCCGCACCGCCGCCCAGGGTCCGGCCCAGGATGGCAGATGTGGCAGAAACCTCGCGCCAGCGGGTGGAGAAACTCATGTGGGCACCTTCCAGCCAGGGTCCGGCGGGCGCGCCGGGATGCACGCGCGCCGCCAGCAATCGCAACGGTAGGCATTAGAGGTGCCCGCAGGAACCGGCGTGCGCCGAAATGGGGCGGCGTGCGCAGGCATTTCGCCAGATCGGGGTCCGGCACACCCAGCGACGATGCCTGCCATCAGCCGCAGTGGGCTGGCCTGCGCCCTGTCCGCACGCCATCGCTGCGGCATCCCGTACTCAGCCGCCCGTGCCGGTCGCCCGGCCCGTGTCCCCCGATGAGAGCCTCCGCCACCTCCCCCCACCCTGCGCCAGCGCCGCTGCCGCCCGTTGCCGCGGCAGCCGGTGGCACGCCACCGCGCCCCGGGCGCCGCACGCACACCTGGCGGGCGGCCAGGATGGGCCTGGGGGCGGGCGCCCTGGCCGCCGCCACCGGCCTGGCCACGCTGCTGGGCGGCGGCTGGCCAGCCAGCATCGCTGGCGCCCTGGTCGCGGCCCTGCTGATCGGCCGGCTGGCGGCGGCAGGCCAGGCGGCGGCGGGCGAGGACGCACCACCGGAGCCGCATGTCGCGCTGGTCGAGCAGGTGGTGCCGGTCTGGCAGCGGCAGATCGAATCCGCCCGCGAGCATGCCGAGCGCAGCACCGGCGAGATCCTGGGCGCCTTCTCGATGATCGACGAGCGGCTGGAACAGGCCGTGCGGCTGGCCGAACAGTCCTCGATGGACCTCAGCGGTGCCAACGTCGACGCGCTGATCGACGACAACGACGCCGTGCTGGCCAACCTGCTGGAGCCCGTGCGCGCCGCCATCGGCCAGCGCGACGAGGCGCTCGCCGAGATCGAGCGCGTGGGTGCCGCCGTCGACGAGCTGCGCCAGGGCGCCGCACGGGTGCGCCAACTGGCACGGCGCATCAACATGGTGGCCATCAACGCCTCGGTGGAATCGGCCCGGGCCGGCTCGCGGGCCGGCAGCTTCGCGGTGCTGGCCGAGGAGGTGCGCGCCCTGGCACAACAGTCCACCGCCGACGCCAGCCGCATGCTCAGCCAGTCCAACCAGCTGGAGGAGCAGCTGCGTGGCCTGCGCCTGCAGGCCGCCACGCGCGACAGCTGCGACGAGGAGCTGCGGGCCCAGGCCGACGCGAGCGCACGCCGCGCCATCGGCGGGCTGCTCGACAGCGTCGGGCAGGTCAGCCGCTCCAGCCGGGGCCTGCGCGAGGCGGGCTCGGCCGTGCGTGCCGAGGTCGAGCGTGTGCTGATGGGCTTCCAGGCCCAGGACCGCTTCAACCAGATGCTGGGCAGCATCTGCGAGGACATGGCGCGCCTGCAGGACTGGCTGCAGCAGCGCGGCGACCTCAGCAGCAACCAGGCGGCCGTCTGGCTGGCGCGGCTGGAGTCGGGCTACACGATGGAAGAGCAGCGCACCCAGCACCACGGCCAGAAGATCATCGAGCGCGAGGCGCAGGTCGAGTTCTTCTGATCGCCCGGCCCCCCTCCACCTGGTTCGCACGGATCGACCGCATGACCCCCTCCTCCACCGCCCGGTTCGCCCGCCTGCAGCCCGGCCTGCTGCTGATGCGGCGCTTCACGATGGGTACCCGCATCCTGGCCTGCTGCGCCCTGGCCCTGCTGCCGCTGGGCGGCATGACGGGGTGGGCCGTCTGGCTGCAGTTCGAGGACATTGCCGAAGCGCACCAGGAGCTGGCCGGCATCGAGCAGATCGCCGCGCTCGTGCCGGTGGTGCAGCTGGCCCAGCAGCACCGCCTGCACGCCCGCCTCGCCGCGCTGGAGCAACCCGGAGCGGCCGACCGCCTGGGCGAAGCCCGCCAGCGGCTCGCCCAGGCCCTGGGCCGGGCGGATGAGCTGATCACCGGTGGCACCGACACCTTGCTGCAGGAGCGCTGGCGCGCCAGCCTGGGCGCCTGGAAGCGCTTCAGCGCGATGGACGCCCAGCACCTGCCGCCAGCCCTGTGGGAGGACCAGTCGACCCAGATCGACCGCCTCGGTGAGCTGATCCAGCTGGTGGCGGAGCGCTCCAGGCTGGTGTTGAACCCACGGGGCAGCGCCTACTTCCTGGTCGACCTGGCGGTGCAGCACATCGTTCCCTGGGCCGAATCGCTGGCGCGGCTGGGCGAGATCGGCGCGGCCGGCATCGCCCAGGGCAGCTGGATCGACTCCGACCAGCACCTGCTCTATGCCCATGCACTGCACACCCGGCTGCGGCTGCAGACCATCGAATCCCGCCTGGGCGCCCTGCAGCGCATGGGCGAGCCCGTGCCGGCGGGCTGGGAGGGCGCGCGCCACAGCGCCCTGCAGCTGGCGCGGCAGACGGAAGATGCCGCCGCCAGCGTCTACGACCCGGCGCGCGCCACCGCCCACGCCGCGCTGGCCGAGCAGACGCTGCACGCGGCCGCCCGCGTGAACACCTCTGTGCTGCGGCGCCTGGAGCAGCTCAGCCGCGAGCGCATCGACCAGGTCAGCCGCGTCATCGCGCTGCAGGTGGCGATCTGCACGGGCGTGGGCCTGGTGATGGGCTACCTCGGCCTGTGCCTGTACATCAGCTTCGGCAGCGCGCTGGGGCGGCTGGACCAGGCGGTGCAGGCCGTGGCCGCCGGTGACCTCACGCACCCCTGTGCGGTCGATGGCGACACCGAGTTGCAGGCCATTGGCCATGAACTGGGGCACATGTCGCAGCGCCTGTCGGGCACGGTGGCGGAGATCCGCAGCACCGCCGCGCGCCTGGCGATGTCCGGCGAGCGCCTGTCCAACGACACCACCGCGCTGGCACAGCGCACCGAGTCGCAGGCCACGGCACTGGCACAGACCGCCGGCGCCGTGCGCCAGATCAGCGACACGGTGGACCACACGGCCCGCAGCGCCCGCGCGGTGTCGCAGCGGGCCGAGCAGGCCTGCGCGATCGCCGACGAAGGCCGCCAGTCGATGCGCGAGGCGGTGGCGGCGATGCAGGAGATCGAGGCCTCGGCACGCCGCACCGGCGAGATCGTCGGCCTGATCGAGGACATCGCCTTCCAGACCAACATGCTGTCGCTGAACGCCTCGGTCGAGGCCGCCAAGGCGGGCGAGGCCGGCCGCGGCTTCGCCGTGGTGGCCGAGGAGGTGCGCAAGCTCGCCAAGCGCAGCAGCGACGCCGCCCAGGAGGTGGGCGACCTGCTGGAAACCTCGGCCCGCCAGGTGGGCGAGGGCGTGGTGCGCATCTCGGCGGTGGATCTGACACTGGGCGACATCGCCCAGGGCATCCGCGACGTGGCCGGCACGCTGCATCACATCGCCGAGGCCGCCACTGGCCAGAGCACCTCGCTGGGCGAGCTCACCGCCACGGTGGTCAGCCTGGACGACATCACGCGCGAGAACGCCGCCATGGTGCGGGCCTCCCACCATGCCACCCAGGCACTGATGGACCAGGCCGGCATCCTGACGCACGCGGTGCAGTCCATGCGGCTGTGGCAGGGCAGCTCGGACGAGGCCCGCGCCCTGGTCGACCGGGCCGTCGAGCACATCCGGCAACACGGCCTGGCGGCGTCCCTCGATGCCCTGCATGACCGCAACGGCAGCTTCATCGACCGCGACCTCTACGTCTTCGGCTTCAGCCGCTCGGGCAGCTACCAGGTCAGCGGCAGCGACCCCAGCCTGGTCGGGCAGCCGGCGCCCCCGATCGCCACCACCGACGGTGACCTGCTCACCGCTGCCGTGTGGCGGATGGACCCGCGGGGCGGCTGGGTCGACTACCAGATCTCGCACCCGCAGACGCTGGAGATCGTCGACAAATCCAGCTACGTGCGCCAGGTGGACGACGACCTGGTGATCGGCTGCGGCGTCTACAAGCGCCAGGGCGTGATCGCCGGGCAGATGCACCGCGTCGGTGCGGCCCAGCCCACCACCACTCTCACCAGGGCCTGAGCGCAACAGCCCCGCAAGCCCCCTGGGCCGTCAGGCGCTCAGCGGTGGCAGTGGCGGCCAGGGCAGCTCAACGTCGGCGCACTGCGCGCGGTCGAGCAGCACGTGGTCGATCAGCACCAGCGCCAGCATGGCCTCGGCGATTGGCGTGGCGCGGATGCCCACGCAGGGGTCGTGGCGGCCCAGCGTCTGCACCGTGGTGGCCTCGCCAGCACGGGTCACCGAGGCGCGCGGCGTGCGGATCGAGCTGGTGGGCTTGATGGCGATCGACACGCGCAGGTCCTGCCCGGTGGAGATGCCGCCGAGCACGCCGCCGCTGTGGTTGCTGCGGAAGCCCTCGGGCGTCAGCTCGTCACCGTGCTCGCTGCCGCGCTGCGTGACGCAGCCAAAGCCGGCACCGATCTCGACGCCCTTGACCGCATTGATGCCCATCATCGCGTAGGCGATGTCGGCATCGAGCTTGTCGAACAGTGGCGCGCCCAGGCCGTCCGGAACCCCGCGCGCCTGCACCTCGATGCGCGCCCCGCAGGAGTCGCCCGCGTGGCGCAGCGCGTCCATGTAGGCCTCCAGCTGCGGGACCACGCTGGCCGATGGCGCGAAGAAGGGGTTCAGCGGGATCTGGCTCTCATCCTCGTTGGGGATGGCGACCTCGCCGAGCTGGCTCATCCAGCCGATGAAGGTGGTGCCGTGGCGCTCGCGCAGCCATTTCTTGGCCACCGCGCCCGCGGCCACCATCGGCGCGGTCAGGCGTGCCGACGAGCGCCCGCCCCCGCGGGGGTCGCGCAGGCCGTACTTGCGCCAGTAGGTGTAGTCGGCATGGCCCGGACGGAAGGTGTCGAGGATGTTGCCGTAGTCCTTGCTGCGCTGGTCGGTGTTGCGGATCAGCAGGGCGATCGGCGTGCCGGTGGTCAGCCCCTCGTAGACGCCCGAGAGGATCTCGACCGCGTCCGGCTCGTTGCGCTGCGTGACGTGCCGGCTGGTGCCGGGGCGGCGGCGGTCCAGGTCGCCCTGGATGTCGGCCTCGCTCAGCGCCAGCCCGGGCGGACAGCCGTCAATGACGCAGCCGATCGCCGGGCCGTGGCTTTCGCCGAAGTTGGTGACTCGAAACAGGGTGCCGAAGGTGCTGCCGGGCATCGCAGGGAATCCGAAAGTGCCGGGCGCCAGGGGCCTGCCCGGGCAGGAAGGCCAGGAGGGCTGGATTGTAGGTGGCCGGCCAGCAGGCCCGCACCGCCCCGAAATGACCCGCGAAGACCGCGCTGCTCGCGCCATCGGCACCGGCCCTGGCTGCCCACAATGCGTTCCAGATCCTGGGTGTGCGGCCGATTCCCAACGAGCCGCCCCACCCGCTAGATACGGCCAGACGATCCCCTGAGAGGTTCTCCATGAGCATGGTTCTCGAATCCGCTTCCTCCGCTTCGACCGCCACCCCCTCGATCGGCAAGAGCCGCGCCCTGGGGGCATCGGCGGGACAGGCCACCGGCAACCACCACCTCGGCGGTGAATTCCTGACCTTCCGCCTGGGCGCGGAGGAATACGGCATCGAGATCCTGAAGGTGCAGGAGATCCGCTCCTACGAGCCGCCCACGCGCATCGCCAATTCGGCGTCCTTCTTCAAGGGTGTGGTCAACCTGCGCGGCGTGATCGTGCCGATCGTCGACCTGCGATTGAAGTTCGGCTGCGACAGCGCCGAGTACAACAGCTTCACCGTCGTGATCGTGTTGAACATCCGCGGCCGCGTGGTCGGCGCGGTGGTGGACTCGGTGTCCGACGTGCTGGAACTGCCCGGCGATGCGGTGCGCCCGGCCCCGGAGATCAACGCCGCGGTGGACACCAGCTACATCACCGGCATCGCCAATGTGAGCGACCGCATGCTGATCCTGATGGACATCGAGGCGCTGATGAGCAGCGCCGACATGGGCCTGATCGAGGCGGCGATGCAGTGAACCGCGGCGCGCAAGCCCGGCCCCACACCCTCGCAGATTCCACTTCAATGAACAGGAGTGCCCCTACCGCATGCAACAACGAGCCCAGCACATCATCGTACTGACCCGTTCGGCCTGGCAGACGCCCACCGAGCATGAGCTGACCCCTTGGTCATCTCGCCGCGACAACAGCCAGGCGAGCCCAGCGGCCCAAACGTACGCACCATCGCGGCCGTGCGGCTTGTCGGCCCGCCCGCTGCGCGCCTGATCCACCGCAGCGCAGGCCTGCCGGTCGCAACGGCGACCGGCCACTGCAATGACGAGGGGCTCCCGAAGGAGCCCCTTTTTCATGTCGGCAGAACGCTGTTCGTCAGGCCTGCGGCTGGGCACTGCCAGCCCCGGCCGCCTCCGCGGCCCCTTCTTCCACGGGCCAGTCGCGGATGTAGGCCTTCAGCATCCGGTTTTCGAAGTCCTGCGCCTCCACCACCGCCTTCGCCACGTCGTAGAAGGAGATCACGCCCATCAGGGTGCGCTGCTCCAGCACCGGCATGTAGCGCGCATGGCGCTCCAGCATCATGCGGCGCACCTCGTCGATCTCGGTGGACGGGGTGCAGGTGAGCGGGAAGTCGTCCATCACCGAACGCACCCGCGGACCATTGACCGAGCCCGCGTTCTTCACCACCGCCTTGATGACCTCGCGGAAGGTCAGCATGCCGACCAGGTCTCCGTGCTCCATCACGACCAACGAGCCGATGTCGTTGTCACTCATGGTCGTCACGGCCTCGATCAGGGGCTGGTCCGGGTGGGTGGTGAACAGGGCGTTGCCCTTGACGCGCAGGATGTCGCTGACTTTCATGGAGGCCTCCTCGGTGCCGTGAGAGGTGTGAGCTTCGCGTTGCGCCGTGGCGCAGGGGGTGATACGGGGGATGGTTCACGGCAATATAGCCCACAATCCCGCGCAGAAGCACCCTGAGGAGAACCCATGCCCGGCCCGGCCGATCCCGGTTTCGACACGCTGGCGCTGCACGCCGGCGCAGCCCCCGACCCCGCCACCGGCGCGCGCGCCGTGCCGCTGCACCTGAGCACCTCGTTCGTCTTCCAGTCCAGCGAGCACGCCGCGTCGCTGTTCAACCTGGAGCGCGCCGGCCACGTCTACAGCCGGCTGTCAAATCCCACCACCGCGGTGCTGGAGCAGCGCATCGCCGCGCTGGATGCCGGGCTCGGCGCGCTGGCCACGGCCAGCGGGCAGGCGGCGCTGCACCTGGCGATCGCGACGCTGGCCGGCGCGGGCCATCACATCGTCGCCAGCACGGCGCTCTATGGCGGCTCTCACAACCTGTTGCATTACACGCTGCCGCGTTTTGGCATCCACACCACGTTCGTGCGCCCGGGCGACATCGACGGCTGGCGCGCCGCGATCCGGCCCGAGACGCGACTGCTGTTCGGCGAGTCGCTGGGCAACCCGGGGCTGGACGTGCTGGACATCCCGACCGTCGCCCAGCTCGGCCGCGACCACGGCCTGCCGCTGCTGGTGGACGCCACCCTGGCCACGCCCTGGCTGCAGCGCCCGGCCGACCTGGGCGCCGCGCTGGTGATGCACTCGGCCACCAAGTTCCTCTGTGGGCACGGCACCGTGATCGGCGGACTGCTGGTGGACGCGGGCAACTTCGACTGGCAGGCCGCCCACGAGCAGCACGGCCGCTGCCCGGAGCTGTGCGAGCCCTACGCGGGCTTCCACGACATGGTCTTCGCCGAAGAGAACACCGTGGCGGCCTTTGCGCTGCGCGCGCGCCGCGAGGGCCTGCGCGACTTTGGCGCCTGCCTGAGCCCGCACAGCGCGTGGCTGATCCTGCAGGGGCTGGAGACGCTGCCGCTGCGCATGGCCCGGCACGTCGAGAA